>Ga0134095_1000111_pt1 | contig 93518 bp, 81 predicted proteins | sample 6_2taG_FD_94449 | JGI IMG/M metagenome (GOLD analysis project Ga0134095, IMG submission 94449) | Switchgrass degrading microbial communities from high solid loading bioreactors in New Hampshire, USA - 6_20_20_110_A2 metaG | ecosystem: Engineered > Bioreactor > Semi-continuous > Anaerobic >... | reverse complement strand
GGTATCATGATATACAGGGAAAAGCAAGAACTGGGTGCCATACATATCATCTCTCGTAATAGAAGGTTGAGGATCAAGAGTAAGGTCAGGCAACTGTGCCATAGGAATAAGTTCTATAATATTGTCTTTCTCATTACCATTCTTATTTTCCTTTTCTCCTGCTTCCTCTTTATTACTTTTAGAAGTATTGCCTTCTGTCTCCCTTATACGATCTTCAGGGATACTTTCATCTGTCTTTTCTTTCCCGCTTTCAGAAATATCATTATCTGTTGAAGATTCAACAACATCCGAGTCATCTGCTTTTTCATTTTGCTGAATCAGGCCTTCACCAGTATGTATACTTGAAATCTCCTGCCCATTTGCAGATTCCTCAATATCTCCTGGTGCGTTGGATGATGAACAGCCCGGCAAAAGAATTAATAAACTAAGTAAGACAATTGCTATTTTTCTGATATTCATATTATCACTCCCTTTGATGTGTTTAAAATCATTGCTTTACCAGTTTATCTTCTTTTCTATTCCGTATCGGATAAATGTTTATGGAACAGGCTTATCCTCGTTGAAATATTATATAATAAAAATACAATTATCTCCACAACTTAGTTCTAATCTGCATTTCTAAACATAAAAAAACCGCCAAAGGTTTTTATACCAATGACGGTTTTGTAAACTCGCAAACAAACTTTGTAAGTTTAAACAAACTCGATTGTAAATGGATAAGAATATTATCTCTTTGAGAATTGCGGCGCCCTGCGCGCTTTTTTCAAACCGTACTTCTTTCTTTCCTTCATTCTTGGATCGCGTGTCAGGAAACCTGCCTTTTTAAGTACGGGGCGTAAATTTTCGTCGGCTTTCAACAGAGCCCTGGCTATTCCATGGCGAATAGCGCCGGCCTGTCCTGTAAAACCGCCGCCTATGACATTAACATGTATATCGAACTTGTTTTCCAGCCCGGTAAGAACCAATGGCTGCTTTACTATAACTTTCAGGGTTTCCAGCCCGAAATAATCATCCAGGGAACGGTCGTTAACGATAATGTTTCCCTCACCGGGGACAAGACGCACCCGCGCAACCGAGCTTTTTCTTCTGCCTGTTCCGTAATACTGCACCTTTGCCATTTCAACCATGCCTCCCATCATTAAATATCCAGTTCAAGTACTTCAGGTTTTTGCGCCTGGTGCTTGTGTTCCGAGCCGGCATATACCTTCAGCTTCTTGAACATCTGCCTTCCCAGGCTGTTCTTTGGAAGCATTCTTTTAACTGCCAGTTCAAAAGCTTTTTCAGGCCTCTTCGCAATGAAATGCCGATACTTTATTTCCTTCAAATTCCCGACATAACCCGAATGGTGCCTGTACATTTTTTGATCGAGCTTCCTGCCTGTTAATATAACCTTATCCGCATTCAACACGATAACGTAATCGCCTGTATCAACATGAGGCGTGTAGTTTGGTTTATGCTTTCCGCGCAAAATTTTAGCGATTTCACTTGCCGCACGTCCCAATACTTTGCCTTCAACGTCGACGATATACCATTTTCTTTCAATATCTGCGGCATTTGCCATGTACGTTTTCACTGCATACCCTCCCATGTGCTGTAGTATTTACCGAATTATTTATAAACCAAACCCTTTACGGGCCCGGCAATCCGTTTTAATGTTTAAATTAAACCGGCATTTAATGTTGATTAAAACAAAAAACCACTGCAGTAAAGCAGCGGTTTTTATTTTAATATATGACGGAAACAATGTCAAGATAAAATTCCGGTATTTTTAATATACCTCTCTCATTCTCTTAATTTTTCACTTTATAGCTTGTTTTCTCTCTTTTTTTCAGTTTTCATTTCATTTTTTTGAGCCTGGTCGCCGGATGGAACTTCACTGCTTTTTTTAAACTCGAGATTGCCGTCTACAACCTGGAGTTCCACCGTATCGCCTTCCTGTATTTCTCCGTCAAGCATCTTTTCAGCCAGCTTATCCTCAACCATGCTCTGTATCATACGTCTTAACGGCCTTGCGCCGTACACCTTGTCATAGCCTTTTTCGGCGAGAAATGCCTTTACTTCGTCGTTCGCGACAAGTTTGACGTTTATCGCCTTAAGCCTCTGCGATACCTCGTTAAGCATTAATCCCGCGATATTGTTTATATTCTCCTGCGACAGCGGATGGAACACTATCAGTTCATCAACCCTGTTCAGAAATTCCGGGCGGAATGTCCGTTTAAGCTCATTCATCACGTTTTTCTTCATATCCTCGTAATCCCGCGCTTCATTGACAACCGCCGCACCAAACCCGAGACGTTTAGGTTCTACGATATCGCGCGCTCCGACATTCGATGTCATTATGATAACCGTATTCCTGAAATCAACCGTTCTTCCGGTTGAATCGGTTAAGCGGCCATCTTCCAGAATCTGCAGCAGTATGTTGAAAACGTCCGGATGAGCTTTTTCAATTTCGTCAAAGAGCACAACGGAATATGGCTTTCTTCGTACCTTTTCGGTGAGCTGTCCTCCCTCGTCGTAACCGACATAACCCGGCGGCGAACCGACAAGTCTCGAAACGCTGTGCTTTTCCATGTATTCGGACATGTCAATTCTTATCATCTGCGATTCATCGCCAAACAAAGCTTCGGCAAGCGCTTTCGACAGCTCGGTTTTACCAACCCCCGTAGGTCCGAGGAAAATAAACGACCCAACGGGACGCTTCGGGTCTTTCAGACCAACCCTGCCGCGGCGGATAGCTTTAGCAACAGCCTTAACCGCTTCGTCCTGCCCGATTATGCGCTGGTGGAGAATCCCTTCAAGGTTTTTAAGCTTTTCCGTTTCTTCCTGGGCCAGGCGGCTTACGGGTATTCCGGTCCAGCTGCCGACAATCTCGGCTATTTCTTCCTCCGTAACCATCTGCGTTTGGGTCTGGTTCTGTTTTTTCCATTCTTCCTTGCGCGCGTTCATTTCTTCTTTAAGTTTGTTTTCCTCGTCACGCAGCGACGCGGCTTTTTCAAACTCCTGGCTTACAATCGCATCCTCTTTCATCTTGTGGATTTCTTCTATTTTCTGTTCAAGCTCTTTAAGATCAGGAGGTGCGGTAAAACTTTTCAGTCTTACCTTTGATGCCGCTTCATCAATCAAATCAATCGCCTTGTCGGGAAGATACCTGTCGGTAATGTACCGTATCGAGAGCTTCACCGCGGCTTCCAAAGCACCGTCGGTAATTTTCACATTATGGTGCGCTTCATATTTATCGCGGATTCCCTTTAAAATCTCAATGGCTTCATCTTCCGTAGGCTCACCTATTTTAATCGGCTGGAACCGCCGCTCAAGAGCGGCGTCCTTTTCAATATATTTGCGGTATTCATCCATTGTCGTTGCGCCGATTACCTGGATCTCGCCCCTTGCCAGAAGGGGTTTCAGAATGTTTGAAGCGTCAATTGCCCCCTCGGCCGCGCCCGCTCCGACAATTGTATGCAATTCGTCAATAAACAGGATAACATTTCCCGCGTTGCGTATTTCCTCTATTGATTTCTTCAGGCGGTCCTCAAACTCGCCGCGGTATTTCGCGCCTGCCACCATCGAAGACAAATCCAGCGTAACAACCCTTTTATCCTTAAGAATTTCAGGCACATTACCCTCGATTATCTTTTGCGCGAGCCCTTCGCATATGGCGGTTTTCCCGACTCCGGGCTCCCCGATGAGGCAAGGGTTGTTTTTTGTCCTGCGGCTTAGGATCTGGATAATGCGTTCAATTTCCTTATCCCTGCCTATAACGGGATCAATCTTGCCTTCTCTCGCCATCACGGTTAAATCCCTGCCGTATGAATCAAGAGTAGGTGTTTCAACATCCTCCGCTCTCGGTTTGCCTGCCGCAACGGCAGCTGGAGTATCTTCCTGAAGCATCGTGATAATATTCTCATATAGTTTGCTTATATCTATGCCCATCTCAAGAAGTATGCGGACAGCTATGCTCTCGCCTTCGCGCAGTATGCCCAGAAGGAGGTGCTCGGTACCGATATAGTTCTGCCCCATCCGCCTTGTTTCGGCGTATGAAAGCTCCATTACCCTTTTTGTCCGCGGAGTATAGCCGACAACCGGCTGGGAGCCGTCACCTTTTCCTACTATAGACAGTATGCTGTCCATTACTTTTTTTTCAGTAACGCCGTTGTTCATAAGGACCCCGGCTGCAATACCGGTTCCTTCCTTTACAAGACCCCAGAGCAAATGCTCCGTGCCTATATAATTATGCCCGAGGGCCAACGAGCATTCCCTTGCAAGATTTAAAGCCTGCATTGCTTTTTGTGTAAATCTTCCGTATATCATTTACATCACCTCATATTCCCTTTCACTCCGGAGAAATGGGTCTACTGCCCGTGCTTGTTTATCATTTCCCTGATAAGCTCTGCACGGAAGCAGTCCCTTTCATTGGGCTTTAACAGCCTTCCCGTTTTCTTCTGCAGCCCGCCCGGCTGAATCATCAGCATTATTTCGTTTATATCGGTAATGTCTATTCCGTCAATAATGCCCATATCAACCCCAAGCCTGACATCGGACAGGCGTTTTAACGTTTCTCCGGTATCTATGAGCCTTGCGTTTTTCAAAATCCCATAGGAACGGAAAATTTTGTCCTCAAGCTCGTAGCGGTTCTGTTTTAAAATCTCCTGACGCAGCGTTCGCTCCTGTTCTATAATCTGCTGCGCTATGTTTTTTATTCCAAGTATTATATCGTTCTCGCTTTTGCCAAGCGTTACCTGGTTCGAAAACTGAAACATGTTTCCGGATGCTTCGGTATTTTCCCCATACATGCCGCGCACAGCCACCCCAAGCTTTCCGGCAGCCTCAAGCACAGGCTTGATATATCCGGTCATCGTAAGAGCGGGAAGATGCATCATCACCGACGCGCGGATCGCGGTTCCAATGTTTGTCGGACAGCTTGTAAGGTATCCTATGTTTTCATCCCACGCAAAATCAATCGATTCCGACAGCAAATCGTCAATATTGTTGCATATCTCCCACGCTTTCGAAAGCTGCATGCCTGAAACAAGGCACTGTATCCGTAAATGATCCTCTTCATTGATCATTATTGAAATCTGCTCGTCGCTGCTGATAAGCAGCCCTCTTATCCGGTTTGTTTCCACAAGTTCCTTGCTGACAAGGTGTTTCTCTACCAAAACAGCTTTTTCAATAACGTCAAGATTCGAGAAATCAATATATTTAAAAACGTCTTTCATGCTTTCACTGCCTGCAAACAGAGCGTTTTTGGTTTTTTCCACAATCTCCTGCTGCATTTCCGGAGTGGTTTTGTGCGGGAAAGGATATTCGCTGAAATTTCTTGCCAAACGCACTCTGCTGCTAAGAACGACATCCGAATCGGGTCCTTTTTCTACATACCACATTTTCATGTTATCACCCCGCTTCTCAGCAATTTACCTTGTATTCTCCATCGCCCTGATTTGATCCCGAAGCTGGGCAGCCTGCTCGTATTCTTCGTTAATTATGCACTGCCGAAGCCTTTCTTTCAGGTCCTGCAAAGTTCTCTCTTCGTTTATTCTGCCAAAAAGCTTTTTCGGTATTTTGCCATGGTGTTTTACATTCCCGTGTATCCGTTTCAGCATCGTTTGAATGCTGTCGCCGAAAGTTTCGTAGCATTTCACGCAGCCGAGCATTCCTGTCTCGTTGAATTCATCGACAGTAAGGCCGCAGCCGTCGCATTTCCTGTAAAAAACCGGCTGCCCTTTAATGCCCGTAATATTGTCGGGCCACATTATTCCCGAAATAAGGTTGTTTATATTTATCTTCAATTGACTATTTTCCCTCGCACATTGTTCGCAAACATACATTTCAACCTTTTGATGATTAACAATTTGCGTAAAGTGGACGGTTGCTTCCCGTTGCTTGCATATCTGGCACAGAAGCATAGTACCGCCTCCTTTCATAAAAAGGCAGAATTTTGTTATATTGTAAGGCTTAGCAGCATATTTCTCAATATTGCCGCCCTTGTTTCATCACGAATTTCCGGAGCTACCGAAGCCAATGCCTTATCGGATATCGCGGCCTTCATTAAACCAGCTTCCTGTTCGGTTACAACTTCATAATCGATAAAATTCTGAATGAACACTTCGCACGCGTGCTGCGTCAATCTATCCCCCATCGATGTTATAATATGCATGAGGTATTCTCCGGGAGAATTCGTATTTAAACGTTTAATGCTTATATATCCGCCCCCGCCCCTTCTGCTTTCGACATAATACCCCTTGTCTGTTGAAAACCGGGTGGATATGACATAGTTAATCTGGGACGGCACGCAGTTAAAACGGTTTGCAAGCTCATTCCTCTGTATTTCTACCGAACCATCCATATCATTTATCATTTCTTTAATAAATGATTCTATAAGATCACTTAATCTTGCCATAATATCACCCTTACCAATTTGTCTTTGACTATCTCTGACTATTATTATACTTTAATTTTTTTTGTTTTTCAAGGGGCATGTTATAGCCGAACCACCCGCTGTGGTTATTGTACTATTCCCACGGGTCCTTAGTAAAAAAGCTGCCAGACGGCAGCTTTTAACTGTTTATGCTGTTTATTTCTACTCTTCCTTTTTTTCTTCCGGTGGGAGAGCTTTCTTTTTCTTAAAATGTTTCTTATAGATACGCAAACCGATAAGGAACAAAATGCCCAATACAATAAGGGTAGGTATCGCTTCAATAATGAATATCAGCAAATTTCCAAGCGCTTCAACAACTCCGGCCAGCATATCTTTTACGGAATTCCTGAGGCGATCCCAGTATGTCTCGTTTTTCTTTGTCATTTCATCAGGGTATTTCTCTTCAAGCCTTATGTAAATAGTGGATAACTCAACAAGATCGGACCATTTGTTCAAAGTTCCGGTAAGACGTTCTATCTCGGTCTGCAGCTCGGTCATGCGCATACGGGTTTTGAAAATTGCGTCGGGATCTTTTAATGAACGCATGTATTCCTCAAGATATTCGTATTCTATTTTAAGTATCTTCAGCCGTCCTTCCGTATCGAAATACTGATCGGTAACATCGGTGCTGTATATCCTGTCGTCAATAACTTCCCCGAGGCCTTTTACGTCATTCAGGATATTGTCGAAATGCCTTGCGTCCACGCGGATTGTAATATCGCCCGTGATTCTTGACCGACGCTCGCCGTCAAACGTATAGTAATCCCTGTGGATATTGCTTTCCTGAATAAAACCAATCCCGGTAATCATAGACTGGAGGTTTCCGTAAGCCGTATAAAAATCATCAACTTCGAGTTTGAGGTTCGCGTTCCTTATAACCTTACGCTGCGCCAAAATATCCAGGCTTGTATTGTTCCCGCCGTATCCGGTACCGACAATGCCAGAAGCCTGTTCGGCGAATTCGATTTCAATGCCGGATTCCGGGGCTGCCGCTTTATCTTCATACGAAATGCTGTAGTTTGCGCGATCACCGGCGATATTTACATCTTTTATACTTTTAACAGACGAGCCGAGCTTTATGCCCAGGTCGTCGTTTGCTACTGCCTGGGTTTGCGGAGCACTTGCAGCCGTGTTTCCGGCCTTCCGCCGGCTTGAACATCCGGTTACGGCCGCTGTAAGTAATATAAGCGACAGAACATATACAATTATCTTTTTCGCCCTGAACATCCCATCCACTTCCTTTCATGTTCCCGTTAAGGCATATCGTTTACACCGATAAGACGATGCCGGGATGCAGAAAGTTCCAAAAAAGGCCGCACCAGATAAATTCCTCTGATGCGGCCTTTGTAAATCCGAAACCGTATAACCCTATTCTTCTTCCTTATTCTTACTTGCTTCGGCTATTATTTTTTCCGCGATATTAGGCGGAACTTCCTCATAGCGTTCAAATTTCATTGTAAATGATCCTCTTCCCTGTGTTATAGAGCGAAGATCGGTAGCGTATTTAAACATTTCTGCATCGGGCACCTCGGCTATTACCTGCTGCATTCCGTTGCCAACCGGATTCATGCCGAGAATGCGTCCCCTGCGTTTGTTAAGATCTCCGATAACATCGCCCATGTAGCTTTCAGGTACGAATACCTCGACGTGGGATATCGGTTCAAGCAGAACGGGCGACGCCTTCGGCAGGCCTTCCTTGTATGCCAGGTTAGCCGCAATTTTAAACGCCATTTCGGAAGAATCAACCGGATGGTACTTACCGTCATAGAGTGTTGCCTTAAGATTCACTACCGGATATCCGGCCAGAACACCCTTCTGTATGCTCTCCCTGAGCCCTTTTTCAACAGCAGGGAAAAACTGTTTCGGGACGGCGCCTCCGAATATTTTCTCTTCAAAGACGAGGTCTTCTGTCGGCCCGGGTTCAAATTCAATCCACACATCGGCAAACTGCCCGTGTCCGCCGGTTTGCTTCTTGTGCCTGCCCTGGGCTTTGACCTTTGCCCGTATCGTTTCACGGTACGGAATCCTCGGAGCGCTGAGCTCAACATCCACTTTGAACTTCGTGCGAAGCTTGCTCAGAATCAGGTCCAGATGCTGATCTCCAATACCGTATATAAGCGTTTGCTTTGTTTCGCTGTTCAATTCCACCTTGAAAGTCGGATCCTCATCCATTAACTTCGTCAGGCCGGCGCTTATTTTCTCTTCGTCGCCTTTCGTTTTCGGCACGACAGCCATCGAAAGCATCGGCTGCGGGAATTCTATTTCAGGCAGTATAACAGGCTTTTCCTTAGTGCACAAAGTATCGTTTGTTTCGGTAACCATAAGCTTTGCGACAGCTCCAATATCTCCGGCAACGAGCTTGTCGGTGTTTATCTGCTGTTTCCCCTTTACAAGGAACAACTGAGCAACACGCTCATTCTTGTCTTTTTTGGAATTATAAACGGTTGAGTCTGAATTCAAAACTCCGGACATTACCTTGATGTATGATATTCTTCCGACAAACGGGTCAACTATTGTCTTAAATACCAATGCCGACAGCGCCTCATTTTCACTCACATTAAGCTGTACGGTTTCACCACTGGATTTATCTTTAGCAGTTACCTTACCTCTTTCACTAAACGCCGGAACATAGTCCACAATGGCATCAAGGAGCAGTTTTACACCGGCTTGATTAACCGCTGATCCGCAGAATACCGGGGCTATATCACCCGCTTTTACGCCTGCTTTCAATGCGTTAAGTATTTCTTCATCGGAAAAAGATTCGCCTGAGAAATATTTCTCCATTAAGTCTTCATTTGTTTCGGCAACCGCTTCAATTAAGCCTTCACGATACTGTTCAACCATATCTGCCATACCGCCGGGTATGTCGGTTACTGTATAATCCTTTCCATTGAAACGCTTTGCCTTCATAGTCGCTACATCGACTACTCCCGCAAATGAGCCGGATTCCATAATAGGAAGTTCGAATGCAATAACGCTCTTGCCGAACATTTGCTGCAGTTGTTCGAAAACCTTGAAGAAGTCTGCGTGCTCTTCGTCTATTTTATTTACAAAAAACAGCTTTGGAATATGCTGATCGGTAACCTCCTGCCACGCTTTTTCAGTACCGACTTCAACGCCGTCCTTAGCGCTTGCGAGAATAATAGCACCATCCGCTACGCGAAGCCCCTGCTTCATTTCACCAATAAAATCAAAATAACCGGGAGTATCGATAATGTTTATCTTGCAGCCTTTCCATTCCAACGGCGCTAATGATGTATTGGTGCTTATTTGCCTTTTTACTTCTTCAGGATCGTAATCCATAACCGTGCTTCCATTAACAACACTGCCAAACCGGTCAATTGCTTTCGCTTCAAAAAGAAGCGCTTCCGCGAGTGTTGTTTTGCCCGCCCCTCCGTGTCCGAGCAGACATACATTGCGTATTTTGTCAACGCTAAATCCTTTCACCAAAAAATCCCCCTTTTCAGTTACCTGCTCTAAGCAGCTAAATTGATAACCGTTATACTGTTCAAAACAAAAAATAATTATTGATAACCCGATTAATCCGTCCAGTCATTTATCAACAGCAGTCAAAGAGTATTATATACCGAATTTTAATATTCCGGCAACCCTTTCGTAAAAAGTTTAACTTATTAAGCCACTATTTTTAAACGACGGAAGAAATTGCCGAGGCGGGAAACATTATTGAGCTTCGTTATATACATACATCATAAAGTATTCTACTTATTAATAAAATTATAACAAAGAAGAGATTGCTTATCAATTTCTTCCTCTTTTATTAATTAATTTACTGTTCAAACGTTGTTAAAAAATGGTGTCCAGGCAGTAATTCTATGATTTATGGTTATAACCGGCGGGTCGGGGCATTTATGCCGCGTTCCGGCAGGTACGCGGCTTTGGTTCCGGTGCTTTCGGCGGCGAAGGGCGACATGATTCTGCGCCCTGCTGTGTACGAATAACTGTGAGCGGGTTAATGATCTGTCCGAAATATGGGGACCGCAGGTCAAAAGGATTTACAACCTGAGCAGCAAATTATCAGAAAGGATTGATTAGATGAAGGCAATCATAATGGCAGGCGGGAAAGGCACGCGTCTTCGCCCGATAACATGCAGCATGCCTAAACCGATGCTGCCCGTTATGAATATTCCTTTACTTGAACATATCATAAACCTTTTGAAAAAGCATGGAATAGTGGATATCGGTATTACATTGATGTTTCTTCCGCAGAGGATAACAAGCTATTTCGGCGACGGGACAAAATGGGGCGTCCGGCTGCATTATTTTATTGAAGAAAAGCCTATGGGAACCGCGGGCAGCATATTGAGCGCGTCTTCATTTATTGACGATACGTTTGTCATTATCAGCGGCGACTGCTTAACGGATTTGGATATTTCTCAGGCAATTGAATTCCACCGCTCAAAGCAGGCTGTGGCTACCGTTGTTCTCACGAGCGAAGAAAACCCTTTAAACTTCGGAATAGTTGCAACGGATAACAGCGGCTATATTACCGGGTTCCTTGAAAAGCCGGCCAGGTGTGAAGTTTTCAGCGACACAATCAATACCGGGATTTATGTGCTTGAACCGGAAATATTTAACCATATTGAACGTGACAAACCGAGCGACTTCAGCCGCGATCTTTTCCCCAGGCTGCTGGATAAAGGCTGCCCGCTGGCCGGATATATTACATATGGCTACTGGTCGGACGTAGGTACCGTTGAATCATACTTAAGCACGCACAGCGATATTTTTAACCGGAAGGCCGAATTGGCATTCGGAAAAAACAAGTCCGGCGACAACATCATTATCGGCCGGTCAACAATTATTGAACCAACAGCGGTAATAAACGGCCCGTGCATGATCGGAAGCAACTGTTATATCGGGCATGGTGCCGTGATAGACAGTTATTCGGTAATCGGAAACAACTGTTTTATTGAAGAGCAGACTTCTATAAAAAGGAGCATCTTAATGAACAACTGTTCGATTGGCCGCGGCTGCGAGCTAAGGGGCAGCATTCTCGGCAATAAAGTCCGCTTCATGCACTACGTTTCCTGCTATGAAAATGCCGTAGTCGGCGACGAGTGCGTTATTCATGAACAGTCGATAATCAAACCGAATATAAGAATATGGCCTGGGAAAATTGTCGGTGCGATGTCGGTCGTTGACAGGAACATTGTCTGGGTATCCCGGTATAAGCCTGAACTGTTCGGCCAGGATGGCCTTACAGGAACAATTAATGTAGATATTACGCCGGAATTTGCTTCAAGGCTCGGTTCGGCGTACGGCTCCGTCCTGGGCCAGGGGAATAGCGTTGTAGTTTCATCCGATGATTCGAATGCTTCACGTCTTTTCAAATATGCCTTTATTTCCGGGTTAATGTCGGTCGGTATAAAAGTCAATAACATAAGTGAAGTTCCCGTTCCGCTGTCGCGGCAGGCAGTCCGAACACTCCAGGCCGCGGGCGGCGTACATGTGAAAAGAAGCAGCGAATCCGCGGACAAGCTTGAAATAGACTTCTTTGATAAATACGGAGCCGATGCCGACAATTCCGTCGCAAAAAGCATCGAAAGCGTATTTTACAAGGAGGATTTCCTGCGGTGCCGCGCCGGAGCAATCCTTGATATAAACAACATCTGCGATTTTACCGGCCGGTACCTCCGCTGCCTGCTCGGAAGGATAGATACCGAATGCATACGGAAAAAAACTTGCCCGTCGGTCTTTATAGTGTCCGACGGCGAATCAATGCTTTCATTCATTCACAATATTTTTAAAGAACTTGGGATTCCAATCTGCGGTGAAATGCATGCCCGCGAAATGGACTCCAAAAATATCCGAAGCGTTGAACATTTCCTGCGCACCGATTTGACCGCATTTATCGACCGCAGCGGTGAAAAGCTTGTACTTGCCGATCCATTCGGGCAAGTAATAGACGGGAACCAGTTTTTCTTATTAACATCTTACATATTGCTCCGCAGTATTCCGGGATGCAGTATTGTCGCGCCGATGAACATGACTTCCGGGCTTGAACGCATGGCAGCCAGGCACGGCGGGACGGTTAAGCGGGTAAAAGCTTCAAAACACGCAGTTTTGAGGGAACTTATGAAAACGGATATAAACTCCGGCGGCATTAACCAGTTTATTATGCAGTACGATGCTGTAGCGTCGCTCGCAAAAATCATTGAATTTATGTGCAGACACGAAACAACGCTGGATGAAATTCTGAAATATCTGCCTGCATATCATCTGAGGCACAGATCCATCCTGTGCCCTTTTGACAATATCGGCAGGGTAATGCGCATTGTTCTTTCGGAAGACAATGCCGCCAGGCAGCTTTGCGACGGAATTAAGATTTCTTTGAAAAACTCCTGGGTTCTTATTACTCCCGATGCGAACAACCCGCTGCTCCATATTTATACGGAAGGAAATACCGACCGTGAGGCGGAACTGCTCATGGATAAATATACTAATAAAATAAGGGGGCTTATTCGCTGCTGTCCGGACGAACAAAGACCCCGGGAGAACTATTAAGTTCATGTTTCCGTTATTGACAACAGTTCAGGAACACCCGGCAGCTAATGCAATGTTTGTTTAACGTTACTGCAGGGTAAATTGACGCTGCCTTCATTGACATGCGGCAGCGCTGGTGATATTTTTAGAAAATGAGGAAAGCGGTGCCAATAAGTATGACGAGGGTTAAATCCGGGTTTCGTATTTACAGGCTGTAATAATTCAGGTTATAAGGAAGGGTAAAGGTATGGGAAAAATTTGTGTGACAGGAAGCCTGAACATGGACTTAGTAATTCATACGCCAAAACTGCCGGTAATGGGAGAAACCGTTATTGGAAGCGGATTCATGACAATACCCGGTGGAAAAGGAGCGAACCAGGCAATCGCAGCGGCAAGGCTCGGTGGAGATGTAACAATGATCGGACATGTAGGAGATGATGCGTTCGGAAATTCCTTAAAGCAAAATTTACAGGTGAACGGTGTCGATGTCCGGCATGTAAAAATTATGCGCAATATTCCCACGGGCATTGCAGTAATCGTAATTAAGGACGGCGATAACTTCATAATCCTCGATCCCGGAGCGAATTTTACAATCACCGCAAAGGACATTATCGAAGCAGAAAATGTTATCAGGGAAAGTGATATTCTTCTTCTGCAGATGGAAATACCGCAGGAAGCCATTGAGCAGGCGGTTGATATTGCAAAGCAATATGGTGTGAAGGTTTTGCTGAACCCTGCGCCGGCAAGGAATATGCCTGATAATTTCCTTGCAAAAGTTGATGTCTTTACTCCAAATGAAAGCGAGTGTGAGCTTATTACCGGTATGGCACTAAAATCAATTAATGACGCCGGAGAAGCAGTAAAATATTTAAGAGGAAAAGGAATCGATCAGGTTATTGTTACTTTAGGCAGCAGAGGAGTTGTATATAACAACGGAAATCAGATTTTACATAAACCTGCACACAAAGTCACGGTTGTTGACACAACGGCTGCCGGGGATTCATTTACCGGGGCGCTCGCAGTTGCGCTGACAGATGGGAAATCGATTGATGAAGCGGTTGACTTTGCCAATGCTGCAGGAGCCCTCACGGTTATGAAAATGGGAGCGCAGACATCCCTTCCATACAAGCAGGAAGTTGAAGAGTTTTTGAAGCTGGGATATAATTACAACAAATAGAATTTTATCCTTGCCTGTTTTATTTTTTTTCTTTAAAATAAGTTTAACCGTAAGAGTTGTCTGTTCATATCGTCAGAACCAAACACCCTGCGGCATACAGCATATTTTTGAAAGGATGGTACCAATGACGCTGCCCTACAGAGATGTTATAAACGATATATCTCCTTATGTTCCCGGAAAACCTATAAGCGACGTCCAAAGAGAACTCGGGCTTTCAAATGTAATTAAACTTGCCTCAAATGAAAACCCTTTCGGCTGCTCTCCAAAAGTAAAACAGGCAATAACTGAAAGTTTATCGGAAATAAACCTGTATCCTGACGGGAATGCGACACTGCTGCGCGAAAGCCTCGCGAAGCATCACGGTCTTAACCCCGATCAGTTTATTTTCGGCGCGGGTTCAAATGAAATTATATCTTTTATAGCTCAGCTTTTTTTGAATCCGGGCGATGAATCAATCTGCCCCGATCCGTCATTTGTATGGTATGACACGGCGGTACGGGCTATGGGAGCAACACCCGTCACGGTTCCGTTAAAGAATTATACAATTGACCTTGATGCCATAAAAAGCTCCATAACTGAGAAAACCAGAATTATATGGATTTGCAATCCCAATAACCCGACAGGAACAATTATCACGGGCAGGCAGCAGGAAGAATTTCTTGAATCGGTGCCTTCAGACGTGGTTGTTGTCCTCGACGAAGCATATTATGAATATGCAAAAGGGGAAAATTTCCCGGAATCCGTTCCTCTTTTGGAGAAATACCCTAATATAATAGTACTGCGTACTTTCTCCAAAGCATACGGACTTGCGTCTCTGAGGGTTGGGTACGGAATGGCTTCCGCCGAGATTGTGTCATATCTTAACAGGCTACGCCCTCCTTTCAATGTTAACACAATTGCCCAGATAGCCGCTGCTGCGGCCCTGGAAGATCAAAGCTTTGTCAGCTTCGTCGTGTCCGAAAACAAAAAAGGGCTGCTTGCTCTGTATAACGCATTCGAAAAGCTTGGTCTTAAATATGTGAAATCATATACGAACTTTATATGGGTTGAAATGCCGTACCAGTCCGGCGAAATTTTCCAGAAGCTTCTCAGGAAAGGCGTTATTGTAAGGCCGTTCATGGGCAACTGGGTCAGAATCACCGTGGGAACCGAAGAAGAAAACAGGATACTGGTCAGGTCGCTTGAAGAAATACTGTGAACCTGGCCCCCAGGCAGCCATTAATAATCAAAAGCGAAATGAGGCTCATTTCTGAGCCTCGTTATATGTTTTAAAAACCGCTTCGGCAAAGATAAGATCTTCAGGCGTAGTTATTTTTATATTTTTATAGCTGCCCATCACCATAAGAACGGGATAACCCAAACGTTCAACAAGCACCGAGTCGTCCGTTCCCCTGAACCCCTCTCCGGCGGCAGCTTTATGGGCTTTTTCGAGAATTTCTCTTTTAAAAGCCTGAGGTGTTTGTATGTTCCACAGCAATGAGCGGTCAAGCGTTTCTTCAATTATTCCGTTACGGCCTGTTTTCTTTATCGTGTCCTTAACCGGGACACCTGTACAGGCAGCCCCTTTTTCATAAGCTACGGCAACCGTATTCGATATAATATCGGGTGTTACGAAAGGTCTCGCGCCGTCATGGACGCAAACGACATCCGATTTGTCCGAAACGGCCTGCAGCCCGTTATACACGGAAGCCTGCCTGTCGTTTCCCCCGTATACGACGGCTGATATCTTGGAGAAATTATAACAGCCCAGAATACAATCATTAAAAACAGGCTCATCCTCTTTACCGATAACAACAATTATTTCGGAGACTACCGCTGTTTTTTCAAACGCGTCTATCGTATGCGCCAGAACGGGTTTGCCGACAGCAGCCATATATAGTTTATTCATACCTGTGTTCATGCGCGTGGATTTACCCGCGGCGGCTATTATCGCCGAAACCCTGATAAATTTACTCATAAATATTTCCCTATCAATATCAAATTCGCGTGAGAATTATTTAGCGGCAGACAGGCCGGCCGATTTGGATCTTGCGAATATCATGCGCCCCGCCGATGTCTGCAGAACACTTGTAACCACAACATCGATTTCGGAGCCCTTAAATTTTAACGCGCCTTCAACAACCACCATCGTGCCGTCTTCGAGATATCCTATACCCTGGCCGTTTTCCTTGCCTTCCCGGACAATTTTTACGGTCATTTCTTCGCCGGATACGGCAAGCGGCTTAAGCGCATTTGACAGATCGTTTATGTTAAGGATGGAAATTCCGTTAATTGAAGCGACTTTGTTCAGATTATAGTCGTTTGTTATTATGCACGCCTTTTCTTCTTTTGCGTACTGCATAAGCCTTTCATCAACTTCAACGGCAGGATCGTATTTCGTTTTCACGATTTTTACGGGTATTACCGCGTTTTGCTTCAGGTTTTCCAAAACATCGAGACCCCTGCGTCCCTTAGCGCGGGTCACATCATCACGCGAGTCGGCCAGGTGCCTTAATTCTTCGAGTACGAAATCCGGAACAACAAGCTCACCTTCCAGGAAACCCACCCTGCAGATGTCAAGAATGCGCCCGTCTATTATAACACTTGTATCAAGAACCTTGCAGCTATATGACCGGCGTTTTCTGTCCTCGAAAATATTCTCATGCCTTTTCGACATCGCGAGAAATACGCCGCAGCTTCCGAACAATATATTCGCGATAATCGTAAGCGGGACACCGATAATCTGAATTCTCATCCAGGCACTGGAAAGAAGATTTGCAACAATAAGCCCTGCGATCAGCCCGGCGACACAAACCATAAGTTCATACAGCGTTAACGACTGCAGGAACTTCTCCATTTTTTCCACTGATACTGCCGCAAAGCTGACAACTTTTCCTCCAAACAAAAGCATCAGCATTCCGAATGCCACGGCTGCCGCCGCCATGATTCCTATGCCCGTAAAGGACATCAGGTTCATTCCGGCGCTCTTCAGTACAAAACGCGCAAGCGTTAGCCCTGTCATCGCGCCGACTATCGCAAAAGCATACTTCATGGCTTTCTCCAACACTAAAACCGTCTCCCCGACATCATATTCAAAAGGTTTGTCATACCCTTTTTCTATGTATGTATAACGGCATTTTTTATATATTTAAATACTATATCCCTATTTTGCAGTTTATCATTTCTTCGACTTCTTCCGGGTTCATATCTTCTGCAAGAACGAGCTCGCTTATCAGGATCTGCTTCGCGTTGTTGAGCATTTTCCGTTCGCCCATCGAAAGGCCCTTTTGTTTTTCCCGTATTATCAGGTGTTTCACGACATCAGCCACATCAAAAACATTGCCGCTTTTTATTTTTATCATGTTTTCACGGTAACGTTTATTCCAGTTTGAAGGCTGTTCATCAACACTGCCCTCGAGAGAACTGAAAACCTTGTCCGCTATTGATTTGTCAATAACTTCACGAATCCCTATATCATCAACGCAATTGGTGGGAATCATAACTTTCATTTCGCCGACAGGCATTCTCATTATATAATATCTTCTCTTTTCACCGAGAATTTCTCTTTCTTCAATGGCTTCAATTATCCCGGCACCGTGCATGGGATATACTATTTTATCTCCAATGTCAAACATGACTCCGCTCCTTTTGCACATTCATACCTCGGTTTTAATCCCTTGCACCTTCCAAGAAAAAAAAACCGGTAAAATATGCATGCAATCAGGAGAATTATATTTTACCCAAAATACCAAAAGCTGCCGGTATCGTAAAAATGCCGCAGCCTTACGCTTAATTCCAGAATACGCGGAAATGAGCAATAATCACCGCTGTCTGATAATTAGTATACTACAAGATGAATTAATTGTCAAAATCGGATAATTTGGCGAATTCCCCGTTTACCGCGAAATATGAGTTTTCAGGCATTATTCTGTCGCATGGTCAGGTGCGCAGTCGCACATATGTTTCAGGAATTGCTGCCGCATCTGCCCGGATGATCGGCGGCTGAAACTGTAATGTTCTGTCGGTTTATGCGATCAAACATATGGCAATTACAGGCTTTTTTGTTTGACAAAGACTCGCGGTTAAAATTATAATTGAACTGTACGGTTGTTTACATCACAGTGTTTTCAATTTATCCCGGTATATCGCGATGGTAGTCATATTGGACGCAAAAGGGGTGTTAACGTTGACTGAACTGAAAGATACCGTTCTGGATGATTTTCAATATACTTCGCAGGATTTGCTTATTCATAACAGAAGCATACTTGATTTAATGACAAAAATTACCGACTCTTCCGCGAGGATTACCAGGACTATCGCCAAAGCGGTTACACAATGCGGCTGCGTGCGGATATATGCAAAAAAACAGGAAATCCCCGATATTGACGATCTTGAAGAAATGAAAAACCATATGCAATCTCATATAGAAGACTCATTATGCGAAAATTGCCGCGATCTTCTGGAAAAAGACATCGGACGCAACCTTTTTTATCTGGCCGCCATGTGCAACACTCTCGACTTGAACCTGTATGACATAATAATAAAAGAGCTTAATCGCTTAAAGCTGTTGGGGAAATACAGCCTCAGGTAGAGGGGGTGCAGGTGTGCGTAAAAATGTTGTTGCAAGGCAGTTCATAATTACTCCTGAAGCAGGAAAAAGACTTATTGCGAAAGCTTTTGTTTATATCCCGGAAATACTTAGGGCATTAAAGAACCAAACAATTGTTGTAGTCGCGGGAACAACGAACGGTTATGTCGCCGGGGAACTTTTAAAACATATCGGGCAATCCGACGGATTCAGCAGGGAACACTTCTACCGTGGAATTACGCTGCCCCCGCGCTATTCTTCGGAAAATACGGAAAAAACCGGCAGCGAAACGGAATTTCCCGGTGATGTCGTTATAGAAAAGGGAATATGGCTTAAAGGAAAGACTATTTTTGATGTAAGCAAAAATCTTGATAATGGAGATATTATAATAAAGGGCGCAAATGCGGTTGACGTAATAAATCGCAAAGCCGCCGTCCTTATCGGGCATCCCGAAGGCGGGACGGTAATGGCCGCGATAAGCGCGGTTATAGGAAAGAGAGCGGTATTATACATTCCTGTCGGTTTGGAGAAAAGGGTGCCCGGAAACCTCGATCTGATCGCGGCACAGGTAAATTCCCCGAATTCGTCAGGTCCAAGACTGTTCCCGGTAAGCGGGAATATTATTACCGAGCTCGACGCAATCAGGCTGATAACCGGGGCTTCTGCCGAAATTATCGCCGCGGGCGGTGTCCGCGGAGCTGAAGGATGTTATTATATCGCAGTTTCAGGCAGTGAAGATCAGGTTGAAAACGCGGCGGAAATCATAAAGTCGGTGTATATCGATCCTGCTGGGTCAAACGGTGAATAAGTTTTATATAATCGATAACTAAAACAGGTAGCTTAACGCTTCCTCGACCGTTTCAGCAAACAGAAGCTCTATTTCTCCCGGGGTATTCACCCTGTCGCTCTGCTTTTTGTTTCCTGCAGGAAGGATGAATTTTTTAAAACCAAGCCGTTTCGCTTCAATTATTCTTTTATCTATATGGCTTACGGCCCGGACTTCGCCTGTTAAGCCCACTTCGCCGACAACAACAGTTCCGGAATCAATAGGTTTGTTTTTAAAGCTTCCGGCGACACTCGATATAACGCCGAGATCACAGGCGGGCTCATCCAGCCTGATACCTCCGACTACATTGACATACGCGTCATAATTATACAGCTGCATTCCGACCTTTTTTTCCAGCACAGCCATAAGCATCGTAAGGCGGTTATAATCAATTCCCGTCGCCATCCTGCGCGGCATTCCGAAGATGGTCGGCGCGATAAGCGCCTGTATTTCGAGCAGCATCGGACGGGTCCCTTCGACGCTCGCCACAACAACCGAACCCGACTGGTTTTCCGCGCGCCCGTCAAGCAGTGTCATAGACGGATTCTCCACCTCAATAAGCCCTTCCTGCCTCATTTCAAATATGCCGATTTCATTCGTTGAACCAAACCTGTTCTTTACGGATCTGAGAATACGGTAATTCTGATGGCGTTCACCTTCAAAATACAGCACTGTGTCGACCATATGCTCCAATACTCTCGGCCCGGCTATCGCGCCTTCTTTTGTCACATGGCCCGCTATAAAAACCGTTATTCCCGAGCCTTTTGCCATCACGACCAGCCGTCCAGCTATTTCGCGGACCTGGCTGACGCTTCCCGGCGCCGATGTGAGTTCTTCGCTGTAAACGGTTTGAATCGAATCGAGTATGACCGTCTGCGGCCCGACCTGTTCAATTATATCCTCAATCACCTGAAAATTTGTTTCGGAAACCATTAATATATTCGGGTTGTTTACCGAAAGTCTTTCCGCCCTTAATTTTATCTGCCTGACGGATTCTTCTCCCGATATGTAAAGAATTTTATGCGACCGCGGAAGCGCACCGCACATCTGCAGTAAAAGCGTCGATTTTCCTATTCCGGGGTCACCGCCTACAAGAACAACCGAAGCGGGAACAATACCCCCTCCGAGTACCCTGTCCAGTTCCGAAATACCTGTCTTTTGCCTGTCCTCAGTATCCTTTATGATATCCGTTATAGGAACGGCTTTCTGCGAACCTGATGCCGGAATTGGTTTTGAACGGCTCTGCTGTTTCTCTTCGACAAAAGTATTCCACATATTGCACGCGGGACATTTTCCAAGCCATTTTCCGGTTTCATACCCGCATTCCGAACAGACAAATATCGTTCTTGTTTTTGCCAAGATAAAGCCCCCTTTTCAATCAGACTCCTGCCGCAGTCATATATTATCAAAAATATGCTTTCCGGCTTTTTCCTCTAAACGCTTCAAAACCAGGACATACATCGCATGCGACCACGTAAGGGGAATAACCCAGCAGGCTTTCCCGTCGTTTCTGTCCGCCTGCTCGGGCAGCAGATCCAGTTGTGTTGCGCAGTTAACGGACCATTTGAAATACTCGCAGGCCTTATTTACATTTCCCGCCTCAATATGGTACAGCGCGAGCCATAGGGTCGATACGATCCACGGGTTCCCGCCCGCATAGCTGTCATCCTCGTACCGGTAAATTCCTCCCGCTTTGACGCAGTAAAGCACATCTTCAATTTTCTTAGCCGTTTTTTCAACCACCGGATGATCGTATCCGAATATACCGAAAGGCACCGAAGGGCCGAGCAGGCTTATATCCATCCTGTTATCCGCAAGTGTTACGTCCCTTGAATACCCTTTGCTGTTAACCGTTATCCGGACCGTATTTGATGAGGGTTCGGCTCCCCACGGATCCAGTTTTGTACGTACGCTCCTTAAAAACAAGCCTGTTGTTTTATCCACCGATTCCCTTTCGAGTGCTTCCGTCATACTTTCTGCAGCTTTCAGCCATTTTTCCGTTTTGTCTCCTGAAACGCCAAGCTTTCGGCCTGTTTCCGACGCAGCGCGCAAACCCGCGATAACCGCCGCAGTCGAATAAGTATGCTCGCCCATCCGTTCTTCCCATAAATCAAAGCTTGGACATGGAAGACCTGTTTCCGCGTCAATGAACCTGACAAGAAAATCCGCCGCTTTTTCGACAGCAGGCCACATCCGTTTCAGAAAATCAATATCGTTAACATAATTATAATGATTGAGTATTCCGAAAAGTATCGTTCCTGTTTCGTCAATCTGTATTCCCCAGGACGGCGCGACACTTCCGCGTATATAATAACGCTGGTGCCAGAAACCTTCGATGTCCTGTACACCGCGGGCCCACTCATAGAACCTTTCGGTCTCACGGTACAGGCCAGCCTCGTCAAAAGCCCGGGTTATAAAAGCCGCGTCCCTGCACCAGCAGTACGCGTACCTACCGCACTGCGTAAAACCTTCGTCAATTTCGGGGGACGCGAGAATGCCGCCGCTTTTCCTGTCCGACATTAATTTGAAAAGCATCAGGGAACGTTCATATATCCTGTCTATTCTTTCGTTGCCGGTAAACGTATTATTGAAGCCGCTGAAAAAATTGTGCCAGTATCTCTCAGTTATATCGTACAGTTCGTCAAAACTCATCTGTTTTATATCCAATGCGGTCTTTTTCAGTTCATTAAGGGACGTTGAAAACGTCATATGCAGAGTAAGACCTGTTTCCGCGCCCGGCTGCAGTATACCCATATCCCACAGCAGTGCGCCGTCAGGGGACATTCCTATGCTGTCAATGCCGTTAAGCCTTCTCTCCCAGACAGCGCCGAACGGGTTGTTTCCAATCTGGAATTCCTTTACTTCGATATCGGAGGTTATCGACCAGCAGCAGTCGTGGCGGTAGTGAACCAATGCATCAAGGTAAAAATCGAACATCGAACATCCCATATCGAACTCACTCGATATAACATGCGACGCAAGCCCAATTCCGAGATGAATACTGTTATTGCCCGTATTTTTCACATAATAACGGCGGATCATAACCGGTGAATCCGGAAGACAGAAATCCGTCTGTGTAACCGACAGGTTCAGTTTCTGCAAAACGGCTGTCGTTTCAAGTATATTTGTTTTCTCAACATAACGCTGGGTTATTTCGTGGCCGCCTTCACTGAACCAGACCGTACAGGGATGATCGTTAAACCTGAAGAAGCCGGCAAGCATTTTTTCAATATGCTGCGGATAATCAATTTCAGGCCAGTACAAACGGATAAGCTCGCCTGTTTCGGTAATGCATCCGAGCATGCTTCCGTTCCCGATGACGGCATTGTTAATATAAGGTTTACCCATGCATAACCTCCATGAAGGTAATACGCTCTCGACAGCAAATCAATTATATCATTCCCTTTGACGCCGGTAAATCAAATATTTCCCAAATCCCTCCCGCCGGGTTTCGGCATTGTTCCCGCGGGTTATGTCTCGGGTGTTTCGTTTCCTCGGGCGAAAAAGCACATACCGAAAACACGCTTCTGTTTCAGCACTGTTTCCACACAGCGGTCTCCATATCCCGGGCCGCCCATTAGCACGCTCCACAGTTGCCTATATGCAGAAAGGCTTCGGAGCATGCCGCCCTTCGTCACCGAAAGCACCCGAGCCAGGACCCGCGGAAGTTATGCTGCCTATTGATATTGAGCTGCAGTAAAAACAGCTATTCGTTATGATTGATTTACCAATTATATTTTTGTACTTCATGCAAAAAATATAAAAGAAATATGTGCCGAAACGTAATTTTGCTATATATAAAACATGGAAACGCGTACCGGAGGAATTTATGGAAGCGATTATTCACCTGATCCTTTTTTCATTCTCATACCTGATCCAGATTTTTTTATTTACGCTGGGGGCTTACTATACTGTAATCATGATATCGGGATGGATCCCGTTTCCGTCCGCCGGTGAAGAGCAACCCGAAACCACCGTATATAACCGCTTTGCTATTGTCATACCCGCGCATAACGAAGAAAAAGTGATCGGAAGCATGGTTAAAAGCCTGAAGAAACAAAAGTATCCCGCCGATCTCTACGATATTTACGTCATATGCGACAACTGCACCGACAATACCGCATATGAAGCGGAAAAGACGGGTGCCGATGTCCTTATACGCAGGAACGATAACAAGCGCGGTAAAGGCTATGCGCTGGAATGGGCTTTTACAAGGATTTTCAATATGCAAAAAGACTACGACGCAATTTGCGTATTTGATGCTGACAATGTCGTTACTTCTACGTATCTCAGGGAAATAAACGCAATGCTTAACATGGGACACGAGGTCATACAGGGGTATATCGACAGCAAAAACCCTTATGATTCGTGGATTTCCCTTTCCTATTCCATTGCGTTCTGGCTGTCAAACAGGGTTTTCCAGCAGACCAGGTATAACCTCGGTTTAAGCTGCGGCTTATGCGGTACCGGTTTTTGCATACGCACATCGGTTATAAAGGAAATCGGCTGGGGCGCAACGTGCCTGACAGAGGATCTTGAGTTCACGACGAAACTTGTCCTGAATGACAGAAAAGTTTCCTTTTGCAAGAAAGCCGTCGTTTACGACGAGAAACCGCTTACATTTATTCAGTCCTGGCGCCAGCGAAAAAGATGGATGCAGGGGCATACCGACTGCGCAATACGGTATCTGCCGAAATTAATAAAAAAAGCATTCCGGGAAGCCGACTTAAAGGCTTTTGACTGTGCGATATACCTGTTCCAGCCGGTACGTTTCATATGTTTCGGATTGGCTATGCTTTTCTCATGGTCGGAAGTTTTATTCCCCGCAGCGCCATTCTACATAATCGGGTATGCATTTCCGGATGAAATCTGGTCAGTAATCGTGCTTGTGCAGCTTTTGTTCGGACCATTAGTAGTCCTGTTCGACAAAAAATGGGATATAAAAATAATACTCGGTTTTCTCATATATCCGTTCTATTGTTTTACGTGGCTTCCCGTAACAATTGCCGGAATAAAGGACGCGGGGAGGAAAGAGTGGATTCATACGCGGCATACCAGGGACATTTCAATTGATGAATTAGAAAGGCTGTAGCCGGATAAAAGATGTCATAATTTTTTCATGTCTGTTTGCCGACATAATATACAAGAATAAATTCGAACATTCAAAAATGTTTTTGATTTTTTTGACTTATCTTATATAGTTCCTGAATATAAGGGGGATTTTTATGGGGAAAGCAAAGGAGAAAAAAGAAATAAATCTCAGCCAGCTTGTTATCATTATCTCTGCGGTTGTTGGGCTTGTGCTTGGATTTGTTTTCACTCTGCAGACAGGTAACTGGTTGTTTATACCGATCTTTGCGGCTTTTGGTTTTATTATAGCATTTGCTTCGAAGTTTACATTTGAGCTGTCGGTAAAACGCCTTGCGGACAGGTTCTCAAATGAAATGGAAAAAATAAAAGACGGCGACTTTTCAGTTCTGATAGTTCCCAGGGAATACGGTATTTTAGGCCCCGTTGCATCCACGGTAAATACGGTTCTAAGCGACATAAAGAAACTGATTGACGGGTTCTTCCAACTGTCGCTTGCAATAAACGCTTCTTCATATACTGTCAACACGGTTTCCAAAAACGCTACGGAAGCGGTCAGGACAATTTCAAACTCGACGAATGAAATTTCAAAAGGCGCTTCAAGCCAGGCGGAAGAAGCCCAGAACTCGGTTCTAATCGTTGAAAAGCTCGCGGATCAGATTAACTCCGTTTACAACAGCTCCAACGAAATTATCAAGGAAACCGATAAAATCGCACAGGTTAATGCCGCGGGTTTTAATACCGTTCAACTGCTGAAGGAAAAATCTGAGATGAATTACGCCGCATCTGAAAAGATTTTTTCGGTCATTGAAAAGCTTGTTAACACGGTACAGCAAATCACAAATTTCACGAAATCAATAGAAAACATAACGGAGCAGACAAATCTTCTCGCTCTGAACGCCGCGATTGAAGCGGCCAGGGCCGGGGAAGCAGGTCTCGGTTTTGCGGTTGTAGCCGAAGAGGTAAGAAAGCTTGCCGATCAGAGCAGACAGTCAAGCCTTGAAATTGAAAACCTCGTGGAAAGCATAAGCGAAGACTCCCAAATGGCAGTAGCAGTAATGGAAGATTTAAGAAAGACTTCACAGGAACAAAACCTTTCGGTTGAAGAGACGAGGAACGCATTCAAGGCTATTGAAAACGCAATTAACGCTATCGTCGGGAAATTCAGAAACGTAAACGAATCCGTCAACAAAATGCAGCAGGATAAGGACGAAGTAATTAAATCAATAGAGCAGATTTCTTCGGTATCACAGGAAACCGCGGCAGCAAGCGAGGAAATGGCCGCGTTAACGGAAACCCAAATGAAGGCTTTTGAAGAACTGCAGGAAGCTTCGGTAAGCCTGTCACAGCTTGTGGTTGAACTCGACGAAAAGCTGAAAAAATACAAACTGCGCTGACAGTTGTAAAATACATAGAAATTTTAAAGGGAAGGACAGCTTGTCCTTCCCTTTTATACTACAGAAACTCAACGAGCGCTTTCCACAGCGCGTCACAAAGCTCATCTTCCTCAAATTCCATCTCGACGCTGTTTATAACCCTGCAGCCCCTGTCCCCGACAAATCTTTTCGCAGGAGGGATAATTATCGAAAAACCGTCCTGGCCATATTTAACACGGCCTAGCATCTCAATCAACTGTCCTATGTTCAAAATGGGAAGGCAATCGTCTTTGCTGAAATACTGATCCGGTTCGGTATATTCACAGGGAAACTCTTCATCTTCATTTTCATCGCCGGCATCTTCCGGCAGTTCCTCGATGTCTTCCTGAACCACGTCAACATTGCCTGCCGAATTCATGCTTTTCAATATCAGCCTTGTGCTGTTTTCCTGGACTATCACTTCACCGATAACAAAAACTATCGTATCATATTCATCGTTTATAACATCCTTGCAGATCCTGGCCATTGCCACAGTATTCGGCTCCGGTATCCACATATCCCTTAAATTCAGGACTTGACTGCTGTTAAGCTGTAAAAGATCCTCAGGAGTTATATGCTGCTTCATCCACTTTCCCCCTTAGTTCGGTTGATAACAGACAGGCCGCGGCTTCCGGCTGTCCCGATATTGCCGCGGAAAACCGTTATCTGCACGCTCTTTAACTTGTCACAGGCGGTTTTTCGGAACCACCTTAACCCCGTGGGGGGTATCTTGAATTTCATAGCCCATTTTATTCAACCGGTCGCGTATTTCATCAGCCCTCTTATAGTTTTTTTCCGCTCTTGCCTTCTGGCGTTCCTCAATAAGCGCTTCGATTTCCTTATCCATTTTATTCCCGGGCTTTTTGCTCAATATCCCGAGAACACCGGTCAACTCGGCCAGCAGTTCGTAAGCTTTTTCGATTGTGCCTTTACCCGGCGGCACATCCGCCGAAATAACCGTATTTATTTCCCTTACAAGCTCAAATATCGCAGCGAGTGCATCGGCCGTATTCAAATCATCTTCCATCGCTTCTATGAACTTAAGCTTGTACTGCTGCAGTTTTTCCAAAACAGCGTTATCGGTTCCTTCATTTTCACTGTTTGAAAGAAGGAAAAGCATATTATCACGGCATTCGTATATCCGGTTCAAAGCCGCTTTAGCCTGTTCAAGTAGTTCAGCGCTGAAGTTTATCGGGCTCCTGTAATGCGCTGTTAACATAAAGAAACGGATCACTTCATAATCGTATTCTTTCGCTATATCGCGTACTGTAAAAAAGTTTCCCTTCGACTTTGACATCTTTTCATTGTCTATAGTTATAAAACCGTTATGAAGCCAGTACCGCGCAAACGGTTTGCCGTTCGCGGCTTCGCTCTGCGCTATTTCATTCTCATGATGCGGGAAAATAAGGTCCTGGCCCCCGCTGTGAATGTCAATCGTCTCGCCGAGATACTTGTTTGCCATTGCGGAACATTCAATATGCCAGCCCGGTCTTCCTTTTCCCCAGGGACTGTCCCATGCGGGTTCGCCTGGTTTCTGCGCCTTCCACAATGCAAAGTCGGCAGGGTTCTTTTTCCTCTCGTCAACGCTGACTCTTGCTCCTGCCTCAAGATCCTCGATATTATGACCGGACAGTTTTCCGTATTCGTCAAAGGAACGGGCGCTGAAATATACATCCCCGTCTTCTTCATATGCATAGCCTTTTTCGATAAGCTTTTCTATTGTTGATATAATCGCGTCAATATTTTCCGTGGCCCTCGGTGCCACCGTAGGGTCTTTTATCCCAAGCGCGCGGGCGTCTTTATAGTATTCTTCGATATAACGTTCAGCAATTTCAAAAACGGTTTTGCCCTCTTCATTAGCCCTTTTTATCATTTTGTCGTCGATGTCCGTGAAATTCTGGACAAACTTAACGTTATACCCGGTATATTCGAAGAAACGTCTTAGAACATCGAAAACAATAAACGGCCTCGCGTTTCCGATATGAAAATAGTTATATACCGTGGGCCCGCAGCTATACATTGTCACTTCGCCGGGTTTAAGAGGAACAAAATCCTCTTTTTTTCTCGTTAGCGTATTATACAGCCTCATGTTTATTCTCCCTCTTTCTTATCGCTGTTACGGCTTCCGCGCTCGATCATATCATCGGGCTTGCCGTTTTTTATCGTTATTGACGGCTGTGAATAGTATACCTTTGAATACGGGGGAACGGACTGCATAAGAAATACATTCCCTCCGATAATCGAATCATGTCCTATGACGGTATCACCGCCGAGAATCGTGGCTCCCGCATAAATTATAACATTGTCCTCTATGTTCGGATGCCGTTTTCCTCCTTTTACAGGGTTGCCTTTTTCATCGAGCGTAAAGCTCTTCGCTCCGAGCGTAACTCCCTGGTATATCTTAACATGATTTCCGATAACGCATGTTTCGCCTATTACCACACCGGTGCCGTGATCTATAAAGAAGTATTCCCCGATTTGGGCACCCGGATTAATGTCGATGCCTGTTTTCTGGTGGGCATATTCCGACATTATTCTCGGAATAATCGGCACTTTGTGTTTATATAAAACATGCGCGATGCGGTAAACGCTTAACGCTTCAATCGAAGGATAGCTCAGCACTATTTCCTCCCTGGCCAGGGCGGCAGGATCCCCCTCATATGCAGCCTCGATATCTTTATGCAGAAGTTCCCGTATCCTGGGAAGCTGTTCAAGAAAATCAATTGTTATATCATTGGCCCTGTCCCTGCATTCGGTGCATCCATCCTGTTTTATATCCTTCACGCAGCATTCGTTCTTAAGGCATTTTTCTATCAGCTCCCTCAGCTCAATCGCGGCCGCGCGGATATTGTTCCCGGTCAGTATATTAATGTTTGACTCGTCTATCGGATGCTTCTCATACACACCGGGAAACAAAGCGGAGCGGATTAGATTCAGTACGCGGTACACCCTTTCCTTACCCGCGAAACCTATGGTTTTATTAATTATAAAATTTTCCCTGTTAATTTCCTCTAGGGCACTGGCAACCTCAGGAAGCTTGTGGTTCAACCAATCATTAAGTTTTATAGGATCATCCCCTTATATATTTTTTCAAAATACCGCCTATACCGTTTTTCCGGCCGGATAAAGTCAAATATCCGTAAAAACGCCGGTTCAAGCGATTATTTTATATTATATTTATATACATATCGATCTGATATGGATTTGATACGCATCCGACACATATTTGATACATATCTGTTATACACATTATAGAGTATATTCCTGAACTTCTCAATACCCGCCATTATAAATGAAATACAGCCTATACGCTTCAGTTCAGACAAACTCTGTCTTTTGGAGTTTTCCGTATGTCCCATATGCAGTTTACAGGAACCGTAAAATGGCTTATAATAAAGCAAGCATTATATAGAATATTATAATAAGGTAAAACAGGGACCGTATTAAGTAATACCCATTCGGAGGGAAATTGGAGGAGAATATGGAAAAGGAAATCAATGGGAATACTGAGAAAGACGTTAAGGTATCAAACTTTATCGAGGACATAATTATTCAGGACCTGGAATCCGGAAAAGTAAAAAAAATTCATACCCGGTTTCCTCCCGAACCAAACGGTTACTTGCACATCGGTCATGCAAAAGCCATCTGCATAAATTTCGGCCTCGCGGAAAAATACAACGGCTTGTGCAACCTGCGTTTCGATGACACTAACCCTTCAAAGGAAGATGTCGAGTATGTTGAATCAATAAAAGAGGATGTCAAATGGCTGGGCTTTGACTGGGATGACCGTCTGTATTTCGCTTCCGACTATTTTCAGAAATTTTACGAATATGCCGTTGTTCTGATTAAAAAAGGACTTGCCTACGTAGACGACCTCTCAGCCGACGAAATCCGCGAATACAGGGGTACGCTCACCGAACCGGGGAAGGAAAGCCCATGGAGAAACCGCTCGGTTGAAGAGAATCTTGATTTGTTCGAGCGCATGAAAAACGGCGAGTTCGAAAACGGGGAAAAGGTACTGCGCGCGAAGATCGATATGTCTTCGCCGAATATGAACATGCGCGATCCCGTTATATACCGCATTCTTAAAACCCCTCACCACAGAACCGGAAACGATTGGTGCATATACCCGATGTATGATTATGCGCACCCGCTTGAAGACGCAATAGAGAACATTACGCATTCACTGTGTTCCATAGAATTCGAAGATCACAGGCCTTTATACGACTGGTTCCTTGAGAAACTCGAAATTGAAAACCCGCCGCGCCAGTACGAATTTGCCCGTTTAAATCTCACCTATACCGTTATGAGCAAACGCAAGCTTCTGCAGCTTGTTCAAAAAGGAATAGTCGACGGATGGGATGACCCGAGAATGCCCACGCTTTCGGGATTCCGCCGCAGGGGATATACACCGGAAGCGATAAGGAAGTTCTGCGAAATTATCGGTGTCGCAAAAACGTACAGCGTTGTTGACTATGGACTTCTTGAGCACTGCATCCGCGAAGATTTGAACAAACGCGCCCAAAGGGTTATGGCTGTTCTTAACCCGCTTAAGGTCGTAATAGACAATTATCCCGAAGATAAAATCGAAGAAATGGATGTCGAAAACAATCCCGAAGATCCCGATGCGGGCACAAGAAAAGTTCCTTTTTCGCGCGTGGTTTATATTGAAAGGGACGATTTTGAAGAAAATCCGCCCAAAAAATACTTCCGTCTGAAACCCGGCGGAGAAGTGCGCCTGAAGAACGCTTATATTATCAAATGCAACAGCTTCATAAAGGATGAAAACGGACAGGTAGTTGAAGTGCACTGCACTTACGATCCGTTAAGCCGCGGCGGCAGCGCTCCGGACGGGAGGAAAGTAAGCGGAACGATACAATGGGTTTCCGCTCAGCACGCGGTCGATGCGGAAGTAAGGCTGTACAACCACCTTTTCCTTAAGGAAGATCCCGATGATGTTCCCGAAGGCGAAGACTGGACTGTAAACCTGAATCCCGAATCGCTTGTGGTTTTAACGGGGTGCAAGGTTGAACCATCGCTTGCCGATGCCAAGCCGGGGGACAAATTTCAGTTTATGCGCATTGGTTACTTCTGCGTGGACAGCAAGTACTCTGCGAAAGGAAAACCTGTGTTCAACAGGACAGTATCATTGAAGGATACATGGGCAAAAATAAAAGACAAGTCCTGAATAACAGCCCTGCGGTGCCTAAAAGCTGCCGCAGGGCCTATGTTTATTCCGAATCGACGAAAAGCCGTTCGCCCGGCTTTACCATTCCAAGTTTTTCCCTGGCAATACTTTCTATAAATTCATCCGTACCCGCTTTGCTTTGCTGTTCAAGAAGCTTTTCCTGAATCTGCTCTTCCTGCTTTATTTTATGCTCAATGGCGCGCAGCTCGGAACGGATAAGCGAAAATTCTTCCTGCTGGCGGAAATAAGTAATGATAAAATAGGCAACAAGGCCGGACATTAATATAAACAGCAGCGGATTAAAACGTCTTTTCCTCCGCATTTACACTCCCCTTTTCTTTTGTATGAAAATAAACGACATATAGGATTTTCCTTTTTTATCATAGCATGATATTCAGGCCATATCCATATTTCCGATCGATTATTCCGCTTAAAAAACCGTAAGATTTGAACTATTATACAATTTTTTTATAGTCCTTAAATAATATATCGGTAAAAAGGCCGGTTTTTTGCACATCTATTGCACATGCCGAATTTCGTATTTATAATATGCATGTGTGCTTTTTCATAAAACCGGGCGGCCATAAGGAAAGCGGATGAACATATGAATATATTTTTATTTATACTGACCAATAACCTGATACCGATCTTTGCGATAATCTTTTTAGGGATGTTTCTCGGGAAAAAATTCAGCCTCGACGTACACACATTATCTAAAATTATTCTGTACGTTTTCGCGCCCCTTTTCCTGTTTGTTAACATTTATACGAATGAAATCCGGACGGATATGCTCACTGCCGCCGTTGTAGTCATTCTTATTATTCCGATATATTATCTGATCGGTTCCCTTATAGGAAGATTGCGTAAATACGACAAAAGCCGCACAAACGCTTTTATTAATTCAATCATGTTCTATAACTCGGGGAATTTTGGGATTCCTTTAATTACAATGGTTTATTCCGGCAAGCTGTTCCAAGTAAACGGCGAAATGCCGTATTTGAATTACGCACTGACAGTCCAGATAATCGCGATGCTAATCCAGAACTCCAGTGTGAATACTTTAGGCGTATTTAACGCGAGCCGTGCCGGCGGGAACATAAAAGACGCTGTAAAGAAAGCTTTAAATATGCCGACATTTTATTCCCTTGTTCTGGTTATTGTTTTTAAATTTATCCCGTATAATCTTGAGCAGCTGCCCATATGGCCCGCTTTAACTTATTTAAAAGACGGATTTATCGCGCTTGCGCTGCTCTCGCTCGGCGTCCAGTTGTCCCAGACAAAAATCAGGTTTACCGATCCGGATGTCCTGCTTTCAGCATTTATCAGGTTAATAGGGGGGCCGGTTATCGCTTTTCTTTTGGTATCGTTGTTCGGGATAAAGGGGATTATGGCACAGACTTTGATTATATCCTCTTCCGTTCCGACCGCCGTCAATACGGCGTTTATCGGCGTTGAATTCAATAACAGTCCCGGTTTTGCCTCACGCGCGGTCATGGTATCGACGCTTTTGTCGGCCGTTACTCTGACAGCCGTGATTTATACGGTGAGAGTCCTGTATCCGGTATAACGAACATCTTTAAATTTTTTTCATTATATACTTTACGGATTTTAAGCGGCGGTTTGCTTTCAATCTTGCGGTATGCAGTTTTTTGCCGGTTTTTTCGGCTTTATCCCGCAAAAATTTCGCCAATAAACCGAACAGCGGCGATAAAAGCCTGAATAACAGGATAAAAGGCTTTAATGTTATTTTCAATATAAACGTAAGTATAAGGATTACCCAGCGGGACAGGAACGCGTAATAGAATACAACCCCGGTAATTACGGCAATGATGAAATACATTCTGATTTCGCCCTTATTGCTTAAATAGGCCGTAACGAAAACGAGTATCGACACGGCAATCCAGAACGCAATATCCTCGAAGGCGGCCATCACCGTTTTTGTCTTAATTGCTTTTCTCTTCATCCGGATAAGATCGTAAAGGAATCCTGCTGTAAGCCCGCTTGCCATTGCACTTGCGAACACGTATACCTCATGCATCATACTGCAAACCTTCTATCGGAACAGGCCTGATAAAAAACCGCCTTTTCGCCTGGGCACCGATTGATCCAGGTACTCAACAGCGCCTATTTCGCCCTCAACATCAAGTGACGCGTTCTCGACATCCAGTTTGTTTATATGCATTTCAAGCCCTCTTACAACAATAATTCCAAGCTCGGTATCGACGACTATGCATTCTTCGTTAAAACTTTCAACGTTATGCACGCCCGTTATCAGCAGCCTTCTTCTGTCCTTAAGGGTAATGTTCTGGTGCTCCCTGTCCGGTATCCGTTTATCCTCGGCCATGATCTTCCACCACCTGAAAAGTTAATGGATTGCACTGGACATTTTTTGCGAAGGTTATTGTCCATGCATTGAAATTCTATGAGAACATGGCCGACAATATGTCATTTGCCTGATAAAACATAATACCCCTGCCTGCGGCGTTATTCACGACAGCAAAAGCGCAGGCAGGGGTACCAAGACTGAATATGACCCGGTTAAAGAATTTCAATCATTTCCCCGGCTTCCTCTTTCCTTGCGTGTTCCGAAACCTTTTTTACGCGAAACCTCACCGTGTTTTCACCGAACCGGATTTCAACTATATCCCCCTCCTGAACGGTTGATCCAGGTTTGGCTATCTTTCCGTTAATGGTCACTTTCTGCCGTTCGCAGGCTTCATGCGCAAGCGTTCTTCTTTTTATAACACGGCTTATTTTAAGAAATTTGTCTATCCGCATAAGAACCCCTTTCCAGTTAAAATACCCTTTTCGCTTCTTCCCACAGTTCATCCATTTCGGCAAGAGTCATGCTCGTAAGTTCTTTTCCCATTTCGCTGCTTCTCTTTTCAATATACTCAAATCTTTTAATAAACTTGCCGATGGTTCCCGTTAAGGCCAGTTCAGGCTCTATTTTCAGAAACCGGGCGACATTTACCACGGCAAACAACAGATCCCCTATCTCCTCTTCGCTTTTTGCCCTGTCGCCGCTCATATAAGCTTCGCGCAGTTCGCCGGCTTCCTCTGTTACCTTTTTCCACGCATCATCAATATTGTCCCAGTCAAATCCGACTTTCGCGGCTTTTTCCTGTATCTTATAGCTCCTCATCAGTGCGGGAAGTACGGAAGGCACTCCGTCCAAAACCGAAGTACGGTTTTTATTTCCTTTTTCCTCCTTTTTTATTTTCTCCCACAAATTTATTACATCGTCCGCCGTTTCGGCATGTTCCATCCCAAAAACATGTTTATGCCGGTGCACCATTTTTTCGCTGACAGTCTGGATAACATCTTTCATTGAAAACTGCCCGTTCTCTTCAGCAATCCGGGAATGAAATACCACCTGAAGCAAAACATCCCCCAATTCTTCGCATAATTTCTCAGGGTCTTTCATATCAATAGCTTCAATAACCTCATATGCTTCCTCTATAAGGTACCTTTTCAGACTTTCATGGTCCTGCTCCCTGTCCCACGGACACCCCTGCGGGCTTCTTAAAATCTTCATTATTTCGAGCAAGTCCTCATAAGTATAGACTTTTTTATTCATTGTTTCATCTCCATTCGCGATGCTTTTGTTCACTTTCATAAAAACAGTAGTTTACTTACTAACAATTACCGTACCAGATCGGCCGGACCCGCTATCTTGCGGATACTTCGCGGAAGCGCGTCCTGCGAGTTCCCCCACGGCGCGTCCTTGTTCTTGTAATCAAATTTCTGGGTAAACCAGTAAACTTCTTCCCTTATCCTGTCCATATGCGTCAACTGCATCGACATCAACGCAATAATAAATTCACTGCGGTTTCTGTTGTTCAGGTACTTCAATGAGCCTTCCAAAAGCCTTTTCAGATGCGGCAGGCAAAAGCCCTTTTTCGCCATAAACAGCTCTTTGAAATCGGGTTCCTTAAAAAAAAGATACAGGATTACATCGGTAAACTTTTCCATGTTCCAATCAATTTTTTCGCATATTGTGCACGTTTTCTCCAGGTTTGACAGCTTTTCGATCATTGCGTTTATAAACTGTACCGTTTCGTTCCTGTCCTTCTTTAACGAACCGGCAATGCGTTCCATTGCGGTTGCCGCAGCTTCCTTCTTAATCATCGGCAGGCTTTTTTCGGTCATTTCCCTAATTATCCCGATTTGCTCAACCAAATGCGTATCTATAATGAGCCCTAACGGGAGACGGTTTTTCTGCATATTGTAAAGCTTTGTAAAGTGACGGCTGCAAAAGCCTTTCCGGTTTGTCTCAATGCGGCTGTCCGATTCCATCATTGAAGGACCAAGCGTATATTCAAGAGCGTCGCTCTCCAGTTTCTCTTCAAGCAGGCATAACGGGCACTCACAATCCTCGCGAAAAGCATCGGTGACAGGTATCGTATAAATTCGTTCCTTCAACGGAATCCACCTTTCAAATACATTTTTGTTTTCCGAACGGGATATAATCTTTTAAAAACCGCTTTTATTCCATTAAGAATTGGATCATATTTTAATTTGTCCTCATCTCAATCTTTTACGCATAATTCATAATTATTATAATAGTATGTCCTGCCAAGACTCTCCTCTGTTACTTCCTCAAGCACGTCTTTTATCTCAATCCGCACTTTCGGATAATAATTTACCTTGTCGTTATCGATTACCTTCGGCTTCGGGCCTTCTATTTCATACATCCGTATAACCGAATCCTCTCCATTGACCGGAGGAATTCCTTCCGCTATCAGGATTCTTTGATGGTTTTCAAGTTCACCGTGCAGCAGTTCCGTTTTTATGCCGTATACAACCTGCTTTTTCGCCAAAGCGTTAAGGATTTCGTCAATAAGCGTCTTTCTGTATTCCGGTTCGAGTTCTTCCTCGGGAATATTCAAATACAGATAAGCTTTCAGCTGATCAGCCGTAACCTCAACCTTTACGCGTTCATTCTCCCTGCAATAATCATCCATAACCTTGCCTCTCCGCCTGCATGAAAACTAAAAATTCTTCCCGGGCTTCAATTGCTGTCACCCCGAAATTATTCTGCTGCTTAATGCATCTGCTGCGGATTGATAAGTTTTTTCAAAGGCAAAACTGGCGAAATAATTCAACAATCAGAAAAAAGCTGCCTGCTGCAGTGAAAAATATCAGTAATTACCGGCTGTCTTTAAAAGCATTTTACAATTATCATTGACAAATTTCAATAGAATTAATGTTAATGCGCCTTATTTGGTGTATAATGTTGCTGTTCGGGGCCGAACCAGGATCCGCAGTAAGAACGGAAAGATGCAAAACCGGGAGGAAACTTGTTTGTTCCGTATAGTATCATCGCAGAACAATAACCTTGAGGTGGAGATAAACGATTTTAACCCGCATCATACTTTTCTATGCGGGCAGTGTTTCAGATGGAACGCCGATAAAGGCGGCATCTGGACCGGCATTATTTCAGATCTCGGCGTAAGGCTGATTTGGAACGGAAGAACATGCACATTCCTGAACATGAGCGAATCGGAATTCACTGATTACTGCGTACGCTACTTTGATTTGGAAACGGATTACGGCAAAATAAAAGCAGAACTTGCGAAAAAGGACGAAAATCTGAAAGCAGCGGTTTTTCACGGATACGGAATACGCCTTTTGAGGCAGGATTTCTGGGAAACGCTTATATCGTTTTTAATATCGCAGAATAATAACATTCCAAGGATCAAAAAAATCATAGAGTCGTTGTGCTCCCATTTCGGGCTGCCCGTCAGGGGCGGATTCTCCCAAAAAACGTTCCCGGGCGTTCCGGCTTTGGCAAACGCGCCGTTGGACGAATTGAACATATGCCGCGGCGGTTACCGCTGCCGGTATATTTCAAAAACAGCAGCGATATTCGGTCAAACGCCTTCACTGGAGAGCAATATCCAAAAGCTTCCGCCGGCCGAAATAAGGAAATTTCTTCTATCCCTTCCCGGCATAGGCGAAAAGGTCGCAGATTGTGTTCTTCTTTACAGCGGGCTCGATCGGAGCGCATTCCCGATCGATCGCTGGGTTAAGCGTGTTATCGAAACGCTTTACTTTAAACGTGAAACCGATGTTAATTCAATCAGGGAATTCGCCCGCGATTATTTCGGTGACAATGCGGGCATTGCGCAGCAGTATCTTTTTTACTACGCGAGAGAGCAGAAAATCGGCGTATAGCTTCGCTTACGTATATTCAGCCTGATGCCTCCTGTCCGCTATCCGGCTAAGCACAAGCATAACGGCAAACGACAGCAGAACGGTTAAAATGACATATATCCACGGATTTTTAAACATGTTCATGAAGAACCGGATGTAAGCGCCGGTAAGCAAAGTTACGATAACCATCGTAACGAATGATTTAAACGTATCCTTAAGCCCAAGTTCCTTGAGCATTATTACAAAGGTTGCCATGCACGGAAAGTATATAATCAGCAAAGTGACTCCGGTAACCATTTGCGCGCCGCTCATATTAAGAGGTTCAAGCAATGTCACGGCGGCATCCTTTCGTATAATGCCCAGGACAAAGGACGCGACCGCGCCCTCAGGCAAACCGAAAATTCCGGTGATAACCGGAGCCGCAAGTTTTCCGAGAAAATCCATTACGCCGAGAATCGTCAATATATTTATAAAAAAGATACCGCCCAGCACATACGGAAAAGCGTCGGTCAGAAAACCGTATATCCTTGTGCCGAGATTTCTCAACATTACCTTAAAGGCCGGCAGCCTGTATGGCGGAACTTCCATTATAAGCGTATCCGTCGTTCCCTCCACGAAAAAGCTTAAAACCGAACCCAGCACGAGCCATACGGAAAGAATTGTTCCAAGAATTGCGATAACATATCCCGTACCGTATGTCGCTGTAATTGAAAAAATTATCGCAGACTGGGCAAAGCAAGGAATCGTAATAGCTGTCAAAGTTGCCGTTATAAACCTCTGGCGGCGCGATTCAATATTTCTTATGGCCAGGATTCCGGGTACATTGCATCCCATCGCGAGCATCATCGGAATTATCGAAAACCCGTGAAGCCCAACCCTGTGCATGAACCGGTCAAATAACACGGCCAGCCGAGGCAGATATCCCAAATCCTCCAAAAAACCCAATACTATATAAAATACCAGGATATAAGGAAGGACAATCCCGATTTCCATGAAAACGCCCGTCGTGAGAACACCCATAGCCGCCTCGTAATCGATTGTTTCCCCGGAAATATCGCCGATAAGAATCCGGTGCAAAACCCCTTGACCGCCTAAAAGCCGGCTTATTGCCATAATAACGGGAGTATAGAACCTTTCAAACAGTTGTTCCATTATGCCGATTAGAAATTCACCGATCCCGATAATCACCCTGAAAACCGCAATTATAATTATAATTGCGACAGGTATCCCGGCAAACGGATGAATGCTGATATCCTGAAGCCTTTCAAGAAATGTATGGCGCCTGTGTTCCAGGTTCTGGACTGCGCTGATTATTTCGCCAATCGCTGCCCAGCGGTTCCTGTATTCGCGTTTTGCAGCGGATTCGTGCGGGTAGTTCGTTATATACTCAATCAGTTTGTCTATTCCCTGTCCCGTAATACCGGTTGTGGGAACAACCGGGACGCCGAGCATCTTTGAAAGCTTTTCCACATCTATCGTAATACCTTTGTGAACGGTATCGTCCCACATATTCAGCGCAACAATGACAGGCTTGTTCATCTCAAGCAGCTGGAGCGTAAGATTCAGGTTTCTTTCAAGGTTTGTCGCATCGACAACGTTAATTATCATATCGCCTTCCGGCAGCAGCTGACAAGCCACCTTTTCGGCTTCGCTCAAAGGATCAAGCCTGTATGTGCCCGGTACGTCAATAACTTCAATTTTCTCGACGGAACCATAACCGCAGCCTTTGCAGCTCTTTTTACTGCACGACGCGCACGCTGCGCCCTTTTTCAGAACCGTTAATGTTCCTGTGGTATAGCTGACAGTTGTGCCGGGATAATTCGATGTCCTTGCGTTTATTCCGGTCAAACTTGTAAATATGGCGCTTTTCCCGACATTCGGGTTGCCCATCAGTAATATCTTCTTCATATAACTTCTTCTTCCCTAACTAAGCGTCTGTATATAACTGATACGATTTTTCGATCCGAATATATTAGTCCACGGTTTCAACAATAATCCTGTTCGCCATTCCATCCCCGATGGCTATCTGCGTGCTTCCGGCCTGCACAATGACAGGGCCTCCTGCAAAAACCGCGCTTTTTTTGGTGATACGGCTCCCTTCACGAAGCCCCATTGATTCGAGTTTCGCATGAATGCCGTATCCGCCCTTTATTGTGGAAATAACCGCTTCTTCACCTATTTTCATATCTTTCAGTGTCATCGCCGCATACCTCCAGGTCGTAATTTAACTGTCCGCAACAAGGTGTATATTTCAAATAAATATTATTGTCCAAAATGAAGGGTATCATTTTTGATAATGATTGTCAATATCTTTTTTGTGTAATTTTAAAAGGCGGAGTTCGTTCTTCCTTCCCTTATTTTGCTGTGATATAATTGTCACAATAGAGAAAAAAGCCGGTAACGTAAATAAAAAAATCAAATATTCGCAAAATTAAGGAGCATTTTATTATGGAGCATCTTTTCATTATTAATCCCGCAGCAGGAAAAGGCAAAACGTTAAAAATGATCCCTGAAATTGAAAATATAATGAATAAGTTTTCCCTTCCATACAGGATAGAAATAACAAAGGCACCGGGACATGCTTCGGGAATAGCCGGACAGTACATTAAGGCCAATGACTCCATAAGGATTTATTCTGTCGGCGGTGACGGCACAATGAATGAAATACTTCAGCCAATGGTGGGCACAAACGCATCCTTGGGAGTAATCCCGGCCGGTACGGGAAATGATTTTATAAAAAGCTTCAGCACGAAACAAGATCCTGTCGAATTACTGCCTCTCATCGTGCATTCAGACCCTGTACCTGTTGATGTATGCAGGTTAAACAGCAGATATTTTTTGAACATAGCTTCCGTCGGTTTTGACGCGGACGTCGTGGCGATGACCGGATACCTGAAACGGCTTCCGCTGATAAAAGGAAAAATCGCGTATATAGGCGGGATTCTGCTCGCGGTAATCGGCCTGAAAAAAATTGAGGCGGATTTCATTATTGACGGTACTTCATTACATACCAAAACAATGCTGCTTTCGGCTTTCGCAAACGGGCGTTATTACGGGGGCGGAATGATGCCTGCCCCGAATGCCGTTCCTGACGACGGACTGATTGACATATGCATAATAAATGATGTGAACAGGCTTAAACTACTGCGGTTTTTCCCGAGATTCATAAAGGGAACGCATACGGATATGAAAGAAGTATCGATCAGCCGGTGCCGCTCCATCGAAATGAAAAGCTCCAAACCCGTACATGTCAATATGGATGGGGAACTTTTCCGGTTTTCCGATGTGAAAATTGAGATTTTCGAAAAAAGCCTGAATTTTATAAAGCCTTTATAACACTGTTATTCCTGCCGGAATTTGTGCCGTTCATAGCGGTACAATCCGTTCCGCTGCCTTAACGCACTCAACTGCAGTATTTTATCAACAAGAATCCTGACACATTGATCTATTGAATATTTTTCGGTATCAAGCACAAGATCAGGCGACAGCGGAACTTCATACGGAGCCGTGACGCCTGTGAAATCCGTGATTTCACCCGCTCTCGCTTTTTTATACAAACCCTTCGGATCCCTCTTTTCGCACGTTTCGGGATCAGCTTTGACATATACCTCAATAAAGCCGTCCCCTATTTTTTCCCTCGCGAGTTTTCTCATTGAAGCAAGCGGAGAAATAAACGACGCAAGAACAATTAAGCCGGCGTCAACAAAAAGCGAGCATACTTCCGCAGCGCGCCGGATGTTTTCAAAACGGTCCTCTTCGGAAAAGCCAAGGTCGCTGTTGAGGCCGTGCCGCAAATTATCGCCGTCTAGCCTGTACACGGCTTTGCCCATGCTTACAAGCACCTTTTCGGTTTCAACAGCTATTGTTGATTTCCCGGACGCGGAAAGCCCGGTCATCCATACCGCAATACCTTTTTGACCTAAAACCGAATATCGTTCGCTCCGTGAAACCTTCCCTCCGTGAAAAGAAATATTATCGTTTTTCATGCGGTATCCACTTCCTCTTCCCAGTTTTCACATGCTTTTGGCCGGAACCTGTCTAAATTTTATATAAAAAAACGCACAAAGGCAACAACCGCCGGTAAAAATCGGGCGTCCGGGAATATTATGGTATTGTTGACCTTTTTATTTATATGTAATATAATTCCCGTGAAACCAATAATAATTGAATCGGGCACTGCCGTTCGCCGTTTTTGCCGGCGCTTAAGCATAAAAACGGTGCGCGGGTTTTTTAGCGCTTTTGCATAATAAAGGAGTATATTATGAAAATAATTATCATCGGCGATGGGAAGGTAGGATACAATCTTGCCGAGAACTTATCCAACGAGGGCAACGACGTAGTTGTGATTGATAAGGATCCCGAAGCGTTAAGAAAAGCGGATGAATACCTTGACGTTATGTGCATAAAGGGAAACGGCGTAAGCACGAAAGTATTGATTGAAGCCGGTGTAAAGGAAGCGCAGCTTCTTATCGCCGCGACCTCAAGTGACGAAATAAACATGGTATGCTGCCTTACGGCAAAAAAACTGGGTGTTGAGCGGACCATCGCGAGAATCAGGGACCCTGAGTATGCTGATGAGCTTAATCTTTTAAAAAATGACCTTGGCCTTGATATGGTTTTTAACCCCGAACGTGCTGCCGCGCGTGAAATATCAAGGATGATAAGGTTTCCCCATGCAGCAAACATCGAAATATTCGCGCGCGGACGCGTTGAGATCGTTGAAATACGCATTGCAAAGGGAAATTCAATTGTGGGCATGAAAATAAAGGAAGTCGCCGAAAAAATCTCCCAGTCGATATTAATTGGAGCAGTCGTAAGAAATGACGAGATTATAATACCGAAAGGCGATTTCCGTATTGAAGAAAGCGACATTGTATACATTGTCGGCAAGCCCGCCGTAGTATCAAATTTCTGCAGACAAATCGGCATAGACTACCAGAAGATAAAGAACGCCATGATCATCGGCGGAGGAAGGATAGCGTATTATCTTGCGAAGTTCCTCGAAGAAGCCGGTATCAAAGCTAAAATTGTTGAAATAAATCCGGAGCGGTGCGTTGAACTTTCAGAGCTTCTGCCGCATACTCTTATAATTAACGGTGACGGCACTGACGACACTCTGCTTCATTCTGAAAATCTTTCCGAAATGGGGGCATTTGTCGCGTTAACCGATATGGACGAGGAAAATTTCATGTCCGCTCTGATGGCAAAACAAGCCGGCGTTCCGAAGGTTATAGCGAAAATAAACAGGAATAATTATATAGGCGTAATAAAAAGTCTTGGTATTGAAAGCATTATAAACCCAAGCCAGATTATAACAAACCATATTCTCCGTTACGTGCGCGGGATGAAAAACGCACAGGGAAGCCCGATCGAAGCTCTTTACCGAATTATTGACGGGCGTGCCGAAGCAATAGCGTTTACCGCTAACGAATCAACGGATTTCCTTAATATACCGTTGAGAGATCTTAAATTTAAAGAAGGAATATTGGTCGCCGTCATTGTAAGGAAAAACGATATCCTGATCCCGCACGGGAACGATGTAATAAAAGCCGGCGACAGCGTAATTCTGATTGTCAAAGACAGAAAAATATCGGATTTGAACGATATAATCGCTTCGGGGGGATAAGTAGTTGAACATAAGGCTTATCATTAAGAATTTGAGCATCGTTGTCTGTATAGAAGCATTATGTATGCTTTTTCCTTTTCTTATAGCTTTGCTGTATGGCCAGGACGACGCAAGGGCCTTTTTGTTTTCGGCTTTGATAACGCTCTGCGTGGGTCTGTTAATGCTAAGAACAAGAGTAAAAACTAATAATTTTTACACAAGGGACGGGTTTGCCGTCGTAGCTTTAGGCTGGGTTCTCGTTTCCGTCTTCGGTTCTCTGCCTTTTTTAATCAGCGGTGCTATCCCGTCGCCGGTCGACGCGTTTTTTGAAACGGTTTCCGGTTTTTCCACAACAGGGGCGACAATACTTGAAAATGTTGAGGTCATGCCTTACGGTATTCTTTTTTGGAGAAGTTTTATCCATTGGATGGGCGGTATGGGTGTGCTTTTGCTGACTGTTGCTATACTGCCGTCCGCCGGGGCAAGCTTTTATCATGTGATGAAAGCCGAAAGCCCGGGACCTGGTCCTGAAAAGCTCGTTCCGAAAATAGGTCAGACGGCCAAAATACTATATTCAATATATATCGTTCTGACAGCCCTTCTCGTTATTCTGCTGCTGACAGCGGGCATGCCCCTTTATGACGCGTTGGTTCACGCCTTTGGAACCGCGGGCACCGGCGGTTTCTCCATTAAAAACTTGAGTATCGGCGCATATGGGAGTGTTTTCATTGATATCATAATAACGGTTTTTATGTTCCTGTTCGGCATAAATTTTACTTTGTATTACCATATGCTGAAAGGAAATATAAAAAGCTTTTATAAGGATGAAGAATTCCGTTTCTATATCGGATTGATATTGGCATCAATTATTGCGATAACGCTGGATCTCGTATTAAACGGGCTTTATTCCGTCGGAGAAGGATTAAGATATTCCGCGTTTCAGGTTAATTCCATTATCTCGACAACCGGTTACGCTACCGCCGACTTTAACCTTTGGCCGGTTTTCAGCAAATTTGTCCTTGTTATGCTCATGTTTATAGGTCCGTGCGCCGGTTCAACCGGAGGGTCGATGAAATGCATCCGCTATCTTTTACTGTTTAAAATAATAAAACGCGAACTTTCCAAAATAATGCATCCAAGAGCCGTCCATACGGTGAAATTAACAGGAAAAACAATCGATGAAACAACACTCTGGGAAACAATGGCCTATTTCTTTATCTATATATTTATATTTGTTACTTCCTCGTTAATTGTGACACTGGACGGGAAAGACCTTGTTTCGTCGGTCACGGCGACAGCCGCTGCCATCGGAAATATTGGACCGGGTTTAGGGCTCGTCGGGCCTATGGGCAACTTTTCGGACTTTTCCAGCCTGAGTAAAATCGTCCTTTCCTTCTGTATGATAGCCGGAAGGCTTGAATTTCTGCCGATATTGATTCTGTTTTCCCCGTCAGCGTGGAAAAAGGCGAGCATATAGCCCTTTGCCATAATTCGCTTGTTATTGTATAATTGAAATAGATACATTCGTTTTTTCCTGTTCAGCGGGCGCAGCTGCCCGTCTGTTTTGGATTTTTAGCGCATATCGAAAATTTTTCGAGGTGATGAAAATGTACGATTCGTTTATTGAACTTAAGCCCGAACAGATTACCGAAAATCCATTCAAGCTTGTCGGAGCGGATTGGATGCTCGTAACCGCTGGGAATAAGGATTCATTCAACATGATGACGGCAGGCTGGGGCGGTTTCGGCATTTTGTGGAATAAAAAAATTTGTTTCTGCCTCGTTCGTCCTTCCCGCTACACTTACGAGTTTTTAGAGAAAAGCGATACCTTTACGCTGACGTTTTTTGATCAAAATCAGCGGAGCATCCTTGACTTCTGCGGGAAATATTCGGGAAGGGATTATAACAAGGCCGCGGAAACCGGCTTAACCGCGGTTGAAACAAAAAACGGATCGGTTTTTTTCAACGAAGCGCGGCTTGTAATTGAGTGCCGGAAAATATACTACCAGGATGTTGATCCTTCTAACTTTGTTGATCCCGAAATAGATGCAAGGTGTTACCCTAAAAACGATTATCACCGCATGTATGTCGGCGAAATTATTTCATGCTTAAAAAAGAACAAATAACGGGAAAGACGCGGAAACTATTTCCTTGTCTTTCCTGTTTATCGTAATCTTCAGCGGGTAAATATCTAAAAAGTATTTAAGAAAGGGTGGTAGGTAAATTATGAAGAAATTATTCAAATGCAGTGTCTGCGGATTTGTTTATGAAGGGGATGACGCCCCGGATTATTGCCCCAAGTGCGAAGCTCCGAAGGAAAAATTCGCACAGCTCGACGAAGAAGCAGCAAACAAGATTTACGCATCGGATCGGACAAATGACATCCACATGGAACTGATCCAGCTCAGCATGAGGATTGTAGAACTTTGCGAGGAAGGCATCAAGATTAATCTTGACCCTCCATGCGTATCGGCCTTCACAAAGGCAAAAAACGAAGCGTGGATCATCAAGCAGCGCTCCAAAGCCGAGCTTGTCGGTCATATCAACAAAGGCAAGTTTTAATGTTGATATAAACTAAATAAACTAATATACGGCGGTTTGCCGCAATATAACGGGTAGGTTTACCTTTTTCCTCTAACTTTGGATATGGAATCATGAAGGGCCGATATCAGTTCCTGTTTATCCTCACTTGTATTGGATAACAGCCACTGCAGTTGTGCCACTTCATGATCCTTACCCGTGATTCCAATTGACTTGACAGCCGCCAGTTGGACATTTTCATCCGGATCTCTTAATAATTTATTAAGCACGGTGTTTACTCCCGGGTCATTTGATTTTGCGCATTGTTCGGCTATAATAAGCCTTGTCTTCGCATCCGCTGTCATGCATTTTTTTATAAGGTCTTCCCATTTGCCTTTTTTAACCATTTTTTCAATCTTTCTTTCAACGTTTCCAAACATTTTAAGCACCCCTATCTAGTGAAATATAAGCGCATTAAAAAAGTGTTGCGAGTCACAACCGTTACATTATAGATCTATTTATCCGCATCGTCAAGCATATCGGCTTTTTCTGACGTACCCACCCATAGTTGACATGCATTAACAATAATGTTAACATATACTTGTAGGCATTTTGCAGCTACATATCTGCAAAATGCCTTATCGTATTTTAGATGAAAAATCCATTTAATGTAATTAATTTATTCGAGGTAGGTAAAAATGTGTAAAAGTATGCAGTCAGTAGAATTGTCGGAAGTTCTGGCCGAAAACATGCAAAGAATAAACGAGGCAAAAGAAACACTGTTTAAGGAATATTTCTCCGAGAATGTCGAGGACAGCTTTGAATTTGAGTTTTTAGTAAGGGAATACATAGAAACGATAAAAAAGCATATGAAAAAAGGAAGTAAAGAAACGGTTGAAAAAGATAATTTCCCGTTTGCGATACTATGGAGCATTGTCGAAGCCCAGGACATCGATAACATGGAAACGCACAGATTCTATATCTGCCCGCCTTACTTAAGAAACAACGACACCGGTCTCGACTGCGTATCAATGACGTCGCCCCTCGGAAGAGCCCTGCTGCTGAAAAAAGCCGATCAGGTCATTACCGTAAACGTTCCGCAGGGAACCTTTAATTACAGAATAAAAAGGATAATTATTCCATAGCTATCGTGCAGTTATTGACTATACGTTATTTTTCCTTTTCTGACGGGTAAAAATATATCGTATTTTTAATAACAGTAGAAGACATAAAATCGGCAGGTGTAGTTATGACATCAGAGAAGGAAAATATAACAAAAACAAAAAATTCGGATGGCCTGGTATGGATTAAGAATGGAAAAGTATATGTCAAAAATGAAGAAAGGGACGGAATGCCGCCTCTTATCAACCCATGCAAAGAAGTAGTGCTGTATATCAACGGTGTTGAGCGCAATCATCTGTCCACCGTTAATGAAAAAGATACTGTTGAAATAAAACCATTAAGAGTAACCACTGAGTTGCAGCTGGATATCGAGGTTTCCGAAGATAAACTTAAATGCTACCTTATATATATGCCCGAGTACCGGATTCGCTACGAAATATTGGATTCGGAGCCTGTAAACAAACTTGATATTAAAACGGAAGAGGTAGAAATAGAAGCCGTAAAAACGGACAAAAACCGGATAATCGAGTTTCTGAAAAGCAAAAACATTGTTTTCGGTATAAAAGATGATGTTATTGAGCAAATATGTGAAAACAGCGAACCGGGCAAGTTTCTTGTAGCAGAGGGGATACCGAAGGAGGACCCTATCGACGACAGCATAGAATACTTTTTCAACGTCGATGAAAACAACGGATACCGCTTTGAGGAAGATGAAACGGGCAATATTGATTACAAAAACATTTTTGAATACATAACTTTAACGACAGGCCAGGTTATAGCCCGCGTTCATAAAGGGACACCCGGCAAAAACGGCATTTCCGTAACAGGTGAAATTATTCCCCCTGAAAACCCCAAAGAAATTGTAATAACTCCTTCATTATCAATATACTACGATGAAAAAACGGGCAATGTGACGGCAAATAAAACAGGAAGGCCGTCAGTCCAGGAAAAGGGCAGCATTATTTCATTTAATATATATGACTCGATTGTTGTCGATGAGGTTAGCATTAGGACCGGGAACATCAGGTTTAAGGGCGATGTTGAAGTAAAAAAGAACGTTTACGAGTCTATGGAAATAGTCGCCGGACAAAACGTCCTCGTCAAAGGCAATGTTAATTTCGCGAGTATATTTGCCGGCAACAGCATTTCAATTAAAGGCACCGTGGTATCAAGCATACTTAATGCGGCAATGAACGATGCGGTTAACATGAATCCCGTTCCGTTACTGGAAAAACTCGTAGACGGGATTAACAGGCTCATAAACAATATAAACAGATTATCAAATGATGGCAGCGACGCAACACAGCTTAATGAATTGATAAGATTGCTTTTAAACAGCGAAAACAGAGATTTGCCCAGTACCGTTTATGAAGTGCTGCAAGCGTTGAGAACGGGCAATTACGATATAGACGACAGCTTCATACTTTCGTTGATGAAAAAAACACGATCATTAATGGGGAATTATTCGGAAATACCCGATATACAATACCTGTACCAGATTATTTGTGATTTGAAAACGCTCTTTTCAGCGAAAAAACATACACCGATAAAAGGCGACATAACGTTATCCACAATTTCAAACTGTACAGTTACTGCGCTCGGAGACATAAGGATTCTCGGCAAAGGAAGCGTGAATTCAACGTTATATTCCAAAGGGGAAGTTTATGTGGCCGGATATGTGCGCGGAGGCAGGATAAGAGCGGAAAAAGGCATTGAAATAAACATTGCCGGATCAAAAAGAGGATCAAGAATATTGTTGTCGGTTCCTGAAGACAGTTATATTTGTATCAGGACGGCGTATACCGATACAACTATTAATGTTGGAAATAAATCTCACACCTTTTTGTCTGAAGCCCGGATGGTTTATGCGAGACTGGAAAACGGAAAGCTTGTGTACTAATGCAGGGGGATGTTGCGATGAAAAAAGAAATCCGGCTGGAAAAAATCATACCCGAATATTCGACAATTGAGATTAAACAGAAAGATCAAAATGTATGGTCAAAGTCAATTGTGCTGAATGTTCTCGGCAGGTTTATCGAGGTAAAGCAAATCGAACAGTTCCTCAGTTCGGCAATTATTACCGGGGATATTCTCCAGTGCATGGTTGTTGATAAGAGCAACATTTATCTTATGGATGCCACAGTCTATAACATAAAGCTGATTACCGGCTCGATTGTCCTTGAGGTAAATGATTTTAAAACAGTCGTGAATGAAAGAAAACATAAAAGATATAACGTACTTTTAAGCGCGACCTTTCATAAAGCAGGAAAACTGAAAGAGTGCTACGGCGTTGTATTGAATATTTCCCTGTCCGGACTTTGCATAATAACAAACTGCGAATTAAACCAGGACGATATTATAGAAGTTCTCATAAACAATCCGAATGTTAACCCGATTCTTGCGCAGTATACCGTTAAATGGTCAGTAGATAAGGGTCAGAAAAAAATGCACGGTTTATCGATAACCAATATCGATGATAAAAACAGGTTCCTGCTGTCGGATTTGATAAATAAACTCGAGATGTCGGAGCAAAACGAAATAAAACGGTTAATGGAATCGAAGCAGGATCAGTTTTTCTAATCCGTTCCCCGCTTTAGAATCGTTGACAAATACTCGAAAATATTATTATATAGTAGCAGTAAACCAAACCACTAAGCAGGTGATATTTTGAATCTCATAGAGTGTCTAATGAAAACTGGTCTTACAAGGCACGAATCCGAGCTGTATGTCGCGCTCTGCAGGGAAGGGGAACTTACAGGCTATGAAGCGGCGAAAATTACGGGTATTCCAAGGGCTAACGCGTACCAGGCCCTTGCCGCGATGGTCGACAAAGGCGCGGCGTATGTAATTGAAGGCGCAGTGCCGCATTATACGGCGGTGCCGGTCGATGAATACTGCCGGAATATCATTAACAGTATGCAGGAAATAATCAATATAATAAAACGGGAATGTCCGCAGGCAAAAAAAACATCCGAACCGTATATAACAATAACGGGGTTCAAGCACATAATCGACAAGATAAGAAATATCATAATCAATACAAAGGAACGGGTATATGTTTCGATATCGGAAAAAGAGCTCCCTTTTATGAAAAAGGAATTGGAGGAAGCTATAAACAGAGGGCTTAAGGTAGTGGCAATCATATCGGGGGATGCCGATCTTAATGGCGCTATCGTGCACAGGATTGAAAAGCCGTCAGGACAGATAAGGCTTATTGCGGATTCGTCGTATGTGCTGACCGGAAGCATTACCGGAAGCGACAGCGATACCTGCCTGTACTCAAAAAACAGGCCGCTTGTCGAGTTGATAAAGGATTCTCTTAAAAATGAAATACGGCTTGCGGAACTGGCAAGGGACAAAAAATCCACTCACCATATTGATTAATTTGTATATCATATAAACAGGTAAACAAAAACAGGGATTGGAACGGATGGATTGTCTCGCTGTTTATGATTCAGGAAATTATACGATAAAAATGTGCAGGCATTTTGAAAGGATGGGGCTTGTTTTCGAGGTAATCTCACTGCCCTGCAAAATAGCTTCGCAGGGCTGCGGATACTGCCTGAAATTTCCCGAAAAATACATCGATATCGTCGTTTCCGAAAGCAGAGCCAATAATTACCCTGTCCGGGAAATATATAAAATTCATAAGGGAACAACGAAAAATATATACGAAAAAATACCGTTTTAAGAAAAACAGAGGTAAATTACCGCGGCACAGGCATGAAAAAAGGGTTTCAATTTTCTTGAAACCCCTGGTACGCCCGACACGATTCGAACGTGCGACACCAAGTTTAGGAAACTTGTGCTCTATCCTGCTGAGCTACGGGCGCATATCGCATAGACTATTTTACTATAGGTTTCGGTATGTGTCAATCGGTTCCGGGGTATCGGGCGCATTCCGGGCACCGGATGTGTTCCGGAGTACCGGAACAGCTTACATTTATGTATTAGCAGGCGCTGTTTCCAGGCCTGTTACTATGCTCAACACTTCGCTTATCATTTCCATCGACACGGGTTTTGCAATTACCATCAGCGGCTGCACGGATCTGAACTGGTAATGGTCGTCGGACGAAGTTACGAACACTATGCGGCATGAAGCGGACGAGTTTAATTTACGTATTTGCCGCGCGGTTTCAAGCCCTGTCAGTTGTTTCATTTTCTGATCAAGAAACAAAAGGTCATATGAACCGCCGTTTTCAATTTCCTTAATAAGCTCTTCCCCGCTCGAGAATTTGCTTATTTTAAAAGAAAAGCCCTTCTGCTGCCTTTCATACTCCCGGATATATGATTCTATAACATCCTGAAGGATGGGAACATCATCGCATATTCCTATTTTAAAAAAGGCATTTCTCTTGTTTTCCACGATATTAACCCCTCTCTTTTTTATAAAAGAAAGAACAGGTTGCGTTAGCAGTTTTTTCCTAAATTTAATTATATCGTGTATATTTTACAATTGCAAGTGTAAAATTACTCTTATAGTTTATTACGTAAACATATATTAGTTGTTACAGTTTTAGATAGGTGATACATATGGAAATAAATTATAAAGAAATGGGCAGGAGAATCGCAAAAAGAAGGAAAGCGCTCAACTTAACCCAGGAAGATATCTCGGAAGCCACGGGCCTTAGCAATAACCACATTTCAAATATTGAAAACAGCTATTCGATACCGAGCATTGAAACGCTTATGAAAGTATGCGAAAAACTCGAGGTAACTCCGGATTATGTCCTTTTAGGCATAACAAAAGACATAAATGATGATCTCATTTCCCAAATCTGTCAGAAACTCAAGCTCTGCGACAATAAAAAGCTTAAGCTAATCGATAGTTTCATTGACTGGATAATAGATGAAAACATATAAATTACTTGAGATACATGGTTTTAAGTTCGTTAACCGTTTCGTCACAGGGCATTTCGCCCGAATATCGCGCGCAGTTATACGCGTTTTTTATTTTTTCGTGGACCTTAATGTCCTGTTTGTTCCTTTCGGCAATGCGCCTGATTGTTTCGGCCGGCGTGTCCGTACACGAATAATTAAAACCCCTGCGTATATTCTCGGTGACAAACTTCGTATAGATAAACCTCACGCGGGAATTGTTGTCCTTCATATCCCTCCACTTTGGTTCCCGCCTGAATATTCTTTTAAATACCGACGGCTTTTTGGGCAGTTCCGTTTTCAGGATTGACTCCTGCCGGTCGAAATAACCGAGTTCCGCCGAACCCCACTTTTTAAAACTTCCGAGGATGCCCGATATCACATCCTGTATCGCTTTATAAATCCTTTTATAATTTCTGACAATATACCGTACTATTAAAAACAAAACAAACAGCAGAAACAGGAAAGACAGTATATCCAGTATCAACCCTACTATTGAATTACTCTCCCCGGCGGGAAAAGGCATATCTTCCATTCCCGCGCCGTCCGGCGCCGGTTCGAGAGGTTCATACAACGAAGTCAAAAAATCAATAATTTTTCCGATCACAAAGGCAATTCCTTTTGCGACATAAACAACCGCGTTTACAAAGGAATCCCACAGCGAAAGAAGAAGCATTGCAGCTATAAGCACCGCCGCAATGATCCCGTTGCCCCGCATTACCGAACCCGGTATGATTTTCAGACTGCTTTTTACCCTCGTTTCAAACAGAAGAAAGCGCCTGTTCGCAATCGGCAGGCCGGTTATGACATAAATGACGGCAAATGCTGCGGCTGTGCCCGTCAGGTGCTCAAGAACAGAAGATCTGCTTATGAAAAATACGGATATTGCGTAAACAACGAGCCCTATCGAGTAAAAAAACATATTGCGGCCGCCTGCGCCAATTCCGGCTCTTATTCCCCAGATGAAGAAAAAGCAGGTAGCCAGCACCGTTACAGTGATTTCTTCAATCGTATCGAAGGAAGCGGAATACACCCACAGCACGGTTACGCCGGCGACATACAGCACGGTCACGATTGCAATAAGCGAATTGCTGAACCTTTTCAAGGCCATCGTAATAAAAATGGAAACAAGCATATGGACAGGCAGCAGCAGCGTAAACACTACCTGAACATTCCTGTCGAATGTTAAACCCGCTATAATTAAAATGATCGGCAAAACCATAAGGTATTCCAGTACGGACCAGAACCACCTTAACAAAACCTGCTTTTTCATATGACACTACTCCGTGCAGATATAACCGTTCAGAGCTATATCTTCAATATCTCAACGGCATTCCCCATCGCTCTCAAACGGCGTATCCTGTCTTCGATATCCCGATCCACGACCGCGGTAATCAAAAGGTAATCGGTATTGCCTGGATTCCTTTCAAGCTCCTGCTCCAGAAGAGTAGGAAAACTTACGCTCCTTAAGATAACCATCCTCGCGAGGTTTTCCAGAATCGTAATGCGGTGCTGGCTGCCTGTTGTAGGGCTTATCCTTATCGGCCTTTTTTCCATATCCTTTAAAAACGCGTTAGAACCGAAGCCTACCTCAATAACGTTTTTATACGCGTAATCAATTATCGTGGCTGCGACCGAAATACCGTATTCCACGCGCTCGGGTTCATCCGTGACTGTCCATTGGTGCGGTTTGGTATCAACATTAAGAAGAATCATCAGCCTGTGCCTCGCTGTAGGTTCGTATTGATTGACATAAAGCGTTCCAAAACGTGCCGAAGCTTTCCAGTTGATGTTCTTCATCGGATCGGAGGTTGTATATTCGCGCACACCCGCCCTGATAAACGGATCCTCAAGAATCCAGCGCCTTACGACATTGTCTCCCTGCCAGCTGTGGGAAGGCAGCTTAAGTTCGGGAAGTTTCAAAACCCTCGGGAAAACGTACAGTCTCGCATCGGTTGCTGTATCTTTCATTGTGATAATGTTTCCGGTTATTGACCTGCATGTCAGAGCCGCGGATTTTAAATGATAATATCCCCTTTTCGTGCAGTTAACTGTATGGGTGCGTATGATCCTGGTATAGGGCATCATGCAGAAAGCGCTTATATGAAATTCTTCCCGGAGTATGTTCATATCTTCCTGGCGCCCGAACCTAAGGCCCGCGTCTATTCTCGATTCCACCTTCAGCCACGGCACGGGAAGCAGTTTCCTGTTGCTTATTTTTTCAATCATATGAACGGTCTGCCCGAAATTCGCGTGCATCGTATCAAAGCTTCTTTCAAGGCTTACCCTTGAAAGGCCGTATTTCGATGTGAGTAAGGCCTCAATAATAACTACAGCGACCGCCGCCAGAATGAGCTTATAAACCCACATAAACTACCGGCCTCCCATTTGGGCCATAAGCCTTTCTTCGGAAGGAACCGGGATGCGGTTTAAAATCTGATCAATTATTGCGTGCTGTACGGGCATGCCGCTGTCACTGCCCGCGTGCCTCGCGACAATTCGGTGCGCAAGCACGGGTTTCGCCATATGCTTCACATCGTCAGGTATAACGTAATTACGCCCGTTAACGGCGGCAAGAGCCTGGCTTGTTCTGAGAAGCGCCTGGCTTCCGCGAGGGCTCACGCCGAGAAGCACGTCCGGGTGCTTTCTTGTGGCTTCCGCGATCTGTACAATGTACAAGTATATATCTTCGCTTACATTCGTGTTTTTGAAAATGTCATTGATGTCTCTGAAATCTTCTCTGTTCGCAACAGGTTTAAGATCCGGGAAAGGGCTTTCATGCCTGAACCTTTTCAGAATTTCAACGCCGTCCGCAGTTTCGGGATATCCCATATACAATTTCATAAGGAAACGATCGAGCTGTGCCTCCGGCAGCGGGAACGTTCCAAGCGTTTCCACCGGGTTCTGCGTCGCGATCACCATAAACGGTGATTCAAGCGGATATGTCTGCCCGTCTATCGAAACCTGCCTTTCCTCCATGCACTCGAGAAGGCTTGACTGCGTTCTCGGCGTAGCACGGTTTATTTCATCGGCCAGCAGAATGTTTGTAAACACGGGGCCTCTCCTGAAAACAAACTCACCCTGCTTCTGGTTGTAATAGTGTATTCCGGTAATATCCGACGGCAGTAAATCCGGTGTGAACTGGACACGGTTAAACGCCAGATCAAGCGAGCGGCTTAAAGTTTTTGCGAGAAGCGTCTTGCCTGTACCCGGCACATCCTCGACAAGAGCATGACCGCCGCATATCAGGCAGATGATTAACTGGCGGATAACGTTGCTTTTCCCCACGATAACCTTTTCAATGTTTTCCATGAGCTTGTCGACCAAAACTTTCAACGCGGCATTATCCATAACTATTACCTTCTTTTCCCCGGCTTAGGTTTTGCCGGAAATTTTTACTTTACGCATTAAACTGTATCCGATTAAGCACACCAGGATGCAGAATTTCATTTATCATCTACCGCTTCAATCAGGTTTATGCCGAGATCTATTATCCTTTCCTCGCCGAGGAACGAAATAAGCACACGGGCCCGTCCTTTCCTTTTGTCAATCCTGATTATTTTTCCTTCCAGGGCTGTCAGCGGGCCATTTATTATCGTTACCCTGTCACCTTCCATAAATATGTCCGATTCCTGTATTACGTCTTCTTCATCGAAAAGATGGCTGAAAACCTCGATTTCGTTCCTTGGAATCCTGACCGGTTCCCTGTCGGTGCAAAGGAGCTTGTAAAGGCCTGGCACCTGATGCAGTTTCTTATAGCTGCCGTCGTCAAGGATCCCGTGAATGAAAATATAACCGGGGAAAAGGTTCCTCGATCGCCTGTACCATTTGCCCTGCTTCCTTTCTTTTATTATCTTTTTCGGAACCTTTACCGCAGGATTGCCTTGAAACCGGTAATCTAGTCGCTGTTTAACCTTGTTTTCCTCTCCTGTTTTTACAAATACGGCATACCACGGCAGATCCTTATCCATTTAAAATCGCCTTCCAAAGTATAAAAGTATATTAAATGACTTAATTGTTTTTTTCTTTAAGCAAATCCCTTATCTCTGTCAAAAGTTCTTCTTCTTTTGAAGGCTTCGGCGGCTCCGGAGCCTTTTCCTCTTCTTTTTCTTTTCTCTTAATCCTGTCCAATAATTTTATAAACAGAAATATTGAAAAAGATATAATTAAAAAATCTACAACGTTCTGCAAAAAGTTTCCGTACATCACGGAAAGTTCGGCTGTGCCCCTGCTCTCGTCTGCTTTCTGTACGGTCCATTTAAGCTGCGTCAGGTTAATTTTTCCGAGAATAACGCCAAACAAAGGCATTATTATATCGTTGACAAGCGAAGTTACAATTTTGCCGAAAGCGCCGCCGATAACAACACCGACAGCCAGATCAAGCACATTTCCCTTAATTGCGAAATTTTTAAATTCCTTAAACATACTTGCCCCCTCCTTTAAAGGCTCCAGTACAGGAAGCCAAGACGTTCGGCTTCCCCGGGCGAAAAAATGCTTTTTACGTCAATTAGCACCTTCGCACCGTTTGAGTATTTTTCCTTCAGCCGTTCAAGCGGTATTTCCCTGTATTGCTTATGGGCTACCGCAAGTATTATTGCGTCAACCCCGTTAACTTCGTCAAAGTCATGTAAATTTACCGAGTATTCACTCATGACTTCTTCCCTGTCCGCGACGGGGTCGGTGACATAAACCTTAATCCCGTATTCGTTCAGCTCACTTATAATATCGGCAACCTTTGTGTTCCTTGTATCAGGTACGTCTTCCTTGAAAGTAATGCCCATGATAAGCACTTTTGCGCCTTTAATCTGCTTATCGGCCTTGATTAGCTGCTTGACGGTATTCTCGGCGACATATTTCCCCATAGCGTCATTAATCCGCCTGCCCGCGAGGATAACCTCCGGGTGATAACCCAACTGCTGCGCCTTATACGCGAGATAATACGGGTCGACACCTATGCAGTGACCGCCGACAAGGCCGGGAGTGAACTTAAGGAAGTTCCATTTCGTGCCTGCCGCTTCCAGAACGGCTTTAGTGTTTATATTCAACTTATTGAAAATGATTGAAAGTTCATTCATCAGCGCGATATTCAGATCACGCTGCGTATTTTCAATAACCTTTGCCGCTTCAGCGACCTTTATGCTTTCAGCCCTGTATACGCCCGCTTCAACTATTAATGAATAGACCTGCGATATTTCTTCAAGCGATTCATCGTCCATCCCGGATACGATCTTTAAAACCTTTGTCACGGTGTGTACCTTGTCGCCCGGATTTATTCGCTCCGGCGAATATCCTACCTTGAAATCCACACCACATACAAGCCCCGATTCCCTCTCCAGTATCGGAACGCATATTTCCTCGGTAACGCCCGGATATACGGTGGACTCATAAACAACAATGTCGCCTTTTTTCAAATACCTTCCTACAACCTCGCTCGCACCGACCAGCGGGGAAAGATCAGGCGTTTTGTCCTCCGCGATTGGGGTTGGCACCGCGATAATATAGAATGACGCGTCGGCAAGAACGCTGTCGTCATCCGAAAACAATACCGTCGTATTTCTGACAGCCTCGTTACCTACTTCGCCTGTAGCATCTATTCCCTTTTTATAGCTGTTTATCTTTTCCTTGCTTTTATCATATCCTATCACCCGGATTTTTTTAGCAAACTCTATTGCAAGCGGCATGCCGACATAGCCAAGTCCTACCACCGCCAGTGCTTTTTCACCTTTAATAAGCTGTTCATATACTCTCATTTATAAAACCACCATTCGTTGTCTTTTCTTATGATTATATCGAATATATTGTTATCTTTAAAGAATTATAGTAAAAATCTTAAAAAGGCAACGCAAATTGCGTTCTGATAAAACAAATAAATTATTTTTTAGTCGTGAAATTTGATGGGAAATTCTAAATTGTTGCATATGATCACCGTGAACTGCATCAATACACAGCGGCTATAAATGCTTATTTCCAGAAGAAAAGCAAGAAATATCAAACTATATCATTCTTTAGTAAGGTCTATTATAAACCAGAGCATTCCTGGCTCTTAACCTTTGAAGGCGTTTTGCCGAAACGTTTTTTAAACACTTTACAGAAATAGTTCAGGCTGTTAAAACCCGTAAGGCGCATAATTTCCGATATTTTTAAATTTCCCTGCTGTAAATACTCCATTGCGTTGTTAAGCCTGACGTTTGTTATGTAGCTGCTGATATTTTGACCAAACTCATCCTTGAAAGCCCTGCTCAGATAACCTTTACTGAAATGGAACATTGAAGACAGCTTCTCCAATGTTATATCTTCATAATAATATTTATCTATAAAATCTTTTACCTCATAAAGATTTGAATGCGTTTTCATTCTTTTTGACAACAATACTTTTTCTATGCACTGTTCCAGCCTTTCCATTATAATTCTATTAACTTCGGGAAAGGTTAATTTTCCTTGCTTAACCGCTTCTATAAAAATCAAAACCAGGTAATCTTCATCAAGCAAATCATCTATCTTTGCATCAATTGTTTCCAAATTAAGCTTTCTGAGTGTTCTCTCCACATAATAAAAAATTTCTCTGTACAAATTGATTATATCCTGGGGGCATATAACACTTTTTTCCATAAGTATGCCAAGCGCTTCATTAAGAAGATTTTTTACCATAATGCAATTTCCGGATTCTATTGCAATACCCCATTTATTACCGTTTTCTATAATATTTACATGTTTTGATATTTGTTTTACAGATTTATCATAGAAAGAAATGATTGCACTGTCTTTGATATTAATATGCATTAAAGCGAATAACGACTCCTGGTACATTGTTCCGAGAGCGTCAAAGGAATTATGAATGTTTGAAACGCCGGCAATACTTTTTAAATTAAGCTGCGAAGAAACATTTTTATCTATCTTTTCAGCCAGAAGGGCGGCAGACTCCGTAATTCTATCATTTTCAGCGCTTTTCCCGTATCCGATAATAATACAGAACTCGGAAAAACTGTGTTCTTTCTTAAAAACAATCTTGTTTTTATTTTCAATACAACTGTCTATACATTCGCATATTCTCAAAGTCATTTCATTGTAATCGCAATTGAAATTATTCTTGCAAATGTAATGGATATTGAAAAATTTGAACAGCAAAAACACGTATTTTAAGTTTTTTCGGTATAACATGCTTAAGCTCTTGTCTTTTACAATCTCGCTTTTGCTTATTCGTCCGTCGTTTAAAAGTTCATTTAAACGCTTTTCAAGCATAATCCTTTCTATCTTTTCGCCGATTACCAGTTTCTCGCGGGTCAAAGAGTCATAATCTTTTTTTACATGGTTAATCTCATCTATCGCGTTGGAAATTGCGTTATTCAGTTGAGCCTTGTCAATGGGTTTCATTATGTAATCAACCGCTTTATTTTTTATAGCCGACCGCATATACACAAAATCGTCGTATCCGCTGATAACAATAATTTTGATCTGCGGAAAATCGCGCGCCAACAGCTCCATAAAGGCGGCTCCATCTATACCCGGCATTTTCATATCGGTTATTACAATATCCGGTCCTAAAAGATTAACTTTTTCCATTGCCTCCTGTACATTTTTCGCTTCGGCAATGACTTCCGCTCCAAGTTTATCCCAATCAACCAGTTTTTTTATTGATATTCTCACAAGCCTTTCGTCATCAACAATCAATACTTTAACTGTCTTTAGCATAACAGTTCCTCTTCTTTTAAAAATAATAACAAGTAGAACACATGTATTACCCCTTTACGGAACCCGACGTAATTCCCCGTACAATATATTTTTGCATAAAGATAAAAAATATAACACATGGAACCACTGCAAGAACCATTGCAGCAAGAGCGGTATTCCATTCGTTATTGTATTCACCATACAGGTTATACTGCACCAACGGGACTGTTCTTAGACTTCTGTCCATAAATATAATAAGCATCGGCAGTAAAAAATCGTTCCATATCATTATAACATCAATAACGATTAATGTACTAACAATCGGTTTCATAAGCGGGAATACGATGAAAAAGAATGTTTTAAAAGGAGTGCAGCCGTCAATAACCGCAGACTCTTCTATATCATACGGTATGCTTTTCACAAAACCGTGCTGCAAAAATATCGCATACGGCATGCATATCCCCCAATAAATCAAAACAATTCCTATATAGCTTTTAGTCAATTTAAGAGAAGCTGTTAATTTAACAAGCGGTATCATATAACAATGGAAAGGAACCACCAGTGCAAAGACGAAAATTAAATAGATAACCCAGCTTTTCCTGTCCTTTGTCCTTGATAATTTGTATGCTGCCATCGATGAAAACAGGACGATTCCTATTATACTAAACACGGTTATGATAATTGAATTTATAAACGGCCTTAATCCCTTCATTACAGTCCATGCTTTGACATAATTTTCAAAATTAAGGCGGTTCGGCAGCCTGATGAATGATTCCATCATTTCCGGATAAGTTTTGAAAGAATTAATAACAGCAAAAACAAACGGGATAACAAACAAAAGACAAATAAGTACAGCGACAGCTTCAACCAGGAGGGATGAAAGCCTGTTTTTAACCATCACATTTCAACCTCCCTGCTTTTGAAAAATTTAAGTTGAAAATATGTCAGAACAATCACCAGGATACACAGAATAATGGCTTTAGCCGAGCCATACCCGTATCTTTGCGTCAGAAACGCTTCCTGGTATATATCCAAGGCTACGACATTGGTTGCGTTATTCGGCCCCCCCGATGTCATTTGGAACACAATGTCAAACGACTTAAACCCGGTTATTATCGAAATAAACAAGTTAACAATTATTGAAGACGTGATCAGCGGCAGAGTAATATAAATCGTTTTTTTCAATCCTTTTGCCCCATCAATTTCCGCGGCTTCAAGCAAATTAGGATCAATTGTCTGTAAACCGGCAACATAAACAACCATATAGTAACCGAGGCTTTGCCAAATCATTGCTATAAGCACCGCCGCAATCGCGCCGGTACTATTTCCAAACCAGCTTATATCCAGAAAACCCAGACCCAGTTCATTTACCAGGTTGCTGTATACCTTTGTAAATGTAAATTGCCAGATAAATGCGACAATAATCAGGCTTATCGAATGCGGGACAAAAATTACTCCCCTGTAGAAATGTTTCCTTTTTTTACTTTTAATTAATTCAGAATCCAGTAAAAACGCTACAAGCAGCGACAGTACATTAACAATAACAACGAAGCTGACTGTCAGTTTCAAGGTTGTCTTTAAGCTGTTTAAAAAACGCGTATCATCTAAGATGTTTAAATAGTTTTTCAGGCCGATAAAGTTTAGTTCCTTGCTGATCCCGTTCCAATCCGTCAATGATAAAATAAAACCACCGGCCAGCGGTATTAAAAAAAACATGGCATATACTAATAATGCCGGTAAAACAAACTGGTAAAAGGATATTGTATCACGAATTTTTTTACTGTTAATATGCAACAGTTTCACATCCTTTGAAATTCATAAAAAAGGACCTCTACGGATGGTTTGCCGAGGGCAGATCCCCTGCCCCCGGTTAACCATTGACTGTTTTTGCTACTTAATGAATGATTTCCACGTATCATCAAGTTGCTTGTACAGTTGATCCTTGTCATATTCTCCGGTGCAATAACCCTGCATAATCTGCCCAAGCTGAGCGTCAAAGCCTGTAGGCCATATGGAATATCCGAACGGCACAACATTTCCCTTTTCAACATGCACAACCATGTCATTCCATACGGAACCGCCGCCTTTTGGCGGAGTGGCATTTTCGAAAGGAGGCAGAAAACCGCATTTTTCCGCAAACAGCTTAGCGGTTTCCTTTTGAGTGAACCACTCAAGCAGCTTCTTTGATTCCTCTATATTTTCCGATTCGGGATAAATATGAAATACCACGGTAATATCGGCGGATAACCGGGCTTCCCCCGCCGTATCAGATACAGGCACCGGTATAAAGCCGCCGTCAAAATCAGGATTTACTCTTTCTATAACAGGTATGGACCAAAGGCCCTGTACCATCATTGCCGCTTTTCCTTGCGCTATTAACGCGCAGGCGTTGTTATAATCGGAGTCCATGGGCTTTTCATTGCAATTCTCATTTATAATATCTACAACTCTCATGGCCTCATCTATTTTCGGGTTTTTAAAACTCTCATTCCCCACGTTCATTGCTTTTGAAAATTCTATCAGGTCGGTCGTCTGTGTATGCAAATACGAGAACAGTTCTCTTAGAGTCCACCAGTCTTTATGGGCAACCGCAAACGGGATAAACCCTTTGCTCTTAAGCTGTTCGCATACCTGTTCCAGTTCCGATATCGTTTCGGGCGGTTTAGTTATACCCGCTTCCTCGAATACTTTTTTATTATAAATAATCCCGCCGCCGTCGACCTGCATCGGAAGACCGTATAATTTTCCGTCTATATTCACCGTTTCCTTGGCAAAATCGCTGACAACGGACATGAAGGGCTCATTCGTGAATTCCAGCACCTGGCCGGCATCCGCATATTCCTTTGTCTGGCTCCAGGCTCTTACGGCAAATACATCCGGGTTTTCCCCCGAAGCTATCATCGCCTTAACCGTCAGCTCATATTCTTCTCCTCCGGGTCTTTCACTTATAACCGTAACATTAGGATTTTGTTTCGTATATTCATTTAAAACTTCTTCGAGCGATTCAACAATTTCCTGTCTCCACTGCCACAGTTTTAACGTTACCTTTTTTTCCGGAGTTCCCGTTTCAGCCTGATTCGATTCCGCGCCCTGCTGGGGCGCATTGCCGCCGCAGGCTGTAAAGACTAATAGCATCATTGTCATTAATACAAAAGCCACAACCCTTTTCATAAAATACCCCCTAAATTTACTATTTACTTTTATAATAACAAATACAGAAAAAGATAAAATGAATCAGATTAACCGATCTAATAGAACAATCTTGACCTTTTCATATGAAAAGCCCGGGTTTCAACGGGTTGGGAGATTTAGCAATGGTAAAATACCGGGTTGCCGGGATAAGTATTTTATAGTATTCTCAAATTAAAACATAAGTAAGCTTTGTATGGGGGAGGTTATCCGGTTTTGAAAGCTGCCGGTCTGTTAAATAAAATCTTATGCTTTTTTTCCCGGAATATCAGAAACAGGCTTTTGCTGCTGTTAATATCATCCACCCTCTTTCCTCTGCTCATTATTTCAATATCCTCATACTATAATACCAGTAAACTGGTTGAAAAACAGTTTATTGACACAAATTTAAGAATAGTACAAAATACAAACGATAACCTGGACAATTACATTAACAAAATGCGCGGATATTTGCTTTCCTTCGTACGGAACGTAGACCTTCTGGGAATTTTAATACACAACACAAATTATGAATACGGCAGTCCGGGGTTTACATATATTGAAAACTCCTTATTAAAGTTAATGAGTGACGGCAAGGACATTGACAGCGTTTATTTTTATATAAGTTCCGCCGACCGTCTTTATTACATGGACAGGCAAAGGCTTGTTGTCTATATTGTTAATCACCCCGATATGGAAAGCACTTCATGGCATTCAAACGCTATCGGCATGTACCGGCATATTTACACGGAAGACACCCATATTACACAATTTGACATCAAGTCAAGGGATAATCAAAATAATATACCAATCGGTCTGATAGGCAAGCCGAAACATGTTTTATCATTTTCTTTTGCCATTACCAATTTCCCTTACAGAGATGTTATCGGCACCGTTTCAATTAATGTGGACGTGAGAAACCTCGACAGCATATATAAAAAAGCAAGTGTCAACGCATTTGAGAACATTATTATTGAAAACAGGGACGGTTCATTGGTATATCCTACAGAGGCGCCGGATTTTTATTATAACTTTATAAATGAAAAAGATATTCGGGCAGAAATGACATCTGCTACAGGCAGTTTCAAAAAAACAATAGACGGCGATAAATACCTGGTACTTTTTAATACTTCCGAATATACCGGCTGGACTGTATATAAAATAATCCCAATGAAAATTTTAAATGCCTCCGTTAACGCTTCCAGTAAATTCAATCTTTTACTGGGCATATTCTGTATTTTTGTTGTGGTTGTTCTTTCCCTGCTGCTTGCCAATAATATATCCCGCCCTATCGTTGAACTAGCGAATTATATGAGAAACATTAATGTTGAGCATCTTGAGATAAAGACAACGAACCGTTTGGATGAAATCGGAGTATTGTATAAAAGTTATAACAGCATGGCGGTTTTAATTAATGAACTGATTATCGAGAGATATAAATCCGAAATACGGGAAAAGCAAATACAGATAAAAGCTCTGCAATCACAGATTAATCCGCATTTTTTATATAACACGCTCCAGTCGATAAGCGGCCTTGCGCTTGAAAAAGGCATGACAGAGATAGATAATGCCATCTCCGCTCTCGGTTCAATGCTGAGATATTCAATGGAGTCTGTTGAAGACATGGTCACAATCAAAGATGAACTGCTGCATGTAGAGAATTATTTTTATATACAAAAACTTCGTTATGAAGACAATATAAAATATTCAATTAATGTTCCTGATGAGTTCCTGAAGATACCAATCCCAAAGCTTACATTACAGCCTATTGTAGAAAACGCCATTAAGCATGGCGTGGAAAAAACCGTTTCCGGCTGTACCATAGACATTAATTGTTTCCGGCAGGGTGATAACGTTTGTTTGACAATAAAGGACAATGGCCCCGGTATGTCGCAAAAATACCTGAAGAAAGTAGTATCAAAAATCCGGAATAATAAGAACAAAGTCCTGGGAACGCAGGGAATCGGGTTGTATAACGTAAACGCAAGAATTAAATATGCTTTCGGTGAAAAATACGGCCTGCTAATTCACAGCGAAGAAGGGAAAGGAACGTGTGTTTCACTGTTTCTTCCGCTGAAGCGTTAGCTGTAAGCCCGTTCTTTGTAAATCCCGCCGCCGGAAATTGAAAGCACTGTACAGCCGGGAGGGTGCTTACCAGTAATATAGAAGAAACAGTAACGGGAGGTTAAATGATATGGCAAACAGGAACGAAATACTGAAATGTCTTGGGGATTTCCCCAAAAAATGCGATCTTGATATCGAAATTATTCAAACAATACAAAAAGAAACTCATACGCTTCAGCTTGTCCGCTATAACGTTGAAGAACAGGAAAGAGTGGATGCATGGCTTTTAGTACCTGAAGGCGCAAAGAAAAAGAACCCTGCCGTCATTGCGATTCATCAGCACGCCGGAGAATATTATCTTGGCAAATCGGAACCGGCGGGATTGTCTAAAGACAGCATGTATCATTACGGGCTGGATTTGTGTTTACGGGGATATGTGGTATTATGCCCAGATCACCTTGGGTTTGAAGACAGACGGCCGAAAGAGTATGAAAGATATGAAAACACGCATATCCAGGACGGGGGATATGAAAGGTTTTTATTCTGTAAATATATCAGTGAAGGCAGCACGCTGCAGGCAAAATACCTGTCGGATCTCGTACGGGGCATAGATCTTTTGGAATCATTGGATTTTGTGGACAAAAACAAAATAGGCGCAATCGGGCATTCTCTCGGAGGCCAGGAAACCCTATGGCTTACATGGTATGATGAGCGTATAAAAGCCGCCGTATGCTCCTGTGGGATAGGTCAACTAAAAACCATTTTTAGGAACATGATAAACCACAATTTTGCCATGTTTACATTTGGTCTAAGTAAAATATGCGACATAAGCGATCTTGTCTGTGATATCGCGCCCAGACCTTTTATGATGATTAACGGCAGCCGCGACGGTTTATTCCCGATCGACGGCGTGGAGGAGATAATCAGCGAGGCAAAAAGAAAATATCAAAGCCTTCAAGCGGAAAATAATTTCTACTCAATAATTTTTGAAGGCGGGCACTGTTTCCCTGATGATGCAAAGCGTGAAGCCTACGCATGGCTGGATAAGTTCATTAAATAAAAAACATAAGACAGCTGCCGCTTAATTCCGGCGTTACACGTAACATTGACACTATCGGGCGCGTGTGGTATTTTGGAGATAAAGTAAAAACGATATCAATTCTATGGGAGAGTAAACGATGAAACACCATCTTGTAGAAGGAAAAACCTTACCCGAAGCATATCATAAAGCCCTTGTGAAATTATACGAAGAAGGTTCTATAGTTCCTTGTCCGGACTACAACACGAATATGCTTGAAACATCGCTTACGTTTTATGTGGAGGACGCCATCGCGGAGCCGTTCATATCCAAATTGTTCCCCGGCGGCCACAGGGAACTGCAGCAGTACACTATGGAAATCGTTGACGGCATTCTCGATTTTAAAATCGGCGACGGAAACTGCTGGGAATACACCTACCATCAAAGGTTTGCATACCAACTGCCCTGGATATATTCCGAATTGAAGAAGAACCCTTATACGCGCAGGGCTGTTATGAATATCCGGGATTTCGAAGTGGACACCTCCAACGAGCACCCGGCCTGCCTGCAGTCAATCCAGTTCTTTGTACGCAATGACAAGCTGCATATGAAGATTATGATGCGATCGAATGACGCCGTTCAGGCAGCCTTTATGAATGCGGTAGGATTTATCGCGCTGCAGAGGAAGGTGGCAGCCGATCTCGGCTATGCCCCAGGAAGCTATACCCATACCGCGAACAGCTTCCATGCTTATGAAAGAAGCTTTAAAACCCTCGAAAAATATGTGAAGGACATCCGGGAACGCGATATTGAAGAGCTGACCTTTAATTACGAGGAATTTTACAAAGAACTCATGGAAGAAAGCATTCCCGAAATTATGCAGCAGGTGAACGCTTTAAAGGAAAGTATGAACAGGAAATAAGCGGGGAAACCCCCGCTTTCATTGTTTATTGGCACCGCTAAGGCTATTTATGCGAGCGAAACTTTTTCAGCTATCGCAAAAAACTCTTTCATTGCGGTTCTATTGGCCGCTACGAGTGAACTCGTTCCGTACAGACCGATATTTTCACCGTTTACGGTCATCAATTCGCCGCCAGCTTCCCTTACAATTACTGCAGCCGCCGCATAATCCCATACGGACAGTGCAAGGGAAAAGTAAGCTGCGTTTCTGTTATCCGCGACATAGCAGATGGAGAGGGCTGCCGTACCTATTTCCCTGATATCCACAGCCTGATACGACAGTTCTTTTAACAGCTTAAAAAGAGTCTCCCTAAGCTCTTTGTTATATGGGGACGAATTAAAGCATAAAAGGCCTTCGTTAAGGGATCTGTCTTTTATGATAAGCTTTTTCCCGTTTAAATACGCCCCTTTTCCCTTTTCGGCGTAAAACATTTCGTCCAGATACGGGTTGTAGACAACGCCCAAAACCGGTTCACCGTCAAGCGCAAGCCCTACAGAGACAGCTATTAATTTATAATTACAGATAAAATTGGTTGTGCCGTCGATTGGGTCTATTATGAAGCAGTAACCATCCCCTGCTTTTTCATGCCCGCCGCTGCCTTCCTCGCCGACGAACCCGGCGTCAGGCACTATTTCTTTAAGCCTTTTACAAAGGAACTCCTGTACCATAAAATCGTATTTAGTAACATAATTAGCTCCGCCGTCCTTTGATGCCACTTCGATATCATCCGCATTCAAAATCAGTTTTCCCGCTTCCCTTACAGCATCAATAATTTTTGAGAGCATATTACCCGTTCTCCTTTGCAGCAGCTGCCGCTTGCAATTTATTACATTTCATTTATATAATACTCTTTTGGTTTTATGCTGTAAACGCCGCTATAGCTTTTGATATTTTTCTGCAAAACCAGGAGACCCGGGTACAAAATCTATCATCGTATTATTTGCTTCTGCCGTTTTACACGCTCTGTCTTTCAGTTCCCTCTTGTGGTATAATACAGATATTAATTTTAAACAAACATATCCGATACGAAATATCAGGAAAGATAAAAATTTCAGCTTGAAGGAGATAAACTTTATGAAAAAAGTGATTCTTGCGCCCGATTCTTTCAAAGGAACAATGAGTTCGATAAAAATATGCAGTATTATGGAAGATGTAATAAGCAGGCATTTTCCCGATATTGACGTGGTTAAAATACCTGTTGCCGACGGCGGGGAAGGAACAGTTGAATGCTTTATGGAAGCGCTTGGAGGATCAATCGTCCACGTTGCGGTTTCCGGCCCGTTTTTTGATAAAATAGATTCATTTTACGGCATCCTTCCCGATCGCACGACTGCGATCATTGAAATGGCGGCTGCTGCCGGACTTCCGCTCGTAGGAGATAAAAAAGATCCCACTGTTACAACGACATACGGCGTCGGCGAACTGATAAAACATGCCGTAACAGAGAGCGGATGCAGGAAAATTATTATCGGCCTCGGCGGAAGCAGCACAACGGACGGCGGCACAGGCATGGCGGCCGCGTTGGGAATAAAGTTTTATGATGAATACAATAATGAGTTTATCCCTGTCGGCGGGACTTTGGAAAAAATCTCGCGGATTGATATTTCAGGTTTGATAAAAGAGATAAAAGACTGCACAGTCCTTGGCATGTGCGATGTAGATAATCCGCTTTACGGAAAAACCGGAGCGGCTTATGTCTTCGGCCCGCAAAAAGGCGCAGATGAACAAACCGTACGTATTCTTGACAAGGGACTAGAGCACCTTGCGGACCGGCTTGAAAAACAATTAAATATCGATGTAGCGCAAAAACCCGGAGCCGGCGCTGCGGGCGGTTTAGGCGCAGGCATACTGGCTTTTCTCGACGGGACTTTGGAGTCGGGAATTGAGACCGTTCTTGACACTGTAAAATTTAATACCCTTCTGAACGGCGCGGATATCGTATTCACCGGTGAAGGGAAAATCGACGGGCAAAGCCTTCGTGGAAAGGTTGTTGTAGGAGTTGCCCGCCGGGCGAAAAAACAAAATGTACCCGTTATTGCCGTAGTAGGTGATATAGGTGATGATATCGACGGCATATATGAAGCCGGTGTGAGCGCAATTGTAAGCATCAACCGCGTTGCCGTGCCGTTTTCAGTCGCTGCAACGCGCTGCGAAAGCGATCTTAAAGAAACAATGGATACAATAATGAGATTAATAAAACTATCGGTATAAGCACCTGATTAGGAATTATTGCGCCCGTTTATTACGATGGTTCATTAATACGGGTTTATTCCCGTACGCCCGCACTACTGCGCCATTTTATACGTTGGAACCAATACCTTGACGTATTCCTTTATTTCCCCCGCTGTTGAGGGCTTGTACACCTTTTGCCTTAAAATTTCAAGTTCCCTCTCGAGCAGTTCATAATCGGTGAAAACAGGCTTTGCGACAAATATCTTGTCATGCTTTGTCGCCATAAGGCCTTCTTCGTTGAGTAAAAGCTCTTCATACAGCTTTTCCCCGGGCCTGAGGCCTATAATTTCTATATCGATATCCTCATACGGCTCAAACCCGGAAAGCCGGATCAGTTTTTTCGCGAGATCCAGTATTTTAACGGGCTTGCCCATATCGAGCACGAATATTTCCCCGCCGGCCGCCATTGCACCGGCCTGGATAACAAGCTGAACAGCCTCGGGTATTGTCATGAAAAACCTTGTGACATCCGGGTGTGTTACCGTAACAGGCCCGCCCTGCTCTATCTGCTTCCTGAACAAAGGTATCACGCTGCCGTTGCTTCCAAGGACATTCCCGAACCTCACGGCAACAAATTCGGTTTTGCTTCTGGCGTTCAGCGCCTGGATAATCATTTCTGCAATGCGCTTCGTCGCGCCCATAACATTTGTCGGATTTACGGCCTTATCGGTGGAAATAAGGACAAATCGTTCACAGCCGTATTTATCCGCGCACTTTGCAACGTTCAATGTCCCGAAAACGTTGTTTTTAATCGCTTCTTCAGGATGGTCCTCCATGAGCGGCACATGCTTGTGAGCCGCGGCATGGAAAACAATTTCGGGCTTATACCGGTTAAAAATTTCATCAAGCCTGTCCATATCCCGAATGCTTGCAATAATCGGAAAGATGTCAAGCTCGGGATATTCCCTGGTTAACTCGTTATGTATATCATACAGGCTGTTTTCATATATATCGAGCATCAAAAGCTTTTTAGGCCCGAACGACGCTATCTGCCTGCACAGCTCAGAACCTATCGAACCGCCGCCTCCGGTGACAAGAATAACCTTACCACCGATATATTTCGCTATTTCGTCGAGATCAACCACAACGGGCTCCCTTCCGAGCAGGTCTTCTATATCTACGTCTTTAATCTTTTTAAGCATGATCGATCCGTCGATAATCTGCGACATCGACGGCAGGATTTTTACTTTGCATTTCGTTGAGGAACATTTTTCATATATTTCATTAATTACGGCCGGCTTTGCTGACGGGATAGCTATAATTATCTCGTCGATGTTTTTCTTGTCGACGATATCTTCAATATCATCAACACCGCCAAGCACCGGAACTCCGTTCACCTTCATGCCTTTCTTTGCAGGGTCGTCGTCAGCGAACGCAATGAGCTTGTATTTAAGCTCGGGATGAAGCTCCATTTCCTTTGCTATCATAGCTCCCGCGTCTCCGGCGCCGACAATGACCACGCGCTTTAAATCGTCAAGCTTTATCATGCGTCCAAGGGCAAGCCTCCTGTATAAGCGGTATACAAAACGGGAGCCCCCGATAAGAAACACATCGAGCATTCCTGTTATAGCAAAAATGCTTCTCGGCGCAAGCCTTTCAACAAACGCGATATATAAAAACAAAGCGCCGTTTGTTATAGCCGATGCAAGAAAAACGCTCACAAGGTCATAAACCCCCGCATACCGCCAGAGGCTCCGGTAAAGTTTGAAAACGACGAACACGACAATTTTAAACGCTGCCGAAACAGAAAGGAGCGTTAACATATTCGACGCAAAAGAAGAGGGTACTCTTTCAAACTCGAAATCAAACCGTATAAGATATGCGGCGAAAAACGAAACCGTTATAAGGACTATATCCGATAAAACAAATAAAAACGACCTAAGTTTTTGCTTCAAAACGTCCTCCTTCTTTCCAACCTGCACAAAGCCCGAATTGCCATTATATTTTAACATATAAAATATCATAATTAAAGAAATAATGTATTCCAGTTACTTTACCGGGAAGGCACAAAAAGGCAATAAAAAACCCGGTATGAACTTATACCGGGCAGAAAAACATTTGTTAATTACTAATCCCTGCCGAACAGATCCCTTGTATACACTTTGTCCTTTACGTCCATTATTTCCTCGGACATACGGTTTGCCACTATCACATCGGATATCCTTTTAAATTCCTCCAAATCCCTTATAACCCTTGAACGGAAAAAGCTATCCTCTTTAAGCGTCGGTTCATAAACAACAACCTCAATGCCTTTTGCTTTAATCCGCTTCATGACACCCTGAACAGAAGAATGTCTGTAGTTGTCGGAAGCGGTTTTCATCGTTAACCTGTATATCCCGACAATATTCGGTTTTCTCTTAAGGATCATGTCCGCGATGTGATCTTTTCTCGTCCGGTTCGCATCAACAATGGCAGCCATTATATTCTGAGGTACATCACGATAGTTGGCCAAAAGCTGCTTTGTATCCTTCGGAAGGCAGTACCCGCCGTAACCGAAAGACGGGTTATTGTAGTGGTTTCCTATCCTTGGATCGAGCCCGACGCCTTCTATTATCTGTCTCGAATCAAGACCCCTTATCTCCGCATATGTATCGAGTTCATTGAAAAAGGCAATTCTCATCGCGAGGTAAGTATTCGCAAAAAGCTTTATCGCTTCGGCCTCGGTAGGATTTGTAAACAGTACCGGCACATCCTTTTTTACGGCACCCTGCAGCAGAAGATCCGCAAACACCTTTGCCCGCTCGGATTTTTCCCCTATCACTATCCTTGACGGATAAAGATTATCATAAAGCGCTTTTCCTTCTCTTAAGAATTCCGGTGAAAAGATAATATTACCGGTTTTATATTTCTTTTTAACCGATTCGGTATACCCGACGGGCACAGTGGATTTAATAACCATGACAGCATCGGGATTTATTGATATTACATTTTCAATTACATTCTCAATGCTTTTCGTATTGAAATAATTCTTTTCAGGATCATAATCCGTCGGAGTCGCAATTATAACATAGTCCGCGTCTTTGAACGCAGCATTGCTATCTGTCGTAGCGGTAAGATCCAAATCCCTGTTTTTTAGAAAATCTTCTATTTCTTTATCTATAATAGGGGATTTTCTATTGTTTATCAGGTCAACTTTTTCCTTAAGTATGTCAAGCGCAATAACCTTATTGTGCTGCGCCAGAAGAACCGCATTCGACAACCCGACATAACCCGCGCCGGCAACCGTTATTCTCATTTTCATACTCTCCTTTGAATAATTCTGTTATTTGATTTTGTAATAGTCTTTATACCACTTTACAAACTCTCCAAGTCCTTGTTCAAGGCTTGTGGACGGCCTGAAGCCGATATCTCTTTCCAGATCGGACACATCAGCATAAGTTCTTAAAACATCGCCCGGCTGCATGTCCATATATATTTTCTCGGCTTTTTTGCCTATTTTCACTTCGAGTATTTCTATAAACCTTAATAAACTGACAGGCTCGTTGTTTCCAATATTGTATATTTTATACGGAGCAAAGCTTGTGCTTATATCATCTTTCGTTTCGTCCCAATCCTTATTCGCCGCAGGAATTCTGTCCATAAGCCTTACGATGCCTTCAATTATGTCGTCGATATACGTAAAGTCCCGCTCCATCTTTCCATGATTAAACACTTTAATAGGCTTTCCGGCTATAATATCGCGCGTAAAAGAAAAATAGGCCATGTCCGGCCTTCCCCACGGGCCGTATACGGTAAAAAACCGCAGCCCTGTTGTCGGAATACCGTAAAGGTGGCTGTATGTGTGCGCCATAAGCTCATTGGATTTTTTCGTAGCAGCGTAAAGGGAAACAGGATGATCGACATTATGGTTTGTGGAAAAAGGAGCAACCTTATTGCCTCCGTAAACAGAGCTTGAAGAAGCATATATCAGATGCTTCACCGGGTAGTTCCTGCAAGCCTCAAGGACATTAATAAACCCGATAAGGTTACTGTCAACATATGCATACGGGTTCTCAATCGAATACCGCACCCCCGCCTGCGCAGCCAAATTAACAACATGCGTGGGCTTATATGTTTCAAAGATACTATCAACTTCGGCTTTATCTTTCAGGTCCACCTTATGAAAACTGAAGTTATTGTGACTACCCAATATTTCAAGCCTGGCCTTTTTAAGACCAGGATCATAATAATCATTCAAGTTATCAATACCGATTACTTGATAATCTTCTTCCAATAGCTTTTGCGACAGGTGAAAGCCGATGAAGCCGGCCGCGCCTGTGATAAGTAGTTTCATTATTTATTACCTCAACTCCCTTTATTTGGCAGTTGCAGCCAACTCCCCATTTCTATTTCAAATTCTTCAGGCCTAAAATGTTCAAATCCACTTCCATGGAAAAATGTTAATTCTCCAAAAATAATTTTATTTTTTATATAATAAAAATCTACACGTACATGTGGAAAATCAGACGACAACAATCTGCTTAATTCTATCATTTCATCCAAAGCCTCTGGTTTCGGAATTTCAATAGACTTGTCACTAGGATATTTGATTTCAAGTTCAACAAATCTCCAATCTAATGTATAAAAGTTTCTTCTATGATTATTAAATCTATCAATATCGACTTGTACTAATTTAGGCTCTCCATTAAAACAAAATATTTTGTAATCTTTTGGTGGTTCCCCATTTTCATCCAATAAATATTTTTCACAAATAATCCTGGGTTTAATATCTTTATACACCCATTCGCGTTTGCTCAAATAATAATTCGTTCTTAACCATCTCCTCATTTTCTTAAATTCTTCATCCCATCTCATCGTATATTTATCCTTGCAGATAATATTATATCCTGAACCGTGCGTCGCTTTCAAAACAAATTGGCTTGGAAGTTTATCCAAATCAATATCTTCTACTGATTCGTAAACTGCAATGAGTTCATTCAAATATGACTCACCAATCTTTTCCTTTATTATCTCCCTGACCTCATATTTATCTGCACATCTAGCCGCTATTGGATCATACCAGTTCAATTTAAGCCATTGCAGCTTATCATTATATTTAATCGGGTTATTCAATTCTACTTCACGGTCAAGCCTTTTTTTAAATCTTTTTTTAATCATTTTTTCGTCAGAATATAACTGGTAATATGCTTTTCTTATTGCATCATAACATTTCACAATAGTTTCATTACTTCTCAGTATTTCTCTCATAATTACACCCTCATTTGCATACTTTTAATATTCTTTTCTCGCAATATAAAAATGAAAATATAAATCCTGAAACTATAGCTATCGTTGTTGCAATAGCAGGTCCTATTAACCCAAATAACTGAATAAAAACTATATCCAGTCCAACATTTAATATAGCTACGAAAATATTAATTGTTTGTTGTAACTTATGTTTATTGTTTGTATTATAATAGAGCATATAAAATACAGTTAAATATCTGAAAATACTACCAACCATTAATATATTAAATATTAAGATCGAACCTGTATACCTATCTCCATATAATGTTATAATAATGTATCTAGAGAAAACCATAACTACTAAATGAGCAATTGTACTTAGTCCAAATATAAAAAAACGCTCTTTATAATAAAACTGTTTAATTTTACTTTTTTCATTTTTAGCAAAGTACTGAGAAACGCTGCCAGCATAAAAACTACTTATTACAAAAGAAAAACTTGCTACTGCATGAAAAAGCTTATATGCCACATTATATATAGCCACATCTTCCGTAGTCATAAAATGCTTAATTACAGCTATGTCTCCAAAATTTATAAGGTAAAGCCCTGAGAACCCAAATAACTGCCAAAGGGAAAAGTTTAATACTTCTTTAAACCAATTCTTATCAAACTCATACTTACCAACATCTTCTTTCTTAATACCGAAAATATATAATAGTACGGTTGCATGGCTTATGATATTTATTACAATAAGTGTTTTAACATCAAAAGTAAAAATGAGAATCAGCAACAAGTATATAACTTTTGCAGTTATTGATAGAATACTCGACATTAACTGTTTCTTTACTGTTAGAAAATATTGCTTTAAATAATCTTCCGCAACACTTACATAAAGCCAAATTAAAATCAAAAAAGATACATTTAACCCTATATAATCATTTATTTGATGCCAAAATAAGACAAACAGTAATGTGGTAACGGCTAAACTTACAGCTATAATAATACTTCTAGCCCAGAAAGTTTTATTAATAGAGCCTGTTTTTGCCTTTTCACGACTGCCATAAAAAAGAATAGAAGATGAACTCCAGCTAAAACCAAACGTTGTAACCAAGCCTATAAACATAGAGGCAACCGAAAATATACCATAATTATCCACCGCTAGTTTTCTAACAATGAATATATTGGTAACCAAACTAAGTACCATTACCAAAACTTTAAGTAACGAAAAGAATATAAAGTTTATTCTTTCTTTTAAGAAAATAACCCATCTCTGCATTACAACATTATCCCCAGAATTATGACTTGCACACTGTTTATTTGCTTATATCATTTGATATATTTAAGACAAATCTGTCTTGCTCAAATTAATTTATTAGCTGGTACACTATTTTTAAAATATAATGATATCATGAGTCCATAGATATAATCAAATTTTTGAATAATTCTTATATATATCCAATATTTTGTCTTCGCCGACTCGTCCAACTGCTTTCATATTAGGTATAATACCGCCGTTATTAAAATATAATTCATTCTTCAAGCTCCCCTTGATATAAAGTCAGGATTTATTCCCGATTTCTTTGCTCCAGATAAAATCGCTCTAACCATTTTATGTTCTCATCATTATCAAAGCCTGCTGCTCTTACTTCATTCAGAGTATTTCTGCGAAGATAACCATTTTGATAAGCCAATACCCTGTTTGCCCATACGCTTGCCGGTTCGGATAAAGATATATATTCAACCAGATCGGTAATTCCTGTTGAAGCCGGAACCTGATCAGAGGTTATGCACCTCAGTCCAGCGGCCTGAGCCTCAACCAATACATTCCCGAAGCCTTCATATAAAGAAGGAAATAAGAATACATCCATAGCCTGCAAAAGATCCGGAACATCCGAACGAACGCCCAGAAAATGAACCCTATTTTCAAGCCCCAATGAGTTTACCTTATCTTTTATCTTAGTCATTAATGCACCTTCACCAATCAGCAATAAGACTGCTTCTTTATTATTCTTGTATATATCCGAAAATACATCTATAAGAAAAGTATGATTTTTCTGAGTATGAAACCTTCCAATATGACCTATTACAAACTTGTTTTCCACTGCAAGATTTTTTCTCATTCGGGCGCGTACATCAGCATTGAATACATATTTTTCCGCATCTAAAGAATTCTTTAAAATAGTGAACTTAGAATTTTTACCAAATAACCAATATCCGGCTATATCCGAAATGGCAAACTTATGCGTTACATACCTATTTATTCTTAACCGATTAAACCGATGAAGCAAATAATGGTGTAATCCCCTAGGACCCGAACTGTTCCTGCTATGCGCTATTATTGTCTTTATATTTGCCATCTTTGCCGCAATAAGTACTTCTATATTGGATAATGAGGGAAGGTGTGCATGAACAACTTCATACTCTGTATGTTCTCTAAAAAAATTTCTTATATCTCTTTTATTTTTCAAAATGCTCTTTTTGCGTGGAGTCACATGATAAATCCTCCCGCCTAATTTATAAATCTCTTCATCATAGAAACCAATTCCATCACTTTGTACTAAAAAATCAAACTGTATTAAATCCCTGTTTATATTTCTATATATATTCATGAGTTTTGTTTCAATACCGCCGCAATCCATTTTTGATACACATTGTAATACTCTCAATTATATCTATCCTTTCATTAATTTAATCGGTAAATTCAAAGAAAATATTCCGATAAGGTATCATAAACGTTCCTCTGTGAGACGATCCAAAATACGCATAATAAGTATATCCAAAGCAATATATTATGATCAATGATAATATAATAAATTTCATTAAATAATCTCTATTAATTCGAACTGTTGCAGGCAGGAGAAAAGCTAAACATAAATTTACATACCATACCATTCTTCCTATACCGATTATTGGCATAAAAGCCTCAGTTGTTATTTTAATAAGAAACAATATAAAATAGAAGTGTAAATTTGTATTTTTTCTAATCCCTTTATAATAGATCATGAAAAGAAGCAAGAAAGGTAATGCTGATATAAATTTATAATCAATTATTCCTGATGATTCAATATAACCAGCGTACCTGCTTGATGTTATAAACGGATAAACAAACAATCTCACTGCAAAAAATGCAGATGGTATTATTAAAACAATTTTAAATATTGTGCTTTTTTTAATTCTATCAGGTTTAATGAATAACAAAATCATAGAAAACAAAGCAGAATAATGAAATAATGTTGCTAAAATAACCATAAAAATATACTTTTTCTTCTTATTTTCCAAAATATAACGGTATGCCACAACAATAATTGCTACAGCTAAACCCATCCTTATTATTCCAAAGTAATAAAAGTACTGTGTGCATGAAAAAATGAATACCGCCAATGAAAGTGATATTGTCTCTATTTCATATGCAATTGCTTTATAAAAACAATAAACCGTTATGAAAGAAGAAATGATTATCACCCATTGAAAGTTACCGAATACAACATAAACCAATCGATAAAGAAGATAAAATGCAGGCTCGGTTGTATAAACTTGGTAGTAATCTACTATACTAGTATTATTTGCCATATTGTAACTCAACAAATAATTCTGGTCGTCTACTCCTACAGTAGTTGACCGAAACCCCATAATAAAAAATAATATTAGCATAGAAAAATACCAATAAAACTTATTAGGAATTACTTTGCCTTTTTTATTTTTAGATGAGAATCTTTGAGCTAATCCCCCGAATATAGATGCAAACAGCACCGAAGAAAAATATAAAATATATGAATAAATCATTAACCTATATCACCATAATATTTACTATATTCTTTGAACTCAAGCATGAATTCTTGTCTCCGTTTTTCAATTAATTGTTTATCATATTTCTTGGATTCTTGATAATTGCGCAATGCTTGCTCAGTCATACATCTCTTATCAAATCTTTTTAGAATTGAACATATTTCATCTATATTTCTTACGGTATTACTAAATATATATTGCGATTCAAGCAGTTCCGGTATTCCTGCCGTTCTTGCTCCGAACGCTGGCAAACCTCTGCTCATGGCTTCAATCAATGCTCTAGGTAATCCTTCCTGTCTGCTTGGTTGAACATATATGTCAATTACATCTAACCATTCAAAAACTTTATTATGCGGCATCGACCCCAGAAATTTCACTTGATCCGCAACGTTATTCTTCTTTGCAATAGATTTTAAATAGGCAGTATCTCCTCCGCCAACGAGTTGATACTCGAAATTGGTTAACCCCTGTTTCTTTAATTTTCCCAATGCCTTAATAACATATTGTTGCCCTTTATATCTTACATCTACTGCGGCAGTCGTTCCAATGATTATTTTGCTATCCTGCTGAGTGTTTTTTATTTTTTTTAGTCTGGCTTCAATAACTTTGTCATTAAACTCTTTTAAAGCAACGTTGGAGCAGTTTACACTCTTCCCTCTAGTGGGGTATCTACGTTGTAAAAATTCATTAGTAACGTATATGGTATATCTTGAATTCAGTAAATAGTATTTCATTCGAAAATATGAAAATGGAGCTAGTATTTTTCCTACTAAGTTATAATTCCATAAAGCGTCCCATGGGCACGCAACAGCTTCAATTAGATAAGGCTTGTTGTTCTTTTTAGCCGATTTTACTGCCATTGTGCTTATCGAACTGGGTAATCGGGCTATAAGACAATCACAGTTCTTAATTTCCTGATCTATCAATTTCTTTGCTTCTACAATACGCAGAATAGATTTTATTGTTTTGAAGTTGGGGATTTTTACAAATCTAATGTTTTTTGTTGACGCAAGCGTTAATTTATCATCATATTGTGTTATTTCTTTTTGTCTGCTAACAACTACAACTTCATCAAATACATTCGTGTATCTTTCAAGCACCTCTTTGGAAAAACTACCATTACTGTAATATTGATCATTTATTTTATAAAAAAAATGATCATGTGCAAATACTAATTTCACTATTACTTCCGCTCCTTTATTAATTCCGCTGGTAATCATCCTACTATCGAATTCTCAGCAATTTCACCTTTTACTACTGCTCCTGCAGCTATAATACTACCCGAACAAATATGGCTACCGCCAAGTATTCTACAACCTGCTCCTATCCAGACATTGTTTTCAATTACCGTCTCTCTGGCTTCACAGCCTTGATCCTTAATATTAAGGTCAAGCCTCTCATAATAATGTTCTTCAGACAAAATCGTGCAATTATGGGCTATAGAAACATCATTTCCTATCTTTATACCTCCAGATGCATCAATATAACAAAGCGGATGAATACTTACATTGCCTATCTCCAAATTATGAATCCTCAAAAGGTACACATTTGGAAAAAATTGCAACATTATCTCCGCAACTCTTTGCACAGTTTTTCAGGCATAGAAACCTGATAAACATTGCTATGTAATTATCATGATGCCTAATGAGCTTTAACCATTTCAAATAAAACCATTTTGGTAAAATTTTCGACAGTTTTATAGTTATACTAATTATGCCAGAATACTTAAAAAGTTTTTCTCGTTTTTTTTTATTACAACCTCGATTTAACCAAGAATACCATTAATCTCTTCTAAATAAGCATCCACAACGATTTTTCTATCAAATTCTCTTTCTACCTTTATTCTGCCAGCCAATCCCATTTGTTTTCTTGCTTCATTATCTAAATTTATAAACCTCTCTACTTTCTCAATAAGATCCTGGGTATTTTTCTGCTCTACCAAATACCCATTGATACCATCTTCAATAATTTCTCTACAGCCGCTTCGATTAGTTGTAATTATTGGCCTCCCGCAAGCTGCGCTCTCTAAAAGTACATTGGACATTCCTTCCGGATAGAAGCTTGGATGAATTGTACAATGTGTTTTCTTCAAGATTTCACGAACATCTCTAACCATTCCATGATATATAATAATTCCCTGCTCTTGCAGATCCTCCAAAATTTCTTCATACTCTTCTTCGCAAAACCCGCAAATGTGGAATCTGGCACATGGATATTTTTCTATTATGTACTTTGCAGTTTCAATATATTGTTCAATGCCCTTTTCTTTCATAACCCTTGAAATAAACAGGAAATTAATATTTTCATCGCTCGGATAGTCTAAAATTCTATAGTAATCTAAATTAACACCGGAGCCGGGAATAATTCTTTGCTTTCCTCTAATAACAACTTTCCTGTTCATAAAATCTGCATTTTCTCTGTTTTGAAAAAATACACAACTGGCACTTTTTAATGCCGATTTATATAAAAATACAGTTATATTCTGCAAAAAACCGCTGTTTTCAAGAGCGGTACCAAGACCGGTTATGTTTGAAATATACGGCGTTTTTGTTATACGGCATATTATTCCGCCATATATATTCGGTTTAATTGTATAAGTTAAAACAACATCCGGCTTAACTTCTCTGAAAATTTTTATATATTCGAACATTAATTTCAAATCAGAAAAAGGGTTTATACTTCTTCTGCTCAGCTTCGTATTTATAAAAACGCAACCCATATTAACAAGTTCTTTTACAAATTCTCCGCCTGGTAATGATATAAACACTTCATTATTCTTCTTTATAAGTTCCTCTATTAGTTCTCTTCTGAATTTATACAAACCAATATCGTTATTAGCCAATATAAGTATTTTGGGCATAGTCTATTCTCCTGGCAGGAACCCCGACATATGTTCCAGGTTCAGTAATGTCTTTAATCACCACAGCGCCGGCGCCAAGCATGCAACCAGCACATATGTTTATATTATTGCTTATTACGCTTCCTATGCCTATCCAGCTTCCCTTGCCAACCTTAACTGTTCCGGCCAAGATCGCTCCCGGCGAAACATGCACATAATCTTCAAGAATGCAGTCGTGATCGACGCTGCTGTTTGTGTTAATAATGCACCCTTTTCCGATAGTACTTGAGCTGTTTATTACTGCTCCAGCCATAATAACAGTACCAATACCCACGCTAACCTGATACCCGATGACTGCATCCGGATGAACCAATGTCGCAATTGAAGCGCCTTCATGTTCCAATTTTGTTTGTATCCTTTCCCGTGTGGCATTATTTCCTACAGCCACAAAGAAATCGGCTTCGTCTTTATATTTTAACGCATCATCCGTTTTCCCTATAACCGGTATATCCATGCACATTTTAATAGATTCGTCATCGTCGACGAATACAATGCTTTGCCATTTATTCATTTTTACCGCTATATCGGCGACTACTTTTCCATGGCCACTCGCGCCTATGATTATAAGTCTTTTTTTCATTCCCTTAACATATCCTTCCAAAACAATAAAACAATTTCAGACATTAAGCTTATATATCCGGTCTGTTTTCCGAGCCTCTAAACGGTTCCATTGTGACAGAAGTTCCCGAACTAATTCCTTCTCTTAACAAAACTTTTTTTATAGTAAGAAAGATAATTCTCATATCCCCAATAAAAGTTACATTATCTACATAAGCAACATCAAGATCGAATTTCTTTTCCCAGCTAATAGCATTACGCCCATTAACCTGGGCGTTTCCCGTAATTCCAGGCCTTACTTCATGCCTTCTCCTTTGATGGTCATTATACAAGGGAAGATACTGCACCAATAACGGCCTTGGTCCAACAAAGCTCATATCGCCTTTCAGGACATTTAACAGTTCCGGTAATTCATCCAGTGAAGTCGATCTAAGAAGCTTCCCAAATTTCGTCAGCCTTATGCTGTCAGGCAGCAGTTCACCATTTTCATCCCTCTCATCCGTCATTGTCCTGAATTTATACATTGTAAAGATTTTTTCATTCAGCCCCGGCCTTTCCTGTTTAAACAGGACCGGGCTTCCAAGCTTAACTCTTACAAGTACGGCAATAATTATCATAAGAGGGCTTAAAACAATAATTGCCAACAAGGACAAAATAATGTCCAGAGGTCTTTTAATAAATCTTTTATAGATACCGCCTTTATAAGACTTGATTCCGATAGAATTACTCATGCCTGAACAGGTATTATTCTGAACTGTATTCATCTACCACAGTCCCTTGATAATTCCGCAGATCCTTTCAAGATCCCCGTCCGTCATTTTAGTATCGGAAGGCAGGCATACACCATTTTCAAACAGCTTTTCGCTCACATTACCGCCTATGTAATCATATCCGGCGAAAAACGGCTGCTTATGCATCGGTTTCCAGACAGGCCTTGACTCTATGTTTTCTTTCTCAAGAGCTTCAATAACATCGATAGGTTTCACTTTCCCATTCAATGTCATAACACTAAGCCAATAGTTAGGTTCATTCCAGTCGTTTATCGGCATGAATGAAACGCCTTCCAACCTGCCTAACTCTTTTCTATAAAATTCAAAGATATGCTTCTTCTTTGCCAGTCTTTGATCCAATACCTTAAGCTGTCCCCTTCCAATGCCGGCTACAATATTGCTCATGCGGTAATTGTAACCTAATTCGCTGTGCTCGTAGTGCCTTGCCTGGTCCCTGGACTGGGTTGACCAAAAGCGGATCTTTTTTATTCTCTCTTCATCATCGGAAACAACCATGCCGCCGCCTGAAGTTGTAATAATTTTATTCCCATTAAAAGAGAATACTCCAAACTTACCGAATGTTCCGGTATGTTTCCCTTTATAATAAGTACCTAAAGATTCCGCGGCATCTTCAATAATTGCAGCGTTGTATTTATCGCATATTTCTATTATCCTGTCCATGTCAGCCGCCAAACCGTATAGATGTACAACCACAACAGCCTTTACCTTGTTTCGATACTTTTTAAAAGCGGCTTCCAATGCTTCGGGACACATATTCCAGGTTTCATAATCGCTGTCAATAAATACCGGTACCGCATTCAGATAAATAATCGGATTTGCCGTAGCGGAAAAAGTAAGGGACGAACAAAAAACTATATCTCCCTCTCCAACTCCCGCAGCCTTAAGAGCAAGATGGATAGCTGCCGTTCCCGACACTAAAGCCGCAGCATACTTAGCTCCTACTTTTAAGGCTAATTCCTGTTCAAACCCGGTCACATTCGGGCCAAGAGGAGCAATCCAGTTGGTTTCAAAGGCATCTTTTATATACTGCATCTCGTAGCCCTCGTCACTCATATGTGGTGAGGATAAATAAATTCTTTTATTCATTACATGTATCTTTCTATTAAATACTGATCTATTTTAAAAGTCTTACTTTATCAATTCTTTTACTAATATATTTTCAATGATACAGTCTGATTCCACATATATTCTTAACTGGTTTCCGTTTTTATTGGGTTCGTTTTCAACTAAAAATTCGGAAATATATATATTGTCTTTTTGCTTAAAACTTGTTGCGCCTTTAATGCCTGAAACATAGTATTTAAGATAATTTACAGGTTCCTTCAAGTGCACTTCTATGCGGTACTTTTTACCCTGTTTAAATTTAGGATGATACTGCGTATATATATACGCTCTGTCCGAAGCTTTTATTTTCATACCTTCATGGTCCGCAGCAGCGTTTAATAACGCTGTATCGCTTATACGCCATTGATCCGGTATGCTGTCTAAATTAACATCCATATACGGTATTGTATAATGCACAATTTCATTTATAGTCATCAATTCATCAAGATTATCTATATAGTCATTAATAAACTGCATTTTTTCAAGCAGCTCTATTGTGTCGGCGTTAAATATAAACGGATTCATATTCTTTTTGTTGGTTTCTTTAGCTTCGTCAATAGCACTAAAAGCTGATTCTATATATTTCAATGTATTTTCGTAATCTTCATCATTAAAGTGCTTTTTCATAAGCTGATAGTATATATCTATTTTTGAATACCATAAGGATGGCTCAAACGGGAACAGTGATATTGAGTTATTCAGATACTCCAAACCTTTGTCTGTTTGACCTGTTCTGAAACAAAAACTTGCTATATTATTTGACAGGTTTAAGTTGTTTTCAGCCATTTTCTCAAGCTCAATTATTTTACTATTTGCTTGGTTTAGCTGCATTTGCAATAGCTGCAACTCACTTTCGGGTATCTTTTCTCCTTTTTGTTCTTTCTGCCGGAACATATCGTTTTTCATAAACAGCAGATCAACAAGCCCTGTTCTTATATCAGGTCTTGCAGGTACAGGCGTAAGTCCAGTTACATATTTTTCATTATACCCGTCAAGTTTTATTGCCTTATTTATGCTTTCTATAGCTTCATCAATATTATTATCCTTTGCTTGCTCGTATGCTGTTTGCGCGTGTGCGGAAGCCGTACTAAAGTTCAAAGAAAAGATAAATGCTGTTACGGTTATTACCATTGCTGCAGCGGTTAATACTTTCCCTTTCGTTTCTACTTTGTTTACATAGCTTTTTGCTGTCTTCTGCTTTATATTGATTGGAAGCATCTGCTGCATCGTCAGTTTTTCTTTTATTTCAGTGTTAAACAGTGCTATAAGCTGCCAGAATAAAAGGAGCATTGCCGGTTCCGAAAAATCAAAATCCATTACCGAATGTAAAAGCAATGCGGCTATCGCCGTTATAACAGCCGGATTTAAAAACATTGCACCGTTATTCTCTTCCTGCCCGGTTTTAATACTTTCTCCACTGTTATCTGTTTTCATATATTTTATCGATATGAAAACCAAAGAAAATACAAGGCATAATAAAACCAAAATACCCAATATGCCCGTTTCTATGCCTAATTGGAGCGGGAAATTATGTGCCTGGCTGCTTGCATATTTATATGACTGATACTGCCGATATAAATAATCCCACGCGCCGCCGCCGCTTCCCAATAACCAGCTTCTTCCGAAAATCTTCATACCGTCTTTATAGAATATCAGTCTTGAAATAAGACTTTTCTGCAGTCTTATATTTTCAAATCTTGAAATGATGCTGTCAAGATTGTATTTGTTTTTAAATGTAACCTTCTTTACAACTTTTCCGGTTTCGGCGTCTATGATTTTTACATCATCAACCTTAACGCTCGTTCCTGCGTAATATATTGAAAAGCTTATCCTTGTTAGCTCGTTGTTTTCTGGCGTAGTAAATCTGACGCTGTATTCTTCCATTCCGTTCGTATCCATCAGGTTTTCTCTTAATAACTGCTTACTGCCGCCGAAAAGAATATTATTCTTATCAAGGCTGAATATCCTTACGAAATATGCGTAATTCTGTTCCTGTTCCATTCTTGCATCTGCTTTATAACTTAATATATATTCTTTATTCGGTTTTAAAGCGATATCTTTTGATCTTGTTATGGTTTTATTTTCTTCGGCTGCATCATTTGATAACTCCAACGGCACCGAAGCGTTTGCTATATGAATAACCGCCGCTGCCGCAACTATCACAAATAATGACAAAACAGCCGCGTATACTTTCCAGTCCACTTTTTGCAGGAAGCTCCCAATATATCCGGATAAAATACCTGATATAGCGGATATTATCATTCCTGCTGCTACAAGCAAAAGGGCTTTAATGTTAATTTCGTTCGCGGATAAATACGGATTTATTATCAGTGATATAACCACAGCAGGAACGGCCTGCAATATTACCTGGGTAATAGCCTTGATTCTGCTTCCTTTAGGTATCACAATAAAAAATATTACGAGTATGACAGGGAAAAGAAGCTGCGCACCCCTGCTTTTTGTTAGCATAAAGGTTAAGAAAAGTATAAAGGACAGGCCTCCGGCCAATGCTTTCTGCCAGGCTTTCTTTGATATGATAAGAAGCCCTATCGCGAAAAAGAATACCGCCATTACATATGAAGCCATAGCGTTCGGATATTGAAGAGTTGAATGAACCCTGCTTCCGACAAACAAGCCAAAGAATACATCAGTTTCAGCGCCTAGTTTTTTGAATATATTGTTTAGCAGTTTAACAAGTTTTCCTCCCATTGCAGCATCAAGCCCAATAATGGAAGAACCTGCGGCGGACGCAACAATTGTCCAAAGTATTATTAACCTTGTTTTTAAATTATCCGCAAGGCTTGATAGCATATAAAATACGGCGAAATACATTAAATATTTCATCCATTCAATAATTGCCGAGCGCGTATGAACAGCAACAAATATTGAGATAAAATAAACCACCACAAAGCCAATGGCTATATAGTCAATCGGCGTTTTGAAGAATTTGTGGTCTTTTTTCATCCACTTGTATATTAGGAACACCATGAAAACTGCAAAAACAAATATTTGTGTCGGCAGAAAGTGTTTTTCAAAGAATAGACCTTGCAGGTACGGCGGGTAAAAAATAATTATTATTAACGCCGCAAGAAGGATTACCCTTAAAAAGTTTAATAGTTTTTCGTTTTTCACCGTGTTAATTTTTTGTTTTGTTTTTTTGGACATAACTTTATTCCCTTTGTTTTAAGGGGGACACACCACTGCTTCGTGGGTCTTGCTTGTTGTGGAATGTCCCCTTATTATGTGTTTCCCTTATTTTAAACGGCCGCACATGTGCCTTATTCTTGCTGTGGTATGTTCTCCATGTTACCGTTATCACTCTTTTCTTTTACTGCTTCCGTGGATTTCCAGTAGTGACGCATGAATACGACAAACACACCGATCATCAGACCGATTGCTATGGCTATTGCCAAATTCAACAGTACATTCATTCCGGTAACCACCTGAGCGGGAGTAACCTGCCTTATGCTTGTCCCATACCTGTATGCATAATAATCTTCAATTGTTTTATTTGTTATGCTTATTAGTGATTCAATCTTGGTTTTTATTTCATCAATCATTTTGTTTGCTTCTTCAATTAACTGTGTATTAGCCGCTTCGCTAACCGCGATAAGGCGGGATGCTTCATTTCTGTAATAGTCTATTTCGTGTTTAAGGTTGGCTGCTTCAACACTCGCTGTAATCGCGGTTTCCGCAAGTATGTTATAATATGACTGCGGGTTTTCAAGCCTTAGTTCGTTCCCCTGACTGTCGGGAACAAGAACAAAATCTTCCCTTTTGTACTGTTCCATAAGTTTTATTGCCTCTTCGGCTTCGCTTTGTTTTTTTGCATACTCCAATTCCATTCTTTTTACTTTATACTGATAATCCTTAATAAGCTTATGCCTGTCTTTCGTTAATGTATTTGAATTAACAAGTGATTCAAGCTTGCTTGTATTCACGGTTTTCAATATCTCAAAGCTCCGGTTCAAATCCGCAAATGTATACCCTGTTTCTGCCGATCTGAAACTGTTGTCTTCTTCTATCTTGGTTTGCAGAAATTCCTGTATGCCTTCAATTTGTGTCGAAATTACCTGTACAATATCATAATAATCGTACTCATCGTAATTAAGCTGGCCAATTGTGTTTTCTATTACCTCTACCCCTGAATATAAAGAATAGAAATATTTCTGGTATTCATCTATAATCGTTCCAACCAGCGCTATTCCCTGGTTATATGAAAACGCCTTGTTTACCTTATAGATAATTTTAAACTCACTTGGGTAATAAACATAGTCATTTCCCTGTTTGATCGCTGTCTCGGCCCTTTGAGCAACATCATTCGGAATAATTGACGTTATATCAATATTCCTTCTTACTTCATCGGGCTTTATTCCCGTAGCATTTAGTCCGGTTTCCTTCAGCGCTTTTTCAATTACATACGGGGATTTTAACTGCCTTATATCAAATTTTGAACCGTCAGGGTTTAAACCCAATTCAATCCCTGGATAGTTCAATTCAATAACAGCGACGACACTTTGCGTTCCGGGAAGCAATATGTATGTACCTATCCCGGTTAGAATAAGCGCTGCTATTGTTATTAACGCAATCAGCCACTTGCCTTTCCATACTACCTCGATTATTTCCCTTAAAGAAATCTCTTCCATCACACAGTACCCCTTTTCATTTCATACTAAGAATATTTATTGCGTTAATGCCATTTTCTTTTTCGTTTTCAATATAATCCGGATTCCACGTGATAATGGCGTACTCACCATTATTATACTGTTTTAGCTCATCTATGTCATTAATAAAACGGAACGACTTGTTCATAAGCTTTAGTTTTGAAGTTATTATTTCATACAGTTCATCTTTTTCGCCAAAAAGGATTATTTCTTTTGAATCGTTTCCCCTTGCAACAATACTTTCTATTTTTTGTTCAATGCCTGATATGTAATTATAGGACAGAACAATATACTTATATGTTAACCGGGCTTTTTCCATAAGGCCTTTCGGTGTCAGGACATACCTAAGAGTTTTTGTGTTTATATGCTCTATTTTGACAAACCCTTTATGTATAAGCCTTTTCAGAAGAACATTGACAGAACCTAACGAAAGGCCTGTCCTCTTCGCGAGTTCCCTTTGAGTTATTGTGTTTTTTTCTTCTACGCTTCTTAATATCTCAAATTCGTTTGACATACTAACTTCAAAAAAAGCATAGCTTTACCCTTGACATATGGTTATGCCAGATTTTTGAAGCTATGCTGCCGCTCTTTTGTTGCCGGGCCGCAACACCGGCAAAAAAAATTACGACTTTGTTCATGTTCTGAACAAAATCGTAACAAATATAAGAGGCTCTGTCAATTGTTTTACTGTTATGATTTAGTTACAGGTTATATATTGTTATTTCTTTTTTAGCTCAAACTCAACATAATTCGTGCCGTCACCTGTAACCTTGTAAGCCGAACCGGTAAAATCCACAATGGTATTGAACTTCAGCGTATACGGCGTGTCATATTCCAGTTTATCAAATTTAAGAACGAGTGTCCTTGCATTAACATACAATACACTTAACGGTACCTTTTTAATATTAATACCCTGGTAACTGTATTCCATAATATAATTATCAGGAGATAAATTTGCCTGGTTGAATGCTATCTCTTTGTCGAATACCATTTTTACAGCATCCGTCGATATTGGCGTTATTTCTTCGATAGTAGGACCGATTTTCTCTTTCGAAGAAGCATTAAACCGTTCTTCAAGCAGATTATCGGTCTTATTACCCAGATAATCTTTCATACTGTTGTCTACCCTTAACTCATATTCCCGCTTCTCTTCAAGATCATTCTCTCCAAAATACAGCGTTACCCTGTACGGATGTATGGATCTGTCATACAATACATACTGCGGGTATATTCTTTTCGTGGAACCACGCCTTAAGATTACGCTGTAATAATCTGTATTCCTTGCACTAATTTCATCCAGCATGTTACTGAAATATACATTCACCGTTTGAATATCAACGGCTTCAACATCTTCAATTTCAAGCACATCTGTCTTTCCGTAGTCGGCAATGAATGAATATGTACGTTCTGTTATATATTCCTGCCTTGTAACATCGTTTAAGTTATTAATTGTTACATAGTATTTTTCATCTTTCTTCATTTTTTCCTTTAAATGTATAAATACTACTTCACCAATTCTCGGCCCCTGACTTTCTAACGCTATGCTTTCAATTGGGATTGGATTAAAGTTCTTATCAGTAACATAGAAATTATATATCTGCTGAGCAAGAAATGGATTCACTTCTTTATTAAAGCTTAATAAAATCGTTGCGCTATCATATGGTATAACATCTTCAAGTTTAAAACTTTCAACCTTACCGGAAACAGCCGTAAAAGACATTTCATCACCGCTGCCGTCGTTCATTTTTACTCCGTATGCACTAGTCAATTCACCGCTTATCTCTACGGTATACCGTTCGCCTTCGTCGAATTTTCCATTTTTTAGGCTTAATAATACACAATGATCCTCTGAATTAACCGTCCTTACGATCAGTTCATCCTTTTCGCCCAAAGCAAAGGAATATTTATTCTCAAAGACACTATAATATATAGCATTTTCACTGTTTATATTTACAGGATGCGTGAAAAACAGCTTAATAGACTTTTCATTTAAAGGCTCAATTCTTTGTATTCTGAAAAAGTCCGATTCAACTACTTCAGGTTCGGCACCAATGAAAGCAGCATACAACACATCCAATATGTTTCCGTCCACATCTTTGATATCCCGTAATTCTATTGTGTATTCCTGACCGGGAACCTGCCTGTCTGTTTTTATAAGGAGATAGTCATCATCAATTTCTTCTATATCAAAATCCAGTTCTTCATCTTCGTCATTCACTTCGTATATATATATACTGCCTATTGATTTGATATTCTCATTAAAAATAATCGATATGGTGTTTCCGTCAAATACAATTAGTTCTTCTATATCCGTAGGAATTTTGTCTTCAGTAATATCTTTGTTATTATCATCTTTACCGCCAGTTTTTTCTATAAGTCCCAGTTCTATCGCCCTTTCGGTTGTAATAACTTTTGAGTCAATAAGCCGGTAAAACAACTCTTTGCCCGTTGATTTTTCCTTCAGTATTAATGCGTTATACAGTATATTTACCGCGTCTCCTCTTTTAAAATCCGTATTGTCTTCCTCTTTTGCTATGTATGAAAGACTGGTTACAAGTCCTACTTCAAATGCTTTTCTGTAAACATTATCCCATGTATAATCTGAATTCAATTGATATCCCAAAACACCCAGTACTATCTTTAGAAAACTTTTTTCAGTAACATAATCATTCGGGTTATAGTTTCCTTTCGTATCACCGGACAATATCCCTTCCTGTGTACAAAACCCAACATACGGGGCATACCAGTGATTAGGGTCCACATCAGGATAAGGCGTATTTTTATATTTCGACGCGTTAAGAAGAACCTCATAATCCTTGCCCATAATCCTGACTGCCAAAGCCGCGGCTTCACTTCGTGAAAGCCTATCATTAAGTCTATAGTCTCCGTTTGATCCGGTAAAGATTCGTAATTCATCAAGTAACTGCACTTTTTGTTGCTGTGTCGCCATAGCCGGAAGTGCAAACGATATTGTTGCCATTGATACTAAGAATGATAATATTAAACCTATAGCCAGAATTGTTTTACCTGATTTCATCTTTCGTTTCTCCTTTACCAATGGATTTTCAAGTATATTATATCAATGATAGAAATTATTGTATATATTTTAGACGAATTTTAACATAAAATGTTCCATAAAAAAACCGGAAGGCATTTGCCCTCCGGTTTTAATTCATACACTTAGACGATTAGTCATTGTCTATGGGAACGGTAAGATTAAGGTTGTCAATTTCAATTTCATCGAACTCTGCAATCTTGTTGTCATTTACGTCTACTACATATTTAGGATCTGCAGCACGCTCGATTGCTAAGTCCCCAATCAGTTCATATAAGCCATCATCTGCATTTTCTTCACCAACAATTGCGAATGTGATGAATCCAACGCCATTACCGTCTACGCCATAGCCGATTACCCAGTAGTCTTTACCGTTAACCAAACTATCGCCGTCAAGTGTAATTACGAAATCAGAACCTGCTAATGCAATACCATTTACACCCGTTACGTCGAGTTCTTCGGTAAAGAATATGGTAGCTGTAAAGTTGTATACATTACCTGCTACAGTTACCTTATTAATCTTCAGGACATCACCTACATACGCATCAGCGCCGGTTTCTGCATAGTGTGTATTACTATTTCCGTTATCATAGAGTTCCGGAGCAACCTTGTCCTTAACCGGTACAGGGCTTTCGTCATATTCATCACCTTCGCCATAGAGTTTAAGTGTCTTTCCGTATCTGTTTTCAGATTCGGTTACTCCATTAGCATTAGGTTTAACCCAAATATATACTTCATTGCCCGTTGCCTCAACATCATATGCAAGGATTTCTCTGTCAAGCGTAAATACGGCTACGGTATTACCATCATCATTAAGCTTCGTGCTTACGCCAGCAATATCATCATCCTGGTCAAGGAAAATAGGATCTCCGCCTGCGGTTTCGCCAACCTGGATCCAGATATCTTCGGCTTCAAACGCGGTTACGTTGTCTTTGAAGGTTATTTCAATAACGTCACGTGCAACAGCTTCGGCTTTATCGATTTCAATTTTTTCGCTGGCTTCGATCAGAATATTGTGTGTCATAACCGTCATCTTATTACCAGCAGCATCAGCGACGCGTGCAATCTTGACGTATTGTCCGGCAGAGAGATTCAGATAATCGTCCTCTCTGGGATCATCAACATCATCATCGGACGGTACATAGATCTCAACTGCTTTACCATCATCAACAACTTCTATTTCAACGCCGTCAATTTCTTCCAGCTTAGCAACTTCAGTTTCGGTGGCTCCGCTAATTGTGATAATCGAATACTTCTCAATATCGGTTACCGAATAGTTGCCATCAGTTGCCATCGTGTCACCAAAGCTGATCTTCAGCATCTGGCCTTCTTCACCAGCGTTAAAGAGCGTTGCTTTAAATTTGGTATGATCCGGAGCTGTAATGTCGCCTACTGTGAACGGAACGGTGGTTTTAGCCATCTTATTGCCAGCCTTGTCTTCTATGTTCTCCAGCACGATGGAATAATCACCAGCTAAATCTTTCTTGAAGGTAATGGTTATCTTCTTTCCGCTCAATACTGCAGTCTTGATGATGTTCTTAACTTCATTTCCTTTACTATCAAGAATAGTAAAGTTGTCCTTATCGTCAGCATCATCATCCAAATCTTCGGTAAAGGTGATTTCAATTATATGCTCATCCTTTACTTCAATCTTATCAACTGCAGGCGGCTCTTCGTCCGGTACAACTTCGATAATGATCATCTGCTGAGCATTCTTGTTATCCCAGTAATCTTTTACTGCTTCCTTCATAACGTATACATATGCTGTTCCGTTAGGAAGTAAATAATCATCATCGAATTTCATTGTCAGTTTATTTCCGTCAATTTTTACGCCTTCCTGAGCAAACGGTTTAACCGGGTTCTTGCTGTTCGTATGATAGAAATATTCATCGATATCAGCTTCTTTGCAGTTCAGTTTGATGTCTTCGTTCCAAATAAGAGTTACTTCGGAACGGCTTGCTTTCTCATAACCAATAACCTCAGGAGCTTCTTCATCAGGAACTACTTCAAGGTTAAAGGTCTTGCCAATAACACCAAAGCCTGCAAAGTCTTCAGAACCACTCTTCACCTGGAGTGTCAATGCTCCTTCTTTCAGATCGCTGTACATTTCAACAAGAGCCTCTGTGTAGTTGTTCTGCAGTTTTACGGATCTTACGTAAGATTTACCGCCATTAACAACAAAGTCCTTCTTGTTGAGTACATAATCGCTACCATCTTTCGAGCCTTTCATAGGTTCGGAGAATGTTACCTTAAGTGTATCCTTACCTATAACTTCAGCCTTTAATGCGGTAGGAATTGTTGTGTCAACAAATTCAATATCTTCGATGGTAATTTCACCAATTGCGGTTCCGTCAGCAGCTTTAACCCCGTCAATTGTGAGATCTACAACATCCTGCTGTTTTCGTGCACTGTCATACTCAAACGTTAATACAACGGTAGCACCGTCATCCTGCAGTGCTGCGCTCGCAATATCAACGTCCTTAATGCTGTAATTGTCTACGTCTTCAGCAGAATCTTTGTCTACTTCAGCGCTGAATTCAACATAAAGCTGAATGAGGTTGTCTGCATACGCTTCAGCAGTTATGACTTCAGGTGTAGGTGTCGGCAGCGGATCCATGTAGCCGGCTTCAACCATATCTTCTTCGGATACAACACCGGCTTCAACCAATGCCTGTGCAAGTGTGATTCCTGACGCAGTTATTCCGCGCATGGATTTCGCCAGTATGCCAACAGCGTTGTCTCTGTTAATCGGATTCATTGTTCCGAATTTAACAGCTTCACTGGCAGAAAGCATACCTATTTCGGCAGCTTTGTCAAGAAAATCGTCCCAACCTACATTGGTGTAACCCATTGCATACAGCATAAAGCCGATGAATTCCCTACCGCTGAGATCAAGCTTCGCACCAAACTTAATGTTCGG
>Ga0134095_1000110_pt1 | contig 93771 bp, 90 predicted proteins | sample 6_2taG_FD_94449 | JGI IMG/M metagenome (GOLD analysis project Ga0134095, IMG submission 94449) | Switchgrass degrading microbial communities from high solid loading bioreactors in New Hampshire, USA - 6_20_20_110_A2 metaG | ecosystem: Engineered > Bioreactor > Semi-continuous > Anaerobic >... | reverse complement strand
GTGAACAGCGCCGTAAACAGATTGTCAAAATGCTTTTCCGCCAAAGAGATCGGAAGCGCCAGCAAAAGCGCTCCGACGAAAATGACGGACAAAAAACCAAGAATAATAATATGCGGCGGAGTAAGTTTTCGAAAAGAAAACTTACGAAAAATCCATTTTGACATCAGCTCTTTTTGCTGCCTCCGCCTCGAAGTATTCTTTCTTTACTTTTCCCATGTTGCTCGCCACGATACTGGAGGGGAAAGTAACCAAAAGATTATTGTATATCGTTACATTGCCGTTATACAGCCTGCGGGCCGCCTGCAAATGCTCCTCGACATCCATAATCGCATACTGCAGCTGCTTGAAGTTTTCGCTCGCTTTTAAATCGGGGTAATTCTCGGCCAGAATATTCAGCTGCCGGAACATCTCGTCCATCTTCGCGTTTTCCGCGCTGCGCTCCCGCATGGTCATGTCTTTGCGCAGATTGACGACCTTCTCCAGCGTTTCCGCCTCGTGCTTTGCGTACCCTTTGGTAACTTCCAGCATTTTTGTCAGCACGTCATAGCGTTTTGTGAGCGCGACGTCAATGCCGGACTCCGCCTCGCTGATTTTGACTTCCGCTCGAACTATGCTGTTTCTCGTTGCGATATACCAAATCAAAACAACCAGGATCAGTCCGCCGAGTACAATCAACAATACTTCCATTGTTCGCTACCTTTCTCAAGTAGAATTATAAAGCGTACTACCGCTTGTAGATGTTCCTGTCGAGATTCAGCTCGTCAATAAAGCTCGTGATCACCTTAATGTCTTTCTCAATATTCAAAAACACGGACTCGTCTATTCTTGTAAATATCGGCGCTTCAAAAGCGTCTTTTTTGTTGTGAACGCCGACATGCAGCTTGGAGTTTACAAAACAGAGAATCAGTTTTCCGCTTACTTTCGCGTTCAACTCCCGAATCGCTTCCATAATATGCGGCGTCAGTATATAATACGCCTCGTGCTCGTTCTGCGCGAACACGTCAAACTCCCGGTTGAACTGTTCGTCCTCCAGCTTTAACCGCTTCATCCGCTCTTCTTCCGAGACGAACAACCCGCCCTTTCGCTTGGTGTAATAAAATCCGCTCTCTCTTACCAATAGGTCGGCGGCAAAATTCTTGTTAAAATCAAATATCATCCAGCGGCCTTTGAAGTACGTAGTGGTATGCGTATTCTTGCCGTCGGAGGTTACATTCTGTATGCAGACGTCCGACTGCTCAAAAGCGGTATTTTTGTATCTGCCGCTGATATAATCGTTGCTGTAAAACCGGTTGCCCATCCGCATCATGCCGGTACCGGCGATCACGCCGCGCGAAATGCCCTTCTTCGGTTCAAAACAGAGGTTGTCAAAGGTTCTTTTCAGAACAGTCTCGACAAGCTCGCGCTTAAAACGGATCGTATATGCGTTGTACTTAGGCATAGTGCCTGCAAAAAAGAAGATAATCGCCGCGGCGAAAAATATCACGGACAACGCCGTATGCAGAGAAAACACAATCACACCCAGCAACAAAAAAACAATGTTTATAATAGCAAACGTCAAAACGACTTTTCGTTGGTTCTCAAGGCGTTTTAGTTCGTCCATATATCTACCTTTCGCGGCGAAACGATGCTGTTTTTCGCCGTTTTATCGCTAAAAATACAGCAAACGCAAACCCTTTACCCCATTATACACTATGGAGGTGTTTTGTCAATAGCGCGAGCAGTTCCAAAGGAGTGGCGGCGATTTTTTCAGCGCCGTGTTCGCGTAAAAATTCCGGGCTGCGGTATCCCCAGCCGACGCAGATAATGCCGATACCCGCGTTTTTCGCCGTCTGAATGTCGGTGTCGCTGTCGCCGATTAAAACCGCGCTCTCTTTGTCGCTTTTTAAAACGGCAAGCGCGTCGTATACCATCTTCGGCGAGGGCTTTCGCGTATCCTCCGCGGTGGAACCGAGCGCCGCATCCACAAGACCGCCAAAGAAATGCGCGCAAAGCTCCTTGACGGCATCGTCGCTTTTGTTGGAGACCACGCCGATTTTAAAGCCAGCTTTTTTGAGCGCCCGAAGCGTTTCGACGACGCCTTCGTAGGGACGGGTGCGGTTTTTCATATGGGTGCGATAATACGCTTTAAAATATTCTATCGCCTTGTCGCAGACCTCCCTGCTGCTGCCGGGCGGAAGCGCGCGGCGCAGCAGCGCCGGTATTCCGTTTCCGATGAAGGCCTTGACTTCCTCGTCGGTTCTTCTTTCAAAGGAAAACCTTGATAAAACATAGTTGACGCTGTCGGCAAGGTCGCCGAGCGTATCAAGCAATGTCCCGTCAAGGTCAAAAAGCGCAGTATTCAATTGGCGCATCCGACGGCTTTTTCAAGGTATGCGGCAACGTCCCCGACTGTTTTGAAATCAGCCGCGTCGTCATCGGATACCATGATGCCCAGACGATCCTCAATCGCCATCAGCATTTCAACAATATCAAGCGAATCCGCGCCGAGATCCTCAATTATGTTCGATTCTTTCGTAATCTTGCTCTCGTCGATTCTCAACTGTTTCGCTATGATACGTTTTACTTCATCAAGCATAATAACTTCTCCTTTTACTTATGCGGCCTGCTGCGGAATAAACAGCGGCCGCTGCTGGAATGATAAGATATCAGGTTATATATTACTGTATATTTATCAATTTTACAATACCCTTGTCGGAATTTTTTTATTTTTTTAAACCTTCATCCTTGCTTATTATATTGACTATATAAGTATTGTATGATAAAATACTGTGTTATATAATACCGGTACTGTATCAAAACGCGGTAAAAATTTTGGAAAAAAGGTTGATTTTTAAATGGTGATTTTGGGCGTTGATCCGGGCATTGCGACGGTCGGATTCGGCGTGATTTCCGCCGACCACGGAAAATACCAGGCGCTGGAATACGGCGCTATTACAACCCATCCGCAGCTGCTTCTGGAAGAACGCCTTGCGCTGATTTACGACAAACTGACCGCGATCATTACCCGGCACAAACCCGACTGCATGGCAATCGAGGAGCTGTTCTTCAACAAAAACGCGAAAACCGCCGTTGACGTCTGCCAGGGGCGCGGCGTCATTCTTTTGGCGGCGAAAAAGCAGAATATCGACATTTACGAGTACACCCCGCTGCAGATTAAAAGTTCGGTTGTGGGCTACGGCCGAGCGGAGAAGCAGCAGATTATCTATATGACCAAACTCCTGCTCAAGCTCGACAAAGACCCCAAGCCCGACGACACCGCCGACGCGCTCGCTGTTGCGATCTGCCATGCCAGTCACGCGATGAGCGGAGTTTTTCGATAATTCATATTTTAAAGAAAAAAAATCAAAACGCAGGAAACAGAAATATGTACGCATATATTAAAGGGACGCTGACTATTCTGACAAACGAATACGCGGTGCTCGAATCGGGCGGCGTTGGCTATAAGCTGTTTATTTCGACGAACACCTGCGCGCGGCTTTCCAATCTTGTGCATAAAGAAGCCACGCTGTACACGCACCTGAACGTCAAGGAAGACGCGCTTGAGCTGTACGGCTTTTTCGACAACGGCGAGCTGAATATCTTCAAGAGCCTGCTTTCCGTCTCCGGCGTCGGACCGAAGGCGGCGATGTCCATTTTAAGCACGCTCACGCCGGAAAGCTTTGCGCGCGCCCTCGCGAACAACGACGCGCGGACCATCGCGCAGTCCCCCGGCGTCGGACTTAAAACCGCGCAGAAGGTCATTATCGAACTCAAAGACAAAATCGCAAAGGAACTGGGCGGCGCGGAACTGAAGACCGGCGCTTCCGACGCGACGCCGGTTTCCGCCGTCATCGACACATTGTCGGTTTACGGCTTTACCAGAGCGCAGATTTCACAGGCGCTTGAAAAAGTGGACACCAAACAGCCGCTTGAGGAAGTCATAAGACAGACGCTGAAAATATTAGGAAGCAAATAATCGCAAAAATGCGTAAAGACAACGATTCTATGGAGGGTTCGCAATGCCGATTAACGCAAAGAACATCGACAAAGACTACGAATTTGACTTTGAAAGCAGAATAACGGCAAGTGAATACACCTCCGAGGACAGCGAAACCGAGATTTCGCTCCGTCCGAAATCCCTGGCGGAATATGTCGGACAGGAAAAAATAAAGGAAAATCTGAATGTTTTCATACAGGCGGCCAAACAGCGCGGAGACGCGCTCGACCATGTGCTTCTGCACGGTCCGCCCGGGCTTGGAAAGACCACGCTTTCCTGCATTATTGCCGCGGAACTCGGCGTCAATTTGAAAATCACCAGCGGACCCGCGATCGAGAAGGCGGGCGACCTCGCCGCGCTTCTGACCACGCTCGAGCGCAACGATATTCTGTTTATCGACGAGATTCACCGGCTGCCCAGAGCGGTCGAGGAAGTGCTGTATCCGGCGATGGAGGATTTCTCGCTTGACTTAATGATGGGCAAAGGCCCTTCGGCGCGCTCGATCCGAATCCCGCTCAAACCCTTTACGCTCATCGGCGCGACGACGAGGGCGGGTCAGCTTTCTTCGCCGTTGAGAGACCGGTTCGGCGTGATGTTCCGTTTGGAGTTATATACGCCCGAAGAGCTTACGAAAATCGTCACCCGAAGCGCCGGCATTTTAGAAACGCCGATTGTTCCGGAGGGCGCCTACGAAATCGCGAAACGCTCCAGAGGCACGCCGCGAATCGCGAACCGGTTTTTAAAGCGCGTGCGCGACTTCGCTTTGGTCAAGGGCGACGGCATTATCGACAGAAGAATCGCCGACCTTGCGCTAAAGAGCATGGAAGTCGACGAGCTGGGGCTGGACACCATCGACCGCCGAATGCTTGCCGCCATCATCGACAAGTTCGCGGGCGGCCCGGTCGGGCTGGAAACGCTCGCGGCGACCATCGGCGAGGAGTCCATCACGCTCGAGGACGTTTACGAACCCTATCTGCTGCAGCTCGGATTTATCAACCGCACGCCGCGCGGACGCTGCGCGACCGCGGGCGCGTACCGGCATCTTGGGCTGAAGCCGCCGGCGGAAATAGACGGCATGCAGCAAAGATTGTTGGATATTTAGTATATAAAATTTAACAATTTAACGATATATTGGAGATACAATGTATATTGCAGATAAATGGAAGGAATATACGCTGATTGACGCCGACAGCGGCGAACGGCTGGAAAACTGGAACGGCAAAATCCTAATCCGTCCCGACCCGCAGATTATCTGGCAGAGCGGCAGAAACCATCCGCTCTGGAAAAAAGCCGACGCCGTCTATCAACGCTCGAGCACGGGCGGCGGAAACTGGATAAAAAAGGACGTTCCCGACGAGTGGACCGTCTCCTACGGCGGCCTGACCTTCGCGGTATCTCCGATGGGCTTCAAGCACACCGGACTTTTCCCCGAGCAGGCAGCGAACTGGGACTGGTTTATGCCGCTGATTCAAAACAGCGGCAGAGAAATCAAGCTGTTAAACCTTTTTGCATACACCGGCGGCGCTTCGGTCGCGGCGGCGAAAGCGGGCGCTTTTGTCTGCCATGTGGACGCCTCCAAAGGCATGGTCGCCAAGGCGAAGCAGAACGCCAAGCTGTCGAATATTCCGGACAACAAAATCCGTTATATCGTCGACGACTGCATTAAGTTCGTGGAGCGCGAAATCCGGCGCGGAAACCGTTACGACGCGGTCATACTCGACCCGCCCTCCTACGGCAGAGGACCGAACGGCGAGCGCTGGGTGCTGGAAGAAAAGCTGGATACGCTCATCGGCATTATTGCGAACCTGCTTTCCGACAACCCGCTCTTTGTGCTGTTAAATTCCTATACGACAGGGCTTTCGGCATCCACGAACGGATATATCCTTCACAATCGTCTCGTCCGCCGCTTTGGCGGCAGGGTCGAGAGCGACGAGCTCGGCATTCCCGTACAGGAAAGCGGCTTCCCGCTCCCCTGCGGCGCTTCTTCCCGGTGGACGCCGGATTAATTTTTCCAATCAAACAAATAAAACTTAGAAATGGAAGCAACATGTCATTTATCGAAGCGAAAAACCTCTATTTCAAATACAGGGAACACGAACCGGAAGTCATCAAAAACATTTCCCTTAGAATAGAAAAAGGCAGCTACACCGCCATTCTCGGACACAACGGAAGCGGCAAAAGCACGCTTGCCAAGCTTTTGTGCGGCATTCTGCAGCCGACTTCGGGAACGGTCAAGATTGACGGACTGGACACGCGCAACGAGGAGAATATCTATAAAATCCGCGAAACCTGCGGAATGGTTTTCCAAAACCCCGACAACCAGATCGTTGCCAGCGTGGTCGAGGAGGACGTAGCGTTCGCGCCCGAGAATCTCGGCGTCGATCCCGCCGAAATCCGGAAAATCGTCGACAACTGCCTAAAAACCGTCGGCATGGAGGAATACGCGCTTCATTCGACCTATAAACTCTCCGGCGGACAGAAGCAGCGCGTCGCGATCGCGGGCGTGCTCGCGATGAACCCCAAATGCATCATTTTTGACGAAGCGACGGCGATGCTGGACCCGAACGGCAGAAAAGAAATAACCGCCGCGATGAAAAAACTGAACCGGCAAAAAAACATCACCGTCGTCACCATCACCCACTACATGAACGAAGCGGTCGAAGCCGACCGCGTGATCGTGCTCAACAAAGGGGAAGTATTCCTTGACGGCACGCCGAAGAAGATATTCTCGGAGGTAGAAAAACTAAAAAGCGTATCGCTCTCGGTTCCGCAGGTAACCGAGCTTCTTTACCTGCTCGACAGGGACGGCTACGCCTTCCCGAAAGGCATTCTGCACACCATGGAGGCTGCGGAAGCAATTGAACAGAAGGTACAGGGGGTTCGAAGGCTATGAACGCGCTCAGTTTTAGGAACGTGTCTGTGGTTTACGGAGAGGGCACGCCTTTCCGCAAAGTGGCGCTTGACAATATCAGCGTGGATTTCCCGTCCGGCGAAATCATCGGCATCATCGGCCATACCGGCAGCGGCAAGAGCACGCTTGCCATGCTTTCCAACGGGCTTTTAAAACCCACAAGCGGAAAAATCCTGCTTGAGGGAAAAGATATATGGGAAAACCCTAAGGAAATAAAGAACATACGTTTTAAGGTCGGGATCGCGTTTCAGTATCCCGAATATCAGCTTTTTGAGGAAACCGTTTACAAAGACATCGCTTTCGGCCCGAAAAACATGGGACTTGGCGACGAAGAAATCGACAAACGCGTCCGGAGCGCCGCTTCTTTTTGCGGTTTGAGCGACGATATACTCCAAAAGTCCCCTTTCGAGCTGTCCGGCGGACAAAAGCGCCGCGCCGCCATCGCCGGCGTCATCGCGATGGACCCGCAGGTGCTGGTGCTCGACGAGCCGGCGGCAGGGCTTGACCCGCTCGGCAGGGAGGAAATACTCGGCGGTCTGATCGAATATCAAAAGCAGAGGGGCTCGTTGATGCTCCTGATTTCGCACAGCATGGAGGATATCGCCAAATACTGCGACCGAATACTTGTATTAAAAAGCGGCAGCATATACATGTACGGAACGGTAAACGAGATTTTCATGCAGGCGGAGCGGCTTTTCAACGCGTCGCTCGACCTGCCGCAAATCACAAAGCTTTTCATAGAGCTAAAAAAGCGCGGCATCGTAGAAACCACCGACGTTTATACGGTGAAGTACGCGCACAAAGAAATTGAAAAGCTATTTAAAATCAAAACGGAAAATGGTTTATAAAAAATGCTTAAGGATATCACGCTCGGTCAATTCTTTCCGGGAAACTCACTTCTTCATAAAACCGATCCGCGCATCAAGTTAATCATACTTGTCGTTTACATCGTAATGGTGCTTGCCGCGAAAACCCTTGTTTCGATCGCCGCCGTCACCCTGATTACGATTGTCCTGATTTTCATGTCCGGCATACAGCTGAAAATCATCCTGCGCGCGTTAAAGCCGCTTTTGTTCATTCTGATTCTGACAGCCGTCATCAACATCTTCTTTTTCAAAGGAAGCACGCTGCTGTTTGAGTGGCGCTTTATCAAGATATACAAAGAAGGGCTTATCAACGCCGCGCTGATGATGATACGCCTGATTTCCCTGATTGCGGGAACCAGCGTGCTTTTGACTTACACGACGTCGCCGCTTGCGCTGACCGACGCGATCGAGAGCCTGTTCTCGCCGCTTAAAAAGATTAAAGTGCCGGTGCATGAGTTCGCGCTGATGATGACCATCGCTTTGCGCTTTATTCCGACGCTGATTGAGGAAACCGACAAAATCATCTCGGCGCAGAAAGCGAGAGGCGCCGACTTTGAAAGCGGAAACCTGCTTCGGCGGGTAAAAGCGCTGCTGCCCATCATTGTCCCGCTGTTCGTATCGGCGTTCAGACGCGCGGACGAACTCGCCGAGGCGATGGAGTGCCGCTGTTACCGCGGCGGCGAGGGCAGAACCAAAATGAAGCAGATGAAGTCGCGCCCGGCGGATTACGTCTTTTTAGCGGTGATGACCGCGCTGTGCGTGTCGATTTTCTTTTTAAACCCAATCACCATTATTTAAGTTTACAGGAAAAAAATATGGCGAACTACGCTCTTACGCTATGCTTTAAAGGAACCGCATACTGCGGCTGGCAGGTGCAAAACAACGCGCGCAGCGTTCAGTCCGTCGTTCAGGACGCGGTCGAAATGGTTTTCGGCGCGCGGTACGGCGTCACCGGCTGCAGCCGCACCGATTCGGGCGTCCACGCGAACGAATTTGTCTGCCATATCAAAAACGCGCCGGCGTTTGACGCCGAAAAACTTCCGCTTGCCCTCAACGCGCATCTGCCGTACGATATCGCCGTCAAGGCGGCGCGCGTTGTGGCCGACGGCTTCCACGCGCGCTACTCCGCGAAAGGCAAGGAGTATGTTTACCTGATTTGGAACAGCCGCGTGCGCAATCCTTTTTACATCGATACCGCCCTGCAGTATCCAAAGCGCATCGACTGCGAGAAAGCCGAAGCGCTTGCGCAGGACTTTGTGGGCAGGCACGATTTTACCTCCTTTATGGCGGCGAACAGCGGCATTGAGGACGCCGTCCGCGAAGTCTGGTACTTCAAATGCGAGCGCGACGGCGATTTTGTCCGATTCATCGTCGCCGCAAACGGGTTTTTATACAATATGGTGCGCATTATGTGCGGCACGGTTCTGCAGCGCCTGAGCGGACGAATTCAGGAACCGATTTCGGCGATTATCGAAGCCAAGGACCGTTCAAAGGCGGGACCCACCCTGCCGGCGCACGGGCTATATCTGAACAAAGTGTTTTATTAATAAAGCGCGCCGGAAACGGCAGTTTTCGTCGGGGAAAGGAGTGTTTTTCATGAGCGCTTTTTCAATCTTTGCGAGTAAAAAAAGAAAAACACAAAAAACCGTTCCGACCGTCGAAGAATATTATCTTCGGCTCGCCCGCCGCACGATGGTGATTAAGTTTATTCTCATCATGTTCCTCGCCGGATTTACCTTGTTTTCCTTTTCGTATTACAAGGAAGAGCTCACCATCGAAAACTTCCGGTACATGCTGAAATTTATCAGTTTCGACTCGAACGCCGGCGCGGTTTCCAACGCGACCGTTTATATCGACAAGGATAATACCAGCAAAGGCGACGTTCTGCGCGGCGACCTCGCCGTCATCAACACGAGCGGATTCTCGATATACGGCTTTAACGGAAGCAAGGTTTATACCCACTCCTGCAAATACAACACCCCCATCATGGTCAGCAACACCAAAAACATCATCGCCTGCGACCTCGGCGGGTACGAGGTGCAGATTTTCAGCTGCAACCAGTTCGTTGACAAAATGACCTACAAATATCCGGTTTTGGGGCTGGCGGCAAGCGAAAGCGGGCATTTCGCGGTCATTTCTTCAGAAAAGAGCTACCGAAGCGCGCTTTTCGTGTACGACGAATATTTCAGAGTTATATATAAATACTTATCGGGGGATAAATATATAGATTTTGTTTCTATTTCAGCGGACGGAAAAGAAGCGGTCACGCTTCTGCATTATTCCAAAAACGGCTCGCTGATAACCCTGCTGATGCGGTTTTCGTTCGACAGCGAACAGCCTGTTTTTCAGACCGAATTTATCGACGAAATGCCGCTGGGCGTCCAGTTTATGAAGGATAACGCCTACTGCGTCCTGACCAGCGAAGCGATACGCTTTTTCACGGCCGACAACGGACTGATCAAGGAAAGATTTTTTGAGGAAAAATCGCTTTCGGGCTATGAATTCAACAGAAATTATGCTATAATATCGTATGATACCTCCGGTTTGGCATCCGGCACGGATATTGAAGTGTTCAAAGATAACGGCAGTTTGGCGCTGTCAAAGAGTTTTGCCGGTTCGCTTCTTGACAAAAAGGCAAACGGCGACAGACTGTATGTGCTGATGCACGGCGCGATTGTTACGGTCGACCTGACCGGAAAAGAACCCGAACGGACGGACCCGGTGGACACCGATTTTAAACAGATTCTATTCAACGACCAGCAGGTAGTATTGTTGTCAGACAGCAGGGCCGTATTCTTCAACCCCGGCGCTTCCGAGGAGAACGACGGTATTCCGTCCGCCGGCGAATAGCTACCAACCCATCAGGAGGATAGTAACAGTATGAACGCAGTTCTGGATATTATCATCGTCATCATCGCCGCCCTGACCGTTTACTTCGCATACAAGCGCGGTTTTATTAAGACGGTGCTTTCGGCTTCTTCGTTTTTAATCTCCATCGTGCTCACGGTCCTGCTTCTGTCGCCTGTAAAAAACGCGCTGATGCAGTCCAGCCTGGCGGATAACGTCAGAGCCAGAGTGGAAAACGAGATAAACGCGATCATCGACGCGCGCGGCGTTAAAAACGTCGAGGAGCTGGCCGAAAAAGATGCAGATACCAGCGAGTTTGCCACGATGCTGGAAAAAATCGGTTTGAGCCAGGACGACCTGCGCGCCAAGTTCAACGAATGGAAAGCGGAAAACGACGTACAGGAACGCCTGAAGGAAAACCTGATCAAATATATCTCCGACCCGGTCGTGGACGCGATTGTTACGGTCGTTTCGATCGCGCTGATCTTCTTCGGCTCGATTATCCTTTTGAAAATCACGTCGTATGTTCTTGACAAGGTAAGCAAACTCCCGATTTTAAAAACCGCCAACAAGCTGCTCGGCGTCGTGATGGGCGTCGTGCTTGCGATTGTCAGAATCTATCTGTTTGTGATCCTCGTAAAACTTTTGATCCCGAACGGAAACGCGCTCGGAATCGATATGCTTACGTCTATCAACCCCGAAAAAACGCTCCTGTTTAAACTGTTCTACGACTTCAACATCTTCCAGTTCCTCCGTTAAGAGGACCGGCAGGACTTACAAAAAAACGGTATTCCAAAATACCAACAGAAAGGATATTTATTGCGTTAAGGCTATAAATGACGAATAGGATGAAAAAGCATATTCCGAATATTTTATCAATCATCAGACTTGCGCTCGTTCCCGGATTTATTTATGTCTTTTTAGGACTTCAGGAAAGATCATGGGCGTTGTTTATATTTGCATTGGCAAGCGCGACAGACATTCTTGACGGTTATCTGGCAAGAAAAAACGGCTGGATATCGCAGGCGGGAAAAGTGCTGGATCCGCTTGCCGATAAGCTTATGCAGGCGGCTGTCATTATATGCCTTACGATCAAAAACATATTCTTTGTCTGGATCGCCGCGCTCTTACTTATCAAGGACACCGCGATGCTGATCGGCTCTTTGTTCATCATCCGCAGAAAGCATGACATCGCCGTTTCAAACTGGTACGGGAAAGCGGCGACCGTTATCTTCTTCTGCATCACCGCCGTGTTCATACTCAACGACAGCAATACGACGCTAAACATCGTGCTGGGCGTCATACTTGCCATTGTGCTGGTTGCCGCGCTGCTCCTGTATTATTTCAAAGTATTCCGGGGCCGCTACGGCATCCGGCTTAGAAAGAAAGACGAATAACCAGGAAACGATTGAAAGCGCAGCCATTTGCGCTTTCTGAAATATATATTCTTATTCCAACTCTATACTTTGAAAGGACAGTACTATGATTATCAAGAAATGCGCCCGCTGCAAGACGCGCATAGCAGTTATATATGTAACCAAAAACGAAAACGGCAAAACCGTCAGCGAGGGCTATTGCCTGAAGTGCGCAAAAGAACTCGGCATTAAGCCGGTTGATGACATTATAAACAGAATGGGTATCAGCGAGGATGAATTCGAAGCTATGAGCGATGAGATTACCGATCTTATGCCGCAGCTCGATGAAAACTACGATCTGGATGAAAACGAAGAAGGAAGAGCTCCGGCGATTGACTTAAACGCCATGCTTTCCAACCCGGAACAGCCGGTTCCTTACAGAGAACCCCGCCAGCAGGACGGTTCTCCGAAAGAAGACAAAAAGCCGAAGCGCAAATTCCTTGACCAGTTCTGCATCGACCTTACCGCCAAGGCGAGAGAGGGCAAGATCGACACCATTGTCGGCAGAGAAACCGAGTTGGAAAGAGTTATACAGATTCTTACCCGCCGTCAGAAGAACAATCCGTGTCTGATCGGCGAGCCCGGCGTCGGTAAAACCGCGGTGGCGGAGGCGCTCGCGCAGAGAATCGCGAGCGGAAACGTTCCCTACAAGCTGCTTAATAAGGAAGTCATGCTGGTCGATATGACCGCCATCGTCGCCGGCACACAGTTCAGAGGACAGTTCGAGAACCGCATGAAAGGGCTGATTGAGGACGCCCGCAGAAGCGGAAACGTCATCCTCGTCATCGACGAGGTTCACTCGATTGTCGGCGCGGGCAACGCGGAGGGCGGCATGAACGCCGCGAATATCCTCAAACCCGCGCTCAGCAGAGGCGAGATTCAGCTCATCGGCGCGACCACGCTGGTTGAGTACCGCAAGCACATCGAACACGACGCCGCGCTGGAAAGACGCTTCCAGCCCGTCATGATCAACGAGCCGTCGATTGACGACACCGTCAAAATTCTCGCCGGCATCAAGGGTTATTACGAAAAGTACCACGGCATCAAGGTGCCCGACCATATTTTAAGAAGAATCGTCACGCTGTCCGAGCGCTATATCACGGACCGTTTCCTCCCCGACAAGGCGATCGACCTTTTGGACGAAGCGTGCTCCTACATGGCGATCAACTCGCCGATCGTGGACCAAATCAACCGCCTTGCAGACGAGATCAAACAGCTCGAGGCGGAAAAGGCCGCCATCGAAAACAAGGAAACAATGGAAGAGAGCGACTACCCCCGCCTTGCCGATATCAAGACAAGACTTTTGCAGAAGAACCAGCAGTTCGACGCGTTGTCCAAACAGCGGGACACGCTGGAGCTGACCGAGTATCACCTTGCCAAGGTCATCGAGGTTTGGACCGGCATCCCCGCGACCAATATTACCGAAAACTCCTTCCAGAAGATAGAGCGGCTTGAAAGCGAAATCAAAAAGCGCATTGTCGGTCAGGACGAAGCCGTCAGCAAGGTCGCGAAGGCGATCAAGCGCAGCAGAGCCGGCATTTCCTACAAGAAGAAACCGATATCCTTTATCTTCGCCGGCACCACGGGCGTCGGAAAGACGGAGCTGGTTAAAGTGCTCGCGCGCATTCTGTTCGATACGCCCGATTCGCTCATTCGGCTTGACATGAGCGAGTTTATGGAGAAGTACTCGGTATCCAGGATTATCGGTTCGCCTCCGGGATACATCGGCTACGACGACGCCGGACAGCTGACCGAGAAGATCCGCCGCAAGCCGTATTCCGTCGTTTTATTTGACGAAATCGAGAAGGCGCACCCCGACGTGCTCAATATCCTTCTCCAAATCCTTGACGACGGACGAATCACCGATTCGCACGGCAAGGAAGTCAACTTTGAGAACACGGTCATCATCATGACCACCAACGCGGGCAGCAAGGACGTTTCCGCGGCCGCCGGCTTTACCGCTACGGTCAAGAGCAGCGATTACGACCGGGTAAAGAAAGCGCTGGAGGACTTCCTGCGCCCCGAGTTCCTCAACCGCGTTGACGAGATTGTTGTTTTCAACCGTCTTACCAAAGAGAATTTCTCGGATATATGCAAGATTATGCTTGGCGACCTGCAGGAGGTTCTCGCCGAAAAAGGCATTACGCTCGAATACGACGACAAGGCGATCGCGTACCTTGTCAATAAAGGTTACTCCGAAAAATACGGCGCGCGCAATCTCCGCCGCCTGATACAGACCGACGTCGAGGACCCGATCGCAGCCAAGATTATCGAAAGCTACGCTTCACCGATCAAGCATGTTTTTGTCACGGCAGAGGGAGACAGCATTTCGATTGTCTGCAACTAACGGCGTTAGGTGCAGCGTGAAAGAATACGAAAAGAAAGGATGGCATTAACCCGTCCGCCTGAACGGCGAATATGAAGGTTAATGAAATGACGTTGCTTTGCCGCAGAATACGAAGAACAGAAACACAGGTTACAGCTTCCGAAATATAATCACAGAAGCCGGAACCCGCAGCGGTGATAAATTTTTCCCTGCCGGCATGCAGCCGGTCGAAGTCGCCGATTATCTCGAAACCGATATATCGGCCGGACTTAACCGAAAGCAGATCAAGCAGAGAACCGCGAAATACGGCGTCAACAACATTCAAAACGAGATAAACCTGACTTTCTTCCAGAGCATTAAGAATCAGCTCAAAGGCTTGATTGTCCCGCTGTTTATTCTGTGCTCGCTGTTGATGTTTATTTTTGACAGGCAATACACGTATCTTGCGGTCGCCGGCGCGTTCCTGCTGATTATGCTGATCAACGCGATGCTGGAGTCGCGCGCTTCCAAAGCGTTGAACGTCCCGCGGAAGTATTCCTCCATCAAAGCAAGCGTGACCAGAGAGGGCGTCACCGATATTCTGGACTCAAGAAAGCTGGTCCCGGGCGACATCATCCGCTTAAGCGAAGGCATGGTGGTTCCCTGCGACGCACGGCTGATTGAGGACAACATGCTGACGGTGATAGAAACGCCGGTCAGCGGAAACCGCGGCAGCGTGCTGAAAAACGCGCGGTACTACGCATTTGAGGACGACCAGCTCGTGTATCCGAACATGGTATACGCCGGGTCCGTCGTCACCGGCGGCAGCGGAAGCGCGATTGTCTGCTATACCGGAAAGGACACCCTGCTCCGCAGAATCGCCGGCAAAAAGGCCGACCTGCCGGTTCTGCTGAAATATGTGCAGAACGCCGGAAAATATGTGTCGCTGGTTTCGGTTGCGTGCTGTTTTATTCTCTTGTTTTTCGGCGTGGTTTTCGGCAGGGATTTGACGCAAATCTTTATGATATCGCTGTCGGTCGGCGCGGTTTCGCTGTGCGACAGCATGGCGTCGCTGGCTGCCGCGGCGCTGGGCTACGGCTCGAAAAAAATGATGAAATACGGCGCGGTTGTGAAGAACCTGGACAGCATTCCGGCGCTGTGCAGGCTGAACACAATCATGTGCGGAAAAAATATCGCGTTCCCGCCCAAGAAGATGACCTTGCAGGGAACTTTTACGAACAATACATACCTCAGCGCGGACCACAGACTGTCCGACAGCGCGCGGGAGTTGCTATACCTCTCCCTTGCCTGTTCGGATATGAAGTTTTACAAGCTGGGCAGAAAAAGACGCCGCGACAGCGTCGAATATGTCGGAAAAATATACGACATGGCGGTCGCCGACTACCTTTCCTACAAAGGCTACGGCGTCGCGAAGGATATGGACAGATTTTTAAAGATCGAGACCGAGTATTCGCTGACCGGCGAAGTGACGCGGGTTTTGGTCCTGTACAACGGCGTCAAAACCGTTATTTTGAAAGGCGCGCCGGAGTTTATTCTTTCCCGCTGCGTCGGATATGAGCTGAACGGAAAGGCTTACAAGCTGAGCCCGGTTACCCGAAAGCGCATTCTTGCGGCGCTGGAAGAACACACGCACGAATCCGGTTTTGTCATCGCGATCGCGGCGGGCGAAACCGCGGCGGACAACCTGCGGGACATCACGGCGGAACGCAATCTGATGTTCAAAGGGTTTATCACCCTGTACAGCTCGGTGGACGTGGACAACGTTTCCGCCGTCTATAAACTGGACCAGGCCGGCATCGAGCCGGTCGTGGCCTCTACGGACAGTTATTATTCCGCTTTCAACATGGCAAAGAACACCGGCATTCTGACCAGCGAAAAGCAGGTTATCACCGCCGAAGCCGCAAGCGCGATGGACAAAGGGCTGTTTATCGTGAACTGCCCGGACTATCGGTTGTTTTTGAATTTCTCCGACAGCGAATGGCTGCAGGTTTTAAAATACCGCAAAGCGGACAAACGCATCGTCGGCGCCACCGCGGAACGCATGGAAGAACTCGCGCTGCTGCATGAAGCGGACGTTTCCTTCGTGCCGGACGGTTCGCCCGACATGCTCAAGCAGAGCGCGGACGTGCTGCTGCTCTCCAAAGGGTTCAGCGCGCTGGCGGACTGCCTGCAGAACGCAAGGCTGATCTTTGTCCGAATCCATTCGGTGGTCGAATATCTGACGGTGGGCGCAGCCACAATATTCTTGTCCACGCTCTTTTCGCTGTTCTGCGGGCTGACATTGCCTTTCCGCGTGCAGGAAGTGCTGTTCGGCGGAGTCCTTTTCAATTTACTGTTCGCCGTCAGCCTTGCCTTTCTGCCCACAAATAGAAAGCTCCTATTGGACGAACTGCCCAACTATAAAAACAAGCCGACCATCCTCGATTTTTATCCCGCGCTGGTTTATTCGCTCGGCGCTTCGATCTGCCTTCCGGTCATATTCGGGCTGACCGACAGTTTTTCCTGCGTGCTCGCGGGATTCACGATCCTGTTGACGCTGTACGCGTTGACCAATATTTCCCGCACCAGCATCTTTCAGAAAAAAGCGGTCGGCAGTTTGCTGCTGTTCAGCGCGTTTTTGATTTCCGCGGCCGTCATGGCGGCGCTGTTCGTGCTGGAACCGGCAAGAAGCATGTTCGGCTACGAGATGATCGCGCCCGCGAAATTCGGTATAACCGCCGCCGTCGCCGGGGGATACTTTATATTGCTGCATCTTGTAAAACTGCGCATCGCGATTGCGAAAAAAGAAAAAAAGGAAAAGCGCAGCATGAAACCTTCGGACGATTTCGATACGGATTCCAATTTTGATTCCGATACGGATTAAAATATAAAAAACCCCGTCATCCGGCTTGACGGGCGTAAAAAATCTAACGCCGGGAAAGGAAGATTATCATGGAAAAAATCACGAAAGATTCATTGATAGGCGACGTTCTCGATATGGATATTGACCTTGCGAAGCACTTCTTCGAAATCGGCATGCACTGTCTCGGCTGCCCTGCTTCCAGAAGCGAAACCATCGAGGAAGCCTGCCAGGTGCATGGCGCCGACTGCGACGAGCTGGTTAAGAAGCTCAACGACGCGCTGAAGAAATAGCCATGAATCTGCCGAAAGACGTTCTGCAATCGAAAAGCGTGGAAAAAGCGAAAGGCTTTTTTCAGGAGTTTAAGGCTTTTATCTCGCAGGGCAATATTCTTGACCTTGCGGTCGGCGTTGTCATCGGCACGGCTTTTAAGGCGATCGTATCCTCGCTGGTGTCCGACATTTTTATGCCGGCGTTTGGCGCATTGTTCGGCAGCTCCGATATTTCGGACCTGAAATGGGTCGTCAAGGAAGCTGCCGGCGATTCGCCGGAGGTCGCGATCATGTACGGTCAGTTTATCAACAACATCATCGATTTCCTCATCATTTCGTTCTGCCTGTTTATTGTCGTCAAAGTCACCTTGAGCTTTCGGAAGAAGCTCGAGGCTTTGAAGAAAAAAGAGGAAGAAGAAAAGAAGGAAGCCGAGGCGGCCGCCGCTCTTTCGAAAGAAGACAAAATGCTTGAAACGCTTACCGAAATCCGCGACCTTTTGAAGGAACATAAAAAATGAGATATTTAATGGGTGCAGACGGGGGCGGTACAAAAACCGCCTTCCTTATTACGGATCTTGAAGGCAATAAAATATACGAAATAAAAAAAGGCCGCTCCAATCCGAACGACATCGGCATCGAGAACACGGTAAACCTGGTCGTGGACGGGTTTACGTCGCTCTGCGAGCAGTCCGGGGTGGACAAAGGCGAGGTCGCCGCGATTTTCGCCGGCATGGCGGGCGTCACCGCGAACGGCTACAAGGAAATCATCCGCGCCGCCGTGCAAAAAGCGTTTCCGAACGCCATGGTCGGCGTCGCCCATGACGGCGTGAACATATTGTACGCCGCCTTCCCCGAAAGCGACGGCGTCGGCGTGATCTGCGGAACCGGCACCTCCTGTTTTGTCAAGAAGAACGACGTCCTATACCGCATCGGCGGGTACGGGCTGTTCGACCTGTACGGCGGCGGCTACGAAATCGGCAGAGCCGCCATTTCGCACGCGCTTCGAAGCATCGACGGCAGAGACGAAAAGAGCGTCCTTTCGGAAATGGTCAAGGAAAAAGCGGGCTTTGATCTGATCGAAAACTTAAGCACGCTGATTTCCAGCGGCCGCAGCAACATCGCCGCGTACGCCCTGCTGGTGTACGAAGCCTATAAACAGTCCGACAAATACGCTAAGCAGATTCTGGACCAGCATACCGGCTACCTTGCCGAGCTGATCAATACCGCTTCGCGGTATTTTGACGGCAGCTACAACGTCGCGCTCGCCGGAAGCATCGGCAAAGACCCGATTACGCTGCAGATTCTAAAACCCAAGCTCGTGCCGCAGGCGTTGGTTTCGGTTTTGGACTGCGAGCCGATATACGGCGCCGTTTCGAGAGCGCGCGTTTTGCTTACCAAAGGAAATTAGTTGACACATCCGCTTTTTGGGTGTACAATTTAAAATAAATTTAACCGCAGATTGGAGTTTTATATATGGAAAACCAAGAATACAACGAGCTGCAGGCTTTGCGTCATACCGCTTCCCATATCCTCGCGCAGGCTGTCAAACGCCTCTACCCTTCCGCGAAGCTGGCGATCGGTCCGGCGATTGAGAACGGATTCTATTATGATTTCGACTGCGAAATTAGCTTTACGCCCGAGGTTCTCGAACAGCTTGAAAAGGAAATGAAGAAGATTGTAAGCGAGAACCTGAAGGTCGAGCGTTTTGTGCTTTCGAGAGAGGAAGCGCTTGCGCTTATGAAGGACGAGCCCTACAAGATAGAGCTGATCAACGAAATTCCGGAGGGCGAGGAGATTTCCTTCTATAAACAGGGCGAGTTCGTCGACCTCTGCGCCGGCCCGCACGTTTCGTACACCAAAAAGGTCAAAGCGTTCAAACTGCTTTCCGCGACCGGCGCTTACTGGAGAGGCGACTCGAAAAACAAAATGCTCCAGCGCATTTACGGAACCGCCTTCAAAACGCAGGAAGAGCTGGAAAAATACCTTGCCGACGTCGAGGAAGCGAAAAAGCGCGACCACAACAAAATCGGCAGACAGCTCGGCTATTTCACGACCGTGGACATCATCGGTCAGGGGCTTCCGATTATTCTGCCGAAAGGAACCCTTGTGCTGCGCACCCTTCAGCGCTTCGTAGAGGACGAGGAGGAACGCAGAGGCTATCTGCAGACCAAAACCCCGTACTTCGCAAAGCGCGACCTATATAAAATCAGCGGACACTGGGACCACTACCGCGAGAATATGTTCGTCATCGGCGACAAATCGGACGAAGATAATCCGGCAGAAGACGTTTTCGCGCTCAGGCCGATGACCTGCCCGTTCCAGTTCCAGGCATACCTTACCGAACTGCGTTCTTATAAGGATTTGCCGCTGCGCTACAACGAAACCTCCACCCTGTTCCGCAACGAAGCAAGCGGAGAAATGCACGGACTTATCCGCCTGCGTCAGTTCACCATTTCCGAAGGCCATATCGCCTGCACGCCCGAACAATTAGAGGGCGAGTTTGCCGACGCGCTGGATTTGGCGCAGTTTATGCTCAAAACGCTCGGGCTTGACAAGGACGTTTCCTACCGCTTCTCGAAGTGGGACGAGAACAACCGGGAAAAATACATCGGCGATTCCGCCCAGTGGGAAGCCGTTCAGAGCACGATGCGCCGCATCCTGACCGACCTAAACATCAACTTCTACGAAGCCGACGGCGAAGCGGCGTTCTACGGACCGAAGCTGGATATTCAGATTAAGAACGTGCACGGCAAAGAGGACACGCTGATTACCATTCAGATCGACTTCCAGCTTGCGGAAAGATTCGGCATGGTCTATGTCGACAAAGACGGTACGAGAAAACATCCGTACGTTATCCACCGCACCTCCATCGGCTGCTACGAACGGACGCTCGCTTTGCTGATTGAGAAATACGCGGGCGCAATGCCGACCTGGCTCGCGCCGGAACAGGTAAGGGTAATCACCATTACCGACGGGCAGAAGGAATACGCTGAGAGCGTTCAGAAGCGCTTAAAAGACGCCGGCATCCGCGCCGGAATCGACGTGCGCAACGAAAAGCTGGGCTTTAAAATCCGCGAAGCGCAGCTTGAGAAACTGCCGTACATGCTGGTCGTCGGCGACAAGGAGAAAGAGAACGGCACGCTCGGCGTCAGAAGCCGCAAGAAGGGCGACATGGGCGAGATGTCCTTTGACGACTTTTTATCTATGATTCTCAGAGAAATCGCGACCAAAGAACTGCCGTAAAAATGATATAAAGAACCGCCTGGATGCGCTGCATTCAGGCGGTTTTTGCTATTTTACTTCTTCAAAAATCCAAAGCAGGCTGTGATATTCCAGCGAGAGCGGAGCCGGTATGCCGTAGCCGCAAAGCTGGGCGCCGCTGTACTCCTTGCCGCTGAATTTCTCTCTGTAGACTGCGTCTTTTTTGAGCCCTCTTAACCGAATGCGCTCGTTCGGCCCGTAATTCTGGACGTGCGTGAGCACATAGCCGGCGATGCAGGTGCTTTTATCTTCCGAAACGATGCACCACGCGGCGCAGTCCTCCATGTGCGGGTCGCGCAGGCGGTGGTAGGTGCCATTCACGATCCGGTCTCCGTACTCCTTGTAAATCGCCGCGGTGCGCCGGACGTTCTCCTTATCCTCGTCGGAAAGCGCGGTCGGGTCAAGCTCGTATCCGAAAGAGCCGGTCAAAGCGACCGTAAAGCGGGTATTGAACGGCGTGACATGTCCGGTCTGGTGGTTGGGCGAAGCGGAAACGTGCGCGCTCATGGTCGAGAGCGGATAAACCAGCGAGGTTCCGTACTGAATGCGCAGCCGCTCGATCGCGTCCGAGTTGTCGCTCGTCCATACCTGCGGCATATAGTAAAGTAGACCCGCGTCGTACCTGCCGCCGCCGCCGGAGCAGGATTCGAACAGAATATCCGGGAAGTCGGTGACCAGCCTTTCCAGCAGGCCGTATAAGCCGAGATAATAGCGGTGGGTCACTTCTCTCTGCCTGTCGGGCGGCAGCTGCTCGTTGGCTATTTCGGTCATATTGCGGTTGTAATCCCATTTTACATAGGCAATCATGCCGGTTTTAAGGATTTTCGCAAGCGAATCGTAGATATAGTCGCAGACCTCGGGCTTTGACAGGTTGAGGATCAGCTGGTGCCTTCCCTCGCTTCTTGGACGGCCCGGAACGTGGATGCACCAGTCGGGATGCGCGCGGTAAAGGTCGCTGTCCGGCGAAACCATCTCCGGCTCGAACCAGATGCCCAGCTTTATGCCGAGTTTCTGCAGGTGGTTGTAAATGCCCTCGATGCCGTTGGGCAGCTTGCGGCGGTCGACCACCCAGTCGCCCAGCGAGCAGTTGTCGGTGTCCCGCTTTCCGAACCAGCCGTCGTCGATAACCAGCAGTTCGATGCCGAGGTCGGCGCAGCAGTCCGCGATTTTCTTTAAGCGGTCCTCGTTAAAGTTAAAGTAGCATGCCTCCCAGCTGTTTAAAAGAACCGGGCGGCGAACGTCTCTGTATTTGCCCCTGCACAGCCGCGTGCGGAAAATGTTATGGAAGTTTGCGGACATTTGCTCAAGTCCGTTCGGCGAGTAGGTCATGACCGCTTCGGGCGTGGTAAAGCTCTCGCCCGCGTCCAGCTTCCAGCCGAATTCCTCGGGGTTCAACCCAATGACGGCCCGCGCCGTATGGAACTGCGTTCCGGCAACCTCCGCGGCGAACGAACCCGAGTAAACCAGCACGAAACCGTACGCGTCGCCGCTTGTTTCATCCGCGGTCGGCGAAGTCAGAATCAAAAAGGGATTGTGCACATGCGAAGAAGCGCCGCGCCGGCTGGAGAGCGTGAATCTGCCGTACTTCAGCGGGCTGCGCTGGATATGGCGCTCTCTTGCATGCGTGCCGTAGTTTGAAATAACGTCAAAATGCATGCTGTCGAAATCCACCGACGCGCTCATCGCGCGGTTGATATAGACGCTGTCGGCAGACCTGTTCACGATTTCCGCGTGACGGGTCAGTATATCTTTATCCTCAAATACCGTATAATATAGTTTGACGGCGACATTACTGATTTTGTCGAGCAGTGTAATTATTAAAGTCTGAACCTTGTCGCTCTCTTCCGCATAAACGGCGGGCAGCCCTTTCAGACCGGGTTTGCCGTCGATAATCTCGTGGCTCTCGTACCGCAGGTCGATAATGTTCGAGCCGTCCGGGTTGATGATTTCAAGGGCGGGCGTGCGCATATCACCTCTGCCCCAGCAGGGATATTCAAGCGGAACGTCGTCGAGAATAAAGCCCCGGCAGTTCTCCATTCTCGGCGAAAAGGCGGCTCTGCCCTGCTCCCAGAACATATACGAGTGGTCGCGCAGGTCGAGTTTTTCGCCCCAGTACAGGTGAAGCAGGAAGCCGTCCTTTACCTGCATCACATAGGAAAAGCTCTTTGCGTCTATTTGAAACTGCGCGCATTCTTTGCTGTAATGGATCGCCATATAAAACTCCTTTAATTTAAAAATGTATTTTCATTTTATATGCATGCTTTTATTTTGTCAATAAATATAAGCGTAAAAATTAACAGCGCGATTCCGGCATTATTTTGCGAAAAACAATTGCATTATGCCGTTATCTGTGATAAAATACTCCGAAGAATAAGTTTTATGACATTGGTTTTGCAACAAATTGGTCTATACCTGATTTGCCGCAATCCCAAACGTACCATACGGATTCAAAATCAAAAAGTTTAAAAGTGGGGTATTCAAGTGGGCAAGGTAGTTATTTTTGATCATCCAATGATAACACACAAGCTGACATTAATGCGCAGTAAGGAAACAGGTGCGAAGGATTTCAGAAACCTGCTCTCGGAAATCTCGATGCTCATGGCATACGAGATTACAAGAGACCTTCCTGTCGAGGAAGTGGAGATCGAGACGCCGCTCTGCAAGACCGTCTGCAAGAAGGTTTCCGGCAAGAAGATGGCGATTGTTCCGATTCTGCGCGCAGGATTAGGGATGGTAGAAGGATTCTTACAGATTGTGCCTGTCGCAAAGGTCGGCCATATCGGATTATACCGCGATCCGGATACGCATCTCCCGGTGGAATACTATTTCAAAATGCCGCCGGATATCGCAGAAAGAACCGTTCTGCTGCTCGATCCGATGCTCGCGACGGGCGGAAGCGCTTCGGCTGCGATCGACTGCCTGAAAGCAAGAGGCTGCACGGATATCAAAATTATGAACCTTGTTGCGGCACCCGAAGGAATTGCGAAAATCCAGCAGAATCACCCGGACGTCAATATCTATGTGGCTGCTGTCGATGAAAGACTTAACGATGAAAAATACATTATTCCGGGATTAGGCGACGCAGGAGACAGGCTTTTCGGTACGAAGTAATGTCGGTTACGTTCGGCAACAGCTGGGACGACATTCTCGGCCCCGAATTTGAAAAAGATTATTACAAGCAGTTAAGACAGTTTCTAAAATACGAATACACCTGCGGTAAATACCACATTTACCCGGATATGTATGATATTTTCAACGCGTTCCGTTATACCGACTACAAGGATGTAAAAGCGGTCATTTTAGGACAAGACCCCTATCACGGTCCGGGGCAGGCGCACGGGCTCTGCTTTTCCGTCAAGGACGGAGTCGAGCCGCCGCCCTCTCTTATCAACATATTCAAAGAGCTGCAGGCCGACCTCGGCTATCCGCCGCCCAAGAGCGGAAACCTTACCAAATGGGCAAAAAACGGCGTTCTGCTGCTCAACTGCGTTTTAACGGTCAGAGAAGGACAGCCCGGCAGCCACGCCGGCAAGGGCTGGGAGATTTTCACCGACAGAGCGATTCAGGCGCTGAACGAGCGCGAGGAGCCGATCTGCTTTTTGCTGTGGGGCGCTTACGCAAAATCGAAGGCCTCGTTGATTACCAATCCGCGGCATCACATTCTGCCCGCGGCGCACCCAAGCCCCCTCTCGGCATACAACGGTTTCTTCGGCAGCCGTCCGTTTTCTTTGTGCAACAAGCTGTTGGGAATCGATATTGACTGGAACCTGAATACATAGCGCGCCGACAAGAGACAGCCGCGCTTCAATAGAGATATATAATACGCACATCCGTACGGATGTGCTTTTGTTTTCATAAAATTTTTATTCTTGGCGAACTTATTGAATGTACTGGCGGAATGTGGTAAAATATATTGGATAAGAAGTGTTATTTTTGGAGGACATATGCAAAGCGAAGGAAAGAATGTTCTCGCCCTAATCGAGAACAGCATCGAAAACGGCTCGAAAGGCCACCGAAAAATCGGTCAGTATTTATTGAAAAACTATGTCTCCGCCGCATACATGACAGCGCAGCGTCTGAGCGAAGCGGTCGGCGTGAGCGAATCCACCGTGGTCCGGTATGCGATCGAACTCGGCTTTGACGGCTATCCCAAGCTGCAGGCGGCTTTAAAGAGCCTGATCAAGAATAAACTCACCACCGTTCAGCGCATCGAGTTCGCGGAAGAGCGGATCGGCAACAACGTCCTGGCCGCAAGCTTTATGGCGGATATCGAGAACCTGAAGAAAACCCTCGCGCAGACGGACGAAGCGAATTTTAACAGCATCGTGGACTTGATTCTTTCCGCCGGCAGAATCTATATCGTCGGCACCCGTTCCTCCACCTCGCTTGCATCGTTTTTAAACTTCTACCTCGCGCTGATTTTGGACAACGTAAAGCTGGTGCATAACGCAAGCGGAAGCGAAATCTTCGAGGAGCTCCTCCGCGTAAAGCAGGGGGACGTCGTCATCGGCATTTCCTTCCCGCGGTACTCCAAGCGCACCGTGGACGCCATGCATTTTGTAAAAAAGCAGGGCGCTTCGGTCATCGCGATTACGGACAGCAAACAGTCCCCGCTCGCTTATATCGCGGATAAAGTACTTTACGCGAGCAACTATACCGATTCTTTTGTCGATTCTCTGGTCGCGCCGCTCGCCATGATCAACGCGTTAATCGCGGCGGTCGGTCAGCGCAGACGTGCCGAAACCTCTCAGAGTTTCGCAAGGCTTGAGGAGATCTGGGAGGAATACCGCGTTTATGACACCGAAAAATAAGTGCGAAGTCTGCGTCATCGGCGGCGGAGCGGCGGGCATGATGGCGGCTTTGACCGCCGCCGAGAACGGCAGAAACGTTATACTTCTTGAGAAAAACAAATACTGCGGCAAAAAGCTCAACATTACCGGCAAGGGCAGAGGCAATATCACGAACAACTGCGGTCTGGACGAGTTTCTGCAGAACGTGACGGTCAATCCCCGCTTTTTATACAAAGCGCTGACGGTTTTCTCGCCCGCGGACACGATGCGTTTCTTTGAGAGCCGCGGCGTTCCCGTGAAAACCGAGCAGGGCAGGCGCGTCTTTCCCGCGAGCGACAGGGCGAAGGATATTACCGACTGCCTTGAAAGAAGCTGCAGAAGCGCCGGCGTGCGCATCCTGCAGGGTACGGCGAAGAAGATTATTGCCGAAAACAACGCGGTCAAAAGCGTGCTTTATGAAAACGGAAAGGACGTCTTTACCATCGACTGCGAATCGGTTGTCCTCGCGACGGGCGGCGCTTCCTACCCGCTGACCGGTTCGACCGGCGACGGGTACAAAATGGCCGCGGAACTGGGGCATACGGTTACCGAAATCAAGCCTTCGCTGGTCCCGCTGCTGGTCAGGGAGAGTTTCTGCTCGGAGTGCATGGGGCTGTCGCTTAAAAACGTAAAGATTACCTTCGCGGACAGATCCGGCAAAGAGATTTACTCGGAAGTGGGCGAAATGCTCTTTACCCACTTCGGCGTGTCCGGGCCGGTGGTTCTCTCGGCTTCGGCGCATTTAAAAAACGATTTTCCCTACAAAATGTTGATCGATATGAAGCCGGGTTTGGACGAGGAACAGCTTGACAAACGGCTTTTGCGGGATTTCGACGAGTTTAAAAACAAGGATTTTATCAACAGCCTGTCCAAGCTCTTGCCGCACAAAATAATCGAACCGCTGGTTCTGCTTTCCGGCATTGACGGCAGAAAAAAAGTCAACGAAATAACCCGAGAGGAGAGAAAACGCTTTCTCGCCCTGCTCAAGGCTATTCCGCTGACTGTGACGGGTACCCGCCCGGTAAGCGAAGCGATTGTGACAAAAGGCGGTATCAATGTAAAGGAGATTAACCCGTCGACGATGGAATCAAAATTAATCAGAGGTCTGTTCTTTGCAGGAGAAATTATCGATGTGGACGCTTACACAGGCGGGTTTAACCTGCAGATCGCATTTTCAACCGGTTATGTGGCAGGTCAGAACTCATAATACGCTTAAGAAATAATCGATTTCTTCAACGGTGTTCGCTCGGCCGAGGCTGATGCGGACACCGCCCTTTTTTTGCGTGCCCAGCGCGGTATGCGCAAGCGGCGAACAATGAAATCCCGACCGCACGGCAATCCCCTTTTCGTTTAGCCGCGCCGCGACTTCCTCGCAGGACACATTCTTTTTGTTAAACAAAAGCACCGGCACGAAATCTTCGATGTTGCCGTCGGGCGCGCCGTGAAGCACAACGTCATCCCGCGCGCGCATTTTTTTTATTAGGTAAGCGAACACGCGCGTTTCGTCCGCCGGGTATTCGAAGTTTTCCATGGCGGTGGCAAGACCGGCGAAACCGCAGTTGTTGAGAGTGCCGTACTCAAGGCGTTCGGGCAGCAAATCCGGCATTTCCTTCTCAAACGAGCTGATTCCGGTTCCGCCCTCCATGACGGTTCTAAAATGAAGCCTGCTGTTCGGGTTTGCAAGCAGCATGCCGGTTCCCATCGGGCCGTAGAATCCCTTATGGCCGGGCACGCAGATAATGTCGGCGCCGGTGTTTTCAAACGTGACCGGAAAATGCCCCGCCGTCTGCGAAGCGTCAAGGATGAGCAGAATTCCGCGCTCTTTGGCGATTTCGGCAATCCGTTTCACCGGCAGAATCCGGCCGCATACGTTGGACGCATGGGTGATGACGGCGGCTGCCGTTTTCCGCGTGACCGCTTTTTTAAAATTCTCGACGGTGATATCGTCGTTGTATAAATGAACCTCAAATTGTTTATAGTACATCCCGTTTTCCATGCAGAACGCATGCACGGGACGGAGTACCGAATTATGTTCCAGCGAGGAGATAAGCACCTCGCCTTTGGGGGACTTTTTGATTGCGCCTTTGACGGCAAGATTCAGGGCTTCGGTCGCGTTCTTCGTCAGCACGACGTGCTCCGGCTCGCACCCGAACAAAACGCCCGCCGCTTTGCGGCAGTTGTACAGTATCCGGGAACCCGCGCTGGCAAGTTCATGCCCGCTTCTGCCGGCGTTGCCGCTCCCGAAATATGCTTCTTTCATCGCTTCAAAAACCCGCTCGCTTTTGGGAAAACCCGTAGCGGCGTTATCGAAATAAATCATCGAAGCACCCCTTTTCGCTTATTTGCGCTTAATCATATAAAGTCCCTAATATATTGATTCCGGCATCATGCAAAATGTATCTTGCATCGGTTTCTTTTTCCGCATCTAACATGATTCCATATCCGCAGCCCTTGACTGCTTTCACAGTGGGCGAACGTGTCAGGGAAGCGTGTATATTTTCCTTTTTCAACAGCTCCTGTGATTTTAGGGCGTAAGTTACTGAGGAGAGAACAAATATCACATGCACAAACGAATGCCCCCCTTCTCATAACTCCTCTTTAGATTATATGCCATAAAAAAAGAAGGGTGAGTTGCCTTACCCTTCTTGCTTTATAAGCATTTTAAGAATATTCAATCCCAAAAAAGAATATGTATTGCCAAAGGCGGAGAATTTATCTCACTGCACATCTACTTTTTTTAAATTACGGATTTGCTTTTGCGATCTTGATTGTAACAGTACCAACGGTTGTGTTGTTCAGATTTGTTGTGGTGGGTGTTCCGCTCAAAGTAAGGGTTGTGTCTGCTGTAGTTGCCTCTGCTCCCTCTTCCGGTGCGTCCATGGTCAGCTTATCATTTAAGAATGCGCCCTCTACACCTTTTATGGATGCGTCTTCATTCCATGTAAGCACTGCTTCTACTGCTACATTTGAGCTGTTAGCCAAAGTAATCTTGTCTGCTACACCTGCTTGTGTAGAGGCCCATGCATAGGTGTTCGTTCTTGTATCGGTGTGCCATGTCTGTGTGTATGTGTAAGTTAAAGCACCCCATGTTATTTCCACGCTGTATACATCAGGAGATGGTACATATGTTGCTTTTACAGCAGCGCTATCGGTACCATTTTCTGTGTTTACAGTAGCAGCACTCGCCGAAAGGCTTATAGCCAAGCTCATAACCATTACCAAAACAAATGTTAGAACTCTTTTCATTTTAACTCTCCCTGTTGTTTTTATACTAATAAGATTTCGCCTTTGTTAAAATCTTATTAATTACAAAGTTGTCGTTTGTATCTTAGTTCGTTACTGTTATTTCTATAGGTATCTGCGTATTTATGACTGCTCTGTTTCCCGTATTCATGTTGTAATAATATATATAATAAAATCCGTCATACTTGCCTATGGGCGTTACATTCAGTATCTTTTCCTCCGCTTTTGTTGTTCTAAGAATATACCCCGGACAGATTCTATCGGACTGCATTATGATATATTCACCGTTTTTACCTTGAATGGCAATTTGGATTACCATGTCCTGATTGGATGTTATGGGATTTTTAAAGTGCATGTTCACAATTCCGGTCGACTTACTGATTACTACCTGGTCTGTGTATTCCAAGGTAACCGAACCGCCCTCGCCGCTTGTGTTTCCTGGAAAAGGCCCGCTGACGGTATTCTCCGCGTTTTCATCCTTTTTCGGAGCAATCTCAGGTACTTTGTTATTAGCCTCTTCCACAGCTTTACTGATTTCTGCCTGTCTACTCAATTCATCAGCTATCCGCTGTTCTTCTATCCTATCTGTTATAAAAATAACAGTAAACGTCAAAACCGCAACAGACACTGCGATTGCTATTGCGCGTACCAATCCTGATGGTATTGGTTTTTTAAATCTACTTCCTTTATTTTCCTTCATAAATTCAAACAGCTCTTGTTGTCGTTCGTTTTTTTTTTACTTTTATTTCCAGTGCGTTCGCTTAATTATTGATAATTATCGTCGATATATATTTAATATCGTTATTTGCATCTGTAATAATACATATATATCAACTTAAGTTCTATCTTTACATTCTGAACGAAACGTGAATTTTGTATTAGTATGTTATAAATATACTCAAGCGTTCCACAGCTAATCAACTTTTGTTTTATTTTGCATTAACACAATATAATAGCAGATTAAAATTTAACGTAAATTAATGAAAGCGGTTATACATTACCAACCGCTTTTTTCTTTTGGGAATATTTACAAGATTTCGTCTTTTTGCTATTTTAAAATCAATACTATTATAGAAATATATTTAATGTATGCCGAAAAGAGGTACATGATGGACCGCATTAATGAACTAATTATCGCGTCAAAAGACAAAATGTCGGCTCTTGAAGAACTGTATCATCTGATGAAAAAAGATGTATTCAGTTTCGCATACAGTATTTTGCGGGATTTTCAATTGTCGGAGGATTGCCTGCAGGAAACCTTTCTTCGAATCCCAAAAGCGGCGGCAGGTTTTAGGGCAGATAAAAACGGAAAAACATATATCCTTGCGATTACAAAGAACATAGCGAGAGAAATTATCCGCAGCGAAAAAAAGCAGAAAAAATTGCGTGAGGATGAAACGAATAATATTCGAAGCCATTCGCGCGAGGTTTCGGAAATCGAAGATCTGCTCAAGCCTCTAAACGAGAAGCAAGCGCAGGTTGTAAACCTTTATGTCTACAACCAGCTTACCTTCCAAGAAATAGCGGAACTGCTGCACCTGCCGGTAAGCACGGTGAAATCCCGCTATCAGAAAGCAATTAAAGTTATGCAAACATTTAGCAAAGGAGCGATGGCAAATGAAAAGCTTTGAGGAAGAATACCGCATAAAGATGGACGCGCTCTGCGGCAAAGCAGATGTACTGGATTCTATCAAAAGCAATGCTTATAAAAAAATAGTAAAAGCGAACAAAGCTGTATCCCGACCATTTAAAAGCATTTTTGCGACAGCTACTCTTGTCGTACTTGTGTGCTGCTTTCTGTTCGCCGTCAGCTTTAATCTGCTTGCGCCTTCGGTAAATACCTCTGATACTTCAATAATTTCAGGAACCGCTGATGCACAAAGCAGCGATGTTATAATCGATAAGAGTCCCTTATTAATATTCGGAGAGCAAAAGCCGTTAGCACACCTTGTAGGCGTTTATAAAATCGATGAACGTTCAACGGTCTACTCAGAATATCCCGATATTAAATTTAAGAATAGCAACAACGAAATAATTAGTTTTGGCGAAGCATTGGAGCAGAAGTTCATAACGATCGATGATATAATTGCGAAAATGAAACCAATCCTGAAAAAGGAAACGATCAACGGCGAAATAACAGTCTATGCTTTTGAAGCCGGAGAAAATGATTTGGCCGATATCAGCTTCTTCCTCGTTAAAAACGACACCATCGGCGATAAAAATATCTTAATCGGAACCAACGAAAATCTTTTAAAGATAAATCCAGATGATTTGCCCCACGATAACGTCACAGTAGAACGCCTTTCTTTTAGCAACACAGGCGCGAAAACCGAAGATTTTATCGTCTATGACGGTACCGCGGAAGTGAGTATTCTGAACGGATATTGGGAGGGCTGTAAAATTCACGACTTCACGTATCACAGCTTTACGGAATTCGATATATATAAATTAGGAATGGAAGAAGACACTTCCAACTTCCAAAAACGCTTTATATTAGGCGTTGTTGGTATAGATGGAAAATCTCCCGTATGCGAAGGCTTCAACCAGATACAAATGATCTGGGATTTGGGAATAACCCCGCAGCAAATAGAAAACCTCCTGGGCACGAAAGAAGAATTTATCCAAAAGCTCAAGGAAATAGACCCGGATGGGGAAATCTATACCGATAAAATGATACAGCAGTATATGACCTTTTATATGGGTCCTGAGAACACAATGACGGATGAAGACTTAGACGCCATCCAAATGGCCTGGAAGAATGACTTTTGTGTATATACCAATCGCGCCTTTTATACGCTCGACTGGCTCTACGAGCATACGGCAGAAGATTATCTTGCGCATAAACTTCCGCTTGACCAGCTTGAGCAGATTTATGCTTATTCAGAACAACGAAACATAACGGTCGTTGTAAACTTCTTAAAAGACAGGATTGCGGAATACAAGGAGCTGTTGTCGGATAGTTCTAATTAATATTCCGAATAACCGTCAGCACACCTTACAGACATTTATATATGACGGCGGCTAAAACCCGGCGACATAACACAAAAAGCGGTTGGCGTTTTTAACGCCAGCCGCTTTTATTGAGATTCTTAACTGATGCTGTCAATGATGAACTGCTCGACCTCTTTGCGCGTGGGCAGCGAAGAGATCGCGCCGACTTTGGTCACCGTCAAAGCGCCGACGGCGTTCGCGAACCTTGCCGCTGTGATGATGTCGCCGGTACGCAGATACTCGTGCGTCAGCGCCGCTGTAAAGGCGTCTCCCGCCGCGGTTGTGTCAACCGGCTGCACGTCGTACGGCGAGATGATGTCGCAGTATTTTCCGTCGTATATGTAGCAGCCTCTTGCGCCCAGCTTGAGGACCACGTACTTGATATCCACCGCGTTCATGAGCGCCATGGAAGCTCTCAGGCAGTCGTCCAGCGTGGTCGGGCGGATTCCGGTGAGGATTTCGGTCTCGTTCTCGTTCGGAGAGAGAATCTCCACCTGCTCAAGCTTCGCGAGCGGGAAATCCCTGCGCGCCGGTCCCGCGTCGATAATCAGCGGAACCCCCTCGGTATTGGCGACCCGCGCCGTCTGAATCACAGCCGCTTCGCCGATTTCGAACTGGGTGATGACGGCGTCCGGATAACAATAAAAGGCGTTCTCGATATCGTTGTCGTTAATCCTTCTGTTCGCGCCGGGATAAACAATGATTCGGTTTGCCCCGCCCTTCTCCAGCATGACGACCGAAAGCCCCGTCTGCTCGAGCCGGTCCGTTTTGATATAACGGAGGTCTATTCCGTTCTCGCGATAGATATTAATCAGCCTGTCGCCGTACGCATCGTCGCCGACGCGCGCGCAAAAAACAGCCTCCGCGCCAAGCCTCGCCGCGGCAACCGCTGTGTTCGCGCCCTTTCCGCCGGGCACAAAAGTATATGCGCCTTCTGAAATAACGGTTTCCCCTTCGGAAGGCACATACGGCGTAGTCATCAGGAAATCTATATTCGCGCTGCCGACAACAAGTATCCGCTTGACTGACATGTTATATATCCATCCTTTTTACCGTACGTAAAAATCCCGGACAAGTTCCTGTATTTTATACGAATTATTGTACTTTTTCGCACGCATCCGTATACTTTTGCATTTATATCTTACAACATTATCAAAAAAAAGTCAACACTTTTCCTTTTTGTATTTCAGCCGAGTGGCCATCCCGCCCCGAATATGCCGCTCGTTTTTATTCATCTCAAGCACTTTGCTGACTTCCTTATACAGTTTGGGATTCTGGGTTTTCAGGCGCTGCGTGAGGTCTTTATGTACGGTGCTTTTGCTGATGCCGAAATGGCGGGCGGTGGCTCTTACGGTCGATTTATTCTCCACCATGTAGGTTCCCAGTTCGGTTGCTCTTTTGTAGGTGTCATAAATATACATAAGCATTTACCCCCTGCTAAATCATATGAGGGGATTGCGCATATCATTACTATATTTTTCATCCGCCGTTCCTGCAACTGCCTGTAAACTGCCGAATATGCTATATATAGACACTAAAAACACAAAAAAAGAGGCTAAAAAAATGAATACATACTACGAGTATTTGTTCTCGACCGCGTATATCGAAAACGCGGTGTCGAAACTGCTCGAAACGCAGGCGAAAAAGATATCGGTTCTGTCCGAGAAAGGTCTGCCCGCCGAGCAGATCGGCGCGCTGAACAAAACGCTGAGAGACCAGCTGAAAAAACTGGAGTACCTGCACCTGCTTTTATACAACAAAACTTCGCTCCTGCTGAACGCGCTGGAAAACAGCGAAGCGGCGGAAGCAAGCCCGACGCGCGGCGGCGACACGCATAAAAATGCATGCGGTTATATTTTGAACTGCGTCGACCGAAACGCCGTCGGCAATCCGCACGACCCGTACGGCGGCGGCTTTTCGGTTCTGGATACATACGCCTTTATCCCGAATGCCAAAACGGGCAGTTTTCTGGCCTACAATGTCGTCAAAGGCTCGAAAATGCTGGACTTGTTCTCGCTGTCCGCCGATATGCAGCCCGAAATCTCGTTTGAAGCGGGGCGGGTCCGCGCCCAAATCAAGGGTTTCGGGATGGCGATGATTCGCGAGAACAAAAAACATGACTTCCAAACCTGCGGGTACATTTTTGAAGTGATTTCGGACGATATGTCTTTTCTCCGTGCCGCTTACAGCATAAAGATCTTCCTGGCCGAAAACGGCATTCTCCTGCACGACAGCGGAACGGCGGAATGTACTGCGGGTTTGGCGAAGGTCTGAACACGCCGTCCGCCGCGTCAACTTTCCAATAAAAAAATTGCCGCTCGTATTGGGTTTTTTGCCCGGTGCCGGCGGTAATTTTTTTTCGTTTTTAATAAAAAGCTGTCTTTTTGCGCTTTTTGCCGGAAAAACCGGCTGAACACAAGAATTTTACCCTTCATAATATGCTATTGGACATTCGGAACCTTTCTACGATAACAAATCATACCGAAATCAAAAAGTCCGCAAAGACTGGGGATTATGATGCGTTCAAATCAGACCGACGACTTACAAAACACCATCGATACGCTCACCAACGACGAAATCTTTTTGGCAAATAAAATATACGAATTGTCGGAAAAACTCGAAAAAGCGCTTTTTATAAAGAACGACGCTTTCTCATATTTACAGATGCGGAATATAAAAAGACTGGACGAGAACATCAAAAAGACCCTCTCCGATACGGTTCAAAAAGAGTTTTTAGCGCTCAATCGGCTCGAAAACATACTGTCGCAAAGAAATATGCGAAAAAACAATCCTGATGCCAAGCGGGGTTTTGACAGCGGAACATAACGTAAATAAAAATTGGGGTTGTTTTCTTTGCTTGACACAAAAACAGTCAGAATAGGGACATGGGATTTTCATGTAATACAGTTGGAAGATAAAGATATTTATGCGGAATATGTAAAAAAGACAAGGTATCCGGCAAACCTGTGGTCGTCGAATTTCGCCTACCTGTGGGCGGATTCGCAGTCGAGCAAACGCACGATTCTCTGGAGAATCATCGACGGGCTGCTGGTTACCTTCGCTTATTCCTACAAAAAAACGCTGTACCTGTTCTGTCTTCCGTTCGGAGACAGCACGCCGGAAAAACTCATCGACGTTCTGCTGACCGCTTTGAACTACTGTCTGGAGTGGAACTACTTTAACAAAGACGCCGCCGTCGTCCGCATGATAAACGAAAACCAGCTCGAATTTCTGGAAAAAGACGAGCGGTTCTTTCAATATTTCAGAAAAACCGTCTGGTCGGGAATCGAGCGGCATTATGATTTAAAGCTGGTCAGCGAGCTGAAAGGAAAGGATTTTGAAAACATACGGAACCGCATCAATAAATTCCGCCGGGAAAACCCGGACGCTCAAATTTCGCACTATCAAAAAGAAGATTACGAAGAACTGTTGAAACTCGACGAAAAATGGAGAAACACCTCCGGCAGAAAATACCCGAATATTTTCGACGGAGTTTACTATAAAGAACTGCTCAAACATCACGACGAGCTGGAGCAGACTACGCTAATTATGCGGAAGGGACGCCGTATCATAGGCATGATTTCGGGCGGGCTTCTGCATACGGGTCAGACCTGGGGCAGCGTAGTGAAGTTCGAAGACCATATTCCGGGATTGTCAGAAACGCTGACCGTGGAATTCTGCAGGCTGCTGCGCCGAATGTTCCCGGAAGCGAAGTATATCAATGTCGGAAGCGACCTCGGCTCCGGCGGACTGCGTGATTTTAAGCTGAAGTTCAGACCTGTACTCAATCTGAAAAGGTATCAGCTTTATCTTCGCTGACATTTTTACGAAAGGAAAATTTAGAATATGCAGAATCAAAACAATCAAATTTGCGCGCCCAGCGCGGATTTGAAACAGACGCTCGCCGATATCGCCGCTTCGGTCGCCGCCGGCAACAAAGCGCTCGACCGCCTTCTGGACGCGGAAAACCGGCTTTTAGCGCACCTGAAAAACGAAACACACCGCGGCGGCGCGCTCGAGGAGCTCAACGCCTCTGTGAACAGCATCGCAAAAAGCATTTCGTTCATTCAGCTGATCAACAAGTACGCGCTGGAGGAAGCGGAGAAAACTTTAAGAAAATTCGCGGACGAGTTCGACGAACTGGAAGAATAACGGCAGGGGTTCATGACATATGATTGGAATTCTTTGCGGCAGGAACAAGGAAAGGCTTTTTGCTGATTTGGTTCTGAAAAGCGCGGCTTTCAAAACGGTTCCCGTTCTGATATTTTCCATGCCGGACGTAAATCTGAGCGAAAAGACGGTTTACGGCGCGCTGATTTCCGGCGCAGAAGCGAATATCGTGAAAACGACGCTTCCGAGCCATATCTACAACTTCTCGGTTCAGCATACGAAATCGCATATCAAGAAGCTGAAACAACTGCTGGAGCTTGAGAATGTGACCGTTTATAATCCCGCCAATTCTTTTAACCAATGGTCGATTATGAAAATTCTGAAATCCGACGCTGTTTCCGCGCGATATCTGTTCCCCTTTGACAATGTGACAAAAGGGTTCGATTTCCGCTTCGAGGATTCCGCGGGGTTTATTCTTCGTCCGCGAAACGGAAACGACCCTGCGAAAATCACCTACTGCGCCAAAACCAAAGCGGGATTTGACATTTACAACATCGGCGAAATCGCGTTCGGCCATCTTCACGATATTCGAAGCGCGGTGAATCCGATTGTCAAAAACGGGAAATGGCTTGTTCTGTTCACGCCCGAGCTGACGACCTATAAGAACCGGCTTTTCACCGCGCGCGGCTATTTATACAAAACCAAAGACAAAAGCTGGGCGCTTGCATTAAAAACCGTTTTGTCCCAGACCGAAGAAACGTACGGAAAAACCAACGATAAACCCGACGAAGCGCTGATACGCATGGCGGCGTACGTCAACAACTTCATCCCCGACCTTGCCTTCTGCGCGATCGATTTTACGCTGGATAAGGACGGAAACCCGTACTTTCTGGCGCTGGGCGGATGGCAGGATTTGATGCCGAGAAAAGCGCTTCATAAACCCCTCGCGGACGTACTGTGCGGCAGCCTTGCGTCAAAACACAGCGAGTAACCTTGGAGTAATTTTGTATGTGGGTAAAATTTGAGCAAATACCGGACGAAGGCGATGTCGTTCGCCTGCCCTCGTCCTGGTCCGATAAAATTACAGAACCCTTAACCATAAAATTCGGCGGACGCGACCCTGTTCCGGCAGAAGTTGAATACAAAGACGACCTGAGCGACGAGAACAACTCGTTCGAGAATCCCGCCGTCATTCCGATTTCGATAAGTCTGTGCCAAAAACTGCTGCTGCAGACCGCCTTGACTTACCGGGTCAAGATTGTCGACTCGAGCATCCGCGTCGGACCGGTCATCGGCTTTTTGCTGGGCATTCATACCCATCGCTACAATCCCGAGCATATGCGGAAATACTCGGACCGAATGGGCATTTACGGCAAGATAGGCGGTATCATCTATGCGTTTTCCCCGAAATCGGTCAACTGGGAGAAGCGCGAAACCTTCGGGCTGTTCTACAACGTCCAAACCGCCGAATGGGAGTACGGCTGCTTCCCGCTCCCCGACGTGATTTACCGGCGCGACTTTCATTCCAGTCCGCTGTATATCGAAAAGCTGATGGCGCTGACCCAAAACCGCCTGTTCAACTCCTACCGCTTTTCCAAAATGGAATTTTACGAGTTTCTGGCCGCCGACAAAGACATCAAAGATTATCTGCCCGAAACCGAGATTACGCTCAACCCGGAGCAGATTATAAAATTCGTAAACCGCCATCAGAAGGTGATTTTAAAACCGATCGACCTGTCGCGGGGCCGCGGAATGTGCATCATCGAAAAGTTCGACACCTTGTATAAAGTGACGGATTACCGCTACCGGAAGCAAATCATGTCCATCTTCGAGGACAAACAATCTCTTGAGCGTTTTTTGAACCTGAACCCGTCGTTTTTCGACAGATATATTGTTCAAAAGTATTTAAACCTTGCGAAAATCGGGGTTTCCCGCTTCGATATTCGGGTGGTTATGCAGAAGGACGCGGCCCAAGAATGGGGCTGCACCGGCATCGAATGCAGGGTTTCGTACAACTCGCACCTGACCAACATTTCAAGGGGCGGCTACGCGCTTACCCTCTCCGAAGCGCTGGAAAGAGCGTTTTTTAGGAATTACGATTCCATCGCGCGGGAGATTAACCGGTTATGCCTAAAGGTTTGCCGCCGGTTTGACCAGATGGGGCATCACTTCGCCGAGTTCGGCATGGATATCGCCGTGGACGAGAACAAAAACATATGGCTGATCGAAGCGAACGTTTTCCCGAGCTTCAAAGGTTTCAAGGCCACCGACCGAGACACCTATCTGGCCATACGGTATAAGCCGCTGCTGTACGCTTTGTCGCTCACGGAATTCGGAGAAAAGAACGAATCGGAGGGTTCTGATGAAAACCTGTAAAATAAAAACTTCGGAGAGCAAAAAGAACACCGTAGAACTGCACCCCGACACCGCGGCCGCTTTGGGAATCGCAACCTTTAAAAAAGCGGTCGTCAAGTTCGGAATACTCCGGCACTTTGCGGACGTCGTCCTGAACGGCGAGGTAGCCGAAACGGAGTTGATACTCTCCACCAAGCTTGCTTCGAACCTGCATATCCCGGATTTTCCCGATTACGAGGTCAAAGTCAGCGGAAACGAGATTGAGTTCGGGCCCTTTATCGGGATGCTGATGAGCAGCGAGGATAAAAGGCTGACCTGGTCGCTGCTCGAGCGGATGAAAGTCTATCTGAGCGATTACGAGAACCTGCACGGCGCGGTGGTTTTTTTCGCGCTGGATAAAGCGGACGACGTCGGCAGACTGATCGAAGGGTACTGTTACCGTCCGGATACGAAAACGTTTGAGAAAGGCATTTTTCCGTTCCCCGCTTCGATGTACAGGTCTATCGGATTGAGCGACCGCTGGAAAAACTGCTTCTTAACGGCGATGGGGGACCGGTTCTTCAACAGCCATTATTTCAGTAAATGGGAAATGTATCAGTGGTATTCCGCCAACCCCGCGTTCGCCGGGCATGTTCCGTTTACCAACATATTGAGAACCGCCGACGACGTGTTCGAAATGCTGGAACGGTACGGAAAAGCGTTTATAAAGCCCATTTCCGGGCTGGGCGGACACGGAATCACGCAGGCGGCCGCAACAGAAAACGGATACGAATTCAAATACCGCGAAAAGGGCGAAAACATCCGCGCGCTGAAAGCCGCCAAAGAGGAGGCCGCCGAATATATCAAAATCAGATTCGGAAGCGGCAGATGCCTTGTCCAGCAGCCGATTGACCTGATAAAAGTCAATGACTGCGTGATCGACTTCCGCTGCATTGCGCAGAAGAACCGCTTCGGCAAATGGGTCTGCATGGCCGTCATCGGCAGATACGGAAAAAAGGGCAGCATCGTCAGCAACATCTCCAGCGGCGGCACCGCGTTTATTTTAGGCGGTCCGGACTCTCCTCTGCAAGGCGTTCAGGCGACGCATCTCGGCAGAGAAATCAGCGTGTTTGCGATGAAGGTGTGCAGCGCGCTGGACGAATACGGGCTAAACATCGGCACGGTGGGAATTGATATCGGCGTCGATAAAAACGGCGGGCTGTGGCTGATTGAAATCAACAACCGCGACCCGGACCCGACCATCGCGTTGGACGCGAACGACCGGGATTTATATCTCAGACTAAAGACCGGAATCCTCGCTTACGCAAAATTCTTAGCCGGATTTTAAAAACAAAAATCCCGCTTTTTTTCAGGCGGGATTTTTTGTTTTTAAAATTCAACGTCTTCCAAAAACCGACGCCAGCCCCGAAAACGGTAACCCCTGTCGTCTATATATAATATGCCGCGCGGTTTGCCGTACACGATGTCGTCGAACGGTATATTGTTTTTTATCAGCCAGCTTACCGTGTCTTTTTCCTGATACCGGAATCTTGAAGTGCACAAAACAAGAATATACCCTTTCTGCTTTAACTGCCTTAACGCATCCGCCGCTTCCGGAATCACTTCTCTTTTGTCTATCGGCGTCAGGTTGTCCTCTTCGGCAAGCACGCCGTCGATATCAATAACAATGATTCTGCCACGGTACTTGGTCAAATCAATTTTCTCGTCTAAATCCACGAATCTACCTCCCTGATACAGCATATTAAAGCCGCCTGAAATTGTGCTTTGTATCAAGCGAAACGCTTTTCGCATTCAATGGAAGAGAAAGGACTGATTGGTTTGCGGTTCATTACCATAGACGAGCTGAAAAGCATTCAGGAAGGCAGAATTTTAACCTGGGACGGCGAGAAGCCGGTCAAATACGTCATCAAGCGTCCGGAGGAAATCGGCGCGTATTGTCTGTATTTCTGCGCCGAAGACGAGAACGAAAACGCCCTGCTGATGAAAATGGCTTCCAGCAACGCTTCGGGCGTCGTTGTGAAACGGCCCTGTTTTCTCGACGTAAACCGCTGGAAGCAGGCCGGCATCGGTATTATCGAAACCAGCAACACGGTCATGTTTCAAATCGCGCTGGCAAGGCTGTACCGCAAAAAGTTCGACATTCCGGTGATTCAGGTCATCGGCAGCGCCGGCAAAACAACCACAAAGGATATGATCGGCGCGGTTCTTCGCGCCGGGATGCCGGTTTTAGTCGGATATAAAAACTACAACACGGCTTTCGGCGCCGCGTATAACCTTCTAAACGTAAGAGATCGCCATAAAGCCGTCGTAATCGAAGCCGGCATGAAAAGCAAAGGCTATATGGGCTTCTCCTCCGGCATTATAAAGCCGACCGTCGCCGTTTTGACTTCCATCCAGCGGGCGCACTATGTGCTTTTGGGCTCGATTGAAAACATCATAGAAGCGAAAGCCGAAATTTTAGACCATATGGACCAGAACGGCGTCTTTATCGTCAACGGCGAGGACGAAAACTGCGCCAGGTTTCCGCTCGAACGGTTTCAAGGCCGCGTCGTGCGGTACGGGTTCTCCGACAAATTCGACATCCGGGCATCGGATATTGAATATAAAGATTTTAAATCCCGCTTTAAGGTTCTGCACAGCCAGGGAGAAACGGAATGCGTCGTTCGCACCGTCGGAAAATACAACGTTTTAAACGCGCTCGCAGCTTTCGCGGTCGGGCTCGAACTCGGGCTGCAGCCGAACGTCATCCGCCGCGGACTGGCGGCTTTTCAGCCCATGGCAGGAAGGCTTAAAACCCTGCCCGGTCCCAACGATACGGTGATCATAGACGACAACTTCAACGCGAACCCGGATTCCACAAGGCTGCTTTTAGAAGATATTCCGAAATTTGCCGGCGACAGGCCTGTTGTTTTGATTATGGGCGACGTGGAGCGGCCCGACGACGGCATCGCGGACTATGCCAGGGAAGTGCATTTCGCAATCGGACAGCAGGCGGCAAAAGTCATTTTCGACCGCTTGATCGCCGTCGGAAAATGGGCGAAAGAATACATCGCGGGCGCCGAAAGCGAGGGCGCGCCGCCCGAGAAAATGAAGCATTTTGATACGGTCGAGCAGGCGGCGGATTATTTCAAGGAATCTATACAGCCCGGCAGCGTTCTGATTTTCAAAGCCTCCGTGTACGTAAGGGTCAGGGATTTGCTGAAATACTTGTAAAAAAAGCGGTTTCCCTTTATAGGAAACCGCTGTCTTTTTTAACCGATTCTGTTTTTGTTGTAGAACTGCAGCAGCGCTTCGTAAGCCGCTTTATTATAATGCAGCCCGTCGCCTCTGTCGTATTTTTGGTCCAAGGCGTTGTTTTTATCCTTCAAAACCGCGCTCGAATCCAGAAACGCAAACCCTTTCTGTTCGGCCAGCTGTTTTAGGAGCTTATTGTACCGGTCTATTTTTTGATTCGACAAGGTCGGTTTTTGGGTTTCATAGCTTTTGGAAACCGGCAGGATGGACTGCACGATGATAATCGAATCCGGCGAAGCCTGATGCAGTTCGTCTAAAAATAAAGCGTATTCCTCGATAAAGCTTTCCTCGTCCATAAACGAAACGCCGTTTATGCCGAACGAAACCATCATTCGCACCGGCTTCATCTCCGCGACGGCCTGCGCGATGGTAACAGCTTTGCCGGAAGGGGCGGCAATAATCTTTTCGGTTCGCGCTGAACGGTGATTCTCGCCGTCCTTTGCAAGCACGTTCTTAACCGGCACAAGTTCGTACACCGCAAGCGCGTTTGTGCGGGAGTCCCCGATAAAAACCGTATCGTAGATATATTCTTCAAAAGACTGATAACCGGACTCTTCAATCTTATCTGACGATTCGCTGCCGGAAACCGTTTTGTGCACCGGTATGAATCTGCTTTTTACGGGCAGACTAAGTGTTCCGTTAAAAAGGATCAGCAAGAAACAGCCAACGACAAGAAAGCATGCCGCGGCGGTCAACGCCGCTTTGATACTTCGTCCAGACAATATAACTCTCCTTAACCCTATTTGGCGTATTTATTGATGCAGGCTCTTGCGGTCTCGCTGTGGTCCGATACGCAAAGGATAACGTATTTTCCTTTCTGCATTTTAACCGAATCGTTCAGCTTTTTAAGCTCGTCCGGGTTGTAGTTTGTATATTCGTGTATCTGCTCTTCGACATGCAGATCGACAGCGGACAAAATGCGTTTTGCCGCTTCCTCATCCTTCGCTTCAAAGACCGCGATCTCCTCGGCCGTAGCGCCGGAGCCGACATATATTTTTTTGGAAACGATATCGGCTTCGTCAATGTCATATTTCAGCTGAAACGCAACTTCGCTCATTTCTTCCAGACTGTCGCTGAACGGAATCGTGTTTTTCAGCTCATCCGCAAGACCGGCGACGTCGATCGTGACGTTTTCCTTGCCGCAGCCCGCGAACAGAACGCAAAGGCAAAATACAAAAAGTACAATGGATTTCAATGTTACGGATTCCTTTATTTTCACCGTTCTTCCTCCTGTGCTGTCAATACTTTACCCGACTTCAGACTCCGATGCCGCTTCGACGTCGGTATGCGTGTCAAGAAAGACGCGCCACTTTTCGCAGTACGGCTTGTTCAGATGAACTCCGTCGAACGCCGCTTCTTCTGGAAGATTTCCGTTCTCGTCCTGAAGCGCCTGACCGACATCCAGATAAACGACGCTCTTTTCAACGCACATCTTTTTAATCAGGTGGTTGTATTCCTGAATGCGGGTGTTGTTGACATAGGCGTCTTTTGCGGATTTCTTTGCGGAAACCGGAAAAATGGACTGCACGAAAATCTTCGCGTCCGGCTGCACTTCCCGGATATAGTCGATAATGTCGCAGTATTTTTCATAGAAAACACTGCTGTAAGACCATCCCAGCTCGTTGATGCCCAGCATGATGTAGACTTTTCCGAACTGTTTATTTTTCAACGCTTCTGCGGCCGTAATTTTTCTGTCGCCGTCCTTTACAAATTCGGTGCTGAAAAATCCGGATACGGTAAGCCCCTTGTAAACGTAATAGGACGCTTCGGCGGGCCCCGCATACATCATAAAGCCTTCCGACCGCGAATCTCCTATAAAGCACGCGTCTTTGTAATAGGAAGCGTCAACCGGCTGCAAAGGCTCGCTTCCCTCGTTCGGTCTGCTCTCGGCAGGATTACTTTCAGAGGGCGTATCCGATGATGTATCGGCAGGAGCTTTGGAATCAACCGGTGCAACGGAGGATTCAGCAGGTTCCGTTTCCGACGTGACATTCTCCGAAACTGTTGTGCTCGTCTCTACGCTTTCCGAAGCATGATTCGAGTCAACGTCAAGCGGATTTGTCGATTGCTTAGCGACAATGACTAATATAGTTGTGATAACCGCGATTAAAACAAGCAGACCGATGGTAACAAGTATTTTTGTGTATTTCATGTTCATGCTGTTGTATTTTTTCTCCTGATATTCGGGTTATTGCCTCGTTTTGCTGTCATAAAACTAGCCTTTGATGTCCAATATATTTTTATTTTTTCACGAACTTTATCTTTAGAGTATCCTTACTTAAAAAAAGTATATAATACTCCGGCAAAAATATCAAGGAGAAAAACACAAAATTCGATGTCTTTTTGGAGAATATTTTCCTTGTGACAGTTGTTTATAAATATTGTAACTACTCCGGATGTTTAATTATATTTTATTATAAAGGAAACCGCCAAGTTTGTCATATGTAAAGGATTAAAAATTAATTATCCGGTTTGTCTTAATAACCAAACTATCAAATCTTTTACTTATCTTTGTTCTGAAAATAATTGTTCTGCTATTTTTAAATCCTCGTGATTATCAATCTCTACCCAACGACCACATAAAGGACAGGCAGCAAATTCTACATCGTCCAATATGTCATTTAATGCCACTTCGCTCCACAGTTTTCTTTCGTTTCTATCTTCTATATATTCTTTACATTTATTAAAAAAAGCTTTTCCTGCACATGATGAAAATTTATATACATCGATTGAAGCGCCCAGTGCTTCATCTTTCGTGATCTGTTTTGATATTTTTATAATTCTATTATCTTTTTCAACAACTTTCATCGATTCCTCATAATATGTACCAATATCTGTTACTATTGCATTTTTTGCTTTAAAATTTAATAGCGTTGTTATAACAGAAGAGTCAAAGAAAACATCAGCATTCATCATTATAAAATCTGATTCTATCATATAATCTCTTGCTAAATAAGCAGAATACATATTATTTGTTGTTGCATAATCTATGCTGTTTATTATTTGTATATTAGAATAATTTTTCTCAACAGCATCAATTAGGATATCTGCTTTATAACCAGAAACAATTGTGATGTCTGTAATATTATTTTCTAGTAAATTTTCAATTTGCTTGAATAAAATAGGTTGGCCATTGATTGGAACCAATGATTTTGGGCAATTATTTGTTAGCGGTGCAAGCCTTGAGCCAAATCCTGCTGCCAATATTAACGCTTTCAATTTTTAAATTCCTCCGTTATATTATTTCTTTTATGAATTCAATTAAATTCTTATTTATTATAACATCATTTCCAATAAGCTTCATACTCATGGTGCGTAACACGTTTATCTTCTGGTGGCAATTTCATATAATCACCATATAAATTTGATAGGTATTGATCATAATTTTTTGGAGCGTTAAATAAGTATCCTTCAAATTCAACTTTTATTTGCTCGATATAATGTTTTTTTTCTATACGTTCTTTACTTCCATAATATGTAGTGACACTTAATCCAATATAATTGCTTTTGTCAAATTCATACTTCATTGCGTTGTTATTGATAACCTTAATAAATCTCTGTTTTCCAATTAATCTACATATATATACAATAGTATTTTTAATAATTCTTTTGATTATATTTTTATTAACGCTTTTTTTAGTTACTGAAAATGAATATAAATGAAATAGTAATTTTTGCTTGCGAAAATACTTATTTGATTTATCTATATTATCTGGTAATCCATCTGTTGGGAAAACATCAACTTCGATACCGCCAATATTTTCCGAATCATAATTTAATCCATTTTCAATTTTGATTGTTCGCGTATCAAACACTTTTGTAAATGTATATAAATGATTTTTATTATTATATGGTGAAGTTAGTTTATATTTTTTATCTCCTTCATTTTCATATATTTTAATAAACTTCATGTAATCCGGCCTTGGCATAAGAATATCTATATCATCATCCCAAGGAATAAACCCTTTATGGCGTATTGCTCCTAATAATGTACCTCCTGCCAAATAATATCTAAGACCATTTTTTTCACAAACACGATGAATGTCTTTTAGAATATCTAGTTCGATTTTCTTTATTTCCTCAAGGCTCAATTCAATTTTATCTTCCATTTATTCAACCAACTCTTTCTTGTACTTAATACATAAAGAAGCTCTACTTAATAATAAAGTTAATTCTGTTAAACCTCTCATAATAGCCAAATTGATAATCGTAAAACTATTTGCCAACAATAAAATACCTATTAATGCTACTTGTACTATTGATGCAATAATAGTAGTAGTTGTTGTTTGCTTTACTTTATCGATTGCGCCTAATGTTGGCCATCCAAGCAACATGGCAGGAAATGAGAATATTAAAACTGGCAACAACAATTGAAATGTTTTTGCTGCCGGTAAATATTGGGCTCCGCACAGCAATGTTAATATTTCACCCGCTAAAACATAACAACCTAAACAAGCAATCAAAATTAAAGGCATAAAGATCTTTAATATATTTAGTATCAATTTTATATTCTTATCTTTTAACATACGTGGATATGCACTGTTGATTATGGGGGAATATAGTCCTTGAGCAGCATTGATTAGCTGCATCGACACCCCCCAAAAAGCCACATCTTCTGCATTAAAGAAGATTCCGATTAATAAAGTATTAAACGCTCCAAAGGCTGTTGTTGCAAAATTAGATATAAAATAAATATTTCCTTCTTTTAATGTTTTTAATGAATTTCTAAAACCACTTATATGAATATGTATATCACTTTTGTAAACATAGATTAGAGTCGTTACAACCGCAATGATTTCACTTATTATATTCAGGACTGGCACAAATAATAAATCAGAATCATTTTTTACTAAAACAAACAGTAAAACAGTGGAAATAGTTTTACATATCAAAAAACGATATGTTATTATTTCCATTTTTTCTAATGCTCTAAATAAATAATCGGGTAGTAAAATGTCAATACATACTGCTGCGAACATTAAAAATGTAAATAGTACATAATTTCGCAGTAAATCGATGCAAAATATCATAATGCATATTGCAACAGCCGCAATAGCTGCTAATATGATTTTTGCCGCTATGACGGATCCAATAATTTCGCCAATTTTATTTTTGTCATCTTTTGCAGCAACTATGTTTTTTGTTGCCGAAAGCATAAATCCGAAATCAATAAGAATTACTGCATAACTCATGCACGTATTTACATAGGTATAAGCGCCATATGAATCAACGCTGAGTACCCGGGTCATGTATGGCAGCGTAATTAAAGGGAATATCATTTTCGCAGCATACATTAAATACTGCATTAAAGAATTTTTAATTAAGAGTCTCGTTGAGTTTTTCATTATTACCTTTATATAGCTTAATATATTCCATAAATTTATCTTTCATATCATATTTTTTGGCACGATTTATACAAGCTTCTTTTGTAAAAGGTTTTGCTAAATAAACTTCATTTATCTTCTTAATCAATGCATCAATATCGTCGCAAGGAACTACTGCACCACATGTTTCATCAATAATTTCAGGGCTCCCCCCTGTATTAAAAGTAATAACCGGAGTCCCACATGCTAAAGCTTCAATATTTACCGTAGGGAAATTCTCTTCTCTTGTTGGATTGATAAATAAATCCGCAGCAGAATATATTTCTGCAAGCTCTTTCTGATTTTGTGTCCTATGTATTGATATTATGTTTTTGGGCAATTTCGAATCAATTTCTTCATTCGTCCCTACTAGAACTATTTGATAGATTTGATTAAGTCTTGTTGCTAATTCAATGAACACATCAAGGCCCTTTCTTTCGTTCCAAATAAACGAAACTCCCAATAAGATATATTTGTTTTCAATTTTATATTTTTCACGGAATTTACTATCAGTGGGTTTAAATATTTTAAGATCGATTCCATTATTAATTACTTTTACTGGATAATCTTTTAAATAGGATTGTTTTACAAGTCCTGCCAACCATTCAGATGGTGTAACGATAGTCAGATTTTGTACGCCCGTAAACCACTTTTTTTTAAGCTTATACATTGTTTTTGTTCTGTCGACATAAGCTTCCGGGTATTGTCTATATTGCGGGCAATTATAACAACCAGTTTTCCATTTATCGCATTTTATCATAGTAAAATACGGACACTGTCCTGTAAATGACCAGCAATCATGCAGTGTCCAAATTACGCGAATATTATGTTTTTTGATATATTTAAAAAACATAGGAAGATTAATATAGCAATTATGTAAATTATGAAGGTGAATAATATCCGGTTGTTTTTTATTAAGCCACTTTAAGAAAAAATATGTGCCAAAATGTGAAAAGAACCCATTTAAACCAGTAATTTTTGACAGAATTAAATGTATATTTTTTTCTACTATACTACTTAAAAAAATATGTTCTCTTGACACATTTTTACGCATGGATCGACCTTTTGGGCAAACAGTATATGCTGTGTGTCCTACCATGCGTGCTTCATTTGCAATTGATAACATTATATTTCCTGTGCTGCCATAATTACAACTATTTATGGATACTATTTTCATTTCTTTTTTCATTTAGTTCCTTATCTATAGTTTCAAAAAAAACCTTCGGAGTGTTTTTGAAAAATAAACTTTCTATTTGTTCAAATTTAGCTCTTTTACCAAGATTGTTTTTTATGAATTCATCTACTTTATTAGCAGCAGAGTCTGAACCCTCATCTTCAAAAATGAATAAATGATATGGGTATTTTTCTAAATAAGCTTTACTTGGTTCATCCTTTATTGGACATGTTGAAATTATAGGTTTGCCTGTTGACATGTACTCAAAAATTTTGCTTGGTGCCATTGTAGGGAGGTTATTTCCGAAATTAACTAAAACATCTGCGTCGTTAATTACGGAAATGGCAATGTCATGTGTCACATGTGGAACTATTATTATCCTTTCATCTTCATTTTGATATTTTTTCAATTTATCTGCACTTTCGCTTACTCCAATTAAGTACAAGCGTAGATTTGGATTTGATATATTTTTAAACACTTTAATAAAATATTCAGGATTTCGAATATGTAAAGGTAAACTTCCTGTATATACCAAATTAATTTTATCATTTTTTAAAATATTATTTTTTTCTTTTATATCTACTTGTTTTAGTAAAGGCAGATCTAAAAATACGATTTTATTATAAAACCGAATAATGTCTTTGTATTTTTCGTAATGTTTTCTGCTAGATTCCATCATTATAATTCTATCAGCATTTGATAATAAAATTTCTTCCCATTTTAAACCTCTCTTTATTACCCAATTTTTTGATAAGATTTTAGGGCCATAACCTCCTGATAATGAATCTAAAAAATAAGGTATATATTTTATATTTAACTGTTTTTTGATAAAATGTGCTGCTATTAAAGTATCTATTTGAGTATATACCGGTATGATACAATCAATTTTTTCATTAATACAAATTTTTTTTGCCAATTTATAGATCCGATAGGTATATAATGGAGATATTAATGGCCAAGTTGGATAACTCATTAATAATTTCATCTTGTTTAAAATAAAACATATATTTTTTATCAATTTGTTTTTAGCACTTTTATTATTTTTTAATTCTAAATAACGCACAAAACGAGGTCTTACTGTATAGTAAATTATATTATCTTCAATATAATTTTTATTTTTTGGATTCAAATCATTAGTTATAAAATATATTTTAAAATCTTTTTGTGCGAATTCCTGCATTACAGTTTTTGTACATATACCATTTGCTGAATCTTTTTCAGTGGTTAAAAATAATATTTTTTTCATACTCTTCATCAAAATTATAATTGCAGTAAAATATAAACGAAAAATATAATACATTTATATATGTAAAGTAAGAATCATCAGTTATAAATAGAAATAAATAGCATAACGTTAAAATTTTAGCTGTTTTATTACTTTTAAAAAATAATCTCACAAAAAAATACAATGTTAATAAAAAACCAATAAAACCTGTTCCATATAATATATATGAACCGCTTGATAACCAAAATCCAATATAACTACCAAATCCTTTCCCAATAAAAAACGTATAACCATCAAGATTATTTATTACATTTATAAATCCATATAATCTTGCATAAATAGCACTTGTTTCCGAGATTGATTGTAATCTACTTATCGCATAATTTATAACAGATATATTGTTTAATAAAAATAATATTATAGGAAAAGAAGTGAACAATAATGTTGATTTTATCAATTTTTTATACGAATTAGTTTTAATTATATAATTTACAATCCATATTATCCAAACAATAAATACTAAAAATATACCTTGACCTGAAGTTGACGATATAATACCAGCCGTTATAAATATAGCATGTTTTATTTTTCCATTTTCTTTATTTAAAAAGAGAATTAATATAACAGCTATTAATGCATATCTTGAAAAATGTGCAGGTTCAAGAAAAAAAGATGTAGGTCTAAAATATAAACTTTTATAAAAATATTCATAATTAAAATTTTGATATGATGAAGTATATAAAGGTAAGAACGATACAAAACCTTTTAATACTTTATGAAATACATAGTATGAAATATATTGTATTATTATATAACAAGTTCCCAATATAGAAATATTCTTAATATATTTGAATGCATATTTGATATTAAATAATTTGTATGATGTAAATATTATAATTATTGTATAAAACGAAAACCTAATAGTTCTAATAAGAATATCCATTATTTGAGAATTATTCTTTTGAAACAATAAAGATATAAGTGTAAATAAAATGTATATTAAACACAACACGCCTAAAGACAAATTGTTAAAATTGAATTTTTTGTCATCTTTTTTTAATAAGGATAATAGAAAAAAAATAATTAAAAAAACATCGGAAACTGTAAAACCTGGAATACCAGAATAATAAGATGCTAATATAGGCATTAAGCATATAAATAAAGAATAGATTTTTATTAATTGCAAATTATTCCCTCACTAAATTATTTATATATTTTTTGCATTCATTGTATTCGTTTAATATATTTCTTAGCGCAATATCACAATTTGCTCTAAACTTTTCGTTATTTATATTTTGAAAATAATTGTAGATCTCACTTACGAATGATTGTTTATTAGGATCACATGTACAGCCAACATTATATTTTTCCACTATCTCCCCCATAAATGAGCCTTTATTACATAATTGCGGCAGATAGAATATAATGCCATCATAAAATTTATTACCTAATGCATAATCAGTATTACCATCATTTTCATAAATGTTATGTATTATATCTATATTTTTAATAAAATTATATCTATCATTTGGATTGTATTCACCATGAAAAATTACATTTTTTATATTATTATCTAAACAATATTGTTTAAGTTTATAAGCTGTTTCTTGTTCCCTCCCGTAATAATGCAGTTCAAATCTTTTATCGTTCGCAAGCTTTTTTATTATTTCTAGATTAATATTATAATGTCGTATAAATCCCCAAAAACCTATTCTAATTGGTAAATTCCCTCTCGGCAAGTTTAATCTGATATTTCTATATTGCAAAGATTCTATCAATATATTATGCGTTGTATATATTTTTTCGCATTCAGGTAATATTTTTCTAAAAGCATCGGAACTAATAAACGTTGCCGAAGAATTTATCACCATTTTGTCTATTATCTTCTTGTATAGAAAAAGCTTTTCAAATGTAACATCTCTATAATCCAAAATATATTGATTTTTATATTTTTTCTTTAAAATATCATAAATTAGAATTCCAGGTATTGTATGCAGTATTATTAACAAATCAAATTTTTCATTTTTAATGATTCTTTTCGCGTAATTTCTAAACCTTATAAAATTTCCGATTTTCTTTATTTTTTTTACTTCATCTTGTTGAAATCTATTAAATTGATGTATTTTCACATTATAATTCAATTTAATGTCTTCCGCGCAATCTCTGTTCCATGTTATTAAATGCACTTCATTTTTATCATTGCATACTTCTTCCAGATAAAAATTAGCATACGGCATGTATTTAATTTTAGTAAAACCAACAATTAAGATTTTCATACTTTATTCTTTTCAGCTTCTATCAACTTAAATAATTCTACAATTTTTTTGGTGTTTACTTCTCGTGAATAATATTTTGAAACATAATTATATGCGTTTTCGCCCATTATTTTCAATTCTTCAGGATGTGATTTTAAGTATAGAATTGCATTGGCAATATCCTGAGGATCCCCAGTATTAATGGATATTCCCATATTATTTTCGGAAAACATTCTAGAATATACAGAATCTTCTACAGAATTGACAATTACCTTTTTGCAAGCCATCAATTGGCTTGCTTTACTGGGAACTCCATTTCCAATAACGCCTTTTTTCAAAGGTATAAATCCAATATCACACGCATTATAAACATCTCCAATTAACTCTAAAGGTTGCCAAGGATAATACCAAACATTGCTGAGATTTTTTTGCTTTACTTCTTCCAAGAAACGATTTTTGACATTTCCGTCACCTATAATTAGAAAAACAATATCTTCTTGGTTTTTTAATATTTCAGCTACCTTAATTATCATTTTATAATCTAAAACATAACCTAATGCGCCAGCATATTGTACATAAAATTTATCTCTCGGCAAATTGAATTTTTTAATAATTTTATTTTCCGATGGAGATATACACTTTATTCTTTCAGTATCATACCAAAGATAAACAATACGTATTTTATTTTCAGGCACGCCTTCTTTAATTAGTATATTTTTCATGTCTTCAGAAGCGGCTATGGTGTAGTCGGTTAATTTATATACTAATTTTTGTGTCCATCTTAAAGCATTATAAATAAATTTACTTTTAATAACCCCAATATCATATGCATGTCCCGGAAATACATCGTATAAATTGTAAACCACCGGTTTTCTCAAAAACAATTTTAGTGCTATAGCCATATAAACTGAATTTGGATATGATTGTAAAAAAACAGCATCAATGCTATTTTTCTTTTTACGCCAATATTTCATTGCTTTAAAAACATACAAGAAATCATCCAAATATCTTTTAACAAAATTGTTCTTATTTATATCTTTTCTTTTTACTATATCGTATGTAAACCCTTTTTTTTCTTTTAATATATCAGGTATATCTTTATAAATTCCTTTTTTATGGCTGCACACTAAATAAACATTATTATTTGCTTTTAATAAATCTTCAATTATTGTCATCGAGAGATGATTCACAGAATTCGGTGTATCAAATCCGTCGCATGTTAAAAACATTATGTTCATAATTATAACCCTTTTGTTTGATGTTTTACAAAAATCATTACTAATTATTATACCACATCGCTATATCCAGGTCAACGATTATAATCGATTTTTAAAAAGTAAATTTACACAAAAATACATTTTTTTGCATATAATACAGAACTATTTTTGCATATTTTGTCGTAAAATGCAATATTCATAAAAAAGGCATCATAATGCCTCCAGAAACCAGCTGCCTTCTTCGTCGAAAAGGTAGATTTGTTTATTTTTTATCCTGCAGGTATAGCGTTCGCCTACGCCGCCGGATTTGAGGGAAGCGGCGCGGCGGACGTCGAGCACGCGGTCGATTTCGAAGATTCTGCCGTCCTTCCAGATGATGGACAAGGGCGTCTTTCTTCCGTCGGTGTCCTGCTTTAGAATAACCGATACATTGATGCGCAAAAATATTCCCTTCCTTATGCTAACGTTTTACTTTAAGAACGCGACCGGATGAATGACATGGTCGTCCTTCGGATTTAAATTGGAAAGCGTTTTGTCCGTAAGCATCAGTCCGCGCCGAATGGAAAAATGCCCGAATCGGCGCCGGATAGCGTCAACCGCGGTTTCAAGGTCCTCCTGTTTTTGCAGTTTGACGCTTTCGGGCAAAAGCGACATCTGCCGGTACGTATCCATCGTCAGGTCGCAGGCCCTGACCCCCAAACTTCTGATCGCGTAGGGCTGTTTTACATGCTCCTTGAAAAGTCTGAACGCGGTTTCGGCAATTTTTGTCGAAACGCAGACCGGTTCGTCCAGCTTTTCCTGCCGCTCAAAGGAAAACAGCTCTTTGTCCCGGACATAAATCTGAACCGTCCGGCACATCAGCTTGTATTCCCTCAGCCTTGCCGCGACGCTTTCGGATAACAGGTACAGCGTTATCTTGACGTCGTCGTCGCAAACCAAATCTTTGGGCGTGGTGGTCGAGTTGCCCACCGATTTTATCAGCGATTTGGCGTACAAATTGCTCACCGGCGACGTATCCAGTCCGTTCGCGAACTGCCAGAGCATGATGCCGTTCTTTCCGAACCAGTATTCAAGATACTTCGTGTCGCACTTCGCGAGGTCGCCGATGGTGTAAATTCCGTAATGCCGCAGCTTTCGCACGGTGGCTGGCCCCACATACAGAAGCTCGCCGACCGGAAGCGGCCAGACCTTTTCGCAGAAATTATCCGGGGATATCTCGGTCGTCGCGTCCGGCTTTTTCATGTCCGAACCCAGCTTGGCGAAAATCTTATTAAAGCTGACGCCGACCGAAACGGTGATGCCCAGCTCTGTCTTTACCCGCTTTCGAATCTCGTCCGCGATGGTTCTTCCGCTGCCGAACAGGCTCCGGCTTTCCGTAACGTCCAGCCACGACTCGTCCAGCCCGAACGGTTCGATTTTATCGGTATAATCGGCGTAAATCTCTTTTATCATTTTTGAGAAGCGGAGATACTTTTCGAAATTCGGCGGAACGAATACGATATCGGGGCATTTCTGCCTTGCTTCCCACAAAGCCTCTCCGGTCTTTACGCCGTAGCGCTTGGCGATTTCGTTTTTCGCAAGCACAATCCCGTGCCGCTTTTCCGGATCGCCGCCCACGGCGACCGGCTTGTTCCGGAGCGCAGGATTACACAAACATTCCACGCTGGCGTAAAAGTTGTTTATATCCGAATGAAGGATTACTCGCTGCATAAAGCACCTCGAACGGATGTTCTTCTGCTATTAGCATACACCATTCTCGGAAAAATTTCAAGAGGGAAATTTTTGAATAATTTATTTGCTCTGAAACAGCAAAAAACCGCCCGGGACAAGCGTTTTGCTTATCTCGGGCGTTTTCTTATTCAATGCAAGCGTTGTTTTCGACCAGTGTTTTCTGCAGTTTCTTGATGTCCACCTGTTTGACGGGGACTTTGTCCCTGACCGCGATCGCGGCTGCCGTTCCGGCCGCTTCGCCCAACGTGCAGACAATCTTCATAATGCGGATAGACGCCTGCGCTTCGTGCGTCGCGGAGATACAGCGCCCGGCGACGAGAAGGTTCTCCGAATCCTTCGGAATCAGGCTGCGGTAGGGAATGGTATAATACTGCCCCGCCGGGAAGAAGTAATGAGAGGTTCCGCTTCCCTCGGGATTATGAATGTCGATGTCGTAATTGCCGCAGGCGATGGAGTCCTCGAATTTCGTGCAGGCGATGAGTTCTTCCGCGGTCAGAATATGCTCGCCGTCGATCATGCGGCTCTCGCGCACGCCGGTCTGCACGGCCGAGGAAAGCACCTTGCTGTTCTCAAAGCCCGGCACGCAGCGCACCAGAAAATCGTGCAGTTCAAAAACCTGTTCCCGCGCTTCAATGTCCGCCTTCGTGACATCCCAGCAGTCCACGGGGTTTCTTTTTATCACGCGCGTCGCGTTCAGGTTCACGATTCCCGGGAAAACGCTGTGGAACACCATAATGGTGTCCATCGGGTTTTTGATTTGGCCTTTCTTCTTTTCTTCCTGCCAGATGTGTATGATTTTATTGCGGTTCTCTTCAAACTTCACCGGATCGACGCCCGCGATGCTGAAGCACAGCGTCATCGGCTGGCAGAGGTTGTCCTTCGGCCTGCCCAGACGCGTCGGAAATCCGGCGGCAAAAGCGACGTCCGCGTCGCCGGTGGCGTCGATAAAGTAATCCGCCTCAAACGTGAGAACGCCTGATTTGTTCGCAACCTGAATGGATTTGACCGCGTTTCCCTCGCGCTTCGCGGCTATGAAGTAGGAGTTGAAAAGCAGGTCGACGCCGGCTTTTTCCATCATGCGGTTGAGCACGAGTTTTAAATACTCCGGATTTATAATGTTTCCCCGCATGCTTTGCATTGCCTGCATTTCCGCGATGATTTCGGCGATAATCCCGCGCGACAGCTCTTTTACCTCGCCGGTTTCCGGCATGCGGGTCGCGTTGCCCATAAACGGCGTGACCGCCATCGTGCAGGGAGCGCCGCCGAGACAGTTGAGCCGCTCGATTAACAATACCTTGGCGCCGCCTCTTGCCGCCGCGATCGCCGCGCCGCAGCCCGCGAATCCGCCGCCGACCACGATAACATGATATTTCTGCATAAAGACCCCCCAAATACGTTTCGTTTACTCAAAAGTATCATTAAAAGCCGGAAAAGTCAACCAAAAATCGGAATAATAGGCAGAAATTTTCGAAACGCCGTCGGCAAAGAATACGCTTTGAGCTCGTCTGGCGTCGCCCAGACAAATTTTTCGTTTGTATTCCCGCAAACCGCTAAAAAACAATGCATGTCCCACTCGATATGCGTAAAGATATGCTTTTTCTCCGCCGCTTTGGCAACGCTTTTTACGTCCAGCCCCTTTTCCGTCAGCCATGCGGTTATTTCCCGTTCGCCCGATATGCCTTCCATGTTCGGAAACTCCCACAGCCCGCCGAGCAGACCGCCTTCTTTCCGCTTTCGAATCGCGACTTTTTCCCCGCAGACAATCAGCAGGACGGTTTTGGTCTCCTTCTTCCGCGCTTCCTTTTCGGCTTTGACCGGAAGCCGTAGCTGCATGTGATGCCGCTTCGCAAAGCAATAATCCTGAAGCGGGCAGAAGGCGCATTTCGGCATCTGGTTGGGCAGGCAGACGAGCGCGCCCAATTCCATCAGGCTCTGCGTAAAATCGCCGCAGCGGCCCGCCGGATAAACGGCCGCCAAATCGGCCGCTATCTGCGCCTTAAGCGCGGGACTTTTTATATCTGTTTGGCTGCCGGTCAGTCTGGCAACGACGCGCAGAACGTTTCCGTCCACCGCCGGCGCCGGCTGTTCAAACGCGATCGACGCAATCGCGCCCGCTGTGTAATCGCCGATGCCCGGCAGAGAACGTATCGCTTCGAACTTTTCCGGAAAGACGCCGTTATATCGTTCGCAGATTTGAACCGCGGCTTTTTGCATATTCCGAACCCGCACATAATAGCCCAGCCCCTCCCACAGTTTTAATAGCTTCTCTTCCGGCGCGCAGGCAAGGCTACGGATGGTCGGCAGCTCCTTTATAAAACGCTCGTAGTAGGGAACGACGGTCTCCACCCGCGTCTGCTGGAGCATAATCTCTGAAACCCAGACGTGATACGGGTCCTTGTCCCTGCGCCAGGGAAGGCCGCGCGCGTTCCGCTCGTACCAGGCAAGAAGCGGGTCAACGATTTTTTGCAGCGTTTCTTTTTGACGGTTCATAACTTTCCTTTGTAAAACATTAATTTCTTGAGACAACCGCTGTTCTCCGGCAGTTTTTTGCAGGACATCGCCCAAGCTGCGGATAAAGCCGGCATAGATATTATACCGCTAAACGATTTGGATGTCGAGGTCAATCTTTATCTCGGCGTCCCCTGATTTTGAAAGGCAAAAAATAAGAATTTTTTTGTACAAGCGCTGTTTATGGATGGATTCGAATATACGCCGACAAAAAAACGCCGCATTGAGGTTTTCAATGCGGCGCTTTTTTACTTAAATAAGGATATTCCCGGATAAACGGCGCGGTCAAGCTCTTCCTCAATCGCAAGCAGCCGGTTGTATTTCGCGACGCGCTCGCTGCGCGACGGCGCGCCCGTCTTGATCTGCCCTGCGTTGACGGCGACCGCCAAATCCGCGATGGTGGTATCCTCGGTTTCGCCGGACCGGTGCGAAATCACCGAACGGTATCCGTTCCGGCGCGCGGTTTGGATGGTCTCCAGCGTTTCGGTCAGGGTGCCGATTTGATTGAGCTTAATCAGAATCGCGTTCGCAACCCCCATCTCAATTCCTTTGTTCAGACGCGCCGAGTTGGTGACGAACAGGTCGTCTCCGACCAGCTGAACCTTTTCGCCCACCGCTTTGGTAAGCGCCCTCCAGGCTTCCCAGTCGTCCTCCGCGACGCCGTCCTCGATCGAAATAATCGGATACTTGCCGATCAGATTCTCCCAGTATTCGATCAGTTCGTTCTTTGTGAACCGAATCTGTTTTTTGGGCATAAAGTAGGTGCCGTCGTCTTTGTACCACTCGCTGGACGCCGCGTCGATCGCGATCATAATGTCCTTGCCGGGCGCGTATCCTGCCGCTTCAACCGATTCAAGCAGCAGTTTGATCGCTTCCTCGTCGTCTTTGAGGTTGGGCGCGAAACCGCCTTCGTCGCCGACGGAGGTCGCCAATCCCTGCTTTGCCAGTATCTTCTTGAGCGTATGGAAAATCTCGGCGCACATCCGCAAAGCGTCGGCGAAAGTCTTTGCGCCCACCGGCATAATCATAAATTCCTGTATGTCGAGGTTGTTGGTGGCGTGCGCGCCGCCGTTGATAATGTTCATCATGGGAATCGGAAGCGTGCGCGCGTCCCCGCCGCCGAGGTATTTGTAAAGCGGAAGCTGATTGTTTAAAGCGGCCGCTTTTGCGGTCGCGAGCGAAACCGCCAGAATCGCGTTGGCGCCGAGTTTGCTTTTGTTCGGAGTGCCGTCGGCTTCCAGCATGCAGCGGTCGATTTCGTCCTGCTTCTCGGCGTTTTTGCCCTTTAAGAGCTTGCTGATGACGTCGTTGACGTTCCCGACCGCCTTCAAAACGCCTTTGCCCAAATACCTTGACTTGTCGCCGTCCCGAAGCTCAAGCGCTTCATGCACGCCGGTGGATGCGCCCGAAGGCACACTGGCAACTCCTGTGACGCCGCTCTCCAGCGTCACTTCCGCCTGAACGGTCGGAGTTCCGCGGGAATCCAGAATTTCACGCGCGTGGATATGGGAAATCGTGCTTTTCATTTTTTCACTCCGTTCTGTTTCTTTTTGCCCGAATACATCTATGATGGGCAGGAAAATGGAAAATATACCCAGTCTTTTTCTTTTATTCCATATTAAACGCTTCGGGGAGCGTTGTCAACAAATTTTATCATTTACTTTGCTGTTTTTCTTGCTTTTTCGCCGTAAAAATGCTAAACTTTTCAAAAATACACACGAGATATAAGTATTCAGAACAAAGCTAAATTGAAGGAGGAAGGATTATGCCCTGGATGCCCAATTTATCAGTCGGAGTACAACTGATCGACGACCAGCATAAAACGCTGTTTGAAAAAGTCGATAGGCTTTATGACGCCGTCAAGAGCGGCAAAGCGAAAGAGTATGTCGGCGAACTGCTCGCTTTTCTGAAAGAGTACACCCAAACCCATTTTGCCGACGAGGAAAAGTTTATGCTCAGCATCCAATATCCGCACTACAAAGAGCAGAAAGAAGCGCATGATTATTTCGTCGCCCAGCTGACCAAACTGCAGAACGATTACCAAACCTCCGGCGGCAATCTTCTGGTAATTCTCAACGCCAACCATCTTGTTTCGGAATGGCTGATGAAACATATATCCGTTATGGACAGAAAAATCGGCGAATTCGCAAAAGCCAACAATAAAACAACCGTATAACCTGTAAGACAAGAAAAAAGGACAGGTGAATAAGCCTGTCCTTTGCTTTTATTCATCCAGTTTGCTTAAGAATTCCTTTACGCGCGGGTTTGTCGGATTATGAATCACTTCGTCGGGCGTGCCGTTGGCGATGATAACGCCCTCGTCCAGCATAATCACCCGGTCCGCGACCGCCGCCGCAAAACCGATTTCATGCGTGACAATGACCAGCGTGCGCTTTTCCGCGGCAAGCTGGCGGATGACCTTCAAAATCTCCGCCGTCAGCTGCGGATCCAGCGCGCTCGTCGGCTCGTCAAAGAAGAGTATTTTCGGCTCCAACGCCATGGCCCTTGCGATGGCGACGCGCTGCTGCTGTCCGCCCGACAGCTCGCAGGGGTACGCTTCCGCTTTGTCGGCAAGCCCCATTTTTTTCAGCAGTTCGTGGGCGCGCGCGTTTGCGGCGTCTTTGGGCATTTTCAAAACGCGCACAAGCGCTTCGGTGATGTTTCTTCTGACCGTAAAGTGCGGGAACAAATTATAATTCTGAAAAACCAGTCCGATGGAAAGCGTGATTTTTCGGAGCGTCTCCTTGTCCGCGTAAACCGCTTTTCCGTCCTCGACAGCGGCGACCATGTCCATTCCGTTGACAGAAATATTGCCGCTGTCAATGCGCTCAAGCTGGTTGATGCAGCGCAGAAGCGTCGTCTTTCCGCCGCCGGACGGGCCGATGACGGCGACCACTTCGCCTTCCTCGACCGAAAAGGTGATGCCCTTTAAAACTTCTTTTCCCGCAAAACTTTTACGTATATCTTTTACCTCAAAAACCGCCATTTGTTGTCAACCTTTATAATAATCTAACTTCTTCTCGATATAGCCGAACAAAAGCGTCAGTCCGCCGCAGAATACAAGGTAGAACACACCGGTATAAAAGAGCGGCCAGATGGCGCCGTTTTTGGAGAAATCTTCCGCCTGCTTTAAAATTTCCGGCACGGCGATCACTCTTGCCAACGAGGTATCCTTTACAAGGGTGATGACCTCGTTGCCGATCGGGGGAACAATCCGCTTGACGACCTGCTTGAGTATAATCCTGAAAAAGACCTGAGACTTGGTCATGCCCAGCACTTTGCCTGCTTCGTACTGTCCTTTCGGGATGCTCTCGATGCCGCCGCGGTAAATCTCAGAAAAATACGCCGCGTAGTTTATGATAAACGCAATCAACGCGGCGGTCATTCTTGAATGGAACGGCGTGTTGAAAACCAGTCCGGGCACGTATAAAACCACAAAAAGCTGGAGCATCAGGGGAGTTCCCCTAATGACCCAGACAAATGCTTTTGTTATGTATTTTAGTGGCGCGAACTTCGACATGGAGCCTGCGGTAATCAACAGCCCCAGCGGCAGAGCCGCCAGCAGCGTGAAGAGAAACAGGTAGCAGTTCTGCCAAAATCCGTCCAGTAGTTTTAAGGTTACGGTGGAAAAAGACATTCAGTTTGCTCCGCTTAGTTTTTAATCAGTACGTCCTGAAGATTGTATTTTTCGGCAAGTTTCAACAGCGTGCCGTCCCTGCGCAGTTTTTCGATCGCTTCGTTCACGGCTTTGAGCGTTTCCGGGCTGTTCTTGCGGAAAGCGATGCCGTACTGCTCGTCTGCGAAGGATTTTCCTTCTACGATAACCAGATCGCTGTAATCCGTATTTTCACCGATAGAGCCGATGGTCATAACGTAGTCGATAATGCCGATATCCGCAACGCCGGATTTTACTTCCAAAAGCACCTTCGCCTGCGAATCGACATCGGTATAGGAAGCGAGTTTGAAGAACTCGTCGGTCTTTGCGACATCCGCGCCCGCTGATTTTGCCTCAGCGACTACTTTGGCGTCTTTTAAGCTCTCGGGCGTGGTGTATTTGTTCTCGTTTCCTTTTTTAACAATCATTACCTGCTTGTTGTTCATGTAGGGAATGGAAATGTCCATCGCTTCTTTTCTTTCGTCGGTAATGGTCATTCCGTTCCAGATGCAATCGATATTCTTTGCGTTCAGTTCGGTTTCCTTCGCATTCCAGTCTATCTCCTGGAATTTCGGCGTAACGCCCAGTTCCGCGCATACCGCTTTGGCGAACTCGGTTTCAAAGCCGACCAGCTCGTCGTTTTCAAAATAGTTCATCGGCTTAAAATAGGTAATGCCGATAATCATCTCGCCCTTGTCTTTAATGTACTCAAGGTCCGTCTTTTCCGATGAGCAGGACGAGAGCGACAGGGTGAGCAACAACAGTGTCAGCGTCAGGAAAGCTGAAAGTACTTTTTTCATTTGCAATCATCCTTATTTTATATAGAATAATTTTTCATATTTTATATAGAATAATTTTTCATAATGATATCACATTAGCGGACTAAAGTAAATAGCTTTTTTGAAAGAAAAACCAAGCTTTTTCGGACAAAGTAAAGGTTTTGTCACAAAAATACAATATATACTCAAGGAAACTATTGACAACCACAATATATTGTGGTATGATTAGTGCTACCACACATCAAGGAGAGGACCGGAACAGTCCGGAGGGAGTAAGGGCTATGATTACATCAATTCGGAAAAGAGACGGACGCGAAGTCCCATTTAATCTTGAGAAAATCAGCAACGCGATTAATAAAGCGCTCATCGCGACCGGTGAGGGCAACGACCAGCTTGCGCTGCAGCTTGCGACCAGAGTGCTTCAACTCGCGGAAAAAGAGCTTGCCGCAGATTCCATCCCCACCGTCGAGGAAATACAGGATATTGTCGAAAAGGTTCTGATTGAAGCAGACCTGCCCAAAGTCGCCAAAGCGTACATATTATACCGCGCCGAGCGCACGCGCGCGCGGGAGATGAATACGCGCCTGATGCAGACCTACGAGGAGATTACCAATGTCGAATCGAAAGAAAGCAACCTGAAGCGCGACAACGCCAACATCAACGGCGATACCGCGATGGGCGTTATGCTCAAGTACGGTTCGGAGGGCGCGAAAATCTACAACGAAATGTATATTTTAAAGCCCGAACACGCGCAGGCGCATCACAACGGCGATATCCATATCCACGACTTCGACTTCTATACGCTCACAACCACCTGCTGTCAGATTGACATTCAAAAGCTATTCAAGGGCGGCTTTTCGACCGGACACGGCCACTTAAGAGAGCCGAACGACATCGCAAGCTACGCCGCGCTGGCATGCATCGCGATTCAGTCCAACCAGAACGACCAGCACGGCGGACAAAGCATTCCCAATTTTGATTACGGGCTTGCCGAGGGCGTGCGCAAGACCTACGCAAGAAAGTACAAGGAGAACCTGACAAAAGCGCTGGTTCTGGACGGCGCGGACAGCGCGGATGCCGCTGAAAAAGTAAAAGCCGCGGCAAAAGAGATTACCGAACGCGGCATAGAACTGCGGATGGGCAGCATCGACCGTTATCAGGAAGAAGAACTAAAAATACTCTCTGCTTACTTTGACCCGTTATCCATTAAAAAGGCGCAGAAATTCTCGGCGGATCAGGCATATACCGAAACCGACCGCGCTACCTACCAGGCAATGGAGGCGCTAATCCACAACCTCAACACCATGCACAGCCGCGCCGGCGCGCAGGTGCCGTTCAGCTCGATCAACTACGGCACCGACACCTCTCTTGAGGGCCGCATGGTCATGAAGAACGTTCTGCTCGCCACCGAAGCGGGTCTGGGCTTCGGCGAGACGCCGATTTTCCCGATTCAGATTTTCAAGGTCAAAGAGGGCGTCAACTACAACCCCGGCGACCCGAACTATGATTTGTTCAAGCTCGCCTGCCGCGTCAGCGCGAAGCGGCTGTTCCCGAACTTCGCCTTTATCGACGCGCCTTTCAACCTGCAGTATTACAAGCCCGGACGCCCCGAAACCGAAATCGCGTACATGGGCTGCCGCACCCGCGTCATCGGCAACATATACGACCCGACCAGAGAAATCGTTTACTCGCGCGGCAACCTCAGCTTCACCTCTATTAATCTGCCCCGGCTCGGCATAACCAGCCGTTCTGTCGACGAGTTTTATCAGAAGCTGGACGCGATGATCGATTTGTGCGTTGACCAGCTGCTCGACCGGTTCGAGATTCAATGCCGCAAGAAAGTGCGCAACTTCCCGTTCCTGATGGGCGTCGGCGTATGGCTGGATTCGGATAAACTTTCCATCGACGACGAGGTGCGCGAGGTTCTCAAGCACGGAACGCTGACCATCGGCTTCATCGGGCTTGCGGAATGCTTGAAAGCCTTGATCGGCAAGCACCACGGCGAATCCGAAGAGGCGCAGAAGCTCGGACTTGAAATTGTCGGGCACATGCGCAAGCGCGTGGACGAAACCGCGCGGAAATACAAGCTGAACTTCTCGCTTCTGGCGACCCCGGCGGAAGGGCTTTCCGGCAGGTTTATCGAGAAGGACAAAAAACTGTTCGGCAAAATCCCGGGCGTAACCGACCGCGAATACTATACCAACTCGTTCCACGTCCCGGTTTATTATCCGATCAGCACGTGCGAGAAGATTAAAATAGAAGCGCCCTATCACGCGCTGACGAACGGCGGACACATTTCCTACATCGAGATGGACGGCGACCCGACCAAAAATCTGGAAGCGTTCGAGGACATCATCCGCTGCATGAAGGAAAACGGAATCGGCTACGGCGCGATCAACCATCCCGTCGACCACGACCCGGTTTGCGGCTTTAACGGAATCATCGGCGACGCCTGCCCGAAATGCGGACGCAGCGATAAGGACGGCGTGCCTTTTGAGCGCATTCGCCGCATTACCGGCTATCTCGTCGGAACGCTCGACCGCTTCAACAACGCAAAGCGCGCCGAGGAACGCGACCGATACAAGCACCTAAAAGTAACCGAAAACAGCAGAATGGAAACCATATGAGCGCAATAAAAATCGCCGGCGTCATCCGCGAATCCATCGTGGATGGCCCCGGCATCCGGTTTGTCGTGTTCACGCAGGGCTGCCCGCATCGCTGCCCCGGCTGCCACAACCCGCAGACCTGGCCGTTTACGGGCGGCGTCGAGAAAACGCCGGAAGAAATTTTTGCCGAAATTGTCAAAAACCCTTTGCTAAGAGGGGTTACCTTCAGCGGCGGAGAACCCTTCTGTCAGCCCGAGGGACTGGCGGAGCTGGCGCGGATGGCGCACAGCCGCGGGCTGAACGTCATCACCTACACCGGCTACACCTTTGAGGAACTGCTTCAAAAAAGCGAAAAAGAACCCGCCGTGATGTCCCTTCTGAAGCAGACGGACATTCTCATCGACGGCCCTTTCATTCAGGAACTGAAGACTTACAACCTAAAGTTTATCGGTTCTTCCAACCAGCGCATCATCGACGTAAAACGCTCGCTGGAAAAAGGCGAAGCGGTAATCGCGGAATTATAAGGCTGACGCAGCTTGCGTCGGCCTTGTTTTTTTGCGCGTTCGCGTTTATAATTAGAATAATTTAAAATTCGGGCAAAAATATTCTAAATCATTGCAACCTTTGCGGCATGCTTTTTGTGTATTAGGGTGAAAGGCCTTTCAACAAAGGAGGAACGTCTTCGTGGACGACGCACGCATCGTAGAATTATATTGGGATCGCTCCGAAACCGCCGTTGTGGAAACCCAAAAGAAATACGGCCGGCCGGTACTGTTTTTCTATTGCTTACAACATTCTGTTCAGCGAACAGGATGCCGAAGAATGCGTCAACGACGCCTACATAAACGCATGGAGGTCCATCCCTCCGCACAAGCCGTCGTGCCTTCGAACCTTTTTGGGCAGGCTGACGCGCAACATATCGCTGAACCGGTACAACCGCAACCGCGCTCAAAAGCGGTATGCGAACACAGAACTGGCGCTGGACGAACTTGCGGAAGTAATTCCCGACCCAAACAGCGAAGCCGTCGAATCGGACAATATGGTCTTGAAGGAAGCGATCAACGGCTTTTTGGAAACGCTCCCGAAAAAAACCAGAATCATTTTTGTGCGTCGTTACTGGTATTTAAGCCCGATAAAGAATATCGCGGACGCTTTCGGCTTATCCGAAAGCAACGTAAAGAGCATCCTGTTCCGCACGCGAAGCAAATTCAAAGCCCATTTAGAGAAGGAAGGGATTGTAATATGAGAAAAAAAGAAAAAATGCTGAACGCGATGGATTTGATCGACGATAAATATATCGCCGAAGCCGCCAATCCCGTCAATGTAAAAATCATAAAAAACTGGCGCCGGTACAGCCTGATTGCCGCCTGCCTGATGGTGCTCGGGCTCTATCTGTTTTGGCCGCTCAATACCAACCCGCCCGACGTTTCCGAGTATTCCGGCAGCGAATATTATCCGATTATACAAAAACTAAACGTAGCGACGTTTCAAAAACCGGTTTATAAAAACAATTTTACCAAAATAAACGCCTTCTTGTCCTCATTCTATTATTTCATGAAATATGGAGCCGACTATAATGCTCCCGACACCGACAATACTCCGCCAGATAATCGAACATACGTAGAAACGACAGACAATCAGGTTGCCGGCGTAATCGAAGCCGACCTGATTAGACGCACCGACAGGTATATTTTTTATCTGAACGGAACAAGGCTTGAAGTTTACGAGATACTCGGCGAGGAAACCGCAATGGTCAATACGTTTACGGTGGATAATACGACGTTTATGCAAACGAGTAATATAACATACAGTCTAAACAGTCTCTATGATAATCAATGCGAGTTCTTCCTTTCCGACGACGGCAAAACCATCACGGTCCTTGTTCGTTGCCTTGCCGACAGCAAAAGGTATTGCGTCGGCGTCATATCGCTGGATGTTTCCAATCCTTTGCGGATCACGGCAAAGAAGAGCGTTTTTGTTTCCGGCGCGTACCTTACGTCCAGGATGGTCGACGGGGAGCTTCTGCTGATAAACCGATTTACCGTAGGGAAAAACCCGAATTTCTCCGACGAAGCGAGCTTTCTGCCGCAGATTGATGCGGGCGACGGCATGAAAAGCATTCCGGCAGACCATATTATATCGCCCGATACGGTAGATGCGGCGCAGTACACCGTAGTTTGCAAGCTCGACGAAGCGACGCTCGAAGTAAAGGACGCGAAAGCGTTTTTATCTTACGCAGGCGATATTTACGTTTCAACCAACAGCATTTATACGACAAGAACCTATTATGCGCAAAAAGGCGAAGACAAATTTTATGCGCCAATGACCGAAATTTTGCGTATTTACTATAAAGGCGAAGGATTAGACTATAAAGGCTCGGTCAGCATTGACGGATTCGTCAATAACCAGTACAGTTTGGACGAATACGAAAACATTCTCCGCGTCGTCACGACCACGAATGCGCAAAGCGGTTCAAGCGCCAGTCTATACTGTATTGACCTTGAAACGCTTCAGATTGCCGCCGCGGTGAAAGACTTCGCGCCGCTCGGCGAAACCGTCCGTTCCGTCCGTTTCGACAAGCAGGCGGCTTATGTCTGCACGTCGGTACAGCTTACAGACCCAGTGTTCTTCTTCGATTTGCGCGACTTAAACAACATCACCTATACCGATACCGGAACCATCGAGGGTTTCTCGACCTCGCTCGTCAATTTCGGAGACGGTTATCTGCTGGGCATCGGCACAGGCGCCGAATGGACCACGCTCAAAATCGAAATATACAAAGAAGCAGAAAACCGCGTTGTTTCCGTATGCAAATATGAGATTAAATACACCATGTTTTCTGAGGAATATAAATCCTATTTCATCGACCGAAAAAATAAGCTCATCGGCCTCGGATACACCGATTATAACGACAGCATCGAGGACCGGTATATTCTTCTAAAGTTAGAAGACGACGAACTGAAGGAACTGGTGAACGCGCCTTTAGCCGGCGACAACGAAAAAAAACGCGCCGTTCTGATAGACGACTGCTTCTATATGTTCAGTCCGTTAGGGTTTTTGGTACGGGAGATACAGCCGGACATAAGGAAGAATTAAATCAGGCAACACGATGAAAACCCGCGTTCTGCCGGCGGCAGGCGTTCGCTCCTGCGACCGTTAAATCGGTTATGATCGCCACGAAAAAACTTAAATATTCCGATTACGACCTCTTAGTTGTCGGTGTGGCTTCTAAGCAGAAGTTCTCAAAACTAATCTTCAAAGGCAGTTCCATTGAAGACGCAGATAAGATATGGGAAGTTTTAAACACCCTGAACACCCCTTGTTTTCTTTTGGATTTAACCCGATTCGGTCATTTCATCCCGCGGCTGTTTAAAATCAAAAACTCCCTTCTAATCAAGCGCTGACCCCGTATAGTCCGTCAAAGAGTTGGTAATGATAAAATCAACGAAAACTTTGAGGGGCTATATGAACAGAGAAAAACTGATAAAACAAGTAAAAGAGATTTATGCAAAGTTAGCTTCTGACGAAAATCAGCAGCATATCATGCAGTCCACCGCGGGGATTACGCCGGATATGTATTACGAGAATATACTGAACATGGTCATCCGGGAAATCAACGCGGGCACGTTTGATTCCTTTAAGTCCGGAAAAGAAATCGTGGACGCGGTCACAAAAGACAAAGACAAGTGGATTCCCGACTGGCGGCAGGACTTATTGAGCTGACTACGACAGGAATACGACAGCTCATTTGCCGCTGAATGTATTTATTAAGTTCAATATACAAAACAAAAAAGTCCTTAAAACTCAACGTTTTAAGGACTTTTCGTATGGCTGCGGAACTAGGATTCGAACCCAGACAAACAGAGTCAGAGTCTGTCGTGCTACCGTTACACAATTCCGCAATCTGCGGTTTATCTCAACCGCGCACAATATTTTAGCACCGCGAAGGCTGCTTGTCAAGTGGTTTTTGATATTTTTTATCAAACAGATTTTTCATTTCGCAAAAACGTTGATAAACTCCGCTTTGAGTTTTGAGTATATAATTTTCTGGGTCTTGTAAAGTCCATAATTGCCGGAAAGCAGGTTGGTCACCGCGCAGGCGATCATAAACAAAACGACACCCTCCGCGCCGAACAGCTCAATGCTTAAAAATACCGACGTTACCGGACAATTGACAACCCCGCAGAACAGCGCCGCAATGCCGACCGCTGCGCCGAAACCCGCGTCCAGACCAAGCAGACCGCCCGCGGCGCACCCGAACGTAGCGCCGATAAAGAAGGTCGGGACGATCTCGCCGCCCTTATAACCCGCTCCGATGGTGATGGCGGTAAACAGTATTTTCAGAAGAAAGGCTTCCGGCTTCGCTTCACCGTTCACCGCGCGGGCGATGAGATCCATCCCTGCGCCGTTGTAGTCATAGGTGCCGAGAAGATATGTCAGCGCGATCATCGCGAAGCCGCCGGCGGCGATGCGGAGATAATCGTTCTTTATCAGTTTCTCCAGCAAGGTATGCGTTTTATGCAGCGCGACGCAGAAGATAATGCTAACCGCGGCGCATAAAGCGGCAAGCATTATGACGCGCAATATATTCATAAATGAAATTTCCGGTATTACCTTCAGCGCGAACCGGGCAGGCTGTGCGCCGAAAAGCAAGGACATCCAGTACGCGACCAGGGAGGAGAACAGACAGGGCACCAGACCGGAATAATAGATGACCCCGACGCTGACGACCTCCATCGCGAAAATCGCCGCGGTCAGCGGCGTTCCGAACAGGGCGGAAAAAACGGCGCTCATGCCGCACAGCACAATCAGGTGCGTATCTTTTTCATCCAGCCGGAACAGCCTGCCGGAATGATAGCCGATGGTGCCGCCGATCTGCAAAGCGGCGCTCTCTCTGCCCGCGGAACCGCCGAACAGGTGCGTAATAACCGTGCTGACAAAAATCAGCGGCGCCAGCGCCGCCGGCACCTTCTCGTCCGAACGGATGCAGCTGATAATCTCGTTGGTGCCGACGTCTTTTTTTATCTTTGAAACTTTGTAAAAAAGAACGATGACCAGTCCGCCCGCCGGCAGAAGCCATATCAGCCACGGGTTCTGTTCGCGAAATCCGGTCGCATATTCCACGCTCTTGTGAAAAAGTACGCCGACCAGTCCGCCCGCCAACCCGACAAAAGCGGATATGACCGTCCATTTAAAAAAAGTATAAAGGTAAACGTATATGGATTTTATCGGTTTTATAGATTTGATGGATTTGATTGTCGGTGCAATATTCATATTCTATCGCTTCGCGCGAATATAATGACAGATTTTCTCCAGCGCAGCCTGCGCGGTCTGCTTGCGAATTTCTTCCCTGTTCCCGGAGAAGCGGAACAGGCATACCTCCGAACCGTCGGGACGTATGATTCCGACATAAACGGTGCCGACCGGTTTTTCCCTGCTGCCGCCGCCCGGACCGGCGATCCCGGTCACCGCAAGCGCGTAATCGGCGCCGGACAGTTTTTTTACCCCCTGCGCCATCTCCAGCGCCGTCTGTTCGGAAACCGCGCCGTATTTTTCGAGCGTTTCCGCGCGGACGCCGAGAATATTCTTTTTGATTTCGTTTGCGTACGCGACAATTCCGCAGTCAAAGACAACGCTCGCGCCGGGAACCGAGGTGATCATCTGCGAAATCATGCCGCCCGTGCAGGACTCCGCGGTAGCTATTTTTTTATGCTGCTGCGCAAGCAGCGCAACCAATTCTTCTACCAAACCCCATCATCCCCTATTCGATTTTGATGTAGGTTCTGCCCGCCAGCGCGCGCTCAATCAGGCCTTCAACGTCCAGCTTCTTTTCCGCTTCGATCAATAAATCCTCGGTCGGGCGGGTGTTCGGATGCTTGGGCGTAAACAACGAGCAGCAATCGTCATATGGCAGACTTGAGATTTCAAAAGTGCCGATGCTTCTTGCCCTTGTAACGATTTCATCCTTATCCAGCCCGATGCACGGACGGAAAACCGGCATATTCACGACCGAATCGGTCACGTTCAGCGCCATCATGGTCTGGCTCGCGACCTGTCCGATGCTCTCGCCGGTCACCAGCGCGCCCGCGTGAATCTCGTCGGCGATGCGCTCGGCAATCCGCATCATAAACCGGCGCAGCAGCAGCGTGAACAATTTTTCCTCGCAGTTGTCCATAATCGCCTGCTGGATTTCGGTCACGCTGACGAAATGAAGGTATATCCGGCCCGTATATTCGCCGATTTTCTTCGCGAGCGAAATAACCTTTTCCTTCGCGGCTTCGCTGGTATAAGGCGGGCTTTCGAAATAAACGGCGTCCACGAACACGCCTCTTTTCGCCACCATGTAGCCCGCGACCGGGCTGTCGATGCCGCCGGAAAGCAGCAGCAGCGCTTTTCCGTTGGAGCCGACCGGCATGCCGCACGCGCCCTTCTCGCCGCCGCCGTGGATAAACGCGGCTCTATCCCTGATTTCTATGGTAATGTTGACTTCCGGGTCGTTCACGTCCACGCTGACGCCGTCAAAGTTCTCAAGAATAATCTCGCCGCATTCGGCGCAAATCTGCATGGAATTGAGCGGAAAACGCTTGTCGCTGCGCTTTGCGGTGCATTTAAAGGTTTTCGCGCCCATTAAAAACCGGTCGCCGTGTTCGATCAGCGCTTTTTTAATCGCCGCCATGTCTTTTTCGCACTCGATGCCGCGGCAGATCGTCGAAACGCCGAAAACCTTCTTCATCAGCGAATACGCCTTGTCCATGTCCGCGTTCTCGTCGCCCCGAATGCACAGCGTCGACTGCGAATAATCCAGCGTAAAATTCCCGTCTGCCTCTTTGAGCAGATTTCGGACTCTTTTTATCAGCAGGCTGTTGAAATAATTTTTGTTCAGCCCTTTCAAAACCATCTCGCCGTATTTGAGCAAAATTACTTCCTTCATAATCTAATTCCTTATCTCGCCAATTTGTCAACCGCTTTTTTTAAGTATTCCGCAAGCAGGTCGATTTCTTCCTTCGTGTTCATATGAGAAAAACTGATGCGCAAAGCGGAATCCACTTCTTCTTTTTTTAATCCGAAATTATATAGAACCCTGTTTTCTTTTTGATGCGACGAGCAGGCGGAACCCGCGGAAACGCAGATTCCCTCGCCGGACAGGTAATTCAGCGCCACCTCGCTCTTTACGCCGGCAAGCGAAAGGCTAAGAATTGCGCAGACGCGCTCCGGCGGACGGTGGATGGCGACCTTGTCGCCCAGTTCTTTTAGAATACGCTGCTCCGCGTAGTCGCGCAAAGCCGTAATCGCCTGCACCCTGTCCTTCTGGGAAAGCCAGTCCCGGCAGGCGGCGCCGAACGCCGCGATGGCGGGCGTGTTCTCGGTGCCGCTGCGCAAGCCCCGCTCGTGTCCGCCGCCCCAAATAATGGGCTGAAGGCGCGTTCCTTTTTTAACATACAGCCCGCCGCAGCCCTTTAACGCGTTGATTTTGTGTGCGGAAACGCTGACCAAATCGCAGTATCTTGTCAGCTCGCCGCGGTTTTGGGTTTTTAAAAAGCCCTGCACCGCGTCGCAGTGAAAAAGCGCTCCGCAGCCGCTGTTTTCAATTTCGCGCCGGACTGCTGCGATATCGTAAAGCGCTCCGGTTTCGTTGTTGGCGCGCATAATGCTGACCAGCGCCACTTTTTGTTTGAGCGCTTCTCTTAACTCGTTTATATCCAGCTTCCCGCCTTTTGTGGAAAGCCGGATGACCTGAAACCCTTCGCTTTCGAGGTATTCGAGCGTCTTTTCTACCGACGGATGCTCGCTGTCGGTGGAAACAATGACGTTCGAGCGTCTTCTGCGCGCCCGCGCCGCGCCGATGATGGCCAGATTGTTCGACTCGCTGCCCGACCCGGTGAAAATAAACTCATCCGCGCCGCAGCCGAGCGCGTCCGCGATAATGCCGCGCGCGTTTTCGATGATCCGTCTTGCCGCGAGCCCTCGAAAATGGGTGGACGACGGGTTGCCGTATTCCTCCATCGCTTTTACAGCCGCTTCGACCGCTGCCTGGCAGGGTTTTGTCGTCGCGGCTGAATCAAAATATATATCCAGCATATTGTTTCAAGTCCTTTTCCAATCTGTCTAAGATTCAACGATTGAGGCTAAACATTCCTCCCGACATTTTTTTGATTATACTCCAAAAATGGTAGTATGTCAACAAATCGAGTTAACAGTTGGCGTCAAACTTTGAACTTTTTGTAAATATTGACAAAAATACGAATCGCCATGCTTTACAGTGCCAAAAAAAAGATGTATAATACAGCGATATCGAATGTTTTTCGATTTTATATAGATGTATGATAGATTAAAAAAAGCAGATAATTATAATACTTGATACATTGAATATTGAAATCGGGAAACATAGGTTTAAATATAAAGGAGGAGAATCTATGGGTCCTGTAGCATGGACGCTCATTTGCGTTGGAGTCGCAGTAGTATCCTTTTTAGCAGGCATATACATTCGCAAAAAAGTTGCTGAAAAAGCCATAGGGTCGGCGGAACAGGAAGCAGCACGAATCATTGACGAAGCGAAAAAGGCAGCAGAAACCGCGAAAAAAGAAACACTGGTCGAAGCCAAGGAAGAAGCTCTCCGTGTCAAGAACGAAGCTGAACGAGAACTTAAAGAGCGCAGAAACGACTTGCAGCGTTTGGAAAGACGCGCAATGCAAAAAGAAGAGAATCTCGACAGAAAGCTTGAAAATCTTGACAAAAAAGAAGAGCTTTTAAATAAAAAAATTAAGGAGAACGAGGAGTTAAAAGAGGAAATCGAAAAAATCAAACAGGAGCAGATCGAGATGCTCCAGAAGATTTCCCAAATGACCGTTGAGGAAGCGAAGACCTCGCTGTTAACCAAAGTCGAAAGCGAAGCGCGCCACTTAATGGCAATGCGACTGGCTGATATCGAACAGGAGTACAAGGAAACAGCGGACGAAAAAGCAAAGAACATCATCACGCTTGCCATTCAGCGCTGCGCAGCCGACAGTGTTGCGGAAGCGACGGTTTCGGTTGTTGATTTGCCCAATGATGAAATGAAGGGAAGAATCATCGGCAGAGAGGGCCGCAATATCCGGGCCATCGAAACGCTTACCGGCGTTGACCTGATTATCGACGATACGCCCGAAGCGATTACAATCTCTTCGTTTGACCCTGTAAGACGCGAAATTGCAAGACTTGCTTTAGAGAAACTGATCTCCGACGGACGAATTCATCCATCCCGCATTGAGGAAATGGTTGAGAAAAGCCGCAAAGAAGTTGAGGCTATTATTAAAAAAGAAGGCGAACAGGCTACTTTTGAGACCGGCATACACGGAATTAATCCTGAACTTGTCAAGATACTCGGAAGATTAAAATTCCGCACCAGCTACGGACAAAACGTGCTGAAGCATTCCATCGAGGTCGCGCACATCGCGGGCATGATTGCCTCGGAACTGGGCATAGACCCCGCCATGGCGAAAAGAGCAGGACTTCTGCATGATATCGGCAAGGCTATGACCCACGAAGTGGACGGAAGCCACGTTCAGATCGGCATCGAGCTTGCGAAGAAGTACAAAGAGAGCCGCGAGGTCATCCACGCCATCGAATCGCACCACGGCGACGTCGAGCCCAGCACCCTGACCGCCATGATCGTGCAGGCTGCCGACGCCATCTCCGCGGCAAGACCGGGCGCAAGAAGAGAAAACCTTGAGACTTACATCAAACGTCTGCAGAAACTGGAGGAAATCGCGAACTCCTTCTCCGGAATCGAGAAGTCGTTTGCAATCCAGGCGGGCAGAGAAATCCGCATCATGGTAAAGCCCGAGGAAGTCAACGACGACCAGATGCCGCTTGTTGCGCATGAGATTGCGAAGAAGATTGAATCCGAGCTTGACTATCCGGGACAGATTAAGATCAACGTTATCCGTGAAACCAGGCAGATCGATTACGCGAAGTAACTTACGCATCCTAAAAGGAAGAACTTGATGAGGATTATAGTCATAGGCGATGTTGTCGGCGCCGCCGGCACCGAATATGCTGTAAAAAATATAAACAAAATAAAAAACGCCGAAAAAGGCGATTTGGTCATCGTAAACGCAGAAAACGCCGCGCCGGGCAACGGTTTGGACACCAAAAGCGCGGAAGCGCTGCTCGCCGCCGGTGCAGACGTGCTCACCGGCGGCAACCACACGCTGAAGCGGCACGAGGTGTTCGACTTTCTCAACGAAAACCCCTACGCCATCCGGCCGCTCAATCTGCCGCCCGCCGCGCCCGGCAAAGGATTTACCATCATCAGAGCCAACCAGGGACTGCGGGTAATGGTGATCAACGTGCTCGGACAGGTGTTTATGGATCCGGTTGACAACCCTTTTAACTGCGTGGACCGGCTGCTGGCCGAGCAGGAGGGCAAATACGACCTGTGCGTCTGCGACGTCCATGCCGAAGCGACCAGCGAGAAAGCCGCGTTCGCAAGGTATTTCGACGGCAGGATTCAGGTTATATTCGGCACGCATACCCATGTGCAGACGGCGGACGAGTGCCTGCTTTCCAAAGGCAGCGGATTTATCACCGACATCGGCATGTGCGGGCCGGTCGATTCCATTCTCGGCATCAAGCCCGAACCGGTGATTAAGAATTTTGTCACAAGAATCCACGACCGATTTGAAGCCGGCGAGGGCGAGATTAAGCTCTGCGGCGCTGTTTTTGAGATCAACACCCAGACAAAAGCAGTTACTTCGGTCAAAAGAATCATATATTAACAGACTTTTTTCGCAAAAGGTTTTTGGTGAAAGGATTTGGTTTATGAAATTGATGAATTTTTTGCTTGACACGGCTTCCAACTTAACCGACACGACGTCGCAGCCGATCGAAGCGCCCTGGTACGCAAATGTGTTGCCGTTTTTGTGGATCGTCGTTTTGGTTGTTGTTTTCTACCTCTTCCTGTATCGTCCCCAGAAAAAACAGGAAAAAGAAATCAAGGAAATGCGCGATTCTGTCGAGATCGGCGACGTCATCTCCACAATCGGCGGCATCGTAGGCGTTGTAGTCAAGATTAAGGACGACATGCTTCTGATCGAGAGCGGCGCCGACCGTACGAAACTGCAGATACAGAAGCGGGCGATTCAGACAATACTGTCAAAAGCCGGGGAAGAAACCGAAGAAAAATAGTTTACAAATATGCAGCACGAAAGCGGCTGCATATTTTATCTTTGTAATAAAGTAATATAATATATACATCATGGATTTTTAGACGAAAGGGTAATAGAAAGTGAAAAAGACGATTTTGAAAAAGTATGCGAAACTTGCCGTTGTAACCGGCGCAGCCGTACAAAAAGGTCAGCCTGTCCTCGTTTACGCCGAAGTGGACCAGAGCGAGTTCGCGTTGATGGTCGTGGACGAAGCATACAAAGCAGGCGCAAGCAAGGTCAGAGTAGAATGGCTCTCCCAGCCGCTGACGAAACTGCACTACCGCCATCAAAGCCTGAAGAATCTTTCGCACGTTCCGGCGTGGGTGGAAGAACGCGAGAAAGAGTTCTGCAGAGAGCTTCCCGCGGTGATTCACATCGTGTCGCAGGACCCGGACGGTCTCAAAGGCATTAACAAAGAGAAAATGCAGAAAGTAAGGCAGAACCGCTATAAGGTTCTCAAAAAATACCGCGATGAGAGCGACAACAAGTACCAGTGGACAATCCTCGCCATTCCTTCCAAAGAATGGGCGAATAAAGTGTTCCCGAACGACCGCGCCAGCGTCGCGGTGAAAAAGCTGTGGGACGAAATTCTCAAGGCGGTCAGGGTGTCGGAGGACAACGACCCGATTGCGGAATGGGAAAAGCACAACAAAACCTTTGCCGAAAAATGCGCTTTTCTGAATTCGCAGAAGTTTGACTATTTAGAGTTCAAGAGCAAGAACGGAACCGACTTCAGGTGCCACTTGATTCCGCAGGCAAAATGGATGGGCGGCGGCGAAAAGACGCTGAGCGGCGTATATTTCAACCCCAATATGCCCACAGAAGAGATTTTTACCTCCCCGATGAAGGGCAAATGCGAGGGCAGACTTGTCTCCACGAAGCCGCTTTCCTATCAGGGACAGCTGATTAACGACTTCTATATTGATTTCAAGGACGGCAAAGCGGTTGCCTGGGAAGCGAAGGAAGGCAAAGAGGTACTTGATAAGATCATCACCTCCGACGAAGGCGCCGCGATGCTCGGCGAACTGGCGCTTGTTCCGAACGATTCGCCGATTTCCAAGTCCGGCGTGCTCTTCTACAACACGCTGTACGACGAGAACGCTTCCTGCCATGTCGCGCTGGGCGCGGGCTTTACCAACGCCATCGAGGGCTACGAGAACATGACGCTCGAGGAATGCCACAAGCTCGGCATCAACGATTCGATGGTTCATGTCGATTTTATGATCGGCGCGCCCGATATGTCCATCACCGGCTACAAGGACGGAAAAGCAACCCCCATCTTCGTAAACGGCAACTGGGCGTTTTAAAAATTTAAAATGAAAAAACCGGTATGAGCGGATGCTCATACCGGATTTTTTATTCGCCGTTTCAGGCTAAAATGAAGGTCGATTTGCAAGATGGCTTTTATACTTTTCGATAACGCCTTTGTCTATCTCGGCTTCGCCGAAATCTGAAAACGTCGCCTTTATGGCAGCTTTTGCATATTCCAGTCTAAAACCTGTCAGATAGCCGTTTTTTACGCTGAATTCCAGCTCGACGCCGGTGCCGAGAACCTCTTTGAGCATATCGTATACATCATCTTCAGCATCGGTTTTCTCCACCTCGTCATTGAGACGGAAAGCGTCGCTGAAAACATTTACCAGTTCTTTCGATAAATTCCTCGTCTTAATCTCAAAAATATGACTTGTAGTTCCGCTGTTTTTGCTTATATGATACGAACCGAGTTTTTCGTTGATGTAATCTGCATCATTAAGGTTCAATATAAAGGTTTCTACTGCGGCGTCAAATTCTTCATAGTCAACTTCATCGGGACCGTACCCGAATATTTCCAGAAAGTCGCTCCAATCGACTTTCTCCTGATCGCTTTCGTATTCCTTCCAGAACTCCTCCGCATACTCCGATAAATCTTTTACACTGATATATCCTGCTTCGTCTGTTAACAGGATGTTGTCCTTAAAAAGCAGAATTACAGTTTCGTCCGCAATGCTTGCTTCCATGTAAATCTCGATATTCCGCGCATCCGGGTCGAACAGCGTCACGCCGTTCATCTTTAAAGACTGTCTTTCCGCTTTCATTTCGATTGCCATACGGAAACTCTTTGATCGCGCGGTTTTTCCTGCCGCTTTTCCGAATTCCACAAGCGGTCCGCTGCTGAAAACACCTAAGAAATACAAAGCGGCCACCGCGGCGGCAAGAACCACCGCTATGATTGCAATAATCGGAAACTTTGACTTCTTTTTCGGTGCGAACGCAAACGTATAATCAGACTGCGGCGCCGTCTGCGCGCCGTTCTGAAAAGACGGTTGGGCGGTCTGAGTAGCCGGGGGCGGATCGGATTGCTCTTCCGGATCGGCAAACAGATTGATCTCGCCGGCAGGCGGATTCTCCTTCGGTTCGACTGCCGGCTGCCCTTCCTGATCGACAAGAGCATTCTTCTTTTCTTTTTTATACTCGATCAGTTTCGCGCCGCAATAACCGCAGAAATTATTTTCGTCCGCCGTTTCGTGATTGCATATGGGACAGCGCACGAAGAACCCTCCTGTATGTCGTTTTATTTGTTACCGTTGAACGCGTCCGCTTCCGCCGTTCTTAATCAGCGACTCGACCTCCGCAGCCGTCGCGATGTTGAAATCGCCCTCGACCGTATGTTTCAGGCAGGAAGCCGCCGCGGCAAACTCGATTGCCTCTTTCGGGGTTTTTCCGCTTAACAGCGAATAAATCAGTCCGGCGCCGAAAGAATCGCCGCCGCCGACGCGGTCCACGATATGAATGGTGTATTTGGTAGAGAAATGCGCTTCTTTTCCGTCATAGAGCATGCCGGACCAGTTGTTGATCGTAGCTGAAATAGATTCCCGCAGCGTAATCGCGACGTATTTGAATCCGAAACGCTCGGTCAGCTGTTTTGCGACGTCGATATAGCCTTCGTATGACAATACGCCGCTGTTGACGTCGCTTTTTTCGGATTTTATGCCGAAAACGTCCGCGCTGTCCTCCTCGTTCGCGATGAGAACGTCTACATACCGGCACAGCCTGCCCATGACCTCTCCCGCTTTTTCGCGGCTCCACAGCTTTTTGCGGTAGTTCAAGTCGCAGGAGATTGTGATGTTTCTCTTTTTCGCTTCGATGCAGGCTTTTTCGCAGATGGCTGCGACGTTGTCGCCGAGCGCCGGCGTGATGCCGGTAAAGTGGAACCAGTCCGCGCCCTCGAAAATCTCTTCCCAATTAAAATCTTCGACCGACGCGGCGGAGATGGCGGAGCCTTTTCTGTCATAAATGACGTTGGACGGACGCTGGGACGCGCCTTTTTCGCAGAAGTAAATGCCGATGCGGTCGCCGCCGAAGACGATCTTTGACGTATCGACGCCCCATTTGCGGATTTCATTGCGGCAGGCGATGCCGATGGGGTTGTTCGGCAGTTTCGTGACATATACCGCATCAAGCCCGAACTGCGCGAGCGAAACCGCCACGTTCGCTTCCCCGCCTCCGAAAACTATATCGAAGCTTTTCGCCTGCAGAAACCGTTCGTGCGCCGGCGGCTGAAGGCGAAGCATAATCTCGCCAAAACAAACTGTTCTTTTCATAGGGTTCCTCTCCTGTCTGGGTTAAGTTTAAAAAATAGCAAAGTGCAAAAAATTTGCATAAAATGTAGTATTGTTACGATTATATTTCATTTTCATTACTAAGTCAATAGTTTTGGGGGTGTTTTACAGGATGGCGAAAAAAAGAGAGTATTTTGCTGGCGCAAATACGAAAACCGGATATGCTTCCTGCTTTCATCAGATTGTGGGAAATAAATATAAAAAGGTATTTATTATGAAAGGCTCCGCCGGCTGCGGGAAATCCACGTTTATGAAGCGCATCGGCGAACGCGCCCTGCGCGAAGGGTTCGACGTGGAATACATCCATTGCTCGGCGGACAGCAATTCTTTGGACGGCGTGCTCCTGCCGGAGAAGGGCATTGCGGTCGTGGACGGCACCGCGCCGCATGTGATGAATATGAAATACCCTTCCGCGCGGGAAAACATCATCAATTTGGGCGAGTTCTGGGACGAAAGCAAGCTGAAAAGTCAGCGCGAGGAGCTGATTTCGCTGACCGACCGGAAACTGGCCTGCTATGCGAACATATACCGCGCACTCTCGGCGGCGGGCAGTATTCGCGAAATACGGAACTCGCTGGTCAGCGAAGCGCTGCTTGAGAAAAAGATGGCGGGGTTTGTGAACCGCATCGGCAAAAAGCTGATTAAACCGGGTTCCGGCGAAGAAAGCATCTGCATCCAGACCGCCTTCAATCACAACGGCTTCGACAGCCTGCCCACCTTCGCTTCCGCCGCGAACGTTTATTTAATCCGGGATAAATTCGATATTTCGTACCGCCTGCTGGAGATGATTCGGGAGTACGCGGAAAAGGTTGGCGCGGACAGGATTGTGTCCTACGACCCGGTGGACTTTAAAAAGCTGGAGGCCGTCTACTTCCCGAAAGAGGACCTGCTTTTCGTTCCGGAGCAGAAGTATGTCCCCGGCGAAACCAAAAAGGCCGAGAACAAGCCGATCAACACCGCGCGCTTTATCAACAAAGGCGTTTACGCGGAAATCCGGCAGAAGGACAGAGCGGCGTTTAAACTGTATAAAGCTTTGCTGGAAGCCGCAAAGCAGTACTTCCAGGAAGCAAGCCAGCTGCACGAGCGCATCGAGCGCATTTACATCCGCGCGATGGATTTCGCAAGGCTGAACGACTATACGAATAAGTTCATCGCGGAGCTTTTTAAGTCATAATGCGGCGCGGACAGCCATATATATAGAATTGAAGAAAGTATCCGTTTTTTGCTTTCTTTAAATCCGTATATGGCCGGTGAATTCTTGCTATGAAAAAGCAACGGATCAAAAGAATCCCGAAAAAACGGATCAAAAGAATCCCGAAAAGAAAAAAAGCGATTAATTCTCTGACGCGCATTGTGCTGACCGGCATGATCCTCGGTCCGGCGGTCATGCTCGCGTCTGCGGCTTTGCTGTCGCTGATTGCGCTGAACATCGGCAATCCCGCGGAAAACATTTTCCCGCTTGCGGTTGTCTCGGTGTTTATAGGCGGTCTGGCCGCCGCCATATACTCTGCCAAACGCTGCAAGGAAAAGCCGACGAAAGCGGGACTGCTGACCGGACTGGCAATCATCGGGCTGATGCTTATAATTGCTTTAATCTCAAGCCCGTTTACCGGCGAACTGAAGAACGCCGTAATCCCGCCCGCGGCTGTGCTGGTCTCATCCGTCATCGGCACAATCCTCGTAGTAAGAATGAAACCGAACCCGAAAAAGCGGCTGAAAAAACTGCAAAAGCAATACCGATAAAAAAGGAGCTGACCTTTCAGCTCCTTCTTTTTTGATTCATCAGTCTTTGCAGTACGGAAAGCGGCGTCCCAATTAAAACTCAATTCTTCCTCTGGTAAGACCGTATTTATCAATGAAACGCTCCGCGTCGATATGCTTGGACAACGGACCCCAGCCGCTGTCGAGCATATGCCCGTCGGCGGATGCTGTAAAGGTCACGCCAAGCTCGTTGGCGCGCTTTAAAATCTCTGGGTTTGCGGGTTCATTGAGCAGCTCCCAGACAATGCCTTTTTCCGCCATCAGGCGCATGAGCGGCTCAAAAATCTCGATGATTCGTTTGATCGGAACGCTGTCCACGTCCACCAGATAGGTGCGCAGCGGTTTTAACCCGTCCGCCATATGCGCGAGCGACTTTACTTTCGGGAACCGCTTAATCGCGTTCATATAGCCGTTGACCAGCCCGCAGATGATGTTCTCGGCGCCGGCGGCCGCGGCTTTCTGCCGCCATTCCTCCACAATCCGCCTGCCCTCGTCGTTTTTATACTCCGGGCAAAAGTCCAGGTTCGGATACAGCATCAAATCCATCGGCAGGCAGTTTAAGTCAATCATGTAATGCACGGAAAGCTGCACCATATCAATCTTCTGCTGTTCTTCGAGCGGAATATTGATGTCCCCCGCTTCGTTGCAGAGTTCGGTTTCGACGCCGGAATGGAGAATCATCTTTTCCGGCTTGTACGCGGCGAACTCGTCAAGATACTGCTGCCACTGGGCGGGAACAATTCTGTGCCAGCAGATCCAGTCGTCCTTGCCGTTCGGCATGGCCGCCGAATAGTGCTTGACAACCGTTCCTTCGGTGATGCCCAGCTCTAAACACTTTTTTTCTATGTTTGGGAAGGTCATCTCGTCCCATGCGCACGGGTCGATATAATAATGAATATGGTAGTCTCTCATAGCAGTCTCCTTCCTATTCCGGCGCCGCTCGCGCTTATTTTCGGATTCTCGGGCAGACCTTAAAGCCGCCCACGCCCGCTCTTTCCATCGCGCCGAAAAGCCTTTTCTTGACACCCCGGTTTTCTTTTTCCATGGCGGCAAGAATCTCTTTGGTCTTTTGGCGGATGGTGCTGCCGTCCGCGGGGCAGTATTTCGGCGCGGGCGTGATGCCCGATATGCGGATAAAACGCTTGATTTCTTTCTCGGGCAGATAGATAAACGGACGAATCAGGGTAATGCCGCTTCTGTCCAGATAGGAAACCGGCGCGTAACAGTCGATTCTGCCCTCGTAAAAAAGATTCATATAAAAAGTTTCCACGGCGTCGTCAAAATGATGTCCGAGCGCGACCTTGTTGCAGCCCAGGCTTTTTGCGGCGTTGTGGAGCGCGCCTCTTCTCAGGTTCGCGCAGAGCGAGCAGGGATGTTCTTCCTTGCGGATCTCGAACACGATTCTGTAAATGTCCGTCGGAACAAAGTGCAGCTTTAACCCCAAAACATCGCAGACTTCGTGAATATTGTCCAGACTCGCGTTCGGGAAGCCCATCCCTAACGTAATCGGCACGACCTCGAACTTTTGCGGATAAAACTCCGACAATTTTTTAAGCGCGCACAAAAGCGTAAGGCTGTCCTTCCCGCCCGATACGCCGACCGCGATTTTGTCGCCCTCGGCAATCATGTCGTAATCGGCTATCGCCTTCCTTGTAAAGGAAAGTATTCTTTGTATGGGTTTTAAGTCGATCAAACGCTTTCCAGCCTTTCGGTTTCGTATAAATTACCTGATCAGTATATAACGGCAAAACGCATTTTACAAGTAGCATTTGGAAAAATATAAAACGGCGGATTAAAAATCGAAAGAAAAAACGAGAAAACGAAAGAAAAACATATCAAAACGAAAAAAAGTTTATAAAAGACTATTGACAATAGGAAAATACCTGTTATAATAGTATGCGTGTCACGAATCCCTATTCTTTCATTCACCGCGCTTACCGATATTTTACGATTACTTATTCAGGTGACACGACTGACAAAATTAGTATTACTTTGAAAGGAATAAAGAACATGTCTACATTCATGGCGAAAAAAGAGACGATCGAGCGCAAATGGTATCTGATCGATGCGCAGGGCAAAACTCTGGGCAAAGTAGCCGTTCTTGCAGCGACAATTCTGAACGGCAAGCATCGTCCCGAATACACCCCGCACGTTGACTGCGGCGACTGCGTTGTCGTTATTAATGCGGATAAGGTAGTTCTGACCGGAAAGAAGCTCCAGCAGAAGTACTATTATCGCCACAGCGGCTATATCGGCGGGCTCAAGGCTATTCCGTACCGCACGCTGATGGCTACGAAACCCGAAAAAGCAGTGGAACTTGCAGTAAAGGGCATGCTTCCCAAGAACAAGATCGGCGCCGCAAGCTTTACACGTCTTAAGGTTTACAGAGGCAGCGAGCACAAACAGCAGGCTCAGCAGCCAATCCCTGTTGAGGTTAAATAAGGAGGACGCACAAAATGACATATCAATCGGCTATACCCTATTTCTACGGAACCGGCAGAAGAAAGAAAAGTGTTGCCCGCGTCCGTCTTATTCCCGGCTCCGGCGCTATCACGATCAACAAAAGAGACATCGACAATTATTTTGGTCTTGACACGCTGAAGGTTATCGTTCGTCAGCCCTTCGTCGTTACCGGCACCGAGGGCAAGTTCGATGTAATCTGTACAGTCGTCGGCGGCGGTGTTACCGGTCAGGCCGGCGCCATCAGACACGGCATCGCAAGAGCGCTTCTTCAGGCAAATGAAGAATACCGCGCTCCGCTCAAAAAAGCAGGCCTTCTCACCCGCGATCCGCGCATGAAGGAAAGAAAGAAGTACGGCTTGAAGGCTGCAAGAAGAGCTTCTCAGTTCAGCAAGCGTTAAAGATATTTATTCGTTTCGCAAATACCGGCATGGGTGCTCGCCGTGCCGGTTTTTTAGAAACATAAAATGTATAATTATAACATACAATCAATAAATATTTATCAAAGAGGAGATTATAATATGAAAAAATCAAGAATACTCGCGCTCCTGCTTGCGGTTATGATGCTGGCGCTCGTGTTCGCAAGCTGCAAAACCGACGCCGACGAAACCTCGTCCGCAGCCAGCAGTTCGCAGGCAGCTACCTCGAGCGCTTCCGACGAAAGCATAACTTCTGTAACCGTTCCTGAGAAAATTAAAAACGCAGGAAAGATTGTCGTAGCCACCAGCGCTGACTTCTCTCCCTACGAGTTTAAAGACGACAACGGCAACTATGTCGGCATCGACATTGAGATTATGCAGGCAATCGCCGACCTTTGGAACGTAAAGCTCGAAGTGAGCGATATGAAGTTTGACGCCGTCATCACTGCTGTCGCCACCGGCAAAGCAGACGTTGGCGCCGCCGGACTTACCATCACCGAGGAAAGACTTGAGTCGGTCAACTTTACGGATACTTATACGCAGGCTACCCAGGTTATTATCGTAAAAGAGGATTCCGACATTCAAACCATCGACGACCTCGCAGGCAAGAAGATCGGCGTGCAGCTCGGTACCACCGGCGACACCTACGCTTCGGACGATGACGCGATCAAAGACGGCGTAGAGCGCTTCAACTCCGGCATCGACGCGGTTCTCGCGCTCGTGCAGGGCAAGATAGATGCGGTCCTGATTGACAACGAACCTGCGAAAGCGTTTGTAAAACAGAACGAAGGTCTGAAAATTATCGACGAGAAGTACACCGACGAGGCCTATGCTTTTGCAACCGCAAAAGAGGATAAAGATCTTGTAAATGCTTTAAACGAGGCGCTCGCCGTTCTGGATTCCAACGGCAAGCTTGACGAAATTGTCAACAAGTATATCAAAGCGGACTAATCCAAATAAATAGAGTAACGGCGTGTTGTCTTTACAGCCAGCACGCCATTATTCAGTTTATAAGCCAAAAAGCGGGAGGGTTGTAAAATTGAACAGGATTTGGTATAATATAAAGAATAGTTTTTCTTTTAAAAAAGCTGCCGCTTTTTTTCTGTGTTTATGGGTACTGGCGGCGATTCTTTCAGCCGGCGTTCTTGCAGAAGACGATTCGCCTGATACAACAAGTTCCTCGGTCTCGACCGAAACAAGCTCAAGAACCTCCCGCCTTGGAAAATCCCCCCTGGTTGAACAGCAGAACAGCAAAGAAGCAGAGGAATCCAGACTTGCCGCAAGCGATCCGTCGACCGGCATTGTCCGATTCTTCAAAGATTTATATAAAAACATCAGTAAAAAGATTGACCGCAACTTCATATCCAACAACGGCTGGCAGGATTTGCTCAACGGCTTATGGGTCACGCTCAAAATTACATTTTACGCGTCGATCTTGGGCATCGTCATCGGCTGTTTTCTGGGCATTATCCGCTCCATTTACGAGACGTCGAAAAAACTAAAGTTTTTAAATCTCATCGCGAAATTCTATATCGGCGTCATTCGCGGAACCCCGGCGGTCGTCCAGCTTTTAATTATGTATTTCGTCATTTTCGGTTCCTCCAGCAACAAAGTACTTGCGGCCATTCTTACGTTCGGAATAAACTCCGGCGCGTACGTCGCGGAGATTTTCAGAAGCGGAATTATGTCCATCGACAGCGGACAGATGGAAGCCGGCCGTTCGCTTGGGCTTTCCTACGGTCAGACGATGTGGCATGTTATCCTTCCGCAGGCCGTTAAAAACGTGCTGCCCGCGCTGGGCAACGAATTTATCACGCTGCTGAAAGAGACGTCCATCGCCGGATATATCGCAATTGAGGACCTTTCGAGGGTCGGCGACAGAATCAGAAGCCAAAACTACGAGCCGTTCTGGCCTTTTATTGCCGTTGCGCTGATATATCTGATTTTGGTCCTCGGTCTGTCCAAGCTGCTGACCCTTTTTGAAAGGAGGCTGCGCAAGAGTGATCGTCGTTAAGGATTTGTATAAAACCTTTGATAAAGACACGCAGGTGTTGAAAGGCGTCAACATCGAAATCAAGAAGGGCGAAAAGGTTGTCGTCATCGGCCCGTCCGGAAGCGGAAAAAGCACTTTTCTGCGCTGCCTCAACCTGCTTGAAACGCCCACGAGCGGCGAGATTTGGTTCGAAGGAATCAATATCACCGACAAAAAAATAGACATAGACCATCTGCGCCGGAAAATGGGAATGGTGTTCCAGCATTTCAACCTTTTCCCGCACAAAACCATTCTCGAAAATATAACGCTCGCTCCGGTAAAGCTGGGTTTGATGAAAAAAGCCGAAGCGAACGAAAAAGCCTTCGCGCTTTTAAAAAGAGTCGGGCTTTCGAACAAGGCGGACGCATACCCGGCGCAGCTTTCGGGCGGACAGAAGCAGAGAATCGCCATCGTCCGCGCACTCGCCATGGAGCCGGACGTCATGCTTTTTGACGAGCCGACCAGCGCGCTCGACCCGGAAATGGCGGGCGAGGTGCTTGAAGTTATGCGGGAGCTCGCCGAAGCGGGCATGACCATGGTTGTCGTCACGCATGAGATGGGCTTTGCGCGCGAGGTCGCGACACGGGTTCTGTTTATGGACGACGGCCAGATTCAGGAGGACGCTCCTCCGAAGGAGTTTTTCGGCAATCCGAAGAACCCCCGTTTGCAGGAATTCTTATCAAAAGTATTATAATACCACACGATATTACACGCTTTGCAGAGAGGAAGCCAAAAAATGCAGAATGTCAAACTCATCATCGCGGAGAAGATCGCCGGAATCCTGAACCACGCGGAGCTAAGCGCCGAAACGCTTTCCTCCTTTATCGAAAAACCGAACGATTCTTCTTTGGGCGACCTTGCTTTGCCATGCTTCAAGCTCGCCAAAACCCTTCGCTCCGCTCCGCCCAAAATCGCATCGGAGCTGAAAGAAAAAATCGGCGAGCTGCCCTTTGTCACAAAAACCGAAGCAGTCGGCGGCTACCTGAACTTCTTTATCGACAGCGGCTATTACGGCGCGCTGCTTCAAAGCATCGCCGACGACCCGGATTACGGCAGAAGCGACATCGGCAAAGGGAAAACCGTATGCCTGGATTTTTCGTCGCCGAACATTGCAAAGCGTTTCCATCTCGGGCATCTTGGAACCACCGTTATCGGAAATTCGCTTCGGAACATCTACAATTTCTGCGGCTACAGGACGGTTGCCATCAACCACCTCGGCGACTGGGGCACGCAGTTCGGCAAGCTGATTGTCGCCTACAAGCGCTGGTCCAGCAAGGAAAAGGTGGAGGAGCGCGGCATCGACGAGCTAATGGACATTTATGTCCGCTTCAACGAAGCGGAAAAGAACGACAAATCGCTGACCGAAGAAGCAAGGGAAGCCTTTGCGCAGCTGGAAAACGGCAACCGGGAGTATATGGAGATATGGCAGTACTTTAAGGATATTTCCCTGCGCGAGTATGAAAAGACGTATCAGCTGCTCGGCATCACCTTCGATTCCTATAACGGCGAGTCGTTCTATACCGACAAAATGCCGGCGGTCGTCGAGGAACTGCACGAAAAAGGACTTTTGAAAATCGACAACGGCGCGTCCATCGTCAGCCTGGAGGAGTACGGCATGCCGCCCGTGCTGATTTTAAAATCCGACGGCTCGACGCTGTATCCGACCAGGGATATCGCCGCCGCGATCTGGCGCAAAAAAGAATATGATTTTTATAAATGCATCTACGTCACCAGCGCGGGCCAAAGCCTGCACTTCGCCCAGTGGTTCAAGGTCGTCGAGCTGATGGGCTACGACTGGGCGTCCGGACTGGTTCACGTTCCGTACGGAACCATGAGCATCGGCGGCGAAAAGATCGCCTCCCGTACCGGAAACGTCGTGCTTTTGGACGACCTGCTCGCCGAAGCCATCGCGAAATGCAGAAAGATTGTCACGGAAAAGAACGCCGATTTGAAGGACAAAGAGAGCGTCGCGCGCGCCGTCGGCGTGGGCGCGGTCGTGTTCAACGCGCTTGCGAACAGCAGGATTAAGGACACCAACTTTGTCTGGGAGGACGCATTGTCCTTTGAGGGAAACACCGGCCCTTATGTGCAGTACACTTATGCGCGCAGTGCGAGTGTGTTAAGAAAGGCTGACGGAAACGATGCGAACGCCGGCGAATATACGGCGCTGAACACCGACGAGACCGAGCTGATTAAAAAACTGTCGGAGTTCCCCGCGGTTGTTTTGCGCGCGCACGACGAGTACGAGCCGAGCCATATTTCCCGCTACGCGATCGCGCTCTGCGCGCTGTTCAATCAGTTCTATCACAACTGCCCGATTATAAAGTCCGAGGGCGCGGTAAAGGCATTCCGTCTGAAGCTGACAAAGGCGGTTCACAACGTGCTGGGGAACTGTCTTGACCTGCTGGGCATGCAGAGAACGGAGGAAATTTAAGTTTAGACCGATTTCTTTCTTTACAAACCGGAATCTGTTCATTATAATATTTTTTAGAAACTTGAGCGAAAGAAAGGTATCATTATGTCCGGCCATTCCAAATGGAAAAATATAATGCATAAAAAAGAGAAAACCGACGCGCAAAAAGCGAAGATTTTCACCAAAATCGGCAAAGAAATCTCGATGGCGGTCAAACAGTTCGGCCCCGACCCGGTCAGCAACACCAAGCTGCGCGATCTGATCGCAAAAGCGAAGTCTTTTAACGTGCCCAACGACAACATTGAAAGAATCATCAAAAAAGCTTCCGGCAACGACGGCGAGCAATACGAAGTCGTGACCTATGAGGGCTACGGAATCGGCGGCGTCGCAATCATCGTAGAGGCGACCACAGACAACCGGAACCGCACCACCGCGGACGTCCGCCATTATTTTGACAAGTACGGCGGAAATTTGGGAACAACCGGCTGCGTTTCGTTTTTATTCGAAGACAAAGGCGTCATCATCGTTGACGCCGAGGACGCTGACGAAGACAGGTTTATGGAGGACGCGCTCGACAGCGGCGCGGAGGATTTCAGCAAAGAGGGCGACGTGTTCGAGGTGCTGACGGACGTCAATGATTTGAACGCCGTCAAAGAAGCCGTCGCGGCGAAAGGGTATAAAATCATTTCCGCCGAGCCCGACAAGATTCCTTCAACTTACGTCACGCTGACGGACGAGGAGCAGAAAGTCAAAATGCAAAAACTCCTTGATATGCTCGAAGACAACGACGACGTCACCAACGTATGGCACAACTGGGACAACGAAGAATAACATAAGCGTAATTCTCCTTTTGGGCGGCTTTTAAAGCCGCTCTTTTTTTATTGTTTTTGCCTGCCCGAACTGCTCCTTTGCATACGATCGGCTTTGCAAATAAAAAATCCCTGAGGAATTTCATCCTCAGGGACTTTTCTGGCGGAGAAGGAGAGATTTGAACTCTCGCGCCAGTTTATCACTGACCTACACCCTTAGCAGGGGCGCCTCTTCACCACTTGAGTACTTCTCCGTAGGAAATTCAATTTTATGTAAATTCCGCAGGCGGTTTTATATGTCTGGCGGAGAGAGTGGGATTCGAACCCACGGCTCATTGCTGAGTCACTGGTTTTCAAGACCAGCTCCTTAAACCGCTCGGACATCTCTCCATAACCAGATGACCTGCGAATCGTAGAATAACATAAAAACGTACCATTGTCAAGACTTTATTAAAAAATAAACCCTGTCGGGATATGGTATTTTTTGTTGAAAAAGCGTTTCTGATATGTTATACTAATATAAAATAATCGTTGAGCAATTCTATATTTCAATACATTTTAAATTATTATCGCCATCCCCCGGAGGAATTTCAATGAAAAGGATAACAAGCGCTGTTCTGATCTTTATACTCTGCCTGTCGCTTCATCCCGCGACGCCGGCTGCCGCCGCTTCGGAAGAAGCGTACCGTTTCACGGAAAGAATTGTTTACGGCGGAACAGCCGTCGATTACGGCGACTTTATCTATTATGCCAATCCGGACGACGGAATGCGGCTGTACCGCAGGACCGTCGGCAGGGACGACGCCGTGCTGATTTATCCGAATCCGGTCGGATATTTAAACATCGCGGACGAACGACTGTATTTTATTTCGGAAAACAAAATTATAAGCGTTTCCCTCTCCGGGCAGGACGAGCAGGTTCTGTACACCGGCGCAGACGGCATCGTCGATTTATATGCAACGCCGGACTGCCTTTACTTCCTTGAGAACGGTTCGGTCAGGAAATACAAAAGCGGAACGGTAAGCACGCTTTTTACGGATACGGAATTATGCGCCTTCCTTCCGCTCAGCGATACCGAGTTTCGGTGTTATAAAGCCAATCCCGATTACATAGAAATCGACCAGACCAGCGCCGAGATATACGAGGAATACCCCGAAAAATATCTTACCTATACATACAGTACCCGGACCAAAACCACAAAAACGGTGGCGGCGGAATCGTATAAAGCCACGGCGGAATACAACGGTCCTTTCGTAACCGTCGGAACCGTAACCCTGCCGCTGGCGGAATACATGCCTGGAACCTTTTTCTCGAAGAACGAGCAGGCGTGCGACTGTCACTACGACCCCAATATCGACTGCGTCGCTTCCATCAACGGCTGCAACTGCATGCGCTACTGGCCGTCCGGCAAAGCGAGCGACTGCGAAATCGACCTTTTGGGCGCGCAGTGCTTTGCCTTCGCGCGGTTTGTTTTCTACCGATGCTTCGGATTTATCGACCATCCCTCTTACAGCCAGGGTCTCTATTACAGCGTCGGTTCGCTGGCGCAGGGCGCCGTTACCGCGAACACCGTCAAAGAACTGCTGATGAAAACAAAAACCGGCGCGCATGTGCGCCTTTCGCGCGGGCACTCGGTTTCCATTTTCACCATGGACGAGCAGTACATCACCGTTTATCACGGCAACGCGGGCGGCGACGGCGTCGTGTCGCAGCCCTGCGTCGTTTCCACGAAGAAGTTCACCTGGGAGGAATTTGCCGCTTATGCCGCCGCGGGAATCAGTTACGCCAACATGCCATATGACTACCCCGGCGACAATACAAACCCGCAGAAAAAAAGCGAAGGCTATTACAGGCTGAACAGCAATATGAACGTGCGGGCGGGCACAAGCACGAAATACAAAATTATGGGTCAGCTCAGCCTTGGAAGCGTTATTAAAGTGCTTCAGGTCAGCAACGGCTGGGGCAGAATCGCTTACGGCGAAAGCACAAACCGCTGGATTTCATTAGATTACGCGGATTTCGTATCGCTGCCCGCGATTCTGCCCAAACAGGATTCCCCGGTTCAAATCGACGAAGCCGCGGGATACCTGATTGCCGGCGAAAAAACCGACGTATTCACGTTCAAAAACTCATTTTTAAACGGCAACCTCGCCGTTTTGGACAGCGACGAACAGGCATTGGAAGACGCGCAATACATCGGCACGGGATGCGTCGTAAAAATGGTGGTCGACGATGCGGTAATGGACAGCAAAACGGTTCTGATAAAAGGCGACGCGAACGGCAACGGAATTGTCGACGTCGGCGACTATTTGATGGTAAAGAGAATTTCACTCGGCAATTATCAGGTCGAAGGGGTTTATTGGAACGCGCTGGACATTAACGGCGACGGGCAAATCGATTCGATGGACTGCCTACTGATGAAGAAATATCTGGTCGGAACGCTAAATAGTTTGTCGAATAATATACAATAGTATATTAATTTTCTATAAATATCATTCACAAACCTATTTACAAAATTTAAATATTGTGCTATTATTAAGCCAGAAATAAGAATTTGAAGTAAAGGAGAGTATTATGAAAAAGAAGATTATCGCTGTTATCGTAGCTGCTCTTATGATAATACCTCTTTGCGGCGTATTGTCCTCGGCAGCGGAGACCAACATAGCGCAGGGAAAAAGCTATACCTATACCGGTAAATATGTTGACGGCAGCGGCAAAGTATTGTATCCGGACGCTACCGGTAAAGAGCTTACCGACGGTATTATGGGCAGCACAAAAGATGATTGCTCCTATTTAAAGGATCATTGGGTAGGCCTGAACTGGAAAGGCGAGAACACAGAATGCAACTCTCAAACCTGGAATAAGGACACAACAATCTCTATCAACTACATAACCGTTGATCTTGCCTCCGTTCAATCTTCTTTGACGAAATTCGTACTTTACGCTACTCAGTTCGCAGACGGAGTTGACAAGCCGAAGAGCGTAGAAGTATTTGTTTCCAGCAACGGAACCGATTACACTTCTGTCGGCACCGCAACGGAGACAAAGTTTGTTGACGCAGAAGTTGCCGGCAAACCCGAATACGGCATTTATGCTTACACCGTAACCGCCGCGACCGCTGCAAGCGCAAGATATGTTAAGTTTAAGGTTACGCACGGCGGCGCTTGGACGCACGTATCTGAAGTAGAGGTTTACCAGAGCGATGCGCCCGCTACTTCAAGTTCTACTTCCAGCGTTCCGACCGTTAAAGTTCCGAAAGAAACCTATTCGCTGATTACAACCGACGTTTCCAAGTGGCAGACCTATCAAATCACTGTCAACGACATAACAGAAGATGCGGTCGTTACTACAGAAGGCGATGCGGTTGTCATTTCCGGCAGCCAGCAGTTATGGCCTTTCGCTTACTATGATATTCCGGAAGCAGATCAGCATAAGGTTAAGATTTCCGATTTCAAACTGGTATACAAGTTTAAAGTTGAAGACGGAAAAGCAAACATCATCCTGTTCTGCGAAGGTTCCAAGTGCCTTGACAACACCAACTATATCAGCGATTTGACGCATATCATCGTTCCCGATGGAGAACCCGGCCGCGCGATTGGCGCCGACGACCTGCAGGACGGCATTTATGAAGGTTCTATTGACCTCTCCGCTCTTTCGTTAAGCGCCGGCTCGCTGAAGGAAGAAGGGTACATCACCATCTCGTCCGTAAAAGTGTTCACCGTTGGCGGCGGAAAAGTCACGATCGAGAAGTTCGCGCTTGAATCCTATGAAACGGTTGACGTTCCGGGCGATCCCGGCAGCTCTTCTTCAACCAGCAGCGCTTCCAGCCAGACTTCCAGCACCAGCAGCGCGCCGACTTCGACAAGCTCGTCGGCAGCATCCGGCTCCAGCTCGGGCGGCACAAAGGTTGGCGACGCCGGTGTTGCGGGAATGATTATCCTGTTTGCAGCTTCGCTTGCAGGCATGACCTTTGTTTCACTGAAAAAGAGAAGAGTTAAATAAACATTGAGAGACTTCATTGACGAATTAAGCGAAGGTTTTTATACTTTCGCTTAATTCCATTATTTCAGAATATATTTTTCAAAATGTGAATTTTTCCTATTTACAAAATTGATTATTTGTGATATTATTACTAACAGCCGTATAAAAAATCTAAAAAAAGGAGAATTACGATGAGAAAAATCATTGCTGTTGTTTTAACAGTACTTATGATTATTCCTCTCGGTATAGTCGTTTCATCAGCCGAAGCAACGAACGTCGCCAGGGGAATGACATATGAGTTTACCGGCGCTTTTACCGATTCGTCTTCTGGTAAGGTCTTATACCCGGATATCGACAATAAACAGCTTACCGACGGCGTTAAGTCGGAGACCATGGATGATTTCGGTTATTCGCCTGAGCTCTGGGTTGGCTTAAATATCAACGGAGCCAACGCAGACAAGGACAATTCGCTCAACTACATCGTCGTTGACCTCGGCGAGAAGAAGACAAATCTTACTCAGTTTGTCGTCTATACCGAGGAATATAAAGGCCCTGGCATTTTAAAGCCGAAGAGCATTGAAGTTTTCGTATCCGACGATAACTCGAACTTCACATCTATCGGAAAAATTGAAGAGCCTGTAAAAACGCTCGACTTCCCGGGCACCGATAATGCGGCTGACGGACTGTATAAATATGTTTTAAACGGCAACGCCAGCGGCAGATATGTTAAGTTCCTCATTCATCACGGTTCGAACTGGTGCTTCGTATCTGAGGTTGAGGTTTATCAGGATCCGGATGCAGAGCCCGCTCCCGAACCCGTTCAGGAGACCATTACCATCGACGGCAAGTTTGACGACACCGGCTGGAAAGCAAGCGGCTGGACGCATGTTGACAAATCCAACGCTTCCACTTTAGGCGTAGTTGACGAGAGAGAAGACAGCTTCGACTTCCAGTTCCGCGCAGACGACACCTACCTTTATGTTGCATTAAAGAGCAACAATAAGCCGCTCGGAACCGATGAAATTTTCGGCAACGGCAAAGGAACCATGTTCAGACTTTGGTT
>Ga0134095_1000107_pt1 | contig 95627 bp, 79 predicted proteins | sample 6_2taG_FD_94449 | JGI IMG/M metagenome (GOLD analysis project Ga0134095, IMG submission 94449) | Switchgrass degrading microbial communities from high solid loading bioreactors in New Hampshire, USA - 6_20_20_110_A2 metaG | ecosystem: Engineered > Bioreactor > Semi-continuous > Anaerobic >... | reverse complement strand
GAAAAATTCTTTGAACTCAGCATATAGCTGGGCGGCGAGGGTCTTGTTGTGCGCCATCACCAGCGTGGGTTTGTTGACTTTTTCGATGACGGAGGCGATGGTGAAGGTTTTGCCGGTTCCAGTAGCGCCCAGAAGCACCTGGTGGCGGTAACCTTTGTTGATGCCTTCGACAAGCTGGCGGATGGCTTCGGGCTGGTCCCCGGTCGGCTGATAGGGTGCGTGTAGTTTAAACTCCATAAGATTTCACACTTTCCTCTAATCCGTTTCCGGGTAGAAATAGAACATTTATTCCGTTTATGCTTCCGAATTGTTAATTTTACCCGATCTTTTCCCCCTGTACAGGTATAAGGTGAAATCTCTAACCTGCGGTCAGGCACGGGTTTTCGAGCCCGGCTGGTGTCATTTTACATAGATCGGGTTGCTGAAGATCCAGCCGCGCTCGCGCCCCAGGTATTCGAGATAGGCCTCCACCCGGTAGACGCCGGGTTCAGTTGTATTATATACCGCGGCCTCGCGGTTCTGCCAGGTGCGCTCCACCTTACCGTTCTTGATCAGGCGGAAGTTAGCCGGGCGCGGCAGGCGGATCTGCAGGGTGACCCCCCACTTGGAATTGATCTCTTCGCCCATGCATGCGCTGTCTTCCAGGGTCTGGGCTTTAAAGCGGAAGCCGCGCGTGGGCGCCGGCAGGTCATAGCCCACAAAGCAGCGGCCGCGCGCCAGCGCGTCCAGGATCAGGCGGCGGTCTTCGGCGACCTCGCCGCTGAGCGGGGTGGGGAGCAGCACATGCGTGTTGATCGTGCGGAAGTGAAACTCGTAAGGGAAGATCGTGCGCCGCAGGGGTCCCAAACGGGCAGGCAGCCCGTGAGCGTCGGACCCGCCTACAGCCACCACCGGCCGGCCGCGCGCCAGCAGCTCATCCCATTTGCGCAGTGTCTCCCCGGCAGGCCCCTCGGCGATGCGCTCGGGGTTGAAGGCGTAGTACACGGCATGAGCTTTGCTCTTGATGCGGTTTTTGAACTCCGAAAACCCGTTCCACAGCTCAATGCCGGTGAACCCGTGCACATCCCAGTCCTCCCAGGTGATATCCGTTTCATCCACCGCAGGGGCCGCGGGATCGTGGGGGTGAGCGATGAACGTCAGCCCGCCTACCTGGTGCACCTGGTTGATCAGGCGCTGCGTGTCGTAGGCCAGCGTGGCCACCTCACGGCCCGCGCCGATCACCAGCAGGTGATTTTTTTGCGGAATGCGGGCCTGGTCGTGGACCTCTTCTCCAACCATCAGCAGCACGCGCTGGTCGCCTTCCTGGTAATAGCGCTCCGGACCACTGACGTAGACGTTGTGGTCGGTCACAATCACGGCGTCCAGGCCGGCGCGCAGCGCAGCCTGGGCGATCTCCGCATGGCTGGCGTGGCCATCGGAATAGCGCGTGTGCATGTGGAGATTGAGGATAATTTCGTGCATAGCAAATTAAGCGGTACGGAAACCTGTCGCCTGGGGGGCAAGGACAGCGCCCAATGCGGGGGAGATAATTTGACGTTTCGCCAAACGAAAGGTATAATCCGCCTGCCTGAGAGAATGACTCTCGAATTGATCAGGAGGCCCTTGTGGAAATCTATCTGGATATCGCACTGATTATAACGTCAATTGCGCTGATTGCCAGCGTTATCTTGCAGAGTAAAGGCGCCGGCCTGGGCGGGTTGACAGGCGGCGATACGGGTGGGATCTTTACCGCTCGCCGCGGGATCGAGAAAACGCTGTTTCGCATCACCATCGTGCTTGCTGTTCTCTTCTTCATCCTGGCGGTTGCCACGGTGATGGTGAACGGATAGAAGAATTCCGGACGCCCGGATCCTGCAGGCCGTATTCGATAAGCTGCCGCCTTCAGGCGGCTCGCGGCCTTAATGGAGAGGCGTCCTTTTTTATTGTTTAATGATGAAAAAGCTGCGCTGGCAACTCCTGGTCGTGCTGCTGGCTCTGGCCGCCATCGCTGTTCTGTTGATCGGGCAGCAGCCGACACGGCTTCCGGGGGTCCTGGCCCCCTCCGAAGCGCCTGCACAGGGGGGAGTTTATACCGAGGCGCTGATCGGCTCTTTTAACCGTCTCAATCCGGTCCTGGATTATTACAACGCCGCAGACCACGATGTCGATTCCCTGATCTACAGCGGCCTGATGCGCTTCGACGGCAGCGGGATCCCTCACGGAGACCTGGCCGATTCTTGGGGCATCTCGGTCGACGGGACGATTTACAACTTCCTGATCCGCGAGGGCGCCGTCTGGCATGACGGTGAACCGGTGACCAGCGAAGATGTGGTCTTTACGGTGGAGCTGATGCGGGACGAGAACATCCCCATGCCTCCCGACCTGCGCGCATTCTGGCAGGAAGTGGAAGTGGAGGCCTTTGACCCGCAGACCGTTTCCTTTAAACTCCCCGAGGCCTTTGCGCCGTTTATGGATTACCTGACCTTCGCCGTGCTGCCGGAGCATCTGCTGGGTGATCTCGACCCGCAGGCGCTGGTGGACGATCCCTTCAACCTGCAGCCGGTGGGCAGCGGTCCGTACCGCTTTGAGCGCCTGCTGGTGGAGAACGGCGAAATCACGGGCGTGGTGCTGAACGCTTTCGAGGATTATTACGGCGGCCGGCCTTTCATCGACCAGATGGTCTTCCGCTATTATCCGGATTCGGCAGCCGCCCTGCAGGCTTATAAAGCCGGCGAGGTGATGGGCATCAGCCGGGTCAGCGAGGATGTCCTGGACGAAGCGCTGAAGGAGCCGGGGCTGGACGTGCACACAGCGCGCCTGCCCAATCTGACGCTGGTCTTCCTCAACCTGGACAACTCCCGCCTGAGCTTCTTTCAGGAGCCCGAGGTGCGCCGGGCGCTGCTGATGGCCATTAACCGGCCGCGCATCCGTGATCAGATCCTCAACAGCCAGGCGATCATCGCCGACGGCCCGATCCTGCCCGGCACATGGGCCTATTACGAGGAGATCGAGCACGTCGAGTTTGATCCGAACGCGGCGGTGAACATGCTGCGCGAGGCGGGCTTCACCTTCCCCGCCGAAGGCGGCAACGTGCGAAGCAGGGAGGGCAGCTCGCTGTCCTTCGAACTGGTCTATCCGGACAGCGGAGACTTCCCGGCGATCGCCGAGGCCATCCGCAGCGATTGGGCCAGCATTGGCGTGCAGGCCGAGCTGAAGCCCGTCTCGTACGAGTCCCTGCTCAGCGATTATCTGGAGCCGCGTGAATACGAGGCCGCCCTGGTGGATATCAATCTGGCGCGCTCGCCCGACCCTGATCCTTATCCCTTCTGGCACCAGACGCAGAAGGGCAGCGGGCAGAACTACAGCGGCTGGGACGACCGCCAGGCGAGCGAGTATCTGGAGCAGGCGCGCGTGCTGGATAACCTGGATGAGCGCAAGAAGCGCTACCGCAACTTCCAGGTGCGCTTCACCGACCAGATGCCCGCTCTGCCGCTCTTCTACCCGGTATATTCTTACGCCATCGACCAGAACGTGCAGGGGGTGCGCATTGGCCCGCTGTTCGATTACAGCGACCGCTTCGCGACGCTGACAAACTGGTATCTGGTTTCCGCCCGCTCGGCGCAGGTGCCTGCAACCCCCCAGCCGTGAGGCGCGGGTTCTGATGAATGCAAAAAGCCGGTCAGTAAGCTGACCGGCTTTTTTATTTCTGAAGATGGTGCTGTTTCGGTTAATCGCTGAACAGCCAGGCTGCATACTCAGCCGTTTATCGCCTGATGAAGGGCAGGAAGTTCAAAATGCCGCCGTTCAGGCTGCTCTGGCGGATCCATCCGGCGATCCCGCCGTAATTTACCTTCCACCAGATGCCGCCGCGTGCGGCGACCCCATTCACGCCGTTTTCGGTGGGCATGATTGTGACATTCGCGCCTGCCGGGACATTATTAAATGGAGCGAAATTATCTCCAGGCCCCAGGTACAGTTCGGAACTGCTGCGTGTGGTAGCGTCGTCCCAGGGCCGGAACAGGCCCGAGGTGACGGCAGGCTCAACATAAACCATCATCAGGCCGTTCGCGACGTAGCGCTCGTAAGCCCCGGCACTTGCTTCCCACTCCAGCTGATAGGTCTCACTCAACTCCGGGGGCAATTGTGAGAGGTTGGCCTCCACATCCTCTTTGAGCAGACTGGCGACGAGCTGGCTCTGCTTACAGCCTTTCTCCAGACTGCCGTACTCGTTGCAGTATGTGTTATTGACCACCTGGCCGTTGACCACCATCGTCGATGAGCCGCCGCTGTCCAGACTGACCGCGTCGGTGGCGCCCAGGTACTGCAGGGCGAACTCGCCCAGCTGCGTGGTCGTCATACCCACGCTGACGCCCGGGTTCTGCCCGTCTACCACCATAAAGAAGATGTAATTCTGGTTGTAAGCCACAGCGGTGCGCGAATCGAGCACGTTTGCCGCCGGATTGGACATCGATTGGATGCGGCCGTCTCGCAGGAAGTGGAAATCGCCGCCGATGCTGGTGTAGGTGCCAGACCAGTCTTCCTGGATATCGGAAAAACCGCAGTGGGTGATCGCCTGTGCAATGCCCACCTGGTCGCCCACCTGAAGTCCCCAACTCATCAGCTTGCCTGCCATGAAGTCCTCATGAGCAGCCAGCACCACCTGGTCGTACTGGATAGGCGTACTGCCGGGATTGGTGATGATCTCACGGATGTAGCCGGTGTAGCTGGAGGCTCTGGGGTTTTTCTGGTTATACGGGACCAGCCCGGCCGGCTCGGTCATCTCGACCACGATCTCCAGCCCCGGTTTATAGCTGCCGCCGTAGGGCGGCGTGTGGCTGCTGTACTGCGGGGTGAAAAGTGAGAGCTGCTGGCTGCCCGGTACGGTGTTCAGCAGGTGTATTTTCTGGTCTTTTCCGGAAGGGTAGTGGATAAACAACTGGTTGGCAGCCGGCTGCTGCACCCCGCCGCCGATGAAAGCGCGCCCGTCGCGAGTCCAGGCAAAGCCGCTGCCGCTGTGGCATTCATCGAAGCGTTTGACGAACCAGCCCGACTGCACCTGTCCGCGCCAGGGCACACCGGTCTGGGTGTCGAAGTAATAGCCGTTAACGGCCACCAGCACACGGCTGCGCCCGCCGGGCCGGTCGCCCCACTGGCTCACGGTGCCGTCGTAGCGGCGCGCCTGGCCGCTGGTGGTCTCGCGACCGGTGAGACGCCCGGTTGCCAGGCTGCTCTCCACGGTCACATAGGGCAGGCAGCGGTCCATGCGGGAGACGAAGACCTGATTGGGACCGCTGCTGGTGCGGATGCTGAATTTTTGATACTCAATGCCTGGGGCGAGGGTCTGCCAGCCGCCGGAGCTCTGCTGGCTGAGGACCGGCTGTGCTGAACCGGCCAGCAGGATCAGGATCAACAGTACGACCACCGTTAATCGGTAAGTTTTCATTGTCCACCTCTAAAATGTTCAAACGATAAGACTAAGGTGTGCGGTTGTAAATACGACGGTAAATGCTGAAGTTTTCGTAAATGCGGCGGATGTACAGCCGGGTTTCTTCGAAGCGGATGACCTCCAGGAAAAGATCAGGGTCATCCGGGGCGAGCTGTTTCCAGGCGATAGCATTCCCCGGTCCCCCGTTGTAGGCGGCCAGTGCGGCGTACATATCTCCTTTAAAACGGGTGCGCTGGGTGTCCAGATACTCCACGCCAAAGCGGATGTTCACGATAGGCCGGTTGAGATCGCTGCTGGTGTAATCCTTTGGCCAGCCCAGATTGCGAGCGATCTCTTCACCAGTACTGGGGATGATCTGCATTAAACCACTGGCCGCGGCCGAGGAGCGCACGAAGCTCTCGAAAAGGCTCTCCTGGCGGATCAGGCTGAAGAGAAACAGGGGGTGGAAGTTGTATTCCTGACCATAGGGGATGATCAGGTCCGCAAAGTGCGTCCCGAAGCGCAGGCGGTTGAAATAGGACGGCGCGCTGAGCGAGGTAGCGTCATCCATCCCCGCCAGATTGAGCACCTGGCGGGCGGCCATGGTGGCGGAGCGGTACAGGCCGATTTCATTCAGGTAGTTTGCCAGGCGGTAGGAGCCCACCGGATCGTTCGATAACGCCTGGCGGAGCGTCTCGAACTCGGAGCGCGCTTCGGCGAACAGGCCGAGCCGCCACAGTTCGCTGCCGCGCTGCAGATAACTGTCATTGGCCAGGGGGCCCAGACCGGAGAGGTCGGTGTCGGCCGGCAGGTCGAAGTTCAGGCGCAGCCATTCTTCGGCCTTTGCCTTCTCGCTGGCCTCATCGTAGGCCAGGTCATACGCCACAGGCGGGGTGAACGGCTCGCGGTTGGAGAGGATATCGAGCGCTCGTTCGGAGTAGTAGCCGGTGGGGTCCATGGCTGCCGTCTGCTGCCAGGTCTGGCGGGCCGCTTCGCTGTCGCCCAGAGCGTTCTGGGCTTTTCCCATCCAGAACAGCGCCGCGGAGCGTTCTTCAGGGTTCTTCGAAGCGTCGAAGGCGCGCTTGAAGGCGATGTAGGCTTCGGCATAGCGCTCCAGACGGTACTGGCAGATCCCGGAGAGGTACAGGCCGCGGCGCACATTCTCGTAACCGGGGTATTCGATGGCCAGCCGCTCCCAGAGCTGGATGGCCAGCTCCAGGTTCCCGCTCAACTCGGCAACCGCAGCGGCGTCGTACAGATACTCCGGAGCGCGCTCGTGAGTTGGATACCCTTCTACAAAATCGAGCAGGGTCTCGATCGCCAGGGTGTACTGGTCCAGATAGGCCCACTGGGTGTAGGCTTTCTGGTTCCACGCCTCAGCCCAGAAGGGATGTTCCGGGTGCTCGCGGATGAAGCGGTCCCAGATGTCCACGGCACCCTGATACCCGCCGAGTGCGCGTGTGGTCAGGGCGCTGTAATAACGGGCTGTGCCCGGATCGGCCGGGTTGTTCTGCAGGTAGCGGTCGAAGGCTGCCAGGGCGACGCCGTACTGGCCGGCGAAATAATCGACGATGCCGCGCTGCAGGTCGTCGACCGGAATGCCGGCCTCCACCAGCGCCACCAGAGCAGAATAGGATTCATACACCGTGGGGTAAGCGCGCACCGCCTGCAGGTAAAGTTCGTAAGCCTCCTCCATCTGCCCCAGGGTGGTGTACACCTGGCCTTTGCGCAGCAGCACCAGCGCTTTCGTGCTCTCGCTGGAAGTGCGGGCGAAGACATCGTCGTAGAGCGCCAGCGCGGTCTCGTAATCGCCGGCCAGCGCATGGGAGCGCGCCAGCTTCATCTGAATAAAAAGGCTGTCCAGCAGGCTGGGCGCCTGCAGGGCAGCGCGGTAGTCCTGGGCGGCTGTTGTATAGTCGCCGGCGGCGAAGAGTGCATCGGCGCGCAGGTCATACACATAGGCGTCGATCACGCCCGGCCGCAGGGTCAGGTAGTCCTGATAAGCCCCAGCCGCTTCGGTGTAGCGCTCCTGGGCACGGTACGCCTGGCCGAGAAAGAAGTGGGCCGGTGCGGCCTGCTCGCTGTCCGGGAAGTCCTGCAGCAGCTCCTGCAGCGCACTGACGGCGGCATCGTAATTTCCGGCGAAGAAATGGGTGCGGCCAATGCCCAGCTGGGCCTCGGCCTGAATCTTTGCCTCGCTCGACCCCTGGCGCGCCCGGGTGAACTCATCGAGGGCCCTCTCCCAGTCGCCATTTTGCAGCGCATGATCCCCCTGTTCGATGCGCACAGCCGGGACCGGCGTGGGCGTTGGGGGCGGGGTGGGAGTAGGGGGAGGTGTGGGTGAGGACGTCAGCGTGGGACTGGTTGAAGGCGTGGGTGAAGGCCCAAACAGCGGTGACTGCCCCACCATCGAGCAGGCGAGAACGGCAGCTGCCAGCAGCAGGGCTGCCAGCCCGATTGTAATGCGAACTGGCTTCATGCAGGCGACTATAACCGAGGCCTGATGGGATGTCAATATTCCTTCTATTATCCGGTTCGGATAGATAATACGGAAGAGCTGCTGAACTGCAGCGTAAAGGGATGGCAGACGCGTATTTTCCTGCCCTCCCCCGTGAGCAGTGCAACCGCATGGCGACACGGACTTCCGCCCGCAGGCCGCTTCGACCGGGCTTGCGCAGCAAGCCGCTCCGCGCGCCTGCGGGCAATAAATCCCGCAACCAGGCATCCGGATCGGCATGCTTCGCATGCCAGGTCGAAGGACGCCTGATTGCGGGACTAAGATGCTGGCGGCCATGAAGATTTAAAACCTACACTTGTGAGACCCGGCCTCCCTCGTGAGGAAAAGATCGCCGCACAGGGGAGGAGTCATGGAACTCACAGGGGGCAGATTTTTGGTAGGTCCAGTTAACTCGTGCCGTGAATGTCGTCTTACGTGCGTCAAGGGCACGGCGCGCTGCAAGCAGCCGTCGTGCTGTCCGGTCCTTTACCCAGAGAAAAAAACTCCCTACTCCGCCGCAGCGCCGTGCCCATACAGCAAATTGACTTGTGTAAGGTGCTGTAGGAGCATGGTTGTTTGCGACCTGTTATCCTACCTCGTACATAAACTTACCCCCTTCTGTGCAGATTGATCTCCTGCCCGGCAGAGATGCTTTGACAATCTCCCCGATGCATGTTAAACTCTATCTGTTTGAGACCTGATGCATTCCTTTTATAACGGATGCCGGGAAACCCGTATTCATCTTACGCTCTCCCTGAGGGCGTTTTTTGTGCACCAGAGGCTTATGAGAACCGTAGAATGGGATTACGATCGCAGTCAACTGCGCATGATCGAACAGCGGCTGCTGCCGGCGGAGCTGAAGATCGTCTCCTTCGACGATTATCGCCAGGTGGCGGCTGCTATTCGCGATATGGTGGTGCGCGGCGCGCCGGCCATCGGCGCGGCTGCCGCATTCGGCCTGGCGCTGGCCGCCCGGCAGTCGTCTGCCCGTGACGTCACCTCGCTGCGCGCTGACCTTAAAGATGCCGCCGAGGTGCTTCAGGAGGCCCGCCCCACAGCGGTGAACCTCTCCTGGGCGTTGAAGCGCATGATGCAGGCCGCCATCCAGTATGAAGGCTCTGACGCAGTTGAGCTGCGTGACCTGTTGCTGGCCGAGGCCCAGCGCATCGCCGACGAGGACGTGGCCATCAACGAGCGCATGGCCACCCACGGCGCCCGCCTGATCGACGATGGCGACACCATCATCCACCACTGCAACACCGGCGCGCTGGCCACCGTTGATTGGGGCACCGCCCTGGGCGTGATCCGCAAGGCGCACGAACTGGGCAAGCGCGTGCACGTGCTGGTGGATGAGACCCGCCCGCGCCTGCAGGGCGCCCGGCTGACCGCCTGGGAGCTGCAGCAGTACGGCATCCCTTACGAGATTATCAGCGATAACGCTGCGGGCTATTTCCTGCGTTCGGGTCAGGTACAGAAAGTGCTCTTCGGCGCCGACCGCGTAGCGGCCAACGGCGATGTGGCCAACAAGATCGGCACCTATATGCTCGCCCTGGCCGCGTACGACAACGGCGTCCCCGCCTATTCGGTCGTGCCCACTTCTACGATCGACCTCTCACTGGCGCACGGCGGCCTGATCCCCATTGAAGAGCGCGACCCCGGCGAAGTCCTGGGGCTGCAGGTCGAGGGACAGCCGGTTGTGCCGCCGGGTTCGAAAGCGCGCAACCCGGCATTCGATGTCACCCCGCATCGTCTGCTGACCGGTATCATCACAGAGAACGGCGTCGTTTACCCGCCCTTTGAAGAGAACCTGGCCCGGGCAGTGCGCGGAGAAAACCTGGCTGAGAAGACCGAGTGAAGCGATGATCATTACCGTATCCGGCTCCGTAGCCTACGATTACCTGATGACCTTCCCGGGTTACTTCCGGGACCACATCCTTCCCGAGCATATTGAATCGCTCAGTCTGTCGTTCCTGGTCGAGTCGATGGTGCGCCAGCGCGGCGGAATTGCCCCGAACATCGCCTACACCCTGGCTCTGCTCGGCGGTCACCCGCGCCTGTTTGCCACTGTGGGCGAAGACTTCGAAGATTACCGCCTGTGGCTGGAGAGCAAGGGGATCGACACCACCGACGCACGCGTGATCCCGGGCGATTACACGGCTTCATTCTTTGTCAACACCGACCGCGCCAACGCCCAGATCGCCAGCTTTTACCCTGGCGCTATGGCCAGAGCCAGCGAGTTCTCGCTGCACGATATGAGCGGCGAACGGCCCGACCTGCTGGTGATCTCGCCTAACGACCCGGCGGCCATGACCCGCTACGTGCAGGAAAGCAAGGAGCTGGGCATCCCCTATGTATACGACCCCAGCCAGCAGATCGTGCGCCTCAGCGCCGGTGACATTCTGCAGGGCATCCAGGGCGCACAGGCGCTGTTTGTCAACGAATACGAGTTCGCCCTGATTCAGAAGCACACCGGCCTGACCTCAGATGAAATCATCGAGCAGGCCGGCTTTGTGGTCATCACGCGCGGCGAGCAGGGCGCCAGTATTTACAACAACGGCAGCGTGATCCACGTGCCCACCGTACCGCCCCGGCGCATTGTCGACCCCACCGGTATTGGCGATGCTTTTCGCGGCGGTTTTCTCAGCGGCTACAGCTACGGGCTGGATTTTGAAACCTGCGGCCAGATGGGCGCCCTGGCGGCGACCTACTGCCTGGAGGAGCGCGGCACGATGAGCCACAGCTTCACCCCGGCTGAATTCGTCAGCCGCTTCCGCACGCACTTCGACGACAACGGAAAACTGGACGTGCTGCTGGCGTCCAGCACCGCGGTTCAGGAAGGTTGACCTTCTTCTATCGTTATTCCGCAATCCCATTCTACTGGAGACCCTCATGAAAGAGTACGATATCAAAGATGCAAATCTGGCCGAAGGCGGCCGCCGGCGCATTGAGTGGGCGGAGCGTGAGATGCCCGTTCTGCGGCTCATCCGCGAACGCTTCGCAAAAGAGCAGCCGCTGAAAGGCTTACGGATTTCAGCCTGCCTGCATGTCACCACCGAGACAGCGAACCTGATGAAAACCCTGCAGGCCGGCGGCGCGGATGTGGTGCTGACCGCCTCCAACCCGCTGTCCACACAGGATGATGTGGCGGCTTCCCTGGTAACTCATGACGAGATCCCGGTGTTTGCGATCAAAGGCGAGGACAACGTCACATACTATCGCCATATCAACGCCGCGCTGGACCACAAACCGCACCTGACCATGGACGATGGGGCGGACCTGGTGGGGACGCTGCACAAAGAGCGGCGGGAGCTGCTGGGTGAGGTCATCGGCGGCACTGAAGAGACCACCACCGGCGTCATCCGCCTGCGGGCAATGGCCGCCGACGGCGCGCTGAACTTCCCGGTGATCGCCGTCAACGACGCCATGACCAAGCACTTCTTCGATAACCGCTACGGCACCGGCCAGTCCACGATCGACGGTGTGATCCGCGCTACCAACATCCTGCTTGCCGGTAAGACTTTCGTGGTGGCCGGATACGGCTGGTGCGGGCGCGGCCTGGCCACCCGGGCGCGCGGCATGGGCGCCAACGTGATCGTCACCGAGGTCGACCCTCTGGCCGCCCTGGAGGCGGTGATGGACGGCTTCCGCGTGATGCCCATGAACGAAGCCGCTCCCATCGGCGATATCTTCGTCACCGTCACCGGCGACCTGAACGTGATCGATCGCCATCACTTTGAGCTGATGAAGGATGGGGCTATTGTGGCTAACTCGGGGCACTTCAACGTCGAGATCAACATCCCCGCCCTGGAGGAGATGGCTAAAGAAAAACGCCTGGTGCGCCCCTTCGTCGAGCAGTTCATCCTGGAGGATGGCCGCCGCATCCACCTGCTGGGTGAGGGCCGCCTGATCAACCTGGCCTCCGCCGAGGGTCACCCGGCCAGTGTCATGGACATGTCCTTCGCCAACCAGGCGCTCAGCGCTGAATACATGGTGAAGAACGCTGAGAAGCTGCAGAAGAAGGTCTACAGCGTTCCCGAGGAGATTGACCGCGAGATCGCCCGCATCAAGCTGGAATCGATGGGCGTGAAAATCGACACCCTGACTCCCGAGCAGGTCGCCTACCTGAACTCCTGGGAAGCGGGCACATAAACCTGGCAGAGTAAAGATCTCACGCCGCAGTTCTCATAAAGAGCTGCGGCGTTTTTTATTTCGAAATGCTCTCCTTCGGGCCGGGAAGGCGCCGCAGGGCCTCTTCCAGGCTGGCAGGGGCTTCGCTGCGCAGGATCGACCAGACCTCAAAGTCTGCGTAGCGGCCGCGTATAAACGCGGCGCCGCGCAGGGTGCCTTCGTACTGGTAGCCGCATTTCTCCGCCACCCGCCGGGAAGCTTTGTTTTCGGGGACGATCTTCAGTTCCAGGCGGTTGATCGGGTACAGGGCGAAGAGGATGTAAGTCATCAGGAGCAGGGCTTCGGTGATAATCCCGCGGCCGCTGTTCGCCGCCGGATCGAACAGGCGGTAGCCGATTTCGTATCCAGTCAGGTAGGGTGCGCCCTTGAAGTAGAGGATCACCCCCAGCAAACGACCATCCAGGTCGCAGATCAACACGTCCCCTTCCTGGCTGCTCCAGAAACCGCTCTCCTGGTAGCTGCGGCGGAATTCGCTTTCGGATGGGATGTATAGCGGGAAATAGGGACCACGTCCTTCGATATCCGTATGGTACGGGTAGAGCACCGCCAGGTCACTCTCCTGTACGGTACGCAGCATCATATTCCTGCCCTTAACCAGCACAGCCTGCCTCCTCCCTCGCGCGCCCTGTCAGCGCTTTCTATTGAATCGAAAAAGGCACTGTCTTGCCCGACATAATTTAACCACGCAGGTGCAGGATCGGGCAATGCCGGAACAGCCCTCACAGGAGCACAGTGTGGGGCAGGTGACCGGCGCTGCGAGAACGGATCAGGATGCACCAGAACTCTCTGTGCGCTTTTCGAGCGGCACCCAGCGGCGGTCGCGCGGGCCGGTGTACTGCGACTGGGGGCGGATCAGGCGGTTTTCGCGCTGCTGCTCGCGGCAGTGGGCGATCCAGCCAGCCGCCCGGCTGATCGTGAATGTGGGGGTGAAGAGCTCCAGCGGGATCTCCAGCCCGTGCAGCAGCAGCGCCGTATAGAACTCGACATTGGTCTGCAGCCGGCGCCCGGGTTTGTATTCTTCCAGCAGCTCCAGTGCTTTGCGCTCAACCGCCCGTGCCAGTTCGTACAACCGCATGTCCCCTGCCTGGCGGTAGAGCGTCTCTGCAGCTGCGGCGAGCACATCGGCGCGCGGATCGCGCACCTTATAGACGCGGTGCCCGAAGCCCATCAGGCGCTCCCCGCTTTCCAGCTTTTTACGCAGGTATGCTTCCGCCTGATCGGGATCGCCGATCTCAAAGACCATCTGCAGCGCTGGTCCGGGCGCCCCGCCGTGTAAGGGTCCCTTCAGAGCCCCGATGGCGCCCACCAGGGCGGAGACCAGGTCGGAGCCGGTGGAGATGATCACACGCGCTGTAAACGTGGAGGCGTTGAGTCCGTGGTCGATCACCGTGTTGAGGTACGTTTCCAGGGCGCGTACGTGGGCTGGATGCGGTTCGCTCCCGCGCAGCATGTAGAGGTAGCTGGACGCCAGACCCATGCCGGGGGGCGGTTCAAGCGGCTGCAGACCGCTGCGCAGACGCCACCAGGTCGCGGCCATGACCGGCAGGCGGGCCAGCAGGGCAGCGTCCTGGGCCCATCCCTGCGAGTCGGATGGCAGATCCAGGCTGAGCAGTCCCGCCGTCATGCGCAGCGCCTCCATGCTGTCCACCCCGGTGGACGCAGCGGCCCGGAGCACGTCGAGGACCGCCGCGGGCAGACGACTGTTTTCGGCCAGCAGGAAGCGAAATTCCTCAAGCTGGCTGGCTGTGGGTAGTTCGCCGCTCCACAGCAGGTAGACCATCTCCTCAAAGGCGGCGCGGGGGGCGATCTCCTCCAGCGGGAAGCCGGCGATCACCAGCTCACCCGCCTCCCCATCCACATGGCTGAGCCGGGTCTGGGCAGCGACGACGCCCTCCAGCCCCGGAATGTAATGACTCTGATTGTCGTTCATTCCCCTCTCCTGACCATAAAGTTGTGTTTGTGGAATTATAAGCCGTCGTTTTGCATCGTCAATATTGATCAATGAATCAATATATTGGTATAATGGGGCAGCATTCCAGGTTTCCGAAAGAGGATGGGGCGAAGATGGCTAAAGCTGTTTATTTGAGCGCACGCGAAGCGGCGGAAGAGCTGGGAGTTTCGCCAGCCACCCTGTACTCCTACGTCAGCCGGGGGCTGATCCGTTCGGAAGCGGTAGGCGATGAGAAGCGCCGCCGGCGCTACCGGGCGGAGGATATCGAGCGCTTGAAAGCGCGGCGCGAGCTGCGCCGCGATCCCGCCGGGGCCGCGCAGCAGGCGTTGAGCTGGGGGATGCCGCTGCTGGAATCGGAGCTCACGCTGATTGCAGACGGCCGGCTGTACTACCGCGGCTGCGACGCCCTTAAGCTGGCGCGCGAGATGAGCTTTGAACAGACCGCCCGCCTGCTGTGGACCGGGGAGGCGCAGGAGACCTCTTTTTCACCGCCTTCACCGGCACTGCAGTTGAATGCCGGGGCGATAACCCTGGGCGGTATTGAAGCCTTTCAGGCCGCCCTGCTGCATGCCGAAGCCGGAGACCCGGCGGCCTACGACCTGCGGCCGAAAAGCGTGGTGCAGAAAGGGAAGGGCATCCTGCGGCTGTTCACAGCCGTGCTGGCCGGGCCCAACGGCGCCAGCCGGCCTGCCGCCAGTGCACTGCAGTCGGCCTGGGCGCCCGACCGGCCAGAGGCTGCCGGCCTGATCAACGCTGCGCTGGTGCTGTGCGCCGATCACGAGCTGAACACCTCCGCGTTCACGGTGCGCTGTGCGGCTTCGGCCGGAGCTTCGCCGTATGCGGCCGTGCTCGCCGGGCTGGCGGCGCTGAAAGGGGTGAGGCACGGCGGCGCCGCGCGCCGGGTGCAGGCCCTTTTTCAAGAAGTGGAGCGCTCCGGACAGGTTCAGGGTGTGCTTTCAGCCCGTCTGCAGCGCGGCGAGGGCATCCCCGGTTTCGGTCACCCGCTGTATCCGCAGGGCGACCCGCGCGCCCGCCTGCTGCTGGAGATGCTTGCAGAGAGCAGGCCTGCGCAGGCGCTGGAGCTGGCTCAGGCGATCACTGCGGAGGCCCAGGAGCTGCTCGGTGAGCAGCCCAACATCGATTTCGCTCTGGTGTGCCTGCAGCAGGCGCTGGGCCTGCCGGAGGATGCCGCGCTGCTGCTTTTCGCACTCGGTCGCACGGCGGGGTGGATCGCCCACGCCATCGAACAGTACCGCGCAGGGACCCTGATCCGGCCGCGGGCGCGCTATACCGGACCCCCACCGGAACCAGCCTCCCCCCATGGAGATGATCGATGATAACAATGCTGAATAAAGTCATAGACGAGCTGCTGGAGAAGGCGTGCCCTGCCATCCGCTACCGCGTGCGGCGTGAAATCCTCCACCAGCCGCCTGAAATGCCGCAGCTTCAGGCTTTGCAGGATCTCATCCTGGCGGATCCCGCTGTCCGGCAGACGCTTGCGGCTCAAGGGCCGGACGGCTGGATCGGGAGGGATTTCCACGGAGCGGACAGCATGGAAGGAGGGATCCGTCTGCTGTGCGAAAAGGGCATGGAACCGTCCCAGCCGCCCCTGGCCCGGGCACTGCAGGCTCTGACCCACCCGGGCGAGCGCCTGGGAAAGGGCCTGCGAAAGCGGGGCCCAGCCTGGACGCACAGGGCCTGGATGGACCCGAACTGATCCGGGCGGTGGTGTTCGCCTACGCCGGCATCGAAGACCGGCCTGACCTTCAGGCGAAGATCCGGCACGCGCTGCAGGCTTTTCAGACTGTCCGGGACATGGGGTCGCCTGACGAACCTTTTGAGCCGTACCGCGGAAAGAGGGTGCTGCGCCAGGGCTTCATCTGGCCCGGCGTCTACCACCTGCGCCTGCTGGCGTTTACACAGGGCTGGCGCAGCGCCGCGAACATGAAGATGGCTGCTGAAGCGGTACAGCGCCTGGTCGATTATTCGCCGCTGCCCGTATATTACCTGCGCTGGGGCTCGCAGTTAATCGCCCCGGGCCTCTTCTGCATGGATGACTTCAACCCGTCCCTGCTCGAGCTGGATGACAACGGGTGGATGTTCTGGTTCCACCGCGCCGAGCTTCTGGCCAGGCTGGGCGTCGTGCCGGCGGTCCCCGCGCTGCAGCGGCAGGTCCATAAGCTGGCAGAAATGATGAACGATAATGATGGCTGGTTCACGCTGCGGCTGGAGAGTCCCTACTTTCGCAAGATCGGACCGTACGCCGGACTGATGCTGGAACAGGACTGGCGCGTGCCCCGGCGGCGGATCTACGACCTGACGTTTCGCAGTCTGCTCATCCTGCATTACAGCGGTTACCTGGACCTGCAGTGCGGAGCCTGAAAAATAAAAAATGGGATGAAGCCCAAACAGGCTTCATCCCATTCTCCGGATGAACCGGATTACCCAGACCAGCTGTAACCCTGTTTCATGTCGGTAACTCCTTTCTCAAAAATTCCGGTTTGATTTGTTGGGCGCCGTGACCCAACCGGTAGCGATGGGCCCGGCCGCGCGCAGTACATGGCCGCAAGCCAGGGCTAGCGGCTGTTCAGGCTGCGGATCAGGGCACGGGTGTCCAGCCCGTCGCAGCCGATGCGTATGGCCAGGTCCTCACCGTACTCCGGTTGGCCGGCTCTCCACAACTCACGTAAGTAAGCGCCGCAGTCCCGGTTTTTAAACCAGTTCGCCCCGAAACTCGCCTGCAGGTATTCCCTGAGCTGGGCGACCAGGATCCAGGCGCGCAGGTACTGGGCGCTGTAAAAACCATCGTCCATATCGATCAGGTAGAAATCGGGAGGGATGTAGATCTGCAGGCGGCCGCTGAGCAGTTCAGAGTAGCGCTCCGCCGGGTCGCCTTCCAGCGCGCCGGTGTGATACTCGTATTCGAACATGAATTTTGCAGCACAGCGCCGGATGCTCATCAGGTGGATGAAGTTGGCGTGCTGCAGGTAGAGATAAGTCTGCAGGCCGTGCACGCGTTCGCTGACCCAGGCCTCGGTGCGGGCCAGGTCTTCGAACAGGAAAGCGAACACCTCGCCGACCGTATCGTCGCCCAGATAGCGGTTGATAAAGGGCAGCTGCGGGTCGATGGCGATGCCCATCAGGCTGTGCCCCAGTTCGTGCAGAGAAAAGATATAGTCGGAGTAACCGCCGACCGGGTTGATCACCAGCTTGATCTCGTCCGGTACGCGCACATAGGCCGTGAAGGGCCGCGGCGATTTCTGCGGCCGCGGTTCGGCATCAAATTCCAGCCCCTGAATTTGATCCAGGTCAAAGCCCAGGTCGCGGGCGGTGGAGTAGACCGCCTCTTTCAACCCGGACGGGGGGAACAGAGGATCATAAGCCTTGCCGCGCATCAGGTAGTAGACGTCGGCGGACTGCAGTTTATCGGGCCCCACCACCTGACGGGCAAAGGCGGGAAGCTGGGCCCGGTACATGGCTTCGGTCTCTTCCAGGATCTCGGCTGCCATCAGGTAGAGCGGGTAAAGCTGCAGCCCTTTGAGACGGTCGCACAGCTCGCCGTAATTGTCGAAGCCCAGATCGTTGGCCAGGGCCTGCATTTGCTCCCATCGCTGCTTGCGCAGCGGATTGTCGCGCTGCACCACCTGACGGCGGGCCTCGTAGATTGCACGCCGCTTCAGCACGCCGCCTTCGTTGGCCATCATGCGGTCGGCGGCGAAGAAGGGGATCTCCTCCCCCTCGACATTCAGCTTCGATGATGCCATGCGCCCGAAGATCTCGTCGTCCTGGGCGGCGATGCTGCCCTGCAGGTAGCGGAAAGCGGCGTAGGCGGCCAGGCTGCGCACTGCGGGCTGGGCGCTGGTTGAGCCGATCAGCGCCAGCACGGTCTCCCGGGAGAACAGATCTCCATATTCCTGGTAGACCTTCGCCAGGTCAAGGTCGGGGGTCAGCCCGGCCGCGCCCCGGTAGAGGCAGCGCGTTTCGGCCTGCCAGAAGGCCTCCGCCCGCTGCTGGTAGGCCTGCAGTTCGACTGCGCCGGTAAGCTGTTCGACACGCGAGGTAACTTCCATATCCTATACCAATCCCTCCTCCGAGCGTCTGAATGCCGACCAGCGTGAGGCGAGCAGGCCTGTGGCAATCAGGAACACAGACCAGAAGACAAGCACCAGGCTGACGTTCAACAGCTCTGCCATCCCGGCGAAAGCAGCCCCCACGGCAGCGGCGACGCTGCTGGCGACGTTAATCACACTGAACACCCGGCCGACCATCCCCTGCGGCGCCTGTTCCTGCACGATCACCCGCAGGCCCAGGAAAATGGCCCCGTTCGCCACGGCCGAGAGGAAGAAGAAGGGCAGCACGACGGCCAGGCGCACGGAAGGCTTGAGCAGACTCATGCTCTCCTGCAGGGCGGCTGGCAGGCCGTAGGCGATCAGGCAGAAGATGCCCATACTGGTAAGACCCAGGTAGAGCAGGGAGGTGCGCGGCAGGTCGCGCGCCACCCGCCCGACCACGACCACCCCCAGGGCCAGACCCAGGGCGATGGTGGCCTCGATCATGGCATAGCCGGAGGGGCCCACCCCCAGCGCCCGGTCAGCATATACGATCATCAGCGGCGCTGTGGCGCCGATGGCCATGGGCGCCAGAAAGCTGAGAATCAGGGTGCCGCGCAGTGCAACCTTATCCAGGATGACCTGCACGCCCCTGCGCACATCATCGAGCACGCTGGATTTCTGCTCCGCCAGCCTCTCCTCGCCCAGACGGGAGGTGATCTGGATGGGCACAATCATCAGGGCTGAGAACAGATAAGTGGCCGCGTTGACGATGAAAGCGATCACGGGTCCGAAGACTTCGATGAAAAAGCCGGCTGCCCCGTAGCCGACGAACTCCAGCGCTTTCATCGAAGACTGGTCGACCGAATTGGCGGCCATGAGCTGCTTCTCGGGCACAATCTCGGGGATCAGGGAGACCTTGGCCGGCAGGAAGAACTGGCGCACCGCAGTGGACAGGAAGATCAGGGCGTAGATCAGGGTCAGGTAGAGCGCTGTGCTGAGGGGGAGCAGGCTGAGCAGCGGAATGCACAGCACCAGCCCAAAGCGCAGCAGGTCGGAGACGATCATGGTGATGCGCCGGTCCCAGCGGTCGCACAGCGCGCCGGCGAACAGGCCGAAGATGACCGAAGCGGCCACCTGGATCATGTAAGCCAGGCCGAGCTGGAATGCGGAGCCTGTGTACTGGTAAACCAGAATGGGAATAGCGATCTCGGTAAATCGCTCGCCAAATGTGGATGCCGACTGCCCCACCCACAGGTAAAAGAAATTCCGGATCCCGAACACCCCCAAGCGGTCTGAACTCCGTTTCAATACAGCCTGGTTATCCATGTCCATTCCTTCCTGGAAAGGTTGCTGCCTACCCAGCATTCAGACGCACCGCAGGCTGCCGGGCAGGAAGCACAGCGCGCGGCATGCCCCCCGATGATGAAGTGTCCTGTCCAGTACCCCTTACCTGGCATTTGCGAAGCTCAATGAGTTGTGAGGTTATGTGCAGCTGCGTTGTTCCCGGATGCGGCTACCTGTCCTCTGGAAACGTTTTTTAATTGTGGATGGGGAACCCTATCGCATCACCTGCTGTCCCGGGTGAAGGCCAGGGCTTACAGGTGCAGTATGCCTGGAGGAAAGGAACATGAAAATGTCAAAGACGGCTAGAAATTAAAAAACCGACCCGTAATCTTGGTGGTCGGTTTCGCTACTGACTCCCTGAGAAATTCCCTCCATGTTCAAGAGGAAGCGACCAGTTCAACTTTCTCAGATCATCGTCCCCACAGCAAGAGCACAATGGATATATTGGATTGTGCTTACCGCTGAAAGATCAAACTGGCTTTATTTTACGCAAAATTTACGCCACTGTCAATATTGCATTCTGTTTTGCCAGCATCACGCAATTTAATTGGATAAAACGAGTCGTAAAACTCTTTTGCAGGTCAGGGCGTTTCTTCTTCCTGCACCACAATCTGCACATAAAAAGGATCGCCAAAAGGCTGGCCATCGGGGGCGAAAGCCTGCCAGGCGCTGTGATATTCTCCCGGCTGTTCCGGCGCGGTGAAAGGGATATGGATTTCAAAGGTGGTTCCGCTGAGCGCAGGGTACAGGGCCTGCTCTTCCGGGGCGCCCAGCGGGTCTCCGGCGATCAGCCGGATGCGGTAGCGCCCATCCCAGCTGCAGGAGCCCGAGTTCTGCATGAGCCAGCCCTTGTCCAGCGCCTGCCCGGGGCGCACGCGCTCCCCATCGGGGATGGTCACGTCTTCAAGGAAAGTCAGGTGGTTGGTGCATTCCGGGGTGGGGCTGGCGGTGGGCGCGCTCTCCTGCAGTTCCCGGGCCGCCTCTTCTGGCGTGGGGTCCGGGCTGGTGGGTGAGGGAGGTAAGGGCGGCGGGGGCTGGTAGAATTCGGGCTCCTGCGGCCCGGTGAAAGGCAGGCGGGCCGGCGGTGAGCAGGCGCTTAAAGACGAAGAGAGCAGGAACAGGCTCAGGATGGCACAGCGCGCAATCCGTAAACCGGTTCCTGCCCTCATGGTGATTAACCCGTCATTCGCTGCCTATCAGGAGCACGGGCTGAACGCGCCGTCGTTGAGCGCGTCCAGACTGCCTGATCCTGTGGGTGTACGGCATCCTGTGGGTCTAGATTTCTTCTTCGATGTAGCCGTTGCCCTCGTCTTCGACCGTAATGGGCAGGCCATCGTTTAAAGCCTGCTGGCGTACTGCCAGTTCGATCTCTTCAGCCAGGTCCTGATTCTGGTAGAGGAACTCTTTTGCGTTTTCGCGGCCCTGGCCGAGGCGGATATCGCCGTAAGAGTAGAACGAGCCGCGCTTGGTGATGATGTCCAGGCCGGTGGCCAGGTCGAGCAGATCGCCGGCCTTGGAGATGCCCTCATTAAACATGATGTCAAACTCGGCTGTGCGGAAGGGCGGGGCCACTTTGTTCTTGACCACGCGCACACGTGTACGCCCGCCGATTATTTCCTCGCCGACTTTGATCGACTGGATGCGGCGCACGTCCATACGCACCGAGGCGTAGAACTTGAGCGCCATACCGCCGGTGGTGGTCTCGGGGTTGCCGAACATCACACCGATCTTCTGGCGGAGCTGGTTGGTGAAGACCACGGCCGTGTTGGTCTGTTTGATGGCACCGGAGAGCTTACGCAGCGCCTGCGACATCAGGCGGGCCTGCATACCCATGGGCGCATCGCCCATATCGCCTTCGATCTCTGCACGCGGCACCAGCGCCGCGACTGAGTCGATAATCACCACATCCACCGCGCCGGAGCGCACCAGGGCTTCGGTGATCTCAAGCGCCTGCTCGCCGGTGTCGGGCTGCGAGATCAGCAGGCTTTCAATATCCACACCGCAGCGGGCTGCATAGACCGGGTCCAGAGCGTGTTCCATGTCCACGAAGGCGCACGTGCCGCCCAGCTTCTGTGCTTCGGCGACGATATGCTGGCAGATGGTGGTTTTTCCCGAGGATTCGGGGCCGTAAATCTCGGTGATGCGTCCTCGAGGGACGCCGCCCACGCCGAGGGCGATATCCAGCGAGAGCGAACCGGTTGGAATCGCTTCGACGACCAGGTGATGGGCTTCACCCAGGCGCATGATGGCGCCGTCGCCGTAGCGTTTCGTAATATCCCCCAGCGCCCTCTCCAGGGCCGCCTGGCGGTTGTCGTCTGCAGCAGGAAGCTGCGGAGCACTGGAACTTCTTCGTGCCATTTCGAAATACTCCTGATTTAAAGGTTTCGGTTCCGAAGAGTTATCAAGTGGCTGTATGCGGACCGCTTCGCTCCGTGGAGCGCCAGAGTTAATTTTCTCACAAAAACGGCGTATGTGCCCCTGATTTCCTCGAGAAAACTGACTCAAATCCCGGTTTTATGCTCTACAGCTTGGTTGAGTATAGCACAAGCGTTCTGTATGTCAAGGGGAAGCAGCGTCAGAGTCGGCCTCTTCCGGAGGCGAAAAATTTGCGCCTGGCTGCCTGGGAGGCTCATTTTTGAAACCCCGCGAGCCCTCAAAGGTGAAATAAGTGACCAGACCGGGACGGATCTCCACATCCAGATCGTACACCGAACCCTGGTAGGCAATCCAGATTTCGTACTTGCCAGCGGGAAGGTCGCCGATCACCAGGTTCTCCCGGTAGTAAGGATCGCTGTTGGTGGAGCCAATTCCGTAGCTGGAGACTTCCCAGTACTGGCCGGTTTCATACGAGCGAATCTGCACTTTCTGGCGCGGCAGCAGCTCGCCGTAGCCGTCCGTCAGCCGTCCAGCCAGCACCCCCCATCCCTGCGGCGGCGCCAGCCATAGTTCGGGGTTGCGCGAGCCAAAGAAATTGTTTTTCCCCAGCCGGACCTCGAAGTGCAGGTGCACGCCCGTCACACGTCCGGTGTCGCCTACCAGCCCGATCACGTCACCGCCCTCGACATGCTGGCCTTTGGTCACCAGGACCTCGTCCATGTGCCCGTAGATCGTGTAGAGCGTCATGCCCTCGTGGCCGAAGTCGTGTTTGATGGCCACCGCCAGACCGTAGGGATCCTCGGTCTCATCCGTGTTCAGGAAGTACAGGCCGTAGCCCGCCCAGGTGACCTTCCCCGGTCCGGCCGCCAGCACCGGCGTGCCGCGTGGGGCGGGGATATCGATGCCGGTGTGGACCTCGCTGCCGAAGAACACGCCGCCGTAGCGGTAATCCGCCAGCGGCCAGTTGACCACGTCGGCGGCAATCGGCCGGGTGAAGTAGAAGTGGTCGTACGGCGTGGGCGCCCACGGGGTGGGGTAGAGCGGCGGGCGCCAGGCCGAATCGGTCTCTGGCCGCGGCGTGGGGAAGACAAAGCGCAGCGGGTCGATCGTCGGTGTGGGTGGTTCCGCTGGCGCAGCGGTGAACTGCGGCTCCTCTTCAGGCGCACCGGATGCGTCAGGCGTCTTTCCGGCCTCCGGAAGTTCGGCCTCGACAGCTGGCGTGGGTGACGGGGCAGGCTCGCCGGCCGTTGGAGAGGGGGCCGGCGTGCCCAGCTGCGGGCTGAACGCGGCGGCAGCCAGCGGGCTGCAGGCCGTGTTCCCCACCAGCAGGATCACCACCAGCAGGCCGGCCAGCAGGCGCCGCATGTCGAAGCCGGGGCAGTTTACCGCGTGGGTGTTGGCGTGGGCGTGACGCCTGTCGTGGGTGTCGGAGTTTTCGTGGGCCATGGTGTGCGGGTTGGGACCGGTGTGCGTGTCGGCCAGGGCGTGCGGGTGGGCGTCAGTGTGGGCGGCGGTGGAACGGTGGGCGTATCCAGCGCCTGGCGCGGGTAGATCTCGAGCATGGCCTGGAACCAGCCCATCCCATCGGTGTAGACCAGTTCATTGAAGCGGCTGGCTGTGTAAGAAGCGCGCCAGGTGCTGAGGGCTGGCAGGCGCTCCCAGCCGTAAGCCGCGGCCATCTCGGTCAGGTCGAACCAGTAGCCCTGCGGCAGGCTCGCCGCCAGGGCGCCGCCCTGTTCGTAATAGCGCGGTTCACCGCTGTAGCGGGCGTTGAAATCCCAGGGCAGATCGTGCAGGGGCAGGCCCTGCGAGCCGTCCTGGAAACGAGTGCGCAGGTAGATGCGCCAGTACGTCTGAGCGCCGAAATCCTCGCGCACCACCAGCATCCAGCCTGCGTTGACCGGCAGGCTGTTGAAGGCGATGGCGCGGCCGGTGTACAGCCAGTCCTGGCTCATGCCCGGTTCGAGCGGCGAGGTCAGGGGCACAAAGGCGTCCTCGAGAGTGGCGAAGAAATCCCAGCCGGTCTCGGCGGCCACGCGTCTGCGCAGGGCAGTGAAGGATTCGTCCACCAGATCGTGCAGGTAGGGGTTGGGCGCTTCAATATCCTCGATCTCTACCACACGCTGGCGCCCCTCGGGCAGGTCTTCCGCCGGCTCCAGGGCGGGCACAAAGAGGGGCGTGGGGGTCACCCGTGCCGCGGTGAGCAGAGGCTCCGGGAGGGTCTCCAGCTCCGCCGGCCGGGGGCCCCAGGTCAGGCCGGTCAGGCTGCCGCGGGTCTCCACAGGCGGCAGCAGCAGCGCGCCCGTGCCGGCGTCGTAAGCGGTCAGATAGGAGCGGTTGGGGGTGATCAGGGCGGTCAGAATGGCGCTCCCATCGGGGCTCCAGACCGGCCAGCTCCCCGTGCCGGCCTGGTAGCGGCTGGCGCCGTCCCAGACGGTTATTGTGGCGATGCCGTCCGCGGGGGCAGCCGCCCAGGCCAGGCGCGCGCCGTCCGGCGACCACGCCGGATGGGTGTCGGCCGTGGCATCATTCCGGCTCAGGTTTATAAAGCGTTCATCGACCTGATCCAGGTCTGCCAGCCAGATCTCCAGATCACCGCTGCGGTCGGAGACAAAAGCGATCTGCCGCCCGCCCGGTGACCAGGCAGGGCCGAAGTCAGCGCCTGGATGGTCGGTCAATTGGATGGGGGCGCCGCCCTCCGCGAGGGGGAGGATGAAGATCTCCAGATTGGCGCTTCCATCTTCTGTGCTGATGTAGCTCTCGTAAGCCAGCCACTGCCCGTCCGGCGAGAAGGTGGGGCTGGCATCGTATTCAGGGGTGTCGGTTAGCTGCTCGATCTCGCCGCTGGTCAGGTCCATCAGGTACAGATCCCAGAACCCGCCGCGGTTGGAGGCAAAAGCCAGCCGGCGTCCGTCCGGGCTGAGGGCCGGGGTGCGTTCCTGTCCGGACCCGGCAGTGAGGCGCGTGAAGGGCTGTTCCTGGGCCTGGAACTCGAACAGGCGGCTGCTGCCGCCGTCCATCATGGTGAGCAGGATGCGGTGTTCGGACAGGGTGGTAGAGACACGCAGCGGCTGGTTTTGCTGGACCGCTGGAAGGGTGGCTGTGAGCGTGGCTGAAATGGATGTGGGTGATGCAGTTGGCGAAGCTTCCGCGCTGGGCTGCAGCGAAGGGGTTGTGCTGCCGGTGGGAGCCGCGCTGAGCGGCGTGGCATCATGGCTGGCGGGTGCAGCCTTCATCTGCGCCGCAAACAGCGGCCAGACGGCCAGCCCGACAGCCATGCCCAGAAAGGCTGCTACAAAGAGCAGCAGCCGGCGCACCAGGCGGCGCAGAAATGACGGGGGGGAGGGGGTGAAATCAGATGGCATGGGTGGATCCACGAACAGCAGCAATCCATTAAACCATCAGAGCGGGTAATTCAGACCCTTTAATAACAAAATTGCAACGGGAGCTCAGCACGGAAAAAAACACACCGCGCGCAGCCGGGCAGCCCTGCAGGTGAGGTTGCAAGGATCGTGCTGCCGGTGTCCGCTGTCGTGTCGGTGGTGATGCTCTGCATGCCGGATATGGAAGATGGGAGAGCCAGGGAAGGTTGATTAATTATACTGCTGCTCCGGTTGGACACGACCGGCAGCAGTCCCGGGGGAAGGTTTTTTTCGGTTTTTTACGCCCTGCAGGCGCGCGGAGCGGCATGCTCCGCATGCTCAGGGGCATTAGCCCCGCAGTCGAAGCGGCCCGCAATGCAGTCGAGTTCGACGGTTCAACCGCGTGCAGTCTGAGCGGGATGAATATGCATGATGGGGTGGAGTCTGCCTGCTGGCTGAGAATGAACAAATTAAAACCCGCCCATGAAAAGATGGGCGGGCAGCCGTCAACCCGGGAAAGGCGCAGCAGTGCTGAAGATCGCAGGTATCGCTTCCCTATCTTAAAATCTTGAAAATGCGTTTAAGTTGTTCTCAAAACTGTCACGGGTGTGAGCGTGGAATTACGGACGCGGCGCTCCGGGAAACCAGCCTGCCTTCCGCTGGTGCCGGACAGCCTCAATTACTCGTCCGAAAAGCCCTCGCGGTACAGGCGGCTGTAGTAGCCGCCCAGGGCCAGCAGTTCGCGGTGGGTGCCCTGTTCGATAATGCGGCCGTTGTCGATGACGATGATGCGGTCGGCATTGACTACCGTGGACAGGCGGTGGGCGATGACAAACGCGGTGCGACCCTTGAGGATGCGGCGCAGGGCGTTCTGGATCACGATCTCCGTCTGCGTGTCCACGCTGGAGGTGGCTTCGTCCAGGATCAGGATGCGCGGGTCGGCCAGCAGGGCACGAGCGAAGGATACAAGCTGGCGCTGGCCAACGGAGAGCATCAGGCCGCCCTCTTCCACCGGGGTCTCATAGCCCTGCGGGAGCTGGACGATGAAGTCGTGGGCGCCAACAGCGCGCGCCGCTGCCTCGACCTCCGCATCGCTGGCATCCAGGCGGCCGAAGCGGATGTTCTCGCTGACCGTGCCGGAAAACAGGAAAGGATCCTGCAGCACAATGCCCATCTGACTGCGCAGGCTGTGCTGAGTCACCCGGCGTAGATCGTATCCGTCCACATACACTGCCCCCCCGGTTGGATCGTAGAAGCGGCAGAGCAGCTTGACCAGCGTGGTTTTCCCGGCGCCGGTCCTACCCACCAGAGCAACCGTCTCACCAGGTTCTACCTTCAGGTTGATATCCACCAGCACCGGGGTCGGGTCGTCGGAATAATGGAAGCTGAGATTTTCGAAACGCACCTCCCCGCGGATGGGAGGCAGTGCGATGGCGTCCGGGGCGTCCTGCACTTCGGCAGGCGTGTCGAGCAGGGCGAAGATGCGCTCCCCGCCCGCCATGGTGGACTGGAACGAGTCGTAGCGCCGGCTCAGGTCGCGAATGGGCTCGAAGAAGCGTTCGATGTAGAGCACAAAGGCCACCAGCACGCCCGGAGTGATCGGCTCGCTGCTGCCCCAGCGACCAAGCACGGCTGCGCCGCCAACCCAGACTGCCAGGGCAATCGCAAAGCCGGCCAGCAGCTCGATCGCCGCCGGATACGAGGCGGCTACACGCGCAGCCCGCAGGTTGGCGTCCAGGTTGTAGCGGTTGACCTGCCCGGAAAAGATCTCGTAATTGGTTTTCTCGCGAGAGAAGGCCTGCACCACACGCACGCCGTTGATGTTCTCGGCCAGCACCGAGTTCACCCAGCTGATGGCGCGCCGCACCCGGCGGTAGTTTTCGCGGGCATAGCGGCGGAAGATCATGGTGAACACGATCATCACCGGGAGCACCGTGAACGTCAGCAGCGAGAGGCGCAGGTGCATCGCCATCATGGTGAACAGGATACCGAAGAGCGTGAAGAAGTCGCGCGCGATGGCCAGCAGAGCCCAGGAGATAAACTCGCGCAGCACTCCGACGTCATTGATGACGCGCGTCAGCACCCGGCCGGCGCTGAAGCGGCTGTAGAAGCTCAGCGACAGCTCCTGCAGGTGCGCGAACAGGCGCGCCCGCAGGTCGTAAATGATGGACTGGCCGGTGTGCGCCATCAGGTTCACCCGCAGGAAGGTCACCAGCCACTGGATGCCCGCGGCCAGCAGATAGAGCAGCACCGCCTGGCGCAGTGCGGGCAGGGAGCCGGCGCGCAGCCCCGAATCGACGGCTACTTTGACCAGGTAAGGCCCGGCAACGGCCATGGCAGATCCGGTCAGCATCAGCAGCAGGGAGACCAGGATCTGCAGTTTATACGGCCAGATGAATTCCAGCAGGCGGCGGGTCACCTGGGGATCGAAGCCTTTCATGAGGACTTCGTCTTGCATTTGAGGAGGAGCTGCCATAGGTTCTCAGCGGTTTTTCATAAAGAATTTGTCGAGCGATCGTCAGTCAGGCCAGTAAGCAGTTAATCCAGCTGGTCCGGATCAGGCCGGTCCAGCCTGCCGGTGGGGAGGCTGCCCTTCAGCGCTTCAATCTGCTGCAGGTCTTCGGCGAGCTGTTCCTGGTCGCGCAGCTGCAGGTCGTATATTTCGCGGTACAGGCCGCCCTGGCGCAGCAGATCCTCATGGCGGCCGCGTTCCACGATGCGGCCCTCGTTCATCACCAGGATCAGGTCGGCGCGCCGCACGGTGGAAAGGCGGTGGGCGATGACGAAGGTCGTGCGGCCTTCCATCAGCCTGGAGAGGGCCTTCTGGATGATGCGCTCGGTCTCGGCGTCCACGCTGGAGGTCGAATCGTCCAGGATCAGGATGCGGGGATCCATCAGCAGGGCACGAGCGATGGCCACGCGCTGGCGCTGGCCGCCCGAGAGCGTCACCCCCCGCTCGCCGACGATGGTCTCATAACCGTCGGGCATTTCCATGATGAAGTCATGCGCCTGGGCAGCCTTCGCGGCGGCGATGATCTCCTCCCGGCTGGCGTCCGGCCGCCCGTAGGCGATGTTCTCGGCGATGCTCACCGAGAAAAGCAGCGAGGTCTGCAGCACAATGCCGATCTGCCGGCGCAGGGAGGTGAGCTCCACCTGGCGCACATCGTAGCCGTCCACGCGCACCGCGCCCCGGGTGACGTCGTAAAAGCGCGGGATCAGGTTAACCAGCGAGGTTTTGCCGGATCCGGTCGTACCGATCAGAGCGACCACCTGGTTGGGTTCAACCTGCAGGTCAATATCCTGCAGCGCCGGGACCGCGCCCCCGCTGTATTGAAAATCGACGTGATCAAATTCCACTTTCCCGGAGAGCTGCGGCAGGATGATGGCGCCGGGCGGCGACTGAATTGCCGGCTGGGTGTCCAGAACTTCAAACGCGCGCTGCACACCTGCTGAAGCCTCGCCGGCCATGTTCACCAGCCAGGTGAGCTGCTGGGCCGGGTTCGCCAGCAGCAGCAGGTAGCCGTTGAAAGCCACCACCTCGCCGATGGTCATCTGCCCGCTCAGCACCATGCGTCCCCCGAACCACAGGATCAGAATCGTGCCCAGCGTGACCAGAAAATGCGTGGTCGGCATGATGCGGGACCACGTGCTCAGCACCTTCACCCGGGCTTTATATAGTGCGCGGTTGAAGTGGTCGAAGCGCTCGATCTCATAGGGTTCGCGAGCAAAGGCGCGCACCACCTGCACCCCGCTGACGTTCTCCTGCAGGCGAGAGGAAAGATCGCCCAGGGCGTTATCCACTACCAGAAAGTAGCCGCCGATGCGCTGCCCGAAGTGCGTGGTCAGCAGCACGAGCGGGATCATCGGCAGCAGCCCGATCAAGGCCAGGCGGGGCTCGTTGATAAACAGGATGGTTACAATGCCCACCAGCAGCAGGATCAGGCGGATTAATTCGACGATTCCGCTGCCGGTGAAGCGTTCGATGGCGCGCACATCTTCGATTGTGCGGCTGATCAACTGCCCGGTTTGTGTGCGGTCGTGGAAGGAGAAGGGCAGGTGCTGGATGTGATCGTACAGGCGGTTGCGCAGGTCATAGCCGATATGCGCCGCGATCCATTCGGTCTGGTAGCGGTTCAGGTACGAGAGCAGCGCCTGAAGAGCGCCCAGCCCCAGCAGCGCCAGGGCGGCCCAGAATAGAAAACCGGTCTCGCCGCGCGCCAGCCCGACGTCGATCACCAGGCGAATGATGGTGGGGATGGCCAGATTAGCTGCCGTCAGCAGCACAATGGTGAGCAGAGCGATCAGGATCCGCCCGCGATAGGGGCGTACGTATTCGCGTAAGCGCAGTAAGGGTCTCATGAATTCAGACTTCGATACAGGGCGTGAAAAAACAGCCGCCCCTGATGCAGAAGCAGGGGCGGCGATCCGTCCGCCCGGTCAGCTTTCTTCCTCTACGATATCAAAGGTCGTTTCGGCCCGGTCAACTACCTGGATCTTTGCCGGAGGCAGTTCTTCGCCTTCCTCTTCCGGCGGTTCTCTTTCTTCATAAAAAAGGACTGCGCTGAGGGTCAGCGGCCCGTCGGGCTTTTCGCCGCGCAGATGCATGGTCAGCTCCATTTTGCGGACCATGGTTTCAATGATGCTGGTCGAAGCCAGCTCCCGGTCCGCCCCGCGCACCACCAGTTCCAGGCTGGGTCTTTTTTGAAACGGATCCACTTCGATCGAAACGCGCACCCGTTTGCCGTCTGGCCAGGGTTTTGCCTGCAGGCTGCGAATGTGTACTTCCGCTGGCGGGAGGGGGATCTCGTCTGGATCTTGAAAGAAGATATCCATTACTGCCTTTCCAGTGTTGGTATTTTTTACTACCCGGGCTGCTTTCGGCCCTCGTTTCATTATAACGTCTCCGGGCTGCACCTGCCCGTCCTCTGGAGGGCGAAGCCAGCAAACCGGGCTGCCCGTGCTCGGAATCCACGGCCGGTTTGCTTGCTCTTCTTATCGCTGGCCGTTACAATCAGCGCAGGAGGAATAATAACATGCGCTTCGAAACCCTGAGCATTCACGCCGGCCAGAAGCCGGATCCAACCACCGGGGCGGTGATGACCCCCATCTACCAGACGTCCACCTACGTACAGGACGGCGTCGGAAAACACCGCGGCTACGAGTATTCACGCACCGGAAACCCTACCCGGGCGGCCCTGGAGGCCTGCCTGGCGCAGCTGGAGGCGGGGGAGTTCGGGCTGGCCTTTTCCTCGGGGATGGCGGCCACCGACACGGTCCTGCGTCTGCTGCGCCCGGGCGACCATGTGCTGGCGGGGAACGATGTTTACGGGGGTACGTTCCGCCTGTTTGAACGCGTGCTGCGCCCCTACGGCCTGGACTTCACCTATGTCGATACCGGCGACCTGAAGCAGGTGGAAGCTGCGCTGCGCCCGGAGACGCGCCTGGTCTGGCTGGAGACGCCCACCAATCCGTGGCTGAACCTGTCGGACATCGCACAGATCGCCAGCCTGCTGGCCTCCCGCAGCCCGCGGCCCTGGCTGGCGGTGGATAACACCTTTGCCACGCCTTACCTGCAGCGGCCTCTGGAACTGGGGGCCGACATCGTTGTCCATTCCACCACCAAATACCTGGGCGGTCATTCAGATGTGGTGGGCGGCGCCGTGGTGGTGCGCGACCCCGAACTGCACGAGCGCCTGGCCTTCCTGCAGAACGCTGTCGGTGCTGTGCCTGCTCCGCTGGACTGCTTCCTGGTGCTGCGCGGCATCAAGACCCTGCCGGTGCGCATGGACCGCCATGCCGCCAACGCCGCCCTCCTGGCCGATTTCCTGGCCGAACATCCGGCGGTTGCTCAGGTGCGCTATCCGTTCCACCCCTCGCACTCGCAGATGGATCTGGCCCTGCGCCAGATGCGCAGCGGCGGGGGCATGATCTCGTTCGTGATGAAAGGCGGCGAGGCCGCGGCGCGCTGTACGGCAGAGGCCACAAAGATCTTCGCCCTGGCCGAATCGCTGGGGGGCGTGGAGTCGCTCATCGAGGTCCCGGCTGCCATGACGCATGCATCCACCAGCGGCTCGCAGATTGCCGTCCCGCCGGGGCTGGTGCGCTTATCGGTCGGGCTGGAGAACGTGGACGACCTGCTGGAAGACCTGAGCCAGGCCCTGGCCGCCGCTGAACGGTTGTAAGGTTGAAATGGGGGACGCGGGCGATGCGGTTGAGACGGATGACGGAAAAGGGCTGATAGCGTTATCCGCGGCTTCAGCGTTGATCCGCGTCCCACTGCTTTCGGGGCTGTCCGGGCCCTGCCTTTAAAGCCCTGAAGTACGGATTTGGGGGACATCGATGGACGCGAACGGCGGGTCAGGCAGAAAAAGCAGACCACTGGGATCTGCTCTGCGATATGCACGACGGCGAGATCCTGGTGGACGGTGAGGTGTTCTACAGAGACGGCCGGCCGTTGGTTTGGGAATGATTACGGCTGCCCACTTCCTGCAGAAAGGGGCAGCCGCAGTGCTGTAACGTTTCAGTTCACAGGATAAATTCCCGGTACTTATTCGTCAAACAGAAAGGTCGCCTCGGCGTAGTAGCGCACGCCCTTGCGCGCCAGGCGGTCCTGCAGCCAGCGGTGCAGGCGTTCGTTCTTCTCCTCCAGCGGAATCTCGGGAGCGAATTCTTCCAGCGGGTAATTCAGGTGCAGGGCGCGCGGCGAGATCGCAAAGCGAGTGATCCCGCTGGGCAGCAGGTAGCCCTGGCTGCATAACTTCATGATGTCGCTGATGCTGAATTCGGGGAAAACCACCAGTCCGCTGAACTGCGGATAGATATCACGCAGCACGTCGATGTTGTGCAGGTTTGTGCGGTCCAGGCGGCAGTGCTCGCGGTAGCTGTCAACCACGGCATGCAGCAGCTCCACCCGGCTTTCCAGATCCTGAGCCTCCGTACAGACCGAGTACAGGTTTCCTCTGCAGGTGTACACCAGGGCCAGCCCGCAGCCGCCTTCCAGGCTGGCTTCAGCGTGTGGATTGCGCTCCCTGCACAGGATCAGCCCGGGCGTCTTCCGGAAGCCCTTCAGGAAGCGGTCGGCGCTCATCTCCCAGACCACGTGGCTCCATTTATACAGCTTCAGCCCCGGGTCTCCGGGTTCGACCACCTGCACCAGCGCATGCGGGTAGTGCATCTCTTTCAGTGCGGTCACCCGGTTGGCCCCATCCAGGACCATGTAACGCCCGGACCCGTCGATCAGAGGGGAGACAATTGGCGGGTTGCGGATCATCCCGCTGCGCCGGATGCGCTGGATCAATGGCGGTGTGCGCTGGGGGTCGTGCCGCTCGTGTATCAGCAGTCGATCCACAGGAAGAAAGGTGAGGGTGGGCATTTCGGCGAACTTCAACGCGTATGACTCCTCTGGCAGCAAAGATGGGTTCCCTTCCATCACGGCAGGCTCTCCCTGGGGGCGGGGGAGCGGTTAATTTCTCTGCGCGATAAAGTCCAGGACATCGATTTTGGTCAGCACACCCGTTGGCCGTTCACCCTCCGTCACCAGGATCACGTAGCCATCCAGCACCTGGGGCAGCACTTCTTCCAGAGAGGTGCTCGCCGGGTACACGGCTTCAGCCTTTTCGACAATCGGACGAATGGGCTGGGAGGTGGAGGCGTCTGGCCCGTTTTCGACCATATATTTTAGCAGGTCTACCTCGGTCACCAGGCCGGCCAGGTTGCCCTGCGCGTCGAGCGCCGGCACCTGCGAAATATCGTGCTTTTTCATCAGGGCGATCACATCGCCGATGGGGTCGCTCACCCGCGCGGTGATCAGGGCCGGGCCGGGCTTTTTAGACAGCACTTCGCCCAGGTCTACCTCGCTCCAGCGGGTTTCCAGGAAGCCGTTCTCGCGCATCCACTCGTCGTTGAAGATCTTCGACAGGTAGCGCGATCCCGAGTCGGGCAGGATGACTACGGCCAGCCGGTCTTTCACATCACCGCCAGCGGCGAGCTTCTGCATATAGCGCACCGCGCCTGCCACGGCCGATCCGGACGAGCCGCCGCAGAAGATGCCCTCTTCTTTTACCAGACGCCGGGTCCACAGAAAGGACTCTCTGTCGGTCACCCGGATGACATCGTCGATCACCGACAGGTCAAGGGTAGAGGGCAGGAAATCTTCGCCGATGCCTTCGACTTTATAGGTGTTGGCCTGCACATCATCGGGCACACGGCCGGCCTGCCAGGTCTCGAGCAGGATCGAACCGGTCGGGTCGACGCCGACTATGCGGATGTCCGGATTTTTCTCTTTCAGGTAGCGCCCAACGCCCGTGATGGTTCCGCCGGTGCCCATGCCGGCGATCACATCGGTTACCCGCCCGCCGGTCTGTTCCCAGATCTCCGGGCCGGTGGTCTGGTAGTGGCTGGCAGGGTTCTCGGGGTTGTGATACTGGTTAGCGAGAATGGAATTGGGGGTTTCAGCGACGATGCGCCGGGCCACATTGTAATAGGAGCGTGGATCTTCCGGCGGGACTGCTGTCGGAGTGATGACCACGCGCGCTCCGTAAGCCCTCAGAAGCTGGATCTTCTCCTGGCTCATTTTGTCCGGCATGACAAAAACAGCCTTATAGCCTTTAAGCGCACAGACGATCGCCAGGCCCACGCCAGTGTTGCCGGAAGTCGCTTCGACCACCGTCCCGCCGGGCTTCAATTTGCCGCTGTGCTCGGCCTCTTCGATGATGTTAACGGCGATGCGGTCTTTCACCGAACCGCCGGGGTTAAAGAATTCAACCTTGGCGTACAGTGGGAAAGGCAGATCCCGGCTGGTGCGCCCCAGCCGCACCAGCGGGGTGTGTCCGATGGTCCCCAGGATGCTGTCGTAGACGCGCAGGGATTCGGAAATAGAAAGGACGGAATCCATCATTACCTGCTCCGCAGAGGGTCAATTGAATTGGTTGCTTATAGTGGAATGAGCGCCGCATGACTCGCTCTCGCTGATCTCCCCTTGAAATTAAGCGTACCACGAATCTGGGCCATCGTCAAAAAGGAAAACAAGCGGGCGGCATGCCTGCATGCCACCCGCTTCCTTCATTAATAATTACATCCCCACCATCCAGGCCAGCCCAACCGTTCCCGGGCCGACGTGCGTACCAATGACCGGGCTGACATCGCTGGTGATCGACTGGTCAATTTTAATATTTTGCTGTTTGACTTCTTCGAGCAGCAGTTCCGCATCGGCGGGAGCGGCCGCGTTCAGGGTGGCCAGGCGCAGCGGTTCCTGCCCGCGCACACGCTCACAGAACAGCTCGACCAGGCGGGTGAGCGATTTGCGCCGCGTGCGCACCCGGTCCACCGGCTCAACGCGCCCATCGCGCAGCTCGAGGATGGGTTTCAGGTTGAGGGCGGTGCCCAGCAGACGCGCCCCGCCGCCAATGCGCCCGCCGCGGTGTAGAAACTCCAGTGTGTCCACAGCAAAGAGCACGCCGGTGTGCTGGCGTGCCTGCTCGGCAATCGCCTTACATTCCGCCAGGCTGGCGCCCTGCTGGGCAGCTTCGGCGGCCCGCACCACCTGAAAACCCATCGCCATGGCGGCGGAGTAAGAATCGACCACCTCAACCGGCGCATCGCCCAGCGCTTCTTTCGCCTGCATGGCGGAGATATAGGTGCCTGAAAGCTTTGTCGATACCACGATCGTCAGGATATGATAGTCTTCGTCCAGCAGTTTGCGATAAATTTCGGCAAAGGCTTTTGGCGGGGCCTGTGATGTTGTGGGCATGACCTTATCGTTCTGCAGCCGGTGGTAGAACGCATCCGGCGAGATATCGACTCCGTCTCGAAAGGTCTCGTCTCCCCAGACCAGCACCTGGGGGACGACATGGATGCCGTATTTCTCGGTCAGGCTCTGGGGGATGGTTGCCACACTGTCGGTAACCACTGCAACTCTGGACATGCTTTTTCTCCTTTGAATAATGGCTGTAGCAATGAAAGGTATATTTTACTACTATATTGATCGATTTCATGCAGAATTGATCCCGGCAGCCCGCGCTGCTGGGACCGTTTTGCCTGCCGGTCAGGGCAGTGTGCCGCAAATACCCTTTAACTGTGCAAAGTAGTAAACCCTTTTGGCGGAGAAGAGTTACGTAGCCGGGCAGGCGCTCCGGTGTACAGCAGAGCAGAAATACAATTAACTTGACCTTTCTTAATTTACGGGCTAAAATGCAGTGCTATGTTTGAGAATTTGACCGAGCGCCTCAACGAAGTCTTTAAGGAACTGCGCCGTCACGGAAAGCTTACTGAGGCCGATGTGGACCAGGCCATGCGCCAGGTTCGCCTCGCGCTGCTGGAAGCCGATGTGAACTACGCGGTTGTCAAAGACTTTGTGGCCCGCGTGCGCGAACGCGCCGTGGGTCATGAAGTGTCGCGTGCGCTAAACCCTGGACAGCAGATCGTGAAGATCGTTCACGAGGAGTTGATCGAGACCCTCGGCGCACCTGAACGATTAAACCTGAGCGGTCCCAAACCGCGGGTGATCATGCTCATCGGTCTCCAGGGTTCGGGTAAAACCACGCATTCGGCCAAACTGGCGCGTGTGCTGCGTGGTCAGGGCGAGCGTGTGCTGCTGGTCGCGGGCGATCCCTACCGTCCGGCGGCTGTGCGCCAGCTCGAGACCCTCGGCCAGCGGCTGGATGTGCCAGTCTTCTATGAGGAAGGTGTCCCGCCGCCGCAGCTCGCTGTTAAGGCCGTCGAGGCGGCAAAAAAGGGCGGCTACTCGGTGGTCATCCTGGACACCGCCGGTCGTTCTCAACTGGACGACGAGCTGATGAAAGAGCTGCAGGCGATTCGCTCGCGCGTCGATCCCGCCGAGGTGCTGCTGGTCGCCGATGCCATGATCGGTCAGGAGGCGGTCAACATCGCCAAAGGATTCCGCGATGTTATCCCTCTCACCGGCCTGATCCTGACGAAAATGGACGGCGATGCACGCGGTGGGGCGGCAATCTCGATCCGCTCGGTAACGGGCGTGCCGATTAAATACCTGGGCACCGGCGAAAGCCTGGAAGCTCTGGAGACCTATGACCCGGGGCGGCTTGCGTCGCGCATCCTGGGCATGGGCGATGTAATCGGCCTGATCGAACGGGCTGAAGCTGCATTCGATGAAAAGACAGCCCGCCAGCAGGCGGAGCGCATGATGTCCGGTGAATTCACCCTGCAGGACTTCGCCGACCAGCTTCGCCAGCTGCGCAAAATGGGCCCGCTGGGCCAGATTCTGGAAATGCTGCCGGGCGGCATGGGCCAGCTCGCGCGCCAGATCTCCCCGCAGGAGGCCGAAAAACAGCTTAAAATTACCGAAGCTATCATCAATTCGATGACCCTTGAAGAACGGCGCAAGCCAGACGTGCTGAACGCCTCCCGCCGCCGGCGGATTGCCCGCGGGTCGGGGACCGACGTGCAGGACGTCAACCGGCTGATCAAGCAGTACCGGGAGGCTCAGCGCATGTTCAAAACGATTAAAAAATCAGGCATGCGCGGACTGCCGCGCCTGTTTGGGTAAGTTCAACCATTTAAGGAGATCTGTTCTATGGTACGTATTCGTCTTCGCCGGGTTGGGGCAAAGAAACAGCCCAGCTACCGCATCGTCGCCGCTCATAGTGAAGCACAGCGCGACGGTAAATTCCTGGAAATTCTGGGTTTCTACAACCCCCGCACGGATCCAGCTACCATCCAACTCAAAGAAGACCGCATCTATGACTGGATGAGCAAAGGCGCACAGCCCAGCGATGCAGCGGTCCAGGTGTTTCGCAGCGCCGGCCTGCTCGAGCGCTACGAACGCTTCAAGAAGGGCGAATCCCTGGAGACCCTGCTGGCCGAGGCGCAGGCTGCGGCTGAGGCTCGCAACGTAAACCCCAAGACGACGCAGGCAGCCAAAACGAGCTAAGCCCTCAGGAACACAGCCTCTCCTGAGTGTCTCCCTGGAGGAGACCGATGAAAGATCTGATTTCATTTATCGCCACCTCGCTGGTGGATGACCCGACCCAGGTCCGCGTCGACCAGATGCGGCGCGGCTCGCAGGTGGTGCTGCGCCTGCAGGTCGCCAAAGAAGACATGGGGCGGGTAATTGGTAAAAGCGGGCGGGTTGCCAATGCGATGCGCATCCTGCTGCGCGTGGCCGCGGCTCAGGAAGGCAAGCGGGCAACTCTGGATATTGTCGAACCCGAATGATGGTCTCAAAACCGCAGCGCGGGCGCGACGACCACCCACAGGGTGGCGAACTGCCATCCCCGGATAAACCGGCCGGCCGCCCGGTGGATCCCGATAACCAAACTTCTGCCCAGACTTCAGGCTCGCCGGACCGCGGCGGGCCTGTTTTCCTGGCGGTCGGCCAGCTGCGCCGCCCGCACGGCATCCGCGGTGAGATCATCCTGCATGTGCTCACCGACTTCCCCGAACGTTTGAAGCGCGGGGTGACCGTTTATGTGGGCGAAGACCACCACCCGCTGCGCATCCGCAGCAGCCGCGAGCACGGCGCCGCGCTGCTGCTTTCTTTCTACGGGTACGACAGCCCCGAGACGGTGCGCGAGCTGACCAACTCGATGCTGTTCGTCTCCTCCGCTGACCGGCCGGCCCTTCCGGAAGGCGAGTATTATCACCACGAACTGCTGGGGATGCGTGTGCTCACCGATGACGGCGGCGAGCTGGGCACCCTGACACAGATTCTGGAAACCGGCGCTAACGACGTCTATATTGTCGCTCGTCCCTCAGGGGGAGATGTACTCCTGCCGGCGATAGACTCCGTTATTCTCGATATCGATGTGGAGCGCGGCGAGATGCGAGTACATCTGCTGGAAGGACTGCTGCCCGATTAACGTCGCTCCGGCGGCGGTGACCGGCTCCTGCTGACCTGCCCCCCCTCTACCGGATTAGAAACTCATATGGTATCCTGTGCCAGTCCACGCGCTGCAGAATGATTCGATCAAGGGGAGCTGGCTTTGAACGACTTGAAACCATATTGGGTGGGCTTTAACCTTGTCAGGGGGATTGGGGCGCAGCGCCTGCGGGCGCTGCTCAACGCTTTCGGGGATGTGCGGACCGCCTGGCATGCGCAGCCCGGTGAGTTGATGGCAGCCGGCTTAACCTCTAAAATTGTTCAGTCGCTGCTGCAGGTGCGCAGCAGCGTGGACCTGGAGAAGGTCCTGCAGCGTCTCGATAAACAGGGGGTGACCGTTCTTACCTGGGAGGACGAAACCTATCCCCGCTTACTGCGTGAGATCGACCAGCCCCCGCCGGTGCTGTACGTGCGCGGTGAAATCAGCACCGCGGACGAGTGGGCGGTGGGTGTGGTGGGCACCCGGCGTGTGACCGCCTACGGCCGTCAGGTGACCGAAGAACTGTGCGCCGCGCTGGCGGGCAGCGGCGTGACTGTGGTCAGCGGACTGGCGCGCGGTGTGGACGCTATCGCCCACCAGACGGCTCTGCGCTGCGGCGGGCGGACGATTGCCGTGCTGGGCAGCGGCGTGGACCGTATATACCCGCCCGAACACCGCCGGCTCGCGGCGCAAATTGCCGAAAGCGGCGCGGTGATCAGCGATTATCCGCCCGGAACGGCCCCCGACGCTGCCAATTTCCCGCCCCGCAACCGCATCATCTCCGGGCTGGCGCGCGCCGTGGTTGTGGTGGAAGCCGGTCAGGTCAGCGGTGCGCTGATTACGGCTTCGTTTGCTGCCGAACAGGGGCGTGATGTCTTCGCCGTCCCGGGCAATATCAACGCCCCGCAGAGCAAAGGGACCAACGACCTGATCCGCCAGGGAGCACGCCCGCTGCTGACCCCTCAGGATGTGCTCGAGACGCTGAATCTGGAGATGGTCAATGAGCAGCGCTCAGCCCGCAGCGCTCTGCCCGCCGATGCCTATGAGGCCAAACTGTATGAGGTTTTAGGGAAAGAGCCTCTCCATATCGATGAAATACGCCTGCAGACCAATCTGCCGATCGAAAAGGTGACTGCCACACTGGCTTTGATGGAGTTGAAGGGAATGGTTCGCCAGGTAGGCGGGATGCACTACATTGCCGTGCACGAAGAGCAGGCGGAATACAATTCTCTGGGAGGTAGTTAATGTTGCAGCACTACTATGCAGTGATCATGGCCGGCGGTGGAGGCACCCGCCTCTGGCCGCTCTCGCGCAAACGTAGACCCAAACAGATGCTCAGCCTGTTTGATGAGCGCTCGCTGTTTCAGACTACCGTTGCCCGGGTGCGTGATCTCTTTCCGGTGGACCATATTTATGTGGTCACGGTAGCCGAACAGGCCGTGGAACTGCAGGCGCAGGTTCCTGATATCCCCAAAGAAAATTACCTGATCGAGCCGATGCCGCGCGGCACGGCTTCTGTCGTGGGGATGGCTGCTGTAGTGCTCGCCCACCGCGACCCGCAGGCGGTGATGGCCGTGCTCACCTCTGACCATTACATGGCGAACGAGCCGCGCTTTCGCCAGCTTCTGCAGGCCGCATACCATGTCTCGCAGGACGGCTACCTGGTGACGCTGGGCATCGAGCCCACCTTCCCCGCCACTGGCTACGGTTATATCCAGCAGGGTGAGCGCCTGGGTGAATATGAATCGATGGATGTCTACCGGGTGAAGCGCTTCAAAGAGAAACCGGACGAAGAACATGCCCGCCTCATGCTCGCCAGCGGTGACCATGCCTGGAATTCGGGGATGTTCGTGTGGCGTGTGCGTGATATTATGGAAGAGTTTCGCCGCCAGATGCCTAAACTGGCTGCCAGCCTGGATGAGATTGCCGCCAGCCTGGGCACAGCGGAAGAAAAGGCCGTGGTGGAGCGCATCTGGCCCGGCCTGGAGAATGAAACGATTGACTACGGGATCATGGAAGGGGCCCGGAACGCAGCCGTCATCCCGGCCACAGATCTGGGATGGAGCGATGTGGGAAGCTGGGATTCCCTATTCGATGTGATTGACTCGGACCCGGATGGAAATATTATTATGGGGGGCCGGCACGTTGGGGTAGAAACGCGCGACTCACTGGTGTACGTCAACCAGGATCACCGCCTGATCGTGACGATCGGCGTTGAAAACCTGGTTGTGGTAGACACCGGAGACGTGCTGCTGGTCTGCCAGAAAGACCAGGCCCAGAAAGTGCGTCAGGTGGTTAACCGCCTGAAAGAAGAAGGGCAGGATTACCTGTAGTAGAATACCTTGCTTGTAAAGTGCCGGTAAATAGTTAAGGAGGAAGTATTCTTTTGGAAGCTTACTGCGTTAAATGCAAGACCAAGCGAGAGATAAAAGACCCGCAGCCTGTGTTTACCAGCGCAGGCACCCCGGCGACGCGCGGGGTCTGCCCGGTGTGCGGCACATCGCTGTTCCGCATGGGGCGCACCGCTGCGCATGAAGGGCAGCAGGCGCCTGAGAAGCCGGAAAAGCGGAAGAACAGCCGCAGCGGCGGCCGGCGCACCGGCAAGCTGGTGATCGTCGAATCGCCGGCGAAAGCGCGCACGGTGGGCCGTTTCCTGGGCAAGGGATACACGGTGAAAGCCTCGATCGGCCATGTGCGCGACCTGCTGCGCTCTCAACTCTCGGTGGATGTGGAAAATAATTTTGAACCGAAATACCGCGTGCCGAACGAAAAGCGCCAGGTTGTGAAAGAGATCAAGGCGCTGGCGAAGGACGCGGACCAGGTCTATCTGGCAACGGACCCTGACCGGGAGGGTGAGGCGATCGCCTGGCACCTGCTCGAGTCGGCTGAGATCGACCCCGAAATCGTCCGGCGCGTGGTGTTCCATGAGATCACCGAGCCGGCTGTGGCAGAGGCCTTTGCCCACCCGCGCGACATCAATATGGACCTGGTCAACGCCCAGCAGGCGCGCCGCGTGGTCGACCGGCTGCTGGGGTACAACCTCAGCCCGCTGCTGTGGCGCAAAGTGCGCGGCCGGCTGTCGGCGGGGCGTGTGCAGTCGGTGGCGCTGCGCCTGATCGTCGATCGCGAGCGCGAGATCGAAGCCTTCGTGCCCGAAGAATTCTGGACGATCTCGGCTGAATTCCAGCCCGAAGGGACGAAAGACAGCTTTATCGCCAGACTGGCGCGCATAGACGGCCAGGAGCCTTCCCTCCCACGCGAGGACGTGGTGCGGCCGATCGTGGCCGACATGGAGGGGGCGGCTTATACGATTACGAAGATCAAGCGCGGCGAGCGCAGGCGCAACCCGGCCGCGCCATTCACCACCAGCACGCTGCAGCAGGAGGCCTCCCGCCGCCTGGGCTTCACCGCAAAGCGCACCATGGCTATTGCCCAGCAGCTGTATGAAGGCGTTGACCTGGGGAAAGAAGGCAGCGTGGGCCTGATCACGTATATGCGTACCGACTCGACGAACGTGTCGGAGCTGGCCCAGAAAGAAGCGCGCCAGTTTATCCAGGAACGCTACGGTAAAGCCTTCCTGCCGCGTGAGGCGCCGAAATATAAGACCCGCGCCCGCGGCGCACAGGAAGCGCACGAAGCGATCCGCCCGACCTCCACGCTGCGCCAGCCGGACCAGATCAAGGAATATCTCAACCGCGACCAGTACCGCCTGTACCAGTTGATCTGGAAACGGTTTGTCGCTTCGCAGATGGCAGCCGCCATCTACGATACGCTTTCGGTGGAGGTGACCGGTAAATCCAGCACGCACACCTACCTGCTGCGTGCCTCCGGCTCCACCATCCGCTTTCAGGGCTTCCTCATCCTGTATGAGGAGACCCGCGATGAAGACCAGCCGCTGGACGACGATGACACCCGCATCCCGGCCAGCATCCGTGAAGGGCAGGCCCAGCGCCTGCTGCGCCTGATCCCCGAGCAGCACTTCACCCAGCCGCCGCCGCGCTACACGGAGGCCAGCCTGGTGCGCACGCTGGAGGAGAACGGCATCGGCCGGCCTTCCACGTATGCGCCCATCCTGAGTACCCTGCAGCAGCGCGGCTACGTGGAGCGCGAGAACAAGCGCCTCATCCCCACGCAGACCGGCTTTACCGTCAACGACCTGCTGACCGAGCACTTCCCGGACGTGGTCGACGTGGGTTTCACCGCGCGCATGGAAGAAGACCTGGACCGCATCGCTTCGGGAGAACTGCCCTGGGTGAAAGTGGTGCGCGACTTCTACGCTCCCTTCTCACGCCAGGTGGAGATCGCCGACAAAAAGATGCCCGAGGTCAATATGGGTCCGGAGCCGGTGGGACGCGCCTGCCCCAACTGCGGTCACGAGCTTGTGATCCGCTGGGGGCGCTACGGCAAGTTCGTCAGCTGCAGCAATTTTCCCGAGTGCCGTTACACCGAGCCCTGGCTGGAGAAGATCGGCGTGCTGTGCCCGAAAGATCAGGGAGAGATCGTCGAACGGAAGACGCGCAAGAACCGTGTCTTCTACGGCTGTTCCAACTATCCCCAGTGCGATTTCACCTCCTGGAAGCGGCCCCTGCCCGCCCCCTGCCCGGTCTGCGGCGGGCTGCTGGTGGTGGCCGATAAGAACAACGCTCAGTGCACACAGTGCGAAGAGCGCTTCCCACTCGACCAGGTGACAGCAGACGAAAAGACCGAACCGGCAGAAGCGGCATAAAACTTGCATCGATTTCTTCGGCTGTAAGGAGCCACCCCCCAGCGGAGCGTGGCTCCTTACAAAATAGACAGTCAAGTCGGACCGGGATTACAGAAAGTGTTGCATAAATTCTCGATTTCGTCTACAATTAGAACCGTTCAGGAACCGTTCAGCGCCTGATTCTGGCTGGATCACACATCACTGCTAATCCCAACCGCCTGGCTGACAACATCCGCAAGGGAAGGTCTGGGTAGATTTCGGGCAAACGACCTTGCATACGGCCCCTGGATCTTCAGACCGGACCAACACTTCGTTGATGGAGATTTGAGAAATGGATGCGATCCGCGATTATATGAACCGGCCGTTATATGCCGCAGTTGCCGGGTTCCTCATTGGTCTGATCATCGGATGGTTTGTCATTGGCTGGGGGCTGTGGCCGGTGGAATATGAAGGCGCCGGTCCGGTCGACATGCGCCTTCCCGAGAAGGTCGAGTACCTGCGCATGACCATCGAAGCCTTCGGCGCCAACCGGGATGTGGCTTCCGCCCGGGCTCGCTTCAATGCGCTGGGTGAAGAAGGCCCGCAGGCTTTCCAGCAGATCGCGAGCAATCCTGCTAACCTGAGTCCCGAACTGGTCCAGGACTTTGCCACGATCGTCATTGCGGGTGCTGCAGCGGGAACTCCGGTGGCTGAGGCGCCGACCCAGGCCGCGGTAACACCGGAGGCAACGGATTCGCTGGGCGGTATATTGCTGCCAACGCAGCCTGCCGCAACCGAAGAGCCGGCAGCTGGGGGTGGGTTCCTGCGCAGCCTGCTGCCGATCCTGTGCGTGCTGGTCCTGCTGTTCCTGGCCGCTGGGATCGTGTTCTACATCATGCGCGTTCGCCCCGGCGGTTTGACTCCTCGCGCTCGACCCGCGGAGGCCGGTTATCCACCTGCCGGTCCGCAGGCCGATTACCAGGCTGCCGGAGCGGAGCCGCCAATGGCACAGTTCATGGCTTCTTACCGCCTGGGTGATGACCTGTTCGATGACTCCTTCAGCATCGACTCGCCGGCCGGGGAGTTTATGGGCGAATGCGGTGTGGGCATCTCCGAGACCATTGGCGTCGGCGATCCCAAGAAAGTGACCGCTTTCGAGGTCTGGCTGTTCGATAAGAACGACATTCAGACTGTCACGAAGGTGCTGATGAGCGCCCACGCCTACACCGACGACGCCACCCGCCAGCGCCTGGCCGCCAAAGGTGAGCCGGTTCTGGTGGAGCCCGGCACCGAGACCGTGCTGGAGACCCAGACCCTGCAGATGGTCGCCCGCGTGGTGGATATGGGCTACGGTGACGGTGCCCTGCCCCCCGAAAGCTTCTTCGATCGCTTTGTGCTGGAGCTGGCGATCTGGTCGAAGATCTAAAGATCTAACCCTGCTGAATCAGGCGGGGGCCTTCCGGTCACACCGGAAGGCCCCCGCTTTTGTGTACCGGGGCTTTAAACCACAGCTCGCCGGCTGAACCGGCGAGATATGGCGCTGGATAAGTATCTCTTTTTGAGTTTGCAGTCCAGCGATCCCCCGCTGCAAACCCTTCGTATGACTTCGCCATCCCCCTTGCATACGCTTCATCAAGTCTTCGGCTGATTTCCCCCTCGGCCTCCCAAGCCGTCGTGCCTTCAACTGTCCATATGATACCTGCGGCAGGCAGGTTTAACAAGTAGGACTTACCCTATCTTTAATGGTAGGGATTCCCCCACTCTAAAAAAGAGAGCCGGCCTGTAAAAAAGGCCGGCTCTTCGTAATAATCTTTAGATCTATTCGATCTTGAGAATTTTCAACTTAATCTCACCGCTGGGCGTGTTCGCCACGGCGATTTCGCCCACGCGCTTGCCCAAAAGTGCCTGGCCGATGGGAGATTCGTTCGAAATCTTCCCTTCGCGCGGGTTGGCCTCCTTGGCTCCCACCAGTTTATAGGTGTCGGGAGGGTAATCTTCCTCCTGGACGGTGACCGTGGCGCCTACCTCAACCACCTCGCGCACACCGGATTGTTCTTCTACGATGATGGCGCTGCTGAGCAGATACTCCAGCTCCTGAATGCGACCTTCCAGAAAGGCCTGATCTTCTTTGGCCATCGCATAGTCTGCATTCTCGGAGAGGTCGCCCATTTCGATCGCCTCTCGCAGACGCCGGGCTACCTCCTCCCGGCCAGGTCCTTTGAGCTGTTCAAGTTCCTCCCTCAGCTTTTTTGCGCCTTCGGCAGTTAAGTAGGGTTGTTCAGACATACCTTCATCTCCAGAATAAGAAACGCTGTTAGGCCTGCACAGGCGGAGCTGAGCAGACCTACTCGTTATTCATTGTGTTTACTCAGGGTTTCGTTATGGGGTCGAATAGCTTTTCGTGTTCTTCGATCGCATAACGATCGGTCATACCCGCAAGGTAATCGCAGATGGTGCGTTCCAGGCCGCGCTCATCGATCATTTCCTGGATGTGGCGGGGCAGCATCGACGGCTCAGCTCTATAGGCGTTAAAGAGATCCTGCAGGATGCGCTCGGCTTTGACGGCCATGCGCATCACACGGTGGTGGCGGTATAGGTGCGTGTACAGGAAATCTTTCAACTGCCTGTTGCGCCGGTGCATGTCTTCGCTGAAGCCGATCACATTGTAAGGCAGCCGCTGCAGTTCTTCGACCGATTTGACATTGCTTTCGCGCAGGCGCTGGTCGGTAGTATACACCAGATCCGAAACCTCAATCCCGATCAAGCGGCGGATCAGCCGGTGGCGGGTGAGTTCATCCAGGACGGTTTCGTGCCAGCCCACGCTTTCGGCCAGGATTTCCCACAGGGTGATGCCGGAGAGCATCTGCGGGGTGATCATGCCCGAACGCAAACCGTCGTCCAGGTCATGCGCGGTGTAAGCGAGCTCATCGGCCACATTGGCGATCTGGGCCTCAAGGTGACCACGCAGCTCGGGGTTGTATTCCGATGCGTCTGCGACGTCATACTCGGACTCGTGTTTGACGATCCCTTCCCGTACCTCCCAGGTCAGGTTCAGCCCTGGAAAATCCGGATAGCGGCGCTCAAGCTTGGTGACGATGCGCAGCGACTGCTTGTTGTGATCGAAGCCACCATAGTCCACCATCAGGCGGTGCAGGGCCGCCTCTCCCGAGTGACCGAAAGGCGGGTGCCCCAGGTCGTGAGCCAGGCAGATGGCTTCCACCAGGTCTTCATTGGCGCCCAGCGCCCGGGCGATGGTGCGCCCAATCTGCGCCACTTCCAGGGTGTGCGTCAGACGGGTGCGGTAGTAATCGCCTTCGTAGTTGATAAAAACCTGGGTTTTGTACTCCAGACGACGGAACGCGGTCGTGTGCAGGATGCGATCCCGGTCGCGCTGGAAAGCGGTGCGGTAATCCGGTTCGTCGTCGGGGTATTCACGCCCTTTGCTGTTGCGGCTGCGGCAGCCGTAGGGCGCCAGTGCCTGGTCTTCGATGGCTTCTAACTGCTCGCGTGTAAAAAGCATTGTGGTTCTTCTATCCGGTTATCCGTTTTTCTGGGATGTACGAATCACCGCTCTAAGTCTAATCGAACCGGCACGGCCTGTCAACTACGGAGGGTGATCAGGGCGTCGCGCTCCTCGTCAGAGATGCGCTGGAACAGGATTTCCGGGTCCGGGGCACAGTCAGCTCCATACTGCCCCTGCAGGCGAAAAGTGCGGACGGACCTGCGCGCGGCTCTCCATGGAGCCTGGTGTCCGGGGCGCGGTTCGGCGCTGATGAGCAGTTCGCCGCCTGGCTTCAGCATATGGCTGATCAGGCGATAAGCCACCGGGGGGAAGAAATGGCCATCGTCCACCAGCACCAGATCGTAGGACGGCGGGCGGATAACGCCTTCCTCAATGAACATCAAAATCTGGTGGGGGATATCGCCCCAATCAGGGGTGCGTTTTTCCTTTTGAATGCGCCGGTAGCGTTCAAAGGCAGTATAAATCCGCTCCGCCAGGGCGGCGGGCCGGCGCCGGGCCTTCAGGTAGCTCTCACGGCTCCAGACCTCCTGGTCTTTGATCCAGTCGAACTCTTGTGCGAGATCAGCAGGGCTGAGGTCTGAATCTTTGAACAGCGCACGCCACACGGCGCGGATGAAGCCCTGGCGCCGCTGCTGGGAGAGCGGTTCCACCCAGGCAGGGTGTGTGGGCCAGTGTTCCCGGCACCAGCCGGAGAGGGTCTGCCACTCGATCCGTTCGGACAGGTAGCCGGAGAGCAGCGCGGCGCGCCGGCGCAGCCCGGCCAGGATGCTGGCCGCTGGGGCCAGCACCAGAGCACTGAGCCGCGGGTTTACTTCGTAATACAGGCGCAGGCGGCATAACAGGGCGGTTGTTTTTCCGCTCCCATATGACCCGCCGGCCAGCCACACAGCCGGCTCTGCAGGCGGCTTCCCTTCGGGGCGGTCGAAGCCGGCCTTTACGGCCCTTTCCTGCCACGGGTCCAGCATACAACCCGCCGAGGCCGGGCTGCACAGTTCCGCAGGCAGGGCGGCTTCCGGGGCGAAGCGCAGCTGCACCTCGAGCTGCTGCTGTTCGTTCAGGGCAGGGCTTTTGAAAGCCTGGATCCACAGGCGCTCACCGCCCGGCTGCAGCGCTTCTCGCCCCAGCCAGCTTACTTTATCGGGCAGATTGCAGGGCCGGCAGATGGCGAGCTGTTTCTGCGTGATATACGGGAAGACTACCGCCAGGGCCAGCTCGATCCCCGGAAGGCGCTGGATAAATTGTTCCAGCACGCGGATTTCGAACAGGCCCAGGGGCGGACGCTCGTCTGCCAGCAGGGGGAGCTGCGCCGCCGGAACCGCGGCCGCCGGCCGCGCCAGGCTGAGCTTAACCAGCAGAGCTCGCCCGTGGGGATCCATCACCAGGAAATCGGGTGAGCCCACCTCGCCGGCATGGAAATGCGTCCAGATCCGGCAGCCCTCCGGAAGGGTTTTTAAAAAGCGCAGCACTCGCTGCTGGGGAGCAGCGAGACTTTCCGCGGTATCCCTGGATAAAACTTCGGCCATCGCAAAAAGTATAATACATCGTTTTCTGGAAACGGGTGATTCTGTTCCGTTGAGGGGGAATTCTTACGGGCATCCAGGGTTGTAGAAGCGCTGTTGTATAATTGCAGAAACATTGATAGTCCGTATTTCTTATTTACTCTTTAGCGTCTTCATGGTAGAAGAAGCAGTAATTTGCCAGCATCCTGCCGTGCACCGGACAGAGGAGGAGGGAATGACGCCGGAGCTCGTTTACTACTATCCCGAAGGACATGAATACCATTTCAGCAGCGGACACGTCGAGAAACCGGAGCGCATCGAGACGATACGGAGGGCGCTGGAAGCAGCCGGCTGGTGGGATCCTTACCCGCGGCTGCCGTCCATCGAACTGCCGGCGGATGTCCTGCAGACGATCCACACCCCGGCCTATCTGAACCGAGTGCGTACGGCCAGCCGTTTTGCCGAGCACCTGGATCTGGATACCTACACCACGCCCTATTCCTGGGAAATCGCCCTGCAGACGGCCGGAGGGGCGGCGGCTGTAGCCGGCGCGGTCTGGAGCGGCGAGGCGCGGTACGGTTTTGCTCTGACGCGCCCGCCCGGGCACCACGCCACCCCACACCGGGCAATGGGCTTCTGCCTGCTCAACAACATCGCCCTCGCCGCCGAGTGGCTGTTCCAGCAGCACAACGCACGCCGGCTGGCCATCGTCGATCTGGATCTGCACCACGGCAACGGTACGCAGGAGATCTTCTGGCGGCGTGATGACGTCTTTTTTCTCTCTGTGCACCAGTCGCCGCTCTTCCCGGGCACCGGCGAGATCAGAGAAAGGGGCGCCGGCCTCGGAGAAGGGCTGACGGCCAACTTCCCTCTGCCGCCCGATTCGGGCGATCAGGCGCTGTTAAGCGTCGTAAACCGCCTGATCCTGCCCCTGCTGGACCGCTATTCCCCAGAAATGCTGCTGGTGAGCATCGGTTTCGATGTCCACTGGCGCGATCCGCTGGGGCATCTGCGCATGACTGCAGCCGCTGTCGGCCAGGCCGCAGCCAGCCTGCAGGGCTGAGCGAACGCAAACTGCCAGGGACGTCTGGCGTTTTTTCTGGAGGGCGGGTACGACCTGGATGCCACGGCTGCCTGTGCACAGGCGCTGGTGGCCTGCCTTCTGGGAAAACCCTGGCAGGATCCGGTTGGTGAGCCGCCCACACCTGAAGGGACAGCCTGGGAAGCCATGCTGCAGAATGCACTAAATGTGTGGAATCTGTAGTAAGATTTAAGTCAAATAAAGGTTTATAGGGGTCAAAAAAAGTCAGGCGCCCAAAAAAGGGAGATCCGGGTTCCGGTTAAAAGGAAGAAAAATTGTGAAAAAACGAACCGGATCTCCGCAAGGAGAATCCAATGACCGACCAACTTGCTGTATTTATTGACTTTGAGAATATTGCCCTGTGGGCGGAAAGAGAATTCTTTGATTTTGAAGTTACCAAATTAATCGAATATCTGCAAACTCGCGGCCCGGCGGTTGTAAAGCGTGCTTATGGTGATTGGTCGAGGTTTTACCGCTACCGCGATGAGCTGATGAACAACTCTATCGATCTGATCCAGATCTACAGTGTGCGCGTGGGGAAGAACCGGGCAGATATTCGCATGGCGATCGATGCCTTCGAGATCGCCATGACCCGCCCGCAGATCAACACCTTTGTGATTGTCTCGGGGGACAGTGATTTCGGTCCGCTGGTGGCCAAGCTCCGGGAATACGGGCGCTACACCCTGGGCATCGGCCCACGCAGCGTGACCCATCACCTGCTGGTAAAGTCCTGCGATGAGTTCATCTACCTGGAAACCGCCCTGGGTGAGATGACCGAGGTGGTCGAGCAGTCGGGCGCCGAACGTGAATCGGCGCGTTCGCTGCTCATTCGCGCTATCCAGGCTCACGGGCAGCGCGGTGAGCTGCCTGTCCTGGCGACCCGCCTGAAGCAGACCATGCTGCTGATGGACCCGGCCTTCAACGAAGCCAACTTTGGCTACTCTCAGTTCAAGGGCTGGCTGGAGGACAACCGCGACCTGGTCAACCTGTATATGAAAGACCTGCAGCTTTACGTTGCTCCTCTGGACTATGTCATGACACCGGGTGATGGAGACCTGATCCTGCTCGAGCCCGCTGAGGCGGAGAATGAAGAACAGGAGAGCACGCGCCATACCATTGACGTGCAGTACAAAAACCTCTTCGCCCGCCTGAAGATGACCACCTTTGACCTGACTACCCGGCGCGATATCCTGCGTGATATCTACCGTGAGCTGTGCGAGAACCCCAACCAGTACAACGCACAGGATCTGCTGGACATGCTCCAGGAACGCTACGACGCCCAGGGCCTGCCGCGCACGATGGCCGGGCTGCGCGAGACGTTCCAGCTCGCTCTGCACCAGAACGCCTTCGATACTTCGGTGCGGCCGCTGACCAGCGAGAGCCCGCTCTGCCTGGCCCCTGGCATCGAATCGGAAGCGGATTTCGTGCGCCGCGCCGAATCGTCCTTTGTTTACGCCGTGGTGCGAACCGGCCTGGAGGTCGACCTGCAGGAGCTGGCTTATCTGATCCTGAACGACCAGAACCAGACCGACTACATCCAGAGTTTGCTGGATGACCTGAAGCAGCGCGGGCTGATCCAGCGCAAGGGCAAGAATTACGTCCTCACCGGCCAGGGAGAGATCCCTTTCCATAACGAGCCTGCCCTGCAGGTGCTGGTGCGCGACATCGAAAACGCAGTGATCCCCGAAAACACACCGATCAACCCCGACATGGCGCGCATGCTGGCCAAGAAGGCCATGGTGCAGCGTTCGCAGGACTTCGCCGCTTCAGCCAACACGTATCTGATCGCCTGCCGGCTGCAGTGGGAATCGGTGCAGAAGGGCGAGCCGGGCGCAACCATCGAGGACCTGCGCTGGTATATGGCTTCCTATGCCTCGGCCATCGCCGGCAAGCTCTCGCAGGTCAACCGCGATTACAACGGCGCGCGGCCGTATTACCTGGCTTTCTTTGCCCTCGTGCAGGAGGACGATCCCCTGTGGAGCCGGATGCGCGGTCTGATCAACCCCATGCTCTCGTATTACTGGGCGAACGCCGGGCGTGAGCTGGAGCTGAACACCTCGGCCTGGAACCTGAGCATGTCTTCTCCGGCCCAGATCGCCATCCATGCTGCCACGCACCCCAATCCCGATCTCCGGCGGCTGTGGACAAAGATCACCGAAGAGCTGGCCCGGGTGAACCCCAAGCTGCTGCTGCGCATCGCCAACCAGATCATGCTCACACGCTCCGAATATCCCGAGCAGGCCAGGGTGGCCGAACAGATCGAGGAGATCGTGGCGCAAATGGCGCCGGTCTAGAAGGGGCGTTTATGAGCCTGTCCTCGCGTTTCGAATCCGCCTTTTTGCTTGCCAGCCGCCTGCACGCGGACCAGGTGCGGAAAGGCACGACCATTCCCTATATTTCCCATTTAATGGCAGTGGCCGCGCTGGTGCTGGAAGCTGGAGGCGACGAAGATCAGGCCATCGCGGCCCTGCTGCACGATGCCGTGGAGGACCAGGGTGGGAAGGAGGTCCTGGAAGAAATCCAGGACCGCTTTGGCCCCCGGGTCGCAGCGATGGTGGCCGCGCTGAGCGATACGGACCAGACCCCAAAACCTCCCTGGCGCGAGCGCAAAGTAGCCTATCTCGCCCACCTGCAGTTCGCTTCTCCCGAGGTGCTGCGCATCTCACTGGCGGATAAACTCCACAACGCCCGCACCATCCTGAGCGATCTGCGCGAGCAGGGGAATGCCACCTGGGAGCGCTTCAACGGCGGCCGGGAGGGCAGCCTGTGGTACTACCGCAGCCTGGCGGATATCTTTCTGGAGCGCTGCCCCTCACCCATGGCGTATGAACTGGATCAGGTGGTGACCGAGCTGGAGAAGATCTCGGCAGAGGTTAACTAACGTGCGGCCGGCAGCCGGGGGATCACGGTCCTGCTGGCCGTCCGGTTACTGAGCCGGCTGCTGTCCCTGTCTGGCTGCCGGGAGCATCTCTGTAACGCTGCATCATGGAGGAACATATCCAGGTCGTTGTCTTAATCTCCGCTGCCAGCGAGTGGCGCGCGGTTTGCGAGCTTTATCCGGAGCATGAGCTGCAGACCTCTCCTTACGGAGAATGGTTTACCGTCTGCGAGGCGGACCGTCCCCCGCTGGTTTTGATGCACGGCGGCTGGGGCAAAATTGCCGCCGCCGGCTCGACCCAGTATGCCATCGACCGCTGGCAGCCTGACCTGCTGGTGAACCTGGGCACCTGCGGCGGGTTCCGTGGGCATGTGGAGCGGGGGACAATTGTACTGGTGGAGCGCACGGTCGTTTACGACATCCACGAGCAGATGGGCGATGCAGCTGCAGCGATTGACAGCTACACCACCGACCTGGACCTGTCCTGGTTGAACATGGAGGGGACGCCGCCTGTGCTGCGCACACAGATGGTCTCCGCTGATTCGGACCTGGTGGTCGACCGGCTGCCCGAGCTGCAGCAGCACTACGGCGCGGTGGTGGGCGACTGGGAGTCGGGGGCTATCGCCTGGGTCGCCACCCGAAACCGGATTCCCTGCCTGATCCTGCGCGGGGTGACTGACCTGGTGGGCGAAGATGGGGGCGATGCTTACGGTAATGCTGGTGTGTTTCACTCGGCGGCGGGCGAAGTGATGCGGCGCCTGGCAGCCGATCTGCCCCTCTGGCTGGCGGCCAGTGCGCCTGCGCTCCGTTCCTGAACTGCGCCGCCCGGGTTCTGTTCCAAATTGCACAACCGCTTGCGCAGCAGGGAAAGTATGCTGTAAACTGTATGTACCGGGCGCTTCTGCATCCGGTAGTGCGCCTGCCGTAGTGGGGTCAATCAGGCTTTATCCACAGTGTAACCATCATTTCAGGGGGTATCCCGGAGGGAAAGGTTTACGATGTCGGACGCCAGAATCCTTAAGTTCGTCAACCCGGCCACCCAGGAGGTGTTCGGCGAGATCCCGATGTGCACGAAGAGCGAGGTAGAGGCGGCGATGCTCGAAATGCGCCGCGCGGCCGGCGTGTGGAGCAGCACACCCGTACAGGAGCGTATTCGCATTCTACGCAAACTGCAGCACGAGATCATCGCCGCAGCCGATGAGATCACGGCCGTGATGACGCAGGACACCGGCAAAAGCCGCCAGGATGCTCTGGCGGAGGTCTTCATGACCGTTGATATGCTGCACCTGTACCTGCGCAGAGCGCCTCACTGGCTGCGCCGGCGGCGTATCTCCAGCGGGATTTTCTTCTTCAAGCGCATCACCGTAGAGCCGCGCCCCTACGGCGTGGTGGCCGTGATCGCGCCCTGGAACTACCCGTTTGCCCTGGCCATGCCGCCCGTGCTGTCGGCCCTGCTGGCCGGGAACACCGTGCTGCTGAAACCCTCCGAGGTCACCGGGGCCACCGGGCTGCTGATCGAACGCCTGTTTGAGCGTGTGCCGGAGCTGACGCCGTATGTGCGCGTGCTGCACGGCGATGGTGAAGTGGGTGAAGCGCTGGTGCGCAGCAGGCCAGACTTCATCTTCCTGACCGGATCGACCGCCACCGGCCGGAAAGTGATGCAGGCGGCCGCTGAGTACCTGATCCCCACGGCCTGTGAACTGGGCGGCAAAGATGCCATGATCGTGCTGGAAGACGCCGATCTGGATGCTGCGGCGCACTGGGGCGTGTGGGGCGCTTTTTACAACACCGGCCAGACCTGCATGTCTGTGGAGCGGGTATATGTGGTCAAAGAAGTGTACGACGAGTTTCTTAAGCGTGTACTCGACGCCGCAGCCCGGTTGAAGGTGGGTTATACGACCGATATCCGCAGCCCGTACTACATGGGGCCGATCACCGATCCGCGCCAGTTCCGCACCATCCAGCGCCATCTGGACGATGCCCTGGCGAAAGGCGCCCGCCTGCTGACGGGCGGGGAGATCCACGGCATGTTTATCGAACCAGCCGTGCTGGTCGACGTGGATCACAATATGCTCTTAATGCAGGAAGAGACTTTCGGCCCGCTGCTGCCAATCATGAAGGTGGATGATGAAGAGCAGGCTGTGCGCCTGGCCAACGACAGCCACTTTGGGTTGAGCGCGTCGGTCTGGAGCCAGGATATCCGGCGGGCGGAGCGTGTGGCGGACCGGATCCAGGCCGGTTCGGTGGTGGTCAACGATACCATTGCCCAGTTTGCTATCCCCATGCTGCCTTTTGGTGGGGTCAAGCAGTCGGGCACAGGGCGCACGCATGGAAAAGTGGGCCTGCTCCAGTTTACGCTGCCGAAGGCCGTGGTCACCGGGCAGCCGCCCTATCCGTGGGACCTGGCGACGGTTGCCCGTAAGCCGGGGAATTACCGCCTGGTGCAGACCGTGATGAACGCGCTGTTTGGGGTCACCCCGGCGCAGAAGCTGCAGCCGCTGGCCGGGATGTTATCCTCCGGGGAGGTGAAATTACCCTCCCGGCGCACCGGCGCCGCGCTGGGTGCCCTGGGCGCACTGACCGCGGCCATGGTGAGCAGCTTTCTGTTCTTCCGCCGCGGCAGGAGGTCCTGAGCGGTTACCCTGCGGCGGAGCAGGCTTTTCCGCACATCCTTACAACCGTCTTCTGCATCCGATTGGCAAGTTTGCCAGCAGACAGGCGTCCTTCGACCGGATAAGCGAATTATTCGCAGCATGTCCTTACCGCTCCGCGCGTCTGCGGGGCGGTCGGAAACTGCCTGGCAGGGAGGGATAATAACTTCCCGTTAAGAGCATAAAGCGCCCCGGCTCCCCACACAGTTATATAATAGGAAGCAGAATACTACCCGATCACGGATGGGAGAGGACATCGATGAAACTGGTCAGCGTGGCAGAGATGCAGGCCATTGAGCGCGAGGCCGATCAGAGCGGCCACTCCTATGCACAGATGATGGAACATGCCGGGCGCGGCCTGGCCGGGGCGGTTGCTGGCAGGTATGCAGACCTGCCCCCCGGGGGCGTGCTCGGGCTGGTGGGATCAGGCAACAACGGCGGCGATACCCTGGTGGCCCTGGCACACCTGGCCGCACAGGGCTGGAAGGCAGCGGCTTACCTGGTGCGCCCCAGAGACGAAGGGGACCCGCTCATACAGCGCCTTAAGGAAGCCGGCGGAGATGTCTTCCGGGCTGCTGAGGATCCCGGTCATGAAACCCTGGGAAACCTGCTGCACGAACACGGCGTGGTCCTGGACGGGGTGCTGGGCACCGGCATCCGCCTGCCGCTCAGAGAAGAGGTTGCCCGTGTGCTCGACTTTGCCGGCCGCACCCTGGCGGCGATGGAAGAACCACCGCGCGTGGTTGCCGTCGACTGCCCCTCAGGGGTCGATTCGGACAGCGGACAGGCTGCGCCGGAGACCATCCCCGCGGACCTGACCGTCACGATGGCGGCGGTCAAGCAGGGGTTGTTGAAATTCCCGGCTTTTGCCCTGCTGGGCGACCTGGAAGTGGTGGGCATCGGCCTGCCGCAGGACGGCGAGAGCCTGGAAAGCTGGCGGCGGGTGCAGCGCACCGTCCCCGCAAAGCAGGAGATCCATGCCATGCTGCCCCCGCGCCCCATGGAGGCCCACAAAGGCACCTTCGGCACGGCGCTGGTGATCGGCGGATCCCTCAGCTATACCGGGGCGGTGCTGCTGGCAGGCAAAGCCGCCTACCGGGCCGGGGCCGGACTGGTGACCATGGGGGTGCCGGCTTCGCTGCACGCTGCGCTGGCGGGACATTTTCCCGAGGCCACCTGGCTGCTGCTCCCCGATTGGCAGGGCGCCATCGCTTCACGGGCTGCCGAGATGGTGCAGCAGAACCTCGAGCGGCCCACCGCGCTGGTGATCGGCCCCGGCTTTGGGCTGGCGGAAGAGACTGAGCGCTTCCTGGACCAGCTGCTGGATGAGGAACACCTGCCTCCCGCGGTGATCGATGCCGACGGGCTGAAACTGCTCGGCCGCCTGAGCGACTGGTCACGGCGCCTGCCGCAGCCGGCCGTGCTCACCCCGCATCCGGGAGAAATGTCCGTTCTGACCGGCCTGTCGACCCGAGAGATCCAGGACGACCGCCTGAACGTGGCAAGCCGCTTCAGCCGGGAATGGGGGCATGTGGTGGTTCTCAAAGGCGCCTTCACGGTAATCGCTGCGCCCGACGGGCAGCAGGCGGTGATCCCGGTGGCTACCCCGGCGCTGGCGCGTGCCGGCACAGGCGATGTGCTGGCTGGATTGATCGGCGGCCTGCTGGCGCAGGGTATGGACGCCTACGAGGCTGCCATCGCCGGGGCATGGATTCATGCCCATGCAGGGTTGTACGCTGAAGAAAACCTCGGATCTGCGGCCTCTGTCCTGGCCGGAGACGTGCTGGCTGCCGTGCCCGAAGTGCTGGCAGACCTGCCCTGATTTCGCGATCATTTAAAATAAAGCAGACAGGGCTGTGTTCAACGTGACAGCCCTGTCTGCTTTATTGGGAAGATAAGGTCTTAGATGGACGGGTCGCTCGACAGTTCTCCGGAGGCGGTATCCTCAGACGGCGAATGCTTTTCAAGCTCTTCCTTTGCGGCCCCCGCTGCCCGCTTACCGGCGCTGATCGCCTGGTCCAGGGTTGAACGGCCTTTTTCCTGCAGTTCACCGGCGCGCTCCTGAGTCAGGCGGGCCACTTCTTCCGCCCGCACGCGCACCTCTTCCATGGCCTGCTCGGCGCGCATGCGAGCCTCTTCCAGCGCTGCTTCGGCGCGCATGCGGGTTTCCTCAGCGGTCTCCACAGCGCGATCCTTGAGCTCAATCCCTTTCTCACGCAGTACAGCACGGGTTTCTTCACCCGATTGGGGCGCCAGCAGCAGGGCCGCAGCCGCTCCTACCAGCCCGCCAATAATGAAACCCGATAAAAAGTTGCCAATATCACTGTCATGTTCAGACATGGCTATACTCCTTCCCTTGATTTACGTTCTTTAGGACCTTTTCGCGCCAGCCCTATCAATTTAAGCGCCTGCATAAGCCCGGCGACGGCAGCGTTCAACGAAATTACAGGTTCGATCAGGTTCTCGCTCAAGAAGGTTGTGGTGCCGCGCAGATTGCTCACGGTTTCGTTGGTGGAATCCAGAATCGGTTTGATCTCGTTCTGGAGCAGGTTGATCAGCCGGGCGATCTGGACGATCAGAATCACCAGTGCAAGGCCGATGAGGATCGATTCCAGCGCCATAAAGATGATGAAAATATCGCGAACGCGAGCTGTATCCGTAGTAGGTTGAGCCAGGAAGATAATCCCTGCAACCAGGGCGATCAGGATGATGACCCCCACAACGGCAATACCGATCACAACTTTACGCTGATCTCCATCCTGCTGTGGCTGGACGGTTGGATGCTGCCTTGCAATGACAGGCTCTTCAGTTGTTGGTATCCGTGTATCCATATCGGCAATTATACCCCGTTCCCACTCCCGGACTCTATAGATATTGTATTATAACATAGCGACTTCATTCTACTTTACGAGCCGCAGCCGGCGGAAAACCGGATGTGCCCGGACTTGAAAACCGGTATAGAATTTAACCGGGTGGAGAAAGCAGAGCGAGAAGCGCACAGCCAGGAGAGCGGATATGAGGAATTTAATTCATCCCCACCGGCTGCGGCTGAGAACCGCGAGCAGACGCCCTGCCGGGGAAGCTGTCTACGCGGCGCACCTGCCCGCCAACCTGCTGGAACTGATCCTGCAGGCACTGCTCGATGAGGATCACCTGCGTGCCGGCGTGCTGGCCGAGCGCGGGGCAGATGGAGTGCTGCTCCCCACTGCCGAGCGCAGCATTTACCACGCCCTGGCTGCTTATGCGTACGCCTACCAGGTGTGGTACCAGTCGTGGGACTACGGGGAGGTGGTGCTTGAAATCGAACGCGCCATACAGCGCCTGCCCCTGCACAGCGATACACCCTGGGCGGTTGTGCTGGAGGCTTTCTTTAAAGCCGAACATGCAGCCATTGAATGTGAGCAGGCCTGGATGTGCGGCAGCGTCAAGACAGCGCTGGGGCAGTCGCGCGATGGCCTGAATTTGTTTGACCAGGCAGCGCTGCATGCCGGCAACCTGGGGGCGCACCCGGTAGAGGCTGGAATCTTCCTGCGCCTGATGACGCGCAGAAAGCTGTACCTGCAGGGCGTTCACCAGTATCTGGAGGCGTATGCACGCTGCCTGCGTCCGGATCCGGACTGGCGAACGGCTGTAGAAGCAGGCTGCCAGGAGCTGGATAATCTTTACCAGCAGTTGTGCGCCCTGGACGGCTGGACGGAAGGGCGAGAGATCCATGCCTACCGTGTTTCCCTGCAGCGCTGTCTGGACACTCCACAGGTGATCGACAGTCCGCTGCGCCTGCAGGGGACGCGCTTCACCTGGACCTACCGTGTCAGTTTTCCCAGGGGTGTGGTGCAGAACCTGCTGGCAGCTGTTGCTGAGAATGAAAGGGGAGCGCCTGAAAGGGGGCGCCGCACAACTATCCCGCTGGAGAACCTGGCCGCCATCCCTATGCTGGGCGCGGGCAGGTCCTATTTGAACGATGTATTCCAGGAGCAAATTGGGGAGGAGAACTTCGTTTACCTGTCCTGCTTTTTCCCCGACTTCACCATCAACGTCGAGCCATTCTCCCATCCGCTGCGTGTGACCCCTGTGCTGCGGCTGTATGCGCTGGGGATTGCTGCGCTGCATTTCCTGGTCCGCGACGCGGCTGCAGACCGGCTGGAGGACTGCACACTGGCGCAGGTGCAGCAGATGCGGTTGTTCGGGCTGCCGCACTCTCCGGGGCTGCATTTTCGGGTAGACTGGCTTCCCCCACACGAGTTCAAATCGCTGCCGCAGGCAGCCGGTGCCATTCTCCAGGGGCTGCGCCCCGTTTTTGAGCATTACTGCCCTGCCGCTGAGCGGCCGGAACTGGAAGCGATTGTTCTTCCCGCCGCCTCCATGCCGGACCGCAGCGAGGATGGGCGCTGGACCGCCTACGAACTGATTCAGGTTCCCCAGTTCTCGGCGCCTGCCGCGGCGCTGCATTCTGTCTATGAAGCTGGCCTGGCTGCGCTTTCGCAGCCCATCCCTGAGTCGATCGACAGCCTGAACTCCTGGCTGCGCTGCCGGTACGAGCCCCAGGAGAACCTGGCGCGCAAACTGCGCAGCCTGGATGACGGCGAATATTTCTTTGTAAGCAGCGACCACGTGTTTATGCATATGCCCGGTCTGCCGGAATGGGTGCAGAACGAATACCTGGACCTGGTGGAGTTCAATCTGAACATCCTGACGGCCACCAATTATCACCTGCAGGCCATTGACCGCGAGATTGCAGCCATGGGAGCGGTCGGGCGCAGGCTGGAGGGGATCGAGGGCAGCCCGGAGCAGATCCGCCAGTTCGCCCGCGAGCGGCTGGCGAGCATTGCGCGCGTCAACGATCTCAAGGCGGGCCTGCTGGTCATGCGCAATCTGGCCAGGGCTGCTCGCATCACACAGTTCGAGGAGCACCGCGCGCTCCTGGAGCGCTCGGCTGAAGCGATTAATCTGGAGGGTGCGATTGCTCACGCGGAGCACCTGTCCGCGGCATTACTCGGTATTGAGCAGGACTGGGATTCGATCGGCCGGCTGCTTTACCAGGAAAAAACGGCCCTGGCGGAAGAACGCCGCGCCCGCTTTGAAGGTGTGCTGACTCTCATGCTGCAGGTGATCGGTATCGCTCAGATCGTTTCTTCGGTGATCAGCATCGTGGTGCTGGGCGAGCAGGACACCATCATCATCCCGTGGTGGTTTAATGCCGAAAACAGCCTGGTGGTCAGCGGGCGAGATGTCAAGGTGTGGAGTCTGTGGATGCTGCTGGCCGGGGTGCTGTTAATCCTGCTGGCATGGCAGCTGGCGACCCGTAAGGATCGGGAAGGTTGAAGGTCTGCAGGGGTTGATCCGCCCTGGCAGACAGGAGGTTGAATGCAGGAGAATGTAGACCCTTCTAAAGACGGCCGCCCGCAGTGGGCCGGCCTGGAGATTCGTGAGGTCTATGACCCGCAGGGGGAGGACGCCCGCCAGTTTTTTGATATTTATCTGGAAGCGTTTCCAGCCGAAGAACGCGAGCCGGTGGAAAGCCTGAAGAGGCAGATGCGGGAGGGTGCCGGCCGCAGAGGACGACTGGAACATCTGTGGGTGGCGGCCCAGGGAGAACAGGTCCAGGCCCTTGCGGTCTTTTCGTACTGCCCCCAGGACCGCATTGGCATTATCGGTTACTTTGCGGTGCGCTCGGGCCTGCGCAGCCAGGGGCTGGGTGCATGGCTGCTGCAGCAGGTGGTGGAACAGGTGGTGCTGGATTCCGCCAGCCTGGGGCATGCTCAGGCGCTCGGGGTTGCCCTGGAAGTAGAACGGCCTGAAGACGCACACAGCGAAGAGGATCGCGAGCGCCGCATGCGGCGCATTGCCTTCTACCAGCGAGAGGGGGCCTACCTGCTCGACCAGATCCGCTTCACTGCCCCCGCGCTGGGCCCCGGGCTGCCCGAGGTCGCCTATCACCTGATGTTCCTGCCGCTCAGCCTGGAAGTCGATCTGAACGCAAAGCGTTTTCTAACCCAGCTTGTGGAGTCAGTGTACCGCTGTGAATACGGGCTGCAGGGAGACCACCCCCTGATGCAGCAGGCGCTGGATTCGCTGCAGGGCGGTGCGGATTAAATCCTGGTCGAACGGATCACTTACGGCCTGCCCAGTTCCACCTGCAGCGTGGGGCGCCCGGCCATCCCCGCGTCGGAAGAATAGAAATACTTCCCGTTAGGCCCAAAGTTATCCGCCGAATAGAGCACCAGGCGCAGCGGCTGACCGCTGGCGTACGCCCGGGCGGCGGCCAGGCTCACATCCCAGGTATAAGGGATTCCGGGCCAGCCCGGCCAGTCGATGACCGGCGTCACCCAGGTCTGGCTGATGTTCTGCTCCAGGAGTGGGGCATTGTTCCAGCTCAGGGTGGCTTCGTTCCAGTCCTGGGCCACCACGCCGGCCTGAATAAGCGAATTCAGCTTCTCGCCGCTGTCGAAGCTGGTGGCGTTCCCCGACTGGTTCAGGATCAGCTTAGCGGAGAGGATCGCCCGTCCGCGCGGCAGGGAGTCCAGGGGAATGGTGATATAGAGTTTCGAGAAGCAGGGGAAATCAGACACGTCGTTCTGGTTCTGCACGTTCAGGTGTTCTGCCCCCGGATAGCTGGTGTCTCCCCACTCGTTCCAGAAATCCACCTTCCCGCCGCAGTTCGTTGAGCCGCCCACCGATGCATCCCGGATGGTCACCCCGTTCACGCCGTGCCGCAGGGCGACCACCTGATCAACAGGCAGGTCTGGCGCCTGGTAGACCGGCATGCCGAAGGAAATATCACCCCAGGTGTCCGGATTGGTTTCTGAAAAGGCCGTTGGCCAGCGCTGCAGGCCCCGTACAGCCCCTGCGGCGTCATCCCGGTCGTAGACGTTCAGGGCCAGTTTCCACCGCTCTCCCTGCCGGGGCGGGCCCGAGAGACCCAGCGCGCTGAAGGGGATCTCGAAGGTCAGGAGATGGCCGCGGTCCTCGCGGCTGTTGTTGTTCGGCCCATTTCCTCGCCAGCCCGAGCGGGAGAAGCCGCTGTGCGAGATCGGGCGCCAGCCAGAAGCGCTTCCCTGATAAACCGCTTCATAGCCACTGCGGCCTTCCCAGCCGTCCAGCTGGGCGACGAAGCGGTAGCTGCGTTCCTGCAGGCGGCCGCCGGCCCCGTCTCCAATGTGCAGGTAGACTGCGGCCGCGTCCCAGGCTTCCATTTCCGCCGTCGTAGGGCTGGTGTCGTACCACAGGTGCTGGTCGATGATCGTCAGGCGCAGGAAGAGCACTTCATCTGTGTAGCCGATGCGCACATCGGCGTAATTCTCGACGCCTTTTACGCGCCCGAACCAGAAGACGGCAGCCTGGTGGTAGACCGGCCGGTCTGCGAAATAGGGCAGGTGAATGAGCGGCTGGCCACTGGCAGGCGGGCTGCCGGTTTGTCCAGACTGCGGTGCAAGCAGCAGGGGCAGGTAGGCGCGGCCCTGCGGGCCGCCCGGCCCCTGAAAGCGTGTGCGCGGGGCAGGTGCAGCCGCCAGAAGCAGCAGGCTGAACAGCAGCAGGTATAGAAGTGGTTTTCTGTAAGTTTTCAACGGTTATGGTTGCGTGTAGATTAACTTATCGATCTTTACCAGTAGATATTTCCCGGTGGAATACAGCCCGGGATAAGCGTGAATTCCGGCGATCAGGATGACGGAAATCTTATCACAGGCCTGCTGCCAGAGGGCTTAAACCGTGCTTAAGCCGGCGTTAAGGGAAAAGGGTGCGGCCGCGGCCGCACCCTCTTTCGGTCATTCAGAGTACCTGAGCAACGGCGCATACCGGCTGTATGGTGCCTGTTAGCGCTCGCTGCTCTGCGGAACGAGCTACGGTAGGCTGTTCCAGTAGTCATCCAGGTTCAGGTCCTGCAGGTCCTCCGGAAGCTGCCCTTCCTCGAACCGTGGGGCGTTGAGCAGGGTCTGGATATCCAGGATCAGCTCCGGCGAAACGTTGGAGAGCTGTTCCTGAGCGGCCAGACGGAGCGCTTCAACGGGGACCGGGATCAACTGTTCGCCCATTCCCAGGGCTTCGCCGGCACGTACGACGACATATGTCACCTGTCCGGTCGTCGGGTCGACGATCACTTCCTCCACACTGCCGAGCTCACCCAGCCCCGCTTCTTCGGCGACAATGCGCGCCGACTCCAGGGCCTGCAGGGTCAGGTGCTGTACTTCAGCGCCCGTTTGCGGCAGCGATTGGCCCAGCTCGGATGTGATCAGCGGCTCCCAGAAGGAGCGCAGCTCGCTGTCCCATCCGGCCGAGGACAGATCCAGGTTGGCCAGGTCAACCGGAGGCGCCTGTTCTAAAACAGCCGGATCGATCCCCAGGTCCAGCGACAGATCAGCCAGGGCCGTTTCGGCCTCTTCCGGCGTTATCTGCGCCAGCGCCTGCCAGGGGATGGCCACTGTCTCACCCGTGCTCGCCAGGGAAGCGATCACATAGTCAATATTCAGGGTCTCCGAGTTCAGGACAAAATCGATCACCTGCCCTAACTGCTGCCCGTCCGGCGTCTGAATGGTCAGATTGGCAAGCTGTTCGCTGCTGAGCTGCGGTAAGAACACGTCGTCCGTGGGCTCATCAACACCGACGTCGCCATCATCCTCTACCGGCGGTTCGACCGTGATAATTTCTTCGGTCGATTCAGGCGTGACGAGTTCAGGTTCCAGCGTTGCTACCGGCTCGGTAGCGACCAGGTCCTCGGTTTCAATCGCCGGGGTAGGCATTAAAGGTTCGGTGGGCGCAGGCACATCCGTAGACAGGCCTGTATCGGGCATCTCGCCCGGGGACTGCGTTTCCAGGAGCTCGCCTGGCGAGCACGCTGCGGCCAGCAGTGCGAAAACCAGGGTAAGGCTCAATACCAGTAATCTTTTCATCCTCAAATCCTCCTCAAATCAAAGGAAGGCCCGGGCCCTTTCAGGCCGCTGTAAAAATGCCTCCCTGGAAATTGCCAGGGAATGCAAACGCCCTCCCTGACAGGCCCTCACTATAACGGCAGGGGAGGGAGGAAGCAATGGGGGATATCCTGCAGAAAAATAAGGGGTTTCCCTAGTTCATTCAGGGAAACCCCTCAATAGCCTTTGATCTTCAGAATTGAAAGCGGTTCAGGGCTGTGTTTCTCCGCGAAAGCCGGTAAACCAGAGCTGCAGCAGGCGCTGTGCGGGTTTGCCGTGCACAGATGCCGTGTCATCCTGCACCGGAGACGGGGCGTAGAAATCGCAGGCCACAAAACCCTCGATCCAGCCGCGCTCGTTCACCAGCCGGAGCATACGCTCATAATCCTGCACCTGCTTCTTGTGATCTTCCCCGGATGGATAAGCCGCGGCGATGGACACCGGGCGGGCGTACAGGAGCTGGATGGGGCGCACGGCTGTATCGAGCCAGCGGGCGGCCGCCTCAGCCGGCTCCAGGCTGCCGTTGCCCGGCAGGCCGTTATCCTCTGGCCAGAGCAGGTAGATCTCATCGACGGCATCCAGGAAGGCAGGCGGGGTGGCAATGCGAGAAGCCGGTAGTGCCCACAGGATCTCGCCGCTGTAGCGGCTGCGCACCTGGTCGAGCAGCTCGCGCCAGCGCAGTTCGGCATCGGCGGGCACACCGGATGGGCGCCCGTCGATCAGGGTGCCGCCAGGCAGCGCAGGGGTGACCCACTCGCCGCCCAGTACCAGTGCTCCGGCCTGGCCCTTTTCGGCCAGCTCGGCGTGGTGCAGGGCGAAATGCGTATAGCGCTCAAACCAGTTCTGCCACCAGGCGCTGTCACGCGGCGCTTCCTCCCACCAGGTTTCCATCTCGATCGGAAAACGCGGCACGGGATAAACAGCCGGTACCAGGCCGGTATCCCGGGTCTGCTGGAGCGCTTCCATCAGGTCTGGCCAGAGCGGGTCCAGCCCGCTGGCAGTCTCGAAAATCACCGGATCGCTGCTGCGGAAGGTCCAGGTGGGCGTGAACACCACCTGGCTGGCGCCCATCTCCTGCACGGTTTGCAGCACGTTACCCAGATAACTTATCCAGGCGGGGGGGTAAGCGGCGCGGAGCTGGATGCCGCGGCGGAAATCTGCCGTGCGGGGAAGGATTTCCGCCTGCTCCTCCGCTGCTGGTACAGGTGCGCTGCTTTCCTGCGGTGCAATCTGCGGCCATGCCTCAATCACGTCGTTCAGGAGCTGCGGTTCGGCCTCCGGGGTCACCACACGCAGCGTGGCGGGATCTTCTGGTTCGCAGTGACCGTTGTGACAGTAGCGGTAGCCCAGCTCACCGGGCAGGTTAAGCGGGCTGTAGAGGATGTAGGCCCAGCGGGATTCGCCCAGCTGCCACATTGGCACCGGCTGGGTCCAGCCGAACAGGGTGCGGAACTGGATGGAAACCTGCTCACCCGGGGGTGTGCCCGGTGCAGACAGGTCGAAGGTGATGCGCCCCTTGCTGCCGGCCTGCCAGCTGATCACCTGATCCTCTACCACGACCTCGTCCTGGTCGGGGACGACGAGCTGGCGGAGCTGAAAAGCGCCGTCAGCGCTGTGTTCGGCGTTCCAGAAGCCATCTCCCAGCGTGTATTTGTAGCGCAGATCGGTTCCGGCCGGCAGGGTGAGGTTCAGGGTGTAGCGCCCGTCGGGGAGAGCAGTGAGCACGGGCATATTTTCGGCCAGGCTGCTGGTGCCGCCTGCCAGGTCGGCGAAGGTGTTGCCTAACTGGTAGAGGTTGCCGGCCATGCGCACAGGCACTACCGGCGGGGTGTTTTCGGGCAGGCTGACGAGAAAAGTAACCTGCACAGGCCGGGCGGGGATCATCTGCAGCGGGGCCGGTGTCGTGGCCCCTGCTTCAACGCGTGCTCCCTGCTGAAAGGCCTGGTAGGCGCCGTCGATGGCCATCGCCACCAGGTTATGCACGCCCGGAGGCAGCCCTTCCAGCAGGAAAGAGCCGTCGGCGGCGCTCAGGGTCTGCTGGCCGCCGGCGGTGACCAGCACGCTGGCCAGCGGCTGGCCGCTGTCCCTGTCGACCACCGTACCCTGGATGCGTCCGGTTTCGGCGCTGAAGGGCGTGTCCGTCCAGCGGCCGACCACGTCCAGCACCTCGCCCGGGCCCTCCACGTGATACAGCCGGTAGCGCACCTGGTTTCCGGCGGAGACGTGCTCCGAAACCGTCACATCACCGGCCAGTCGTTCGTAGCGGTACTTGAGCATTGAACCGACCCCGGCGGGGAGACTGAGCTGGTACACGCGCTGCGAGCCCACTTCCAGGTCCTGCAGCTCGTCGCTCGTCAGTTCCTGCATGGGGTAGCGAACGGCGTTCAGAGCCAGGCCAGTGACCTCGTCGAGCAGGGTCAGGTACACTGTGGTGCCGGCAGGCGTATCGGCCGGCACCTGCACGCGGAAAACGACCTGCGTTTCTGCCAGTTCCGAGTGGATGGCCGGCAAAGGGGTGGGTTCCGCGGTTGGCGTGGCGGCCGGGGTCGAATCGACCGCGCTGGGAGCGGCCGTCGGCCCGGCAGGGGTTAGGGGAATGCATCCGCTGGCCAGCAGGGCGACCAGCAGCGCCAGGCCCAGCACACGCCGGAAGGGCGGCAGGGTTTGAAACAGGGAAAATGAAAGCTGATGGTTCACACGTTTACCCCTTGCTCGATCATGTGGATGAGCAGTTCGATGTTTGGGATTTGCGTCGCGGGGAACTGAAGCGGAGCGCCGCTCCCCGCGGGAGATTTCAGATCGATCCACAGATACCCGCCGTGCACGCGGATCTGTGAGATATCAGACCAGGAGATGCGCTGGCGCCGGGCTCGCAGTTCTCTGGCCTGCACGCCAATGGGGCCGAAGAACAGCCATTTACCGCCGGTAAACATTTCCTGCAGCCCCGGCTGCAGGCGCGGGTAGAGATTGGCTTTCAGGGCGGCGATCAGCTCGGGCATGCGCTGCAGGTGCTTCCCAAGGGGGTGCGGTTTCCCCACGCTGGGATGGATAAAGACCTGCGGGTAACGGGCGATGGGCAGGCCCAGAAAGGTTTCCCGAATCTCTCCGCAGGCGATGCCGGTGATCTCCTCCCAGCGCAGTTTGCGGCCGCCCAGCAGGCCGTTCCGCCAGCGCAGCCCGTTCTCGTGGATGGCGGCAAACTGGCGCGCCTGGTGCAGGCGGTAGAGAAAGAGCAGGAAGAAAGCCAGGACGGCGATGGAAGCCAGAAGGAACCAGGGCCGGCTCCACTGCTCCGCTGCGACCGGACCGTAGTGTGGATAGGCCTCGCGGACGATCCACAGGCCGTAGCCCAGTGGAGCCAGCACACCGGCCAGGCCGGGGGCCAGGAGGGAGATCAGGCCCCAGCCGGCGAGCGGCCGCCCGCGGTAGACGGCGACAAGCGCCCCCAGGTCCTTATCCGCTTTTTCTTTACGGTCTGGCTGCTCTGCCTGAGGCGGCAGAGGGCTGTCATCCGGGCGCTTCAATCTGCTGCAATCACCTTTCCGGCCGCACGGGCGCGCTCCAGCACGCGTTCGGCGGCCTTCACCACCGGTGCGTCAACCATCTTCCCGTCCAGGGCGAAAGCGCCGCGCCCGGCCCGCTGGTGCTCCTCAAAGGCGCGCGTGATGCGCAGGGCCCGGGCGATCTGCTCGTCATCGGGAGTGAAAGCGTCCTGCACAGGATTTACCTGGGCAGGGTGGATGAGCTGTTTGCCGGCGAACCCCATCGCAGCAGCCTGGCGGGCTTCTGTTATCAGGCCGGCGGTGTCATGGAAGTCCACATAGACCATATCGATGGCCTGCAGGCCAAAGGCGGCTGCATGCAGCACAATGGCGCTGCGGGCATAGAACACTTCCCAGCCGTCACGGGTGCGCTGGGCGCCGATATCCCCAGCCAGGTCTTCAGCTCCAAAAATGAGCGCCTGCAGGCGAGGCGAGGCGCCGGCTATTTCTTTCAAATTGACGATGCCCCGCGCAGTCTCCACCACGGCGATCAGGGCAATCTCGCCCTCCGGCCAGCCGTGCTGGCGCTCCGCGGCGGCGATCCATTCGCTGACCTGCCGGATCTGCTCACCGTGCTCCACTTTGGGGACCACAATGCCGTCCGGATGGGCCGGGAGCACGCTCTGCAGGTCTTCCTCCGCCAGGCCGCTCTCCAGGGCATTGATGCGCGCCAGCCGCTCTGCTCTTCCGAAGTCGATCTCGAGCAGGGCCTGGCGGATGGTGCTGCGCGCAGCTTCCTTGCGGTTGAGCGCCACCCCGTCTTCCAGGTCCATGCACACGCAGTCCACGCCCAGCCCTGCGGCTTTGCGAATTTTGTGCATGTCGTCTCCGGGCATGTAGAGCAGGCCGCGTCTCGCTCGCATCCTTCCTCCAGTTTTCTCCCGTCAGGTCGCGCAGTCTATCGGGGTCCGTTATCCCGCTGTGCTCTCCGGCGGGCGCTTCAGGAACAGCACCGTTCGCTCCACCTCGATAACCGGCGTGCCGTCCGCCTTGCGCCCGATGTGCTTCAGGCGCACGATTCCGGTGTCGGGGCGGGAGTTTGAGCTGCGTTTATCCAGAACCTCGGTTTCCACATACAGGGTGTCGCCGTGGAAGACCGGATTCGGGTGACGCACATTCTCGTATCCCAGGTTTGCAAGAATCGTGCCCTCGGTCAGATCGGGGACGGTCAGGCCGATCACCAGCCCCAGCGTCAGGATCCCGTTGACAATGCGCTGGCCGAATGGGGTTTTGGCTGCAAAATCTTCGTTGATGTGCAGGGGCTGGGTGTTCATGGTCAGGGCGCAGAAGAGCACGTTGTCCATCTCCGTGACGGTGCGCCCCAACCTGTGCTGTATTCTATCCCCAATTTGCAAATCTTCGAAATATTTTCCGGGCATATCTCAGCTCTCGATTTCTACCAGAATCTGGTCGCGCTCCACGGTGTCTCCCTCGGCAGCCAGCACCCGCCGGATGCGGCCGGTGTAGGGGGCGCGCAGGCGGATCTCCATTTTCATGGCCTCCAGGAGCAGCAGGTCATCCCCCTTTTCAACCTGTTCGCCCGCCTGGACGAACACCGTTCGAACCTGAGCCGGCATCGGCGCGCGCAGGCTCTGCTCTCCGCCAGTTTCCGCCCGGCGCGCGGCGCCGCCGGCGGCCGGTTTTTCCAGAATGTAGCTGCAGCCTTCCATGGAAAACCAGCGCTGCGTGCCGTCCACGGCCCACTCGATGCTCACCGGCCGCCCAGCGAAGTTCAGGTAGATCTGGCCGGGCTGCTCCCCCAGAATCTCCAGCTCGTAGGTCTGGCCGTCGATATGGGCACGGTAGCCGCCCGCGTGCCGTTCGAGATTGACCTCGTAAACCTGGCCGCCGTACTGGTAGCGGTATATCATTGCGATCGACAACCCTCCATGCTGTGTGCCCTTTCCGGACACAAACCCCGTTTTTTATTCCCCGATGCGAAAGGCGTTAGCGTTTCTCCAGGGGCTGTAGGGATCCTCACCGGTCGTACCCGCTGGACCGTTCCCGGGCGCCTGGAATTGGGTGAGCGCCGCAGCCGCCAGCACCTCGGGCGGCAGATCGCACTGGGGCGCCTTCCAGCCGCTGAAGTGCTCTTCGACCCAGGTGGTGTAGACCTGGCCAGTCTGAAAGTCGGGTTCGGCGAGCACGTCCTGCAGGAACTGCCAGTTGGTGGTCACGCCCAGCAGTACGATCTCGCGCAGGGCGGCCTGCATGCGGTGGATACAGGCAGTCCGGTCCGCGGCGTGGGTGATCACCTTAGCGATCAGCGGGTCGTAGTGTACGGTGATCTCATCCCCGCTGCTGACACCGGTGTCCACACGCACGCCAGGGCCGGTTGGGGGGACGAAGCGCAGCAGCTTGCCGGTGGCGGGCAGGAAGCTGTTCTGCGGGTCTTCCGCATAAAGGCGGCACTCGATGGCGTGACCGTGCTGGCGTAAAGAGTCCTGGGTGAAGGGAAGCGCTTCTCCGGCGGCGACCCGGATCTGCCACTGCACCAGATCCAGCCCGGTGACCAGTTCGGTGACCGGGTGCTCCACCTGCAGGCGGGTGTTCATTTCCAGGAAAAAGAATTCGCGCGTTTCGGGGTTGAGGATGAACTCAACGGTCCCGGCGTTCACATAGCCGGCGGCGCGCGCCGCAGCCACCGCGGCCGCACCCATGCGGCTGCGCAGGTCTTCGTCGAGGATGGGGGAGGGGGTTTCCTCGATGATTTTCTGGTGGCGGCGCTGGACGGAGCAGTCGCGCTCGAAGAGATGCAGCACATTCCCGTGGGCATCGGCCAGGATCTGAAATTCAACATGCCGGGCCAGCGGCACATAGCGTTCGAGCAGCAGGCGCTCGCTCCCGAAGGCGCGCTGCGCTTCACGGCGGGCACCGGCGGCGGCGCCGGGGAGTTCGTCCGGACTCCACACCACGCGCATGCCCTTACCCCCGCCGCCGGCCGCAGCCTTGACCACCACGGGGTAACCAATTTCCCCGGCAGCCTCCTGCAGGCTGTCCTCGTCATCCGGCCCCTGGTAGCCGGGCACCACCGGCACCCCGGCTGCCTGCATGCGGGTGCGGGCCTCGGTTTTGTCGCCCATGGCCTGAATGGCCTGCGGCGGAGGGCCGATAAAGGTCAGCCCTGCCTGCTGCACGGCTTCCGCAAAGGCAGCGTTTTCCGCCAGGAACCCGTAGCCGGGATGCACGGCCTGTGCCCCCACGGACTTCGCCGCCTGCAGAATGCGCTCGATGTTTAAATACGACTCCCCGGCCGGCGCCGGCCCGATATGCACCGCCTCGTCCGCCAGGCGGACGTGCAGAGCGGTGCGGTCGGCGTCCGAGTAGACGGCCGCTGTCTGGATGCCCAGTTCGCGGCAGGCGCGCAGAACGCGCACCGCAATCTCTCCCCGGTTGGCGATCAGGATCTTGTGGAAGGTTTTCACGGCGCCCCCGGGATCACATGCGAAAAACGCCGAACCCGCGCTCGAGGCGGGGCGAGTTCAGGGTTACCGACAGGGCCAGTGCAAGCACATGGCGCGTTTCCGCCGGATCGATGATCCCGTCGTCCCACAGGCGGGCGGTGGAGTAATACGGGCTGCCCTCGGTTTCATATTTTTCGAGAATGGGCTGCTGAAACCGGGCTGCTTCCTCAGGGCTGAGCGGTGGTTTGCCCTCCCGGGCGAGCTGGTCCTGCTTCACGGTGAGCAGCACATTGGCCGCCTGCTCGCCGCCCATCACGCTGATGCGGGCGTTGGGCCACATCCACAGAAAGCGCGGGTTGTAGGCCCGCCCGGCCATGCCGTAGTTGCCGGCGCCAAACGAACCGCCGATGATCACGGTGAGCAGCGGCACCGAAGCGTTGGCTACTGCATGCACCATCTTGGCGCCGTCTTTTGCAATGCCTCCGGCCTCGTACTCGCGCCCGACCATGAACCCGGTGATATTCTGCAGGAAGAGCAGCGGGATGCCGCGCTGGTCGCAGAGCTCAATAAAGTGAGCGCCTTTGAGCGCGCTCTCCGAGAACAGGACCCCGTTGTTGCCCAGGATGCCCACCGGGTAGCCGTGAATGCGGGCGAAACCGCACACCAGGGTGGTGCCGTAGCGCGCTTTGAACTCGCGAAACTCGCTGCCGTCCACCAGGCGGGCGATCACTTCGCGCACGTCGTAGGTCTCGCGGAATGTGCGCGGCAGGATGCCGTAAATCTCTTCAGCCGGATACAGGGGCTCCTCGGGGGGCTGCACGTCAAGCAGGTCCATGTAGGTGGGCTGGGGGGTGCGCCGCCGGGGCAGCCCGGCGATGATATCCCGGCAGATCTGCAGGGCGTGTTCGTCGTCTTCCGCCAGATGGTCGGCGACGCCTGAAAGGCGGGTGTGTACATCGGCACCCCCCAGTTCTTCTGCGGAGACATCCTCTCCTGTGGCGGCTTTAACCAGAGGCGGCCCGCCCAGGAAAATGGTGCCGGTGCCGCGTACGATGATGGCCTCGTCGCTCATCGCCGGAACGTACGCGCCTCCGGCAGTGCAGGAACCCATCACAACCGCGATCTGGGGGATCCCTTTGGCGCTCATGCGCGCCTGGTTATAGAAGATGCGCCCGAAATGGTCACGGTCGGGGAAGACCTCGTCCTGCATGGGCAGGAATGCCCCGCCTGAATCAACCAGGTAGATGCAGGGCAGGTAGTTCTGTTCGGCGATCTCCTGGGCGCGCAGGTGCTTTTTGACGGTAAGGGGATAGTAAGAGCCGCCTTTGACGGTGGCGTCATTGGCGACGATCATCACCTCGCGGCCGGCCACGCGTCCGATGCCGGTGACGATCCCCGCACCCGGCGCTTCACCGCCGTACAGGCCCCAAGCGGCGAGGGGCGCGATTTCGAGAAATGGAGATCCGGGGTCCAGCAGGCGGTCGATGCGCTCGCGCACGAAGAGCTTCCCCTGTTCTTCGTGCCTCCGGCGGTATTTATCGCCGCCGCCCTGGCGCACCAGGGCAAGGCGCTGGCGCAGTTCTGCCGCCAGGCCCTGGTGATATTCGCTGTTGCTTTGAAAGGAATCAGCCCGGGATTCGATGCTGGTTAATATGACGTCCATTTCCCCTCTGATGAAAGCTGCGCGCTTCCAGGGGAAATGGACCAGCCAGGGGCCCGGCCCCTGGAAGCGTTAATTGCTGTTGATGGTTAAACTGCTACACGCCGGCGCTGAGCAAGGAACGCCAGGCCGATGCCCAGGAAGTAGAGCACGATCATGGGGCCCATCACCAGGGTCATGTTGACCGGGTCGACGGTGGGGGTGATCATGGCCGCGATCACCGAAATGATCACCACCGCCAGACGCCACTGGTTCAGCAGATCGCGCCACTTGACCAGCCCGATGCTGGCCAGGATGAAGATTACCAGCGGGAACTCGAAAAACAAACCAATCCAGAAGACCAGGCTGGTGGCGAAGCGGAAGTAAGCCGCAGGCCGCAGCTCGGTGGCGAAGCCGGCAAAGGTGATTAAAAATTCCAGCGCGGCCGGCATCAGGACGAAAAAGGCAAAGGCCATGCCGGCCAGAAAGAACAGCGTGGCCAGTGGAATGGCGAGCAGCCCGGCAATGCGGGTTTTTCTGCTCACCCCCGGGCCAATGAAAAGCCAGAGCTCGAGCGCAATGTAAGGGAATGAGATGGCGAATCCCGAGAGCAGGGACACGCGCATCACGGTGCCGATCGGCTCGGTCGGCTCAATGGCCACCAGGGCTTCGATACCGCCGGGCAGCGGGCTGGCCAGAAAGGAGAGGAGCCTCTCCTGAAATGCGAAGGACAGCACAGTTGCCAGAGCCAGGGCGGCCACCGAACGGATCAGATGCTTGCGCAGGGCATCCAGGTGAACCAGCAGGCCGGAGGGGTTTTCTACCGTTTTTGCAAAAGCCTCGGGAAGCGGGGCGTCTTCAGGTTCTTCGGTGAAAAACTCACGAAATGATTCGCCGAGATGACGGAACCAGCCCATGACGACTCGCGCAAGAAAGCGAAGAAATCGAAACGGAGCGAGAAGGATGCGTACCAGGATTTTCATCTATTGTTAAAAGGTTGGTTTATTCTGGTTGTGTTTCTGTCTCGGGGGAGGCCGGAGGCTCAGCAGGCTCTGCCGGAGGGCTGGTTTCTGGCTCCGGTGAAGGGGCAGCGGGTTCCACCGAAGCTTCTGCCGCCGGCGCTTCCGGGGCTTCGTCTGCAGCGGGGGCAGGCTCTTCAGTCTCCTCTGCGGCAGCTTCTTTTTCGTTATTCGCGGCGGTTTTACCAGCAGCGGGTGGGGTGGTCCAGTCGGAGATTTCGCGCTGCCATTTGTTAACATCTTTTTCCAGCTCGTCCAGCCCCATATCGCGGCGCAGGTCCTGCGTTTTTGGAAGCTGGTCTTTGATCTCTTCCAGGCCGGCCTCGCGCATCAGTTTGTTGGGCAAATAGCGCAGATCGCGCGACGTTTGCTGCACCGTCTGCCAGCCGGGTGATGTCACCACTTTGCGCAGCCAGCGGCCCAGCATCCGTCCGGTCTTCACCATATCGTTGGGCCCGAGCACAATCAGCGCTACGATGAGGATAAAAAATAATTCCAGAGGTCCGATACCAAGGATTTCCATAACAACACTTTCTCAGTTCGCCTGGTCCTGCTCGTCGATATACCGTTTCATCGCCTGACGGATTTCGTTCTGCCGGTTTGCCAGGCTGCCCAATACGCCGTTCACAAAGCGAGGCGTGCTGTCAGACCCGAAGGTCTTGGCCAGTTCTACAGCTTCATTGATCGCGACTTTGATCGGCGTTTTTCCGTTGACTGCAAACTCCCACAGGGCAATGCGCAGGATATTGCGGTCGATCACCGCCACCTGATCCATGGGCCATTCAGGGGCGTGTTCGGTAATAAACTGGTCGAGGACTTTTACCATGGGCCAGACGCCCAGCACAATCTGGCGGGTAAAATCAGCCAGCGTTGCATCCAGATCCGATTCTTCCAGCCGTTCCTGGAGAACAGTGCCAACTGGATGCCCGGTGAGGTCAACTTCGTAAAGGGCTTGCAGAGCGGCACTGCGAGCTCTGGTACGCGGTTTCATGAACGCGGGGCCTCGGTCTCCACAGGGTAGTCGATATCCTCGATATGAACATTAACCCGGCCGACGCGCATTCCGACCATTTCGGAAATTGCGCGCGCCACGCTGTGCTGGATGTTCCGGCTGACATCCCGGATATTGACATCGTTCTTCAGGATAACGTACAGGTCGGCATTCACAACCTGGTTATCCTGAATATCGATGCGCACACCTTCGCCGATACCGCGGTTAAACAGGCGGTTTACACCGCCGGGAAGGCTGCTCATTCGGCTGACCCCGGCAACATTCAACGTCGTCAGGCGTGCAATGGTGAGCAGCACTTCGGGTGCAATGGTTGTTTTGCCAGGGGTAGGGGTAATTTCTTCCATAATGACTCAGCTACATCATTGTCATGCCGCCGTCTACGCACAGCACCTGACCGGTGATGTAGGCGGCTTCATCGGCGGCAAAAAAAGCGACTGCAAAGGCAATCTCTTCCGGTGTGCCCAGACGGCCCATCGGAGTTGCCTTCAGGATGGCCTCAGCAGCGTCGGCAGGCATATCCTGGGTGAGGGCGGTCGGCACCAGGCCGGGGGCGACGGCGTTTACGGTGATGCCGCGCGTGGCCACCTCGCGTGCCAGCGCTTTGGTCAGTCCGATCAGGCCGGCTTTCGAAGCCGAATAGTTCGTCTGCCCGGCCTGCCCGGCGAGACCCGATACCGAGGTAATGTTGATGATGCGCCCGTAGCGCTGTTTCAGCATACCACGGATCACAGCCTTACAGCAGTTGAACGCGCCCTTCAGGTTGGTCTGGATCACCGTATCCCAGTCGTCTTCCGACATGCGCATGATCAGGTTGTCACGCGTGACCCCGGCGTTGTTGACCAGGATGTCGATCCGGCCGAACTCCTGCACGGCCCGGTCGACCATGTTTTTCACGCTCTCCGGGTCGGTCACGTCGGTTGGAACGGCGACAGCCAGCGTCCCGCAGGACTGTGAGATCTCCCGGGCAGCCTGTTCGATGCTCACCTGGTCGCGTGCGGCCAGGACAAGCTGACAGCCCTGCCGGGCGAGGGTCTCTGCAATGGCGCGGCCGATGCCGCGTCCGGCTCCTGTAACGATCGCGGTTCTGCCTTCCAGGCTCATCTGGTGCACCTCCGTGGTTCCGTTTTTAGAATGTTAAGGACCGCGACAGAATACGCCATACCCATCTGCCGGGCTGCTCGATTATGTCATTATACCGCGATTGAAGGGAGCGAGATTGCAAGGCTGTGGCACTCTGGACGGGCAGGAAAAACCGGTAATGGGCCGGAATATTTTACCTTAACGGATGGTTTCTGCGGATAGTTTTTCCAGATCTTCCGGCGATCCGACGGCCAGACCGCTGACCTGGCGGTCGATGCGCTTTAACAGCCCGGTGAGCACCGATCCGCTGCCGATCTCGATGAAGGTATCGACGCCGGCCTCGATCATAAGGCGGATCGACTCCGTCCAGCGCACGCGCGAGGTGAGCTGCGCCTGCAGGTCGGAGCGGATCTCGTCCGCCCGGGTGAGGGGGGTGGCGGTCACGTTCCCGACCAGCGGGATCTGCGGATCCCCAATCGGAGCTGTCTCTACGGCGGCGTTGAATCCCGCCTGGGCATGCGCCATCAGCGGAGAGTGCGCGGCGATGCTCACCGCCAGTGGGACGACTTTGCGGGCGCCGGCTGCGCGGGCCAGTTCCATGGCCCGTTCCAGCGCCGGGCTGGCGCCGGAGATCACCACCTGCCCGGGGCAGTTGTCGTTTGCCACCTGCACCACTTCATCCGGCTGGCTGGCCTGCGTGCAGATCTCATCCAGCGTGGGGATATCCAGTCCCAGCACCGCAGCCATACCGCCTGGAGAGAGCTCGCCGGCTTCCTTCATCAGCTCGCCGCGCCGGCGCACCAGCAGCAGCGCCTCGCGATAAGGCAGCGCGCCGGCGCCAACCAGCGCGCTGAGCTGGCCCATTGAATGACCGGCAACGAAGCGCGGTTTGAATTCAGGCAGCCGCTCGGCCAGCACGCGCAGTACGGCAACCGAATGCACCAGCAGGGCCGGCTGTGTATTGATCGTGTCGTTCAGCTCGTCTTCAGGGCCTTCCCAGGCCAGCCGGGAAAGCGAAAAACCCAGCCATTCGTCTGCTTCTGCAAACGTCTGCCGGGCGATGGGGAAGGCGTCGGCCAGTTCGCGGCCCATTCCTACGGCCTGCGAGCCCTGACCAGGAAAAATGAAAGCGGTTTTTTCTGGGATCATAGGGTGTCAGGCAACCGGTTTAAATACATACGGGCCGTGCAGTTCACGGCCCGCTGGTTTATTTCTTTTCTTCGAGATCAATAATCTCGCGGCCTTTGTAGAAGCCGCAGGACGGGCAAACGGTATGGGGCAGGCGCATCTCACCGCAGTTGGGGCAGGCCACCAGGTTGCGGGTCGGGAGCGCATCATGGGTGCGCCGGCGATCGCGACGTCCCTGGGAATGCTTGCGCTTTGGATGTGGGGGCATGGTCTAACTCCTGTTTGTTTCCTTTAAGACCGGACGAATTCTAATCAACCGGAAAATTCCAAAATAACGCCTGCCCACCGGGCAGGCGATGGTAGATTATACGTTTCAAGCGCCTGTATGTCAAGGTGTGGGGGCGGCGGTTTCAAAGACCCACACCCCATCCCGGGCGTAGAGCGTGTTGAACAGCGGGCTTTCGGCCAGACGGCGCGGTGAGAGGCTGCCGCCTTTCGCCCCGGCAAACACATAGCGCACCCCTTCTTCCTGCATCAGCTGGTAGAGCCCATCCGGATCGGCGCCGCTTTCCACGGCGCGGCGCGCCGCGCCGGTGGTGCTGAGGATGTAATCACGTTCTCCCAGCCCGTACAGCACCGGGGCCGGCAGGGTGGGCCGGCCGGCTGCGGCGGGGATCCAGGCGCCGCCGTCCAGCCCGGCATACAGGCCGTATCCCCAGCTGAAGGAGTTGATCAGAACCGGTTCGCCTGCAGGGATATTCTCGGCCACCCAGCGCAGCGCTGGCCGGTCGGCCTGGCGCACCAGCAGGGTGACCGGGTTGAGGATCGGCAGCAGGGTCTGGGCGCCCAGTACAGCGGCTGCAGCCCCGGCCGCCGTAGCAGCTGTGAGGTACAGCGGCCGCAGCCGGTCCCCAGTGAGCTTTTCCCATATGCCGAGCAGGGCGCTGAGGAAATAACCCCCCAGCGCCGCCAGGGGCATGAAGAGCGTAATTTCTACGGAAGTGTTGTTGACGAAGCCCCCTCCGGGCAGCCCGAGAGCGGAGGGGTTGGCCAGTACAAAGAGCAGCCCCACCCAGATGACCAGCATCACCCCAAAGCGCCTGCCCTGCACCAGCGACCAGATCAGGCCCAGGCCGGCAAGCGCCAGCGCGTAATCTCCCAGGGCGCTGGTCAGGTAGTTCCAGGAAAAATCGCCGAAGGCCGGAGAAGACGCCTCACCCCAGGCCAGTTTGGGGATGAGCAGCGTGCGCACGGTGTCGGGCCACCAGGGCAGCGTGAAGGCCACCGCTGCGACCGCCGCAAGCAGGATCCAGCCGGCATGTTCCAGCAGCGGGCGCAGCGGCCTGCGGCGAACCAGGTCTGCGGTGACCTGCACGATAAACCAGGCCACCAGCAGAAGGGCCAGGAAGGCGATCACGCGGTAGTGGACCAGAAACAGTCCCCCGCACACCAGGCCGGCAAGCAGCAGGCGCTTCCACCGTCCGGCGCCCGGCTCACGCAGCGCAGCCAGCAGGGCGGCTGCCGCCGGCAGAATCGCCAGCGCTCCAAGCTGGGTATAACGCCCCCAGCTGGTGTAATAGGCCGGCATAGGGGTGATCAGCCCGGCGATCAGCGCCGCGATTACGCCTGCCCGGCGGTCATTCACCAGCAGGGTGGTAAACAGGTAGACCGGGAAGACCATCAGGGCGTTGAGCACCTGGCCGTATAACAGCATCGAATCGGGGATTTCCAGCCCTGAGAGCCAGGTGAAAGCAGCCAGGGCGCTGTGAAAGCCCGAATGGTAGTTCGCCGTTTCGATCAGGATGTAGGGAGCATAAGATGAAGGGAAGCCGCCGGCTTCCATAATCAGCCGCACCAGCAGGCCGTGATGGACCGGATCCACCCAGGGCGGGGCAGCCAGGTCGCGCACCATGGCCATTCGCACCATCAGGGCGACCAGGAAGACGGCCGCAAGCGCGATCTGCGTCCACTCCACGCTCCGGGGCAGCGAAGGGCGCTGCAGCAGCGGGTGGACAAAGCCCAGCGCCTGGCGGACCTTCCTCTGCTGCACGGCAGGGGCCAGCAGCAGGATCAGCAGCACGCCCGCGGCGGCCCACAGCGCCGTCCGTGTCCAGCCCAGACCCAGCAGCGTGGTCCAGGTCATAACCACCGGGATGACGGCCAGGCTGAGCCCCAGGGAGACGGCCACACGGGCGCCCCAGTCCAGTTCATCCCCGGGGCGCATCACGCGCAGCAGCAGGCGCCCGGGCAGCCACAGCACCAGGGCCAGCGTCAGCGCCAGCCAGAGCCGGCCGAGGATGGCACCCAGGTCTTCCAGCAGCGAACGCCATGTGTAGCGGTAGCTGGTGTGAAAGGCCAGGTCGGCATCCACTGCGGCGCCGTTCACCACCAGTTCGCCCGGTGCATAGGCCTCTTCTGCCCGGCCGAGCAGTTCAACCGGCGTACCGGAGGGACGGATCTCCAGGGCGTAGCCCTGGCCTGCTGGGCCGGTCGAATCCGGGAGACCCAGATTGACGCTGTGTGTGCGGGCGATGTATTCAATTGCGATGGGGATCTGGACGATGGCCTCCAGCCCCCCACCGGGGAGTGAGCGGTAGAGGGTGAAGGTAACGGAGCCGCCGGTAACCTCGCCGGCCGGCCGCAGCCAGACCTGAATATTGGCCAGATTCGCCCGGCGCGCCGTAAAGGTCTGCACGGCGGTTTCCCCATCCTGCAGCACGGCCGCCACCTCGCCGCGGTTCACCTGCGAGGTTTCGGGGTCGTGAAGCGTTACACACCCCGAAAGCAGCAGAGCCGCACACAGCAGCAGGGCCAGGTACAGCGGCTTCGCAGCTGCCTGCCGGGCGAAAGGCCTGCGGCTAGTTCTGCCGTCCGTTGCCGGCTTCATCTCCCAGTCTCGTGCGCAGATAGGCTTCTATAAAGCCGTCGAGCTCGCCGTTCAGCACGGCCTGCGTATTACCCATCTCGTAATCAGTACGGTGGTCTTTGACCATCTGGTATGGGTGCAGGACGTAGGAGCGGATCTGGCTGCCCCATTCGGCCTTGGTGAACTCGCCGCGCAGCTCGGCCAGTTCTTCTGCCTGTTTGGCATGCTTCAACTCCAGCAGGCGTGCGCGCAGCACGCGCATGGCGTTTTCGCGGTTCTGGGTCTGCGAGCGTTCATTCTGGCAGGTCACCACCAGGCCGGTAGGGAGGTGCGTGATGCGTACGGCGGTGTCGTTCTTCTGCACGTTCTGTCCGCCGGCCCCTGCCGAGCGGTACGTGTCGATGCGCAGGTCGTTGGGGTTGATCTCCACCTCGTCGTTGTCTTCGACCTGCGGCAGCACCTCGACCAGGGCGAAGGAGGTGTGGCGGCGGTGGGAGGCGTCGAAAGGGGAGAGGCGCACCAGGCGGTGCACGCCTTTTTCGGGGCGCAGGTATCCGTAAGCATACGGGCCGTTGACGGCAATGGTGACGCTCTTGATCCCTGCTTCCTCCCCTTCGGTCATATCCAGGATCTCGGTCTCGAATTGATGGTTTTCTGCCCAGCGCAGGTACATGCGCTGCAGCATCTGGGCCCAATCCTGCGAGTCGGTGCCGCCGGCCCCGGCGTGAATGGCCAGCAGTGCGTTGCCGCGATCGTACTTTCCGGAGAGCATGGCGTTAAATTCGCGCCGGCTCAGTTCCGCTTCGATAGCCGCGGTCTCGCTCTCCAGCTCTTCACGCAGGCTTTCGTCGTCCAGTTGGGCCAGCTCCATGGCGTCTGCGGTGCGCTGCTGCAGGCTCTGCCAGCCTTCAACCTCATCCCGCAGCGCCGCGAGCTGTTTCATGGTGCGCTGGGCTTTATCCGGATCGTTCCACAGCGCAGGGTCCTGTGATTCAATCTGCAGTTTTTGTAATTCGGCTTCTTTTTCAGGTAAGTCAAAGACGCACCAGAAGGTTCTGGATTTTTGCCTGGCATTCCTGCAGGCGGGAAAGGATGTCTTCCATACTTGATTTCTCCCTTGCTGGTTTTCGATTCAAAAAATAATCCAGGAAAGCTGGAACCAGGTGGATCCTGACGGCGCCTGGGTCTCTTCTCCCTGGATGTATGAGGCTGTGGATTGTTCAGTTCATGCCGTCCAGAATGCCGGCGACAAAGGCATCGGGATTAAACGGCTCCAGATCTTCTGGTTTTTCTCCCAGTCCGGCATACAGGATGGGCAGGTCCAGCTCGCGCTGGATGGCAAAGGCCATACCGCCGCGAGCGGAAGAGTCCAGCTTGGCCAGGATGACACCGGTGACGTGCACGGCATCTTTGAAAGCGCGCGCCTGCTGCAGGGCGTTCTGCCCGGTAGTGGCGTCCATCACCAGCCAGACTTCGTGCGGCGCGCCCGGCAGCGCTTTTCCGATCACCCGGTGGACCTTCTTGAGTTCTTCCATCAGGTTGTAGCGGGTGTGCAGGCGGCCGGCGGTGTCGATCAGCACCACGTCCATGTCGCGTGCAATGGCGGCCTGGACGGTATCGTAGGCCACGGCGCCCGCGTCGGCGCCCATCTGCCCGGCGATGATGGGCAGGTTCAGGCGCTGTGCCCAGATCTCGAGCTGGTCCACGGCTGCGGCGCGGAAGGTGTCGGCAGCGCCCAGCAGCACCTTCTTCCCCTGCAGGGAGAAGCGTTTGCCCAGCTTGGCGATGCTGGTGGTCTTCCCCGAGCCGTTAACCCCGACGATCATGATTACCGTGGGTTTGCGGGACAGGTCGATCTGCGGCGGCTCACGCAGCAGCCCGCGCAGTTCCTCTTTCAACCCGCCCTGGAGCTGGCGCATCTTGGTCAGACCTTCCCGGTCCACGCGTTCCTCGAGCGCGTCCAGCACACAGTCCACGGTTTCCATACCCAGGTCGGCCTGAATAAGCAGGGCTTCCAGGTCATCCCAGGTTTCGGGCTCGATGTCGCTCATGCCCAGGATTTCGGCGATCTGGCCGAAGGCAGCTTTGCTGGATTTCTCCAGCCCCTGTTTCCATTTGGTGAAGATGTTGCTCATGATCTGTAATTATATCCGATCTCAGCGCCTGTATTCAACGAGCCTGAACCTGTCTCTGATTGTTGACATAACTTTATCGTTTCCTTAAGAGATTGCCCCGCCTGAAACTTTTTTTCGGGAATTACGTCTATACTATTAAAGGAACTTTGCGAACGGTCTACGCCGCAGCCGTTCGCTGTGCGGCCATCACGCCAAGTTGTCGGTTATCGGAAGGAGGGACCGATGAAGAAATTGCCAGTTGCCAGCCTGGCCCTGATCGGGATCCTTTGCGTGATCCTGGGAGTGGCCCTGCTTGCATTAACCGTCCAGCAGGGGAACGCGCAGCCGGCCGATGCGCGCTACTTCCAGTCGGAAGCTGCCCCCGAAAACGCTGTGCTGCCCTCGACCGGTGCGGAGCCGGGCAGTGATCCCGGTATCAGTCCGGACAATTCCATTGATGCGGATGTCATCCGCTGACCAGCCACCGCTGATGCGGTGGATTCCCGTACGCCTGGCCTGACCGCCAGGCGTTTTTTATTGCATGGCGAACCTCCTCAGCAGCCCCGCTGGGATGCTATAATTCAGGGCATGACGAATACTCTTTCCCACCTCGATGAAACAGGCCGCGCCCACATGGTCGATGTGGGCCATAAACCGGACACCGACCGTATGGCAGTCGCCCGGGGCGAGGTGCAGATGCGCCCGGAGACCCTGGAGTTGATCCGCCAGGGGGCCATGAAGAAGGGCGACGTGCTCACCGTGGCGCAGCTGGCGGGCATCATGGGCGCCAAGCGCACGGCGGAGCTGATCCCGCTCTGCCACCCCCTGCCGCTGACCCAGGTCGCCGTCGATCTGGAGCTTGACGAAGCCCTGCCAGGGGTGAAGATCACAGCCACGGCGCGCACCACCGGGAAGACCGGTGTGGAAATGGAAGCTCTCACGGCCGTCTCAATCGCGGCGTTAACCATCTACGATATGGCGAAAGCGGTAGAAAAGACCATGCGCATTCAGAACATCCGCCTGGTGGAGAAGCACGGCGGTCAGAGCGGCGATGTGGTCAACGAGTAGCCAGGAAAGCAGTCTGATGAAGCAGATCAACGTGTTGTTTTTTGCGACATTGAAAGAACGCGCCGGCGTCGACCGTGCGCAGCTCGAACTCCCGGATGAAGCCCGGGTGAGGGACCTTAAAGTCCGGCTGTGCCAGGACTATCCGGCCCTGGAGCCGGCGCTCGATTCGACGCTGGTGTCGGTCAACCGCGAGTTTGCGTTTGACGAAGATCCCATCCCGGCCGGGGCAGAGGTGGCACTGTTTCCGCCGGTGAGCGGAGGCACTGAGTCCAGCGACGAAGTTTATCCCACCATTTTCGCCATCACCGAAGAGGAGCTCGATCTGAACGCGCTGGTGCAAAGCATCACTCTGCCGTCTACCGGCGCCGCCTGCCTGTTTACCGGCATGGTGCGCGCGCTGACTGAGCGCGGCGAGCCGCACGAGACGGTATACCTGGAGTACGAAGCCTATAAGCCGATGGCGGAAGCTAAAATGCGCCAGGTGGCGGACGAGATCCGCCAGCGCTGGCCGTCGGTGGAGGGCATTGCTCTCGTGCAGCGCATCGGGCGCCTGGACCCCGGCACGCCGACGGTGTTGATCGCCTGCACGGCGGCCCACCGCGACACCGGCGTGTTCGAAGCCGCGCGCTACGGTATCGACCGGTTGAAAGAAATCGTCCCGGTGTGGAAGAAAGAAGTAGGTCCACAGGGGGAGACCTGGGTGGAAGGCGATTACATCCCACAGCCCGGCGAGTAGGGTGGACTGGAACGAACCAGGCAGCGCAAGCACGACGCACTGCGCACAGGCGGATGGTTTCCTCGGCCCATGATCGAATGCACCAACTGTCACCTGCCGTATCCGCAGGACAGCCTGCCGTACCGCTGCCCGCGCTGCAGCGGCATCTTTGATTTCACCGCCCCGCCGCCTTTTGACCGCCAGCAGGTGGACCCAAGCAGCCCTGGAATGTGGCGCTACCGGCATACCTTTGACCTGCCGGATCAGGCCCCGGTGGTTACGCTGGGCGAGGGGGACACGCCCCTGGTGTGGGCCGAAGCCTTTCAACGCCAGGTAGCCTTTAAACTGGAAAATCTGAACCCAACCGGGTCGTTCAAAGACCGCGGCTCCGCAGTCGTGCTCAGCCTGCTGAAAGCGCGCGGGGTAACCTCCGCAGTGGAGGATTCTTCGGGGAACGCCGGGGCATCCTTTGCAGCATATGCCGCCCGGGCCAGCATCCACGCCCGGGTCTTCGTCCCCGACTCGGCCTCCGGTCCCAAACGACGTCAGATTGAAGCATACGGCGCAGAACTGGTGCGGGTGATGGGACCGCGCTCTAACGCCGCCGAGGCGGTGATGCGCGCGGCTGACGCAGGCCAGGTATATGCCAGCCATGCTTTCCTGCCCATGGGGATGGCCGGATATGCGACCATCGCTTATGAGCTGTTCGAACAGATGGGCCGGGCGCCGGCCGCGGTGATCACTCCGGTTGGGCAGGGCGGCCTGCTGCTGGGGCTAGAGCGCGGTTTTCGCGCTCTGCAGCAGGCCGGGATGATCGAGAGCATGCCGCGCCTGGTAGGTGTGCAGGCACGTGCCTGTGCGCCGCTCTGGGCCGTTTACCAGTATGGGACGGCCGGGCTGTCGTGGACCACCGAAGGAGAAACGCTGGCCGAAGGGGTGCGCGTGCTGCAGCCCGCGCGCGGCGACTCCGTGCTGCGGGCCGTGTCTGAATCGGACGGGCTGCTGACCGTCGTGGACGAAGAAGACATTCTGCCGGGCCGCGACGAACTTGCCCGGCGGGGGTTATACGTAGAGCCGACTTCGGCGCTGGTGTGGCAGGCGCTGAAAGATACGCTATCTCAGCTTCCTGATCCGGTTGCTGTGATCCTGACCGGCTCGGGACTGAAACACGCCGGCTGATACCGGGAATCTCACATCACCAGTCATCTAACTGTATTAAATCGCTGCAGTCCGGGCGCCCTCTCGCCTGGTAAAACAGGAGATAGAACGAGCTATGGACGATCGAATTGTGATCACTGGAGTTGGAGCCGTCAGTCCGCTGGGCCTCAGCGCAGCCGAATCGTGGCAGAGCGCAGTGCAGGGGAAATCGGGGGTCGGGCCGATCACGCAGTTCGACGCGCAGGACTTCGCCGTAAAGATCGCCTGCGAGGTCAAGAACTTCGAGCCCGAGAGATACCTGCCGGCTCGTGAAGTCCGCCGCCGTGACCGCTTCGAGCAGCTGGCCGCAGCCGCCGCCCAGGAGGCGCTGCAGCAGTCCGGGCTGGACGCGAGCAGCACCAACCCGGAGCGGATCTCTGTCATCATCTCCTCAGCCATTGGCGGCGTGGCCTCGTTCAGCGAGGCGGTCACATCGGTCGTGAACGGCGGCCCCCGGCGCATCAGTCCCTTCGCCATCCCGATGCTGATGTCGAACGGCGCCTCCGGCCTGATCTCGATTGATCATGGTTTTCACGGCCCGGCTTTTTCGGTCGTTTCGGCCTGCGCCTCGGGCGCGGATGGGATCGGCACAGCCTGGATGATGCTGCGCGCTGGCGTGGTGGATGCCGTGCTGGCCGGCGGCAGCGATGCTACCATCACACCGGTAGGTGTGGCGGCCTTCGACCGCGTGGGGGCAATGTCGCGGCGCAATGACGAGATGAACTGCACACCGCAGCCATTTGACCGCAACCGCGACGGCCTGGTGATGGGGGAGGGGGCGGCTGTGCTGGTGCTGGAGCGTGAGAGTCACGCCCGCCGGCGAGGGGCTGAGATCCTGGCCGAACTGGCTGGATATGCCGCTACCGGCGACGCCTACCATATCACTGCGCCGGATGAAAACGGGGCCGGCGGCGCCCAGGCCATGCGCCTGGCCCTGCAGGCAGCCCGTGTCAACCTGGATGAGGTCGACTATATCAACGCTCACGGCACGGCAACCCCGCTCAACGACCTTTCCGAAACGCGCGCCATCAAAGCGGCCTTCGGCGAATTCGCTTATAATATACCCGTTTCTTCAACCAAGTCGATGACCGGCCACATGATGGGAGCCACCGGAGCGTTAGAAGCCATTTTCTGCACCTTCGCCGTGCGAGAAGGGCTGATCCCTCCCACCATCAATTACCAGGAACCGGACCCGGAATGCGACCTGGACTACGTGCCCAATCAGGCACGTGAGAAACCGCTGCGAGTGGTATTGAGCAATGCTTTTGGCTTTGGGGGACATAACGCAGTGCTGGTGATAAAAAAATATTAACACAAACAGGAACTGATGGATCGCGAGCTACTCGGCTTACGCCGGGAAGCTGGCGCTCCCTGAGTTCCAGGAGGTTGGTTTATATGGAGAACCTCGATCAGGGAACGCGCGAGGAACTGACGCCGAAAGAGTTTGCCCGGCTAAACAGTCTACCTTTCACGGACAACCTGCTGCTCAGCAGGGCGCTCACACACCGCTCTTATCTCAACGAACACCCCGAAGCTCTGGAAGACAACGAACGCCTGGAGTTTTTGGGGGACGCCGTGCTGGACTTCCTGGTGGGCGCCTGGCTGTACAACCACTTCCCCGAGATGAGTGAAGGCGATCTGACCCGCCTGCGCTCTGCGCTGGTGCGCACCGAGCAGCTTGCGGCTTTTGCAAAGCAGATCCAGCTCGGGCGGGTGATGCGTCTGGGGCGCGGCGAGGCCGAAAGCGGCGGGCGCGGCCGCCCGGCCCTGCTGTGCGGCACTTTCGAAGCGCTGGTCGGCGCGCTGTACCTGGACGCTGGCCTGGATGCGGTGCGCGACTTTATTGAGCCGATGCTCAAGCCGGCCGCCGAGCGGATACTGGCGGAACACGCCGAGCAGGACCCGAAAAGCCTGCTGCAGGAATGGGTGCAGTCGCAGGGCTACGGCCCGCCCGTGTACCGCACGGTGGCGACCCAGGGCCCCGAGCACGACAAGACCTTTGAAGTAGAAGTACTGGTGAACGGCCAGCCATTCGGGCGCGGCACCGGCCGCAGCAAGCAGGCCGCCGCAAAGTCCGCTGCCTCGACGGCGCTGCAAACGCTTGGTATCAACTAGAAAAGGAAGGAGACAGCGCCCCGCGCGCCGGTCCCACCACCCCCCATGCCATTACGCCTTAAATCCCTAGAACTCCAGGGCTATAAAACCTTTGCCAGCCGGACGCTGTTCCTGTTCTCGGAAGGCATCACTGCGATTGTAGGCCCCAACGGCAGCGGCAAGTCGAACATCGCCGACAGTTTACGCTGGGTGCTGGGCGAGCAGTCGTACAGCCTGCTGCGGGCGAAGAAATCAGAGGACATGATCTTTTCCGGGTCCGAGCTCCGCCCGCGCGCCGGGATGGCTTCGGCGACCATTACCTTCGATAACAGCGACGGCTGGCTGCCGATCGACTTCGCCGAAGTGGCCATTACCCGCCGCTCCTATCGCGACGGGCAGAACGAATACCTGATTAACGGGCAGCGCGTGCGCCTGAAAGATGTGACCGAACTGCTGGCGCGGTCGGGATTGGCCGAGCGCACCTATACCATCATCGGTCAGGGGCTTGTCGACGCTGCCCTGGCGCTGAAAGCCGAAGAACGGCGCAAATTATTCGAAGAAGCCGCCGGCACCGGGCTGCACCGCACCCGCCGTGAAGAGGCCCAGCGCCGCCTGGAGGTGACAGCCCGCAACCTGGAGCGCGTGCAGGATATTCTGGCCGAACTGCAGCCCCGTTTGCGCAGCCTGGAACGCCAGGCACGCCGCGCGCAGGAGTACGAACAGGTGAAAGCCGACCTGCGGGTGCTGCTGCGCGAGTGGTACGGCTATCACTGGCACAGCGCGCAGAAAGCGCTGGCTGAGGCGCGCGAGAACGCCCGCGCCCAGGAAGCTGCACTGCTGCGCTCTCGCGAGAAGGCGGGCGAGCTGACGGACCAGCTCACGCAGCTGCGCGACCGCCTGCAGGCGCTGCGGGGCAGCCTGAACGCCTGGCACCGCCAGTCGGCGCAGGTGCATACCCGCCGTGAGGCCGTCAGCCGCGAGCTGGCGGTGGCCGATGAGCGCATTCGCTCCCTGCAGGAACAGCAGGCTTCCGCCGGTGTGGAGCTGGCGCGGCTGGAAGAAGAGCTCGGGTTGTACCGGGAGCAGGTGGATAGCGCCCAGCAGGAGTACAGCCGGCTGGAGGCAGAGCTGAATGACGCCCGGCGCCAGGTGGAAGAGGCCCGCAAAGCCCTGGCCGCCCGTCAGGCGGAGCGCGGGCGCGCCGAGAAAGCGCTGCAGGACGCCCGCCACAGACTGTCCTCCCTGAACGCCCGCCAGAGCCAGCTTCAGGCGCGGTTGGCCGAGCGCCAGGCGCAGGTGGAGCGCGCCCGGCAGACCCTGAAGTCGGCCGAGCAGGCTGTGGCTGCAGCAGAGAAGGATCTGCAGGCCGCCCAGGAGCGGGCACGAGGCACCGATGAAGCTCGCCAGGCGGCCGAACATGCCTACCAGCAGGCTGAACAGGCGGTTGCGGCTGCCCGTCAGCGGGTCGCCCAGGTGGAGGCCAGCCGGCGAGAAGCTCAGGAACGCCGTGCGGCCGCCGCCGCTGAGCTGGCGCGCCTGCGGGCGCAGCTGGACGTGCTCGACCAGGCGGAGCAGGCGCTCAGCGGCTATGCCAGCGGCACCCGTTTGCTGCTGGAGGCCGCTCGCAAGCAGCGCCTGACCGGGGTGAGCGGCGCCCTCAGCGCCCACCTGGAGGTGCCGGCCGAGTACGAGACCGCCATCGCGGCTGCGCTGGGCGAATACCTGGATGCGGTCCTGCTCGACGATAACCCCGACACGGCTCTGGATTTGCTGGGTAAGGATGCGCTGCGCGGTGTGCTGCTGCCGCTACAGGCGCTCAAACCCCCCGATCTGCCGCAGGTGAGCCTGCCAGAGCAGGACGGCACATTAAACGGGCACTTCCTGGGGCGAGCTGCCGATCTGGTGAAAGCCCCGCCGGAACTGCGCCCGGCGGTTGACCTGCTGCTGGGGCAGGTTCTGGTGGTGCGCGACCGCCAGACTGCCCGCCGCGTGCTGGCCGGGCAGCCGCCGCAGGCCCGCGCTGTCACGCTGGCCGGCGAGGTCTTCCTGGCCGGCGGCCCGGTGATGACCACCGGCAGCGGCGCTGATAAGGGCGGTCAGACCCTGCTCGGCCGCCAGCGCCAGCGGCGCGAGCTTGCCGGGCGCATTGCCAGTGCCGAAACCGACCTGCAGGCCCTGGATGAAAGCCTGCAGGGCTGCGAGCGCGAGCTCAAATCGTTGCAGGCCGAGGTGGACCGCCTGCTTCAGGAGCAGCGCACGAAGCGCAAAGATCTGGATCAGGCCGCCCAGGCTGCCAGCCAGGCACGCCTGAACGAGGAACAGGCGCGCCGTCAGGTGCAGTGGCAGCAGGAGCAGCTCAAGCGGCAGCAGGCGGATATCGCTCGCGGTGAAGAAGAAGCCGGAAAATTAAAGAAGGAACTCGCCGGGCTGGATCAGGAGATCGGCCGGGCACGCGATGAAGTGCGGGCGGCCAGCGGCCGCCTGGCGGAGCTCGGGCTGGAGGAGTTCCAGGCCGAACTCTCGCACTGGAACACACGCGCGGCTGTGGCCGAACGCGCCCTGACGGACGGAAAAGCGCGCCTGCAGGAGCGGAAGGCCGCCCTCGAGCGGGCAGAGCGCACCCGGGACGGCCTGCAGGCCCGCCGCGCCGATCTCGAGCGCCAGATCGCCAGCCTGGACCAGTCCAAGGCCGAGCAGCGTAAAGAAGAAGCACGAATTGCTGAAGAGATCGAGGCCCTGCGCAAACTGATTGAGCCCGCAGAGGCGGAGCTCGAATCTCTGGAAAAAGAGCAGGCCCGGCTGCAGGATGCCGAGGCCTCCGCCCGCCAGATGCTTAGCCAGGCCGAGCACCATCACGCCCAGGCACGCATTGCCCTGGCACGCCGGCAGGAAGCCCTCGACTCGCTCCGCCAGCGCATCGAAGATGATTTTGGCCTGGTGGCCTTTGAGTATACCGAAGATACCTCCGGACCGACGCCGCTGCCGCTGGACGGCATGGTCGAAGAACTGCCCCTGGTGCGCCAACTCTCGCCGGAGATCGAGGAAGCGATTAAACGCATGCGCGCCCAGCTGCGCCGCATGGGCGCTATCAACCCGGAGGCGCAGAGCGAATACCAGGAGGTCAAAGAGCGTTTTGATTTCCTGACCGAGCAGGTGAAAGACCTGCAGGCGGCTGAAGCCGATGTGCGTCAGGTGATCGCCGAGCTGGATGCCCTCATGCAGCGCGAGTTCCGCAAGACATTCGACGCTGTGGCTGTGGAATTTAAAGAGATCTTCACCCGTCTGTTCGACGGCGGGTCGGCGCGCCTGGTGCTGACTGATCCGGATGATCTGAACGAGACGGGCATCGACATCGAAGCGCGCCTGCCCGGGCGGCGCACCCAGGGGCTCTCACTGCTCTCTGGCGGTGAGCGCAGCCTGACCGCTGTGGCACTGGTCTTTGCTCTGCTGCGTGTCTCCCCCACGCCGTTCTGTGTGCTGGACGAAGTGGACGCCATGCTGGACGAGGCCAACGTCGGCCGCTACCGCGAACTGCTGCGCGAGTTGAGCGAAACCACGCAGTTCATCGTGGTCACCCACAACCGCAATACCGTACAGGCCGCGGATGTGATCTACGGGGTGACCATGGGACGTGATTCGGCCAGCCAGGTGCTCAGCCTGCGCCTGGACCAGGTCAGCCAAGTGGTCAACGATCAATAAGTGTCTGGCTGCTGCGAAAAAAATGAGCGTGGAGCCCGGTCAACCAGGCTCCACGCTTTCATTTGGGGATGGTTCTGCGTTATTTAGGCGTCTGTTCGGGGACCAGTCAGACCTTCTCGACCGGGAACTGGAGTTCGACGATCACGTTCGGGTCTGTCTGGCTGTGATTCTCGGGCCCGCGCAGGTACACTTCGCGTGTCGGCCCGTTAATCCGGTAGCCCTGGCGCTCGATCCACTGCAAAAGGGGCTTGATGCCTTCTCCGATCTTCTCCAGCGGACCGTGGTAAACGGTGAACGCCATCTGTTCCACCCCGGGCAGCTCGCCAATTCTGCCCCGCCCTCCCACCGGCTGGACCGGCGGTTTACCATCGCTGGGCAGCAGCAGGCACACCTCCGTATCGATCCTGCCCTCCTGCTCTTCATGGTAAACCGTCACACCCGGGCCGCCGCATGGGATTCCATAGGTTTGCACATAGGCCCCCAATTCATCCCAGAGACGCCCCTGTTCTGAATAGTCGTTCAGTACATCGCGCACCGACACGACCCGCATAGGATCGACCTTCTTGATGCTCACAACGTTGGGTTCCATCGTTTCCTCCTGTTCGATCTGCTCCAGCCAGGCTTTCAGGCGGCTCAACTGCGCGTTTGCGGCCTGTATCTGGGCCTGCAGCTCGTCCTGTTTGGCACGCAGCATGCGCTTCAACTCTTCTGCGCTCAGTTCCCCGGCCAGCAGGTGCCGGATCTCCTTAATCCCCAGCCCCATTTCTTTGAGGACCAGGATGCGCTGCAGGCGGGGAAGCTGGTCCAGGGTGTAGTAGCGGTAGCCGGTGAACTCGTCCACCCTGGCGGCCCGCAGCAGGCCGAGCTCGTCGTAGTAGCGCAGGGTGCTGACCGGCACCTGGCTGATTCTGGAAAAGGTTCCGATCCGGATCATGTGTCTACCCCTCATGAAGGTGCCCTGTGAAGATCTTCGCCCAGAGTATACAGTCTCAAGCGGCTTGAGAGTCAAGGGGCATTTTTGCAGTTTTCATACAACGGTAATCGTTACACACACAATTGAAGCGCATCAGCAGGCACTCTGAGCGGCATGCTGCGTTTGCTCAATCGAAGGATGCCTGCTGGCGCTCCGGGTACCTGGCTGAGAGCCAGCAGGCTATTGGAGTGTTTTGGATATGCTGCGCATGTAATGCCTGGCATACACGCCCGGCTGAAGACTGCCCGGGCTACGGCCCTGCAGAAAAAAAGACCCATCCTGAGATCCAGGATGGGTCCGGTAGTTTGGAAGAACAGGCTGGCGCCTGCAGTCCGCAATTACGGCTCAGGGGTCGCCTCGGGCTCGACATCTTCTTCATCCAGGGTTTCCGGATCAGCCGTAGGCAGCACGAACTGCTGTTGCTGCTGGGCCTGGTAGGCCTGGATGAGCTGCTGGGCCTCCAGCGGGAAGGTGGGCTCGGTGGGTGCGCGATCCATCCAGAGGTCGTAGGTCTCGATCTCGGCCGCCTCGCGCTGTTCGCTCAACCATTCATTAAAGCGTGTCTGGCGCAGGTCCTCCAGGTCGGCAGTGGAGAGGGCGCGCTCCTCATGCCCCAGAGACTGCAGCACATGCCACTGGTCGCCGATCTGGATGGGCTCGCTGATCTCACCTACCTCCAGGGAGAAGGCAGTCTCCTCGAACTCTTCGCTGTCATACGGGGCCGCGCCGCGCCAGAACCATCCCAGATCGCCGTCCGGGTTTACGGCCTCCGCCAGACCCTGGGCCTGGGCAGCAAGCTGGACCTCGGTGCGCCAGTCGGCGCCGTCCAGCAGGCGATCGCGGACCGCATTCGCAGCGCCCTCGGTGGGCAGCACGATTTCGCGGATCCAGACCTGTTCCTGGATGCGGTCAACGTTCATCTCGGCCAGCACCGCTTCCATCACCTTTTCGCGGTAGAGCTGGCGTTCGATCACGCTGCGGATCACATCCTCGCTGATGCCGTACGCGTCTTTGAGCGTGTCGAGTAGCTCAGCGCGCTGCTGTTCGTACATTTCACGCGTGTAGGCCGTTGGAGTGGCTGTCGGCCCCTGTGTAGCGGTGGGACCCTGCGTTGCGGTGGGCATGGAGGCAGTGGGTTCGGCGCCCTCCTCTTCAGTGACCTCTGGAGTCTCATCAGCGGCGGGTTCCTCTGTGACCTCTGCCCCGGGCGTTTCCTCCCCGTTCTCTTCTTCATCCGCTTCATCCGTGGCTTCCGCTGTCGGTTCCTGCGTGGGGGTGGCTGTGGCAGTGGGCGGGATCAGGGTCTGCTGCAGAGCCGACAGGGTGGAGGTGGGCATGGGCGCGAACGTCGATGTAGGCGTCGGTGTGCCATCGGGGTAGAACCCGAAGGCCTCTTCGAATGCAGCTTCGATCTCGGCCTCGGTAACGGTGATGCCGCGCCGCTCCGCCTCCTGACGGATCAGCACATCATCGATCAGTGTGTCCAGCATCTGCTCGCCCACAATGGTCGGCTGCATCTGGAACTGGATCTGCTGCAGCTGGGCAATGAAAGAAGCGGCTGTGGTGGCATCGCCGCCAAAGAGCTGGATGAACTGCACCAGGTTCTGGGCGTTGCTGAGCAGCAGATAGCGGGCGTAGCGGGTCTGGCCTTCGAACTCGCTGGAAGTGATCTTTTCTCCGTTCACCTGGGCGACTGCCTGGCGGGGGCGAATCACATACTGGTCCAGCAGGCCCAGGGCGATCAGGCCGACAACCAGCACCAGGACGACCGTGCTCCCCACGCGCAGGATGAAGCGCTGCCTGCGCTCCCGTTCGGCACGGGCCAGGTGTTTTTTGGTAACCAGTGGTTTTTTGGGGTTTCTTGCCATGTGTAAACCTCGGCGTCAGGTTTTTTAGAAAACGCGGGGCATAGGAGCTAAGCCTATGCCCCGCGCATGGTTCTGGGCTGCCAAATTTTATCGCAGGACTTCGCCGGTGTAAGGGAGCAGCGCCAGATGGCGGGCACGCTTAATGGCGGTTGCAATCGCCCGCTGGTGCTTGGCACACGCGCCGGTCTGGCGGCGAGGGCGGATTTTGCCGTCCTCTGTCACGTAGCGGCGCAGGATGTCTACATTTTTGTAGTCCACCCTGGCGCTTTTATCCGTGCAGAACTGGCACTCCCGCGGGTGGGCGAAGAAACGGCGGTAACCGCCGCGCTCGCCCTGTTCAGCTGTCTGATTACTCACGTTCGTACTCCTCTAACCTAAAAAGGAAATTCGTCCTCTTCGATCTCGTCGGTTTCATACTCTTCGCCGCCGCTGTCGCGACGTTCATCGAGCATGATCATCTCATTGGCGACGATTTCGGTTGACGAATGTTTGTTGCCTTCATTGTCTTCCCACTGACGCGTCTGCAGTCGGCCCTCGACATAAACCAGGCGGCCTTTGCTGAGGTGCTGTTTGCAGATCTCGGCCAGGTTGCTCCAGGCGACCACGTTAAACCATTCGGTCTCGGTGCGTCGCCCGCCTTCCGCTGTGTTCCAGGTGCGGCTGGTGGCAACGCTGAAGGTTGTCACCGGACGGCCTGAAGGGGTGTAGCGCATCTCGGGATCTCGCCCCAGACGCCCAATGATCATGACTTTGTTCAGTCCTCGGCTCATCGTCAGCTCCTCGGGAAGAACCGCTAAATACGTTGAAAGGTCCTCAGTTCAATCAGTCTTCGACGACCACCAGCGAATGGCGCATGACGGGCTCCAGGAAGCGCAGATTGCGATCCAGAGTTGCGCAGTACGCCGGGTCCATCTGGGCTTCGACCAGAACATACTGGCCTTCAGTCTGCTTGCGGATGGGGTAAGCAAGACGACGCTTGCCCCACAGGTCGACCTTGTTGACCTGTCCCTTGCCTTCCGCAATCCAGCCCTGTACGCGTTCGACGATCTCTTTGAGCGCGTCCTCGTCCAGGTCAGGGTGGACGATGAAAATTAATTCATAAGTGCGCATGGGAAACGTTGGCCTCCTTTCCTCGGGATATGCCCCCGGTCACCGGTAACCCGGGCCGAGAGCGGAAAGATAGCCACGCATTGCGTGGCCTCGGCATAGTTTAACATACCCGCAAGGATTTGAAAAGGGATAATTTCGGACCGGAAATCAATGGTTGAGAATGCTGCGTGGATATTCAGATCAGCAGCCTGCCGGCCGTGCGGCAGCGCTGCAGGAATGATAACAGGTTTTCGGCCCTCGTTCACCAGAATATCCTTCTCCGGGCCGGCTGCAGTCAGGGCCCAGCTCCAGGATCTGGAGACTCGCCCGGGCCGTTATCAGACGGCGGTTCTGCGGTTGCGCCGGCCGCCGGGGCCTCATCCAGGGCGGGCTCTGGCGGGCCGGCGCTCTCTTCCGGGACCGGGCTGGGCGGGGGCGTCGGCGTGGCGGTCGGCTGCGGCGTGGGGCTGTCCGGCGGCTGGGTGGTGACGGCCGGCGTCAGCGTGGGGCTGGCGGATGGCGGTGCGGTGGGCGTCGCTGTGGCAGTCTCCGCAGGCCGGGGCGTTTCCGTAGGCGGCGGCGCAGCGCTGGGCGCGGGTGTGCCGCTGGGGACCGCTGTTAACGTCGCCAGGGGTGTGGCGCTGGGTGTGGTTGTGGGTGTGAACGAAGCCGTGGCGCTGGGCGTTGGGGTGACGACTCCCTTGCACAGCTTTGGACCGCTTTCGCCGCGGTTGAACGCCTCTAGTTCGGAGGCGATTTCCAGACCCTTTCCTTCTTCACTGCGCGTGTGCTCTTTTGTGGAAGCCCAGCGTACCAGCCACTCATCGGCACGGGTCACCCAATCGTCGACAGGGCGGGGATCGTCAACGCGCTCCAGGTTCAGCTTTGCGGCGGCAAGCTGCTGAGCGAGCACGACGTCCGCCGTGCGCTCCTCCTTCTCGAGCAGCTTGAGCCCCTGCTGGCGGCTGTAGGTGCGTTCCCCCAGTTTGAGCTCGTCCAGCGGCCAGGTCTCCGGGTGGTCGCGCCAGTACTCCAGCGGGCGGACGCAGTTCGGCCGCGGCTTCACCGGGGTCGCGGAAGCCGCCGGGGTGGGGCTGGGCTGGGGAGTGGACGATGCAGTGGCCTCCGGCACATCCGTCTGCGCTGCGGACGGCGTCGGGGAGGCGGTGTGCGTGGCGGTCGGGGTAGGCGTGGGGGTGTCTGTAGGCGCCGGCACGTTGAAGGTCAGCCACAGGCGGCCGTCCGGGCTGCCGTCCACCGGGATGACCTCGCCGTACGGGTCGAGCAGGGTGAACGGGATGCTGTAGGCGCCGGGCTCTTCGGGCGCCTGGAAGGCGACGGTGACTCCGGTCTGTTCGCCGGGCTGCACCTGCTCGCCATCGTTCAGCAGCGCCAGGCCGGAAAGCAGCTTAAGATCGCCGTCATAGCTCAGGCGCAGGCGCTCGTCCCAGGGGCAGCGCCCGCTGTTCTGCAGCACCCAGCGCGCTTTACCGGTCTCGCCGGGGGCCAGTTCAAGATGCTGGTCTTTCTCTCGAACAGGCAGCAGTTCTGCGGCATGGCAGCCCGGCCAGACGACGCCGGTCAGTGTGTTGCCGAACATGTCGGTGGGAGTATCGGGCAGGTTGAAGCTTGCCTTGGGCGCCGGACCGAACGGACACGGCTCCGGCCCCTCGCAGTGCGGTCCGCCCGGCAGCCAGCCCGAGTGGTTGAGGATGCTCACGATGGCCACGCTGCGGTAGCTTTTCGCTTCCGCCGCAGGGGTGAACTCGTGGACGAAGGGGTAGCAGTGCTCCTGGCCCGGCGCCAGCACCGGCTGTGCCTGGAGATCCAGCGGCTGGCTGACGTAATCCTGAGGCGGCCCGCCCTTTTTATTGACCTGCACAACGTGCGTGAT
>Ga0134095_1000106_pt1 | contig 97158 bp, 57 predicted proteins | sample 6_2taG_FD_94449 | JGI IMG/M metagenome (GOLD analysis project Ga0134095, IMG submission 94449) | Switchgrass degrading microbial communities from high solid loading bioreactors in New Hampshire, USA - 6_20_20_110_A2 metaG | ecosystem: Engineered > Bioreactor > Semi-continuous > Anaerobic >... | reverse complement strand
GTTCTCCAGTTGGTTCTGCTGCATTTTGTACCCTGGCTCTTATCATAATTGCTCCACCCATATTTATTTCAGTAATTGGAACAAACTCCTCCCCTGAGTAGTGAATGTAAGACCTGTCAGAAGTAGTAGTAGAATCTATTGCTATGCCTGGAGAATACTGCATAACATCAGTCTGTACAGTTGCTATGAAAAAGTCTCTATCAGTTCCAAACTGGAATTCCGATAAATCTATATAGTTCCAGTCACCCCTGTTTATACTTACCAGCTTTGGCTCACCAACCATTCCAGATGGATTACCATTTTGGTCAGTATCGAATATAACTACTTTTATTTCATTTCCTCCTGGATATGGGAACCCTTCATACCAGAAGTATATATATGCTCCTGTTACAAATACATATCCAGATGGTGTAAACCTTACTGCTACGCCATTATTTGCTTCACTTAATACATAGCCATAAACAGGTATACCGTTATCATAGCTGATTTCTTCTTCCTCTCCACCTACAAAACCCTTCAATCCTATATTTATATTAGTGGTTTCATTTCCTGCTACTTCTATCTCAAATTCCCCTGTTACAAATCCGCTGGCATAGGCTCTTAATGTGTATTTTCCTTCATATACTCCTTCCATTGTAAAGTAGCCATTTTCATCTGCCATTACCGGTTTAATGTTTCTATCCTCTAATAACCTGATTACAGCATATGGTATGGGATTCTGGTAATATCTATCATATACCCTTCCAGCAATACTACCTTGTGGTTTTGATTCCAGTATAAAATCAAAACTGGTTATTTCATCATGCTCTACTGTCAATACAGCATCCTGATGATAATATCCGTATGCCTCTGCTCTTACAGTGTATTCACCAGCTGGAACTATTATGTTAAACTTGCCTGTAACAGGATCCACCTTAACACTTCGGCCTGTTTCCAGAATTGTTACTACAGCATTTTCAACTGGAATTCCAGGCTGTCTGGCCATAGGTATATTTTGGACTACTTCATCTTCTAATGTTTCATATTCTTCTGTTACTATGTTTCTGAACATAGAGCTTGTTTCAGATGGCTCCTGATATGTCATTTTTTTACTGTCATGTGGATTTACAGGCTCTTTTAAAATGCTTTCTTCTTTCAATTCTACTTCATCTACTTCATATTCATGTGGAACTTCTACTACGTATACATCATCTACATACCATCCCAAGAACTCTCCTCCATAATCTGAAATGAAGGAAAACCTTAGCTTTACTGTCTCTCCTTTAAAGTTATTGAGGGATAATTCTTCAACTTCCCACTTCTTAATTCTTCCGCTATATTTTCCATCTTCTACAGGTGTAATATTAATCCAGCTGTTCCCATTATCTGTAGAAATCAATATTCTGCCATAATCGTATTTTTCTCCCCATGCTTCTTCAAGCTCATACCAGTGGTTAAATGCTAATACAACATTATTGTCACTTTCAGGAATCTCTATATTAGGAGATTCAATGTAAGCATCATTGTTTGCCGTATATACGCCTGACAGATTTGTTGCCCAAAGCTTTTCTCCAGAAAATGCTGAATTTGGACCGGATGTTGGAATTCCCCATTCCCAGCAGTTTTCCTTTTCTTCTTCAGCTCCTGTTATAAATCCGCCATTATCTTTTTCAAAATCTGTTCCAAATAGTATATTTGTATTGAGAGGTGTTGCTGATACTGCATCGCTTAAATTGCTTTCATTACCTGAAAGATCCACTGCTGAAACCTTATAGTAATAATTTGTTCCAAATTCAACTTCAGTATCTATGAAGGCATTATTAGCAGTTGTCCCAATTAGCTCATACTCTCCTTCACTTTCCAGTGAACGATATACATTGTAGTGGGATACATCTGCATCTGCTGATGGTTCCCATCTTAGCTTAATGCCTGTTGGACCGGCTACTGCCTCAAAACCGTTAGGTATAGCTGGAGGTTCTACATCACTGGCTCCTACTAATCGAACATTGTCAATATACCATCCATGTCTTGGTATATACATAATTACGGATGTCAGTCTAAAAGCTACAAATATTGGGTTTTGGGAACCTATATAATCCCTTAGGTCTAAAACATACTCTTTCCACTCCATGCCATCCCCTGACAAAGGTGCTCTTGCTTCTCTCCATGTTTCGCCAAAGTCATCTGATATGAGAAGGTATATGAAGTCTCGATCCCCTTCAGTTTCATACCACTCATAGAATCTCAGTGTAGCTGAAGGCAAAGTGCTATCCCTTAAATCTATTGGAGGTGTTATTAGCCAGTCATTTGCAAAATCAGGGTAACCTCCTCTTAAGTGAGTTCCTACTACCTTTTTCCCTTCAAATGGTTCCACAGCAATAGTTGGTTCTCCCCATTCCCAGCTGCCTCCAAACAGCCAGCCTATAGGCTTTTCTTCAAACCCGGTTTCATATTCGTCTGGCACTATTCCAAATAACAGGTCTATCTTATAATCTTTAGTTGCTGCTTCCACTCCGGTATAATCCTTTGCCCTTATCTTATATATAATGCTATTTCCTATTAACATATCGTTGGTTATGGTAGCTTTGTAAGTGCCATTCTTATAGTCTCCTGATATTCTTTCCATTGGAATTAACAGCCAATAGGATTTTCCATCCTGCTTAACCAGCAATTCTACTTCAGTTACTGATACATCATCTGATACCTGTGCAATTATATCAATGTTTTCAAGTCCCTTATAGGCTTTAAAATATTCCTGCTCATGAACTATGACTGCCTTTCCTGTATCCTCCTTATCCTGCAATACCCTGCCATCTATATATCCTATATCTGTAGCACCGGAAAGCACAGCACTATAGGCATCTACCAGGCCGTAACCATATCCAAAGTTGGGGGACTGTGGATATTCATAATCAGTTAATGGTACTGCAGTGCTTGTTAGTATATCTTCTATTTCGTCTACAGTTAATGACATATTGGAAGACAATAATAATGCCACTGTACCACTAACATGTGGTGCTGCCATGGAGGTTCCTGACATACTGCCATATCCATCAGGAATTTCACCTGGAATAAATGTTGCAATAGAGGACCTGACATTGACTCCAGGGGCTGATATTTCAGGTTTAATCAAGCTTTCATCATAAGGTGAAGGACCTAGTTTTGAAAAATATGCCCTCATATTGCTTGCATCCGTTGCAGCTACTGCAAAGGATTCCGGATAATTTGCAGGATTTGAAATTGATCCTGGCCATGGCAGTGGTTCACCCGGTCTTTGATTTCCTGCTGAGAATACAGGAAATATTCCTGCTGCTCTCCAGTTGTTAACTGCTTCCCTGAACCAGTCATCTATGACATCTAATCCACCCCATGAGTTATTAACCAAATCTGGAGCATTATCTGAATTACCACCTGGTGCAAGCATCCATTCCGCTGCATCCAGTAATAATCTATCCGTTGTATTACCGTTTATATCAAATACTCTTGCTGCTATCCACTTTGCTCCTGGTGCCACACCTATTTTATTGCTGCCATCTGCTTCTTGTCCTACCATGATTCCCATTACATGAGTTCCGTGATTATCTAAATCCTCTGGCAGTTCTGTGCCATATACTGGATCAAACCAGTTACCTTCTGGGTTAACTTCCCCTGTTTCAGGATTATAGCCTCTCCACTTATTCTGCAATGCAACATGTGTCCACTGTACTCCAGAGTCAATATTTGCTACTACAACTCCTGTTCCATCAAAACCCAATTCCCAAACCTTATCAGCTCTTATTTTTTCTATATTCCACTCTAAGCCCCTTGCTGCAGGTACTACTTCACTGTTTATTTCAAGCTTGTCCAATTTATGAACCTTATTTTTGTAAATCTTTTCTACTTCAGGCCTTAGAGAAATATTTTCTATTACATCTTTTTTAGCTTTTACATATACCATGTTAACAATGTAATAAGGCTTAAACTCCATTACATTGCTTTTCTGCTGTTCCTGCCTTAAGTAGCTTAATAAATTCGCCTGACTTGCCTCTGCTTTATCCTTTAATGCATCTACTACTCCTCTTCTTACTGCCAATTTGACATTATATGGTGTTAAGGATGATAATAATGCTTTTCTTGTTGCCTCTGCTACCCTTTTAGCATTAACCTGGTCTTTTAGATAAACAAGTACTTCTACTACATCCTCCTTCTTCATGTCTTCCATTACTTCAGGCATGATTTTGGATTCAGCTTCCCTAAAATCTCTGCTGGATAGTCCAAACGGATTATTATCTGCATATGCAAAGGATGAAAAACTACCCAACAATAACACCATTGCAATTAATGCTGATAGTGCTTTTCTTACATTTCTAATTCTTGGCATATGATGGTTACCTCCTTTTTTATGAATATTTTTTTATTTATTATGTAAGTACCAATTGATGTTCAGTTTTCTCTGATAAATATGTTATGTATTTGTTAATAAACATCATATATTCTATATATTTCCTATATTATAACTCTATTATAAAGCTATAGTATTGTACAGTCAAATATATTTCAAATATTTCAAATATATATAATATTGCCCGTATTTACAATAATCCCAGTATTTATAATATTCGCGATATTTAAAACAGTAGGTTCCAAGTGTGATATTAAGAAAGCCCTAGAAATCCTAGGGCTTTCCTTTTAAATGTAGCATATTCCATGGCATTTAATCTAATCACTTGACATATATGGTAGTCCTGCCATTTTCATCATAATATACTAATTCATCTGGCAGTGCATCCAGTCCTACTATCTGTCCTTCATGATTTACTATTAAATCTGCAGCAAGCTTGATGTATATATCATTTCCTTCATTAAAGTAATCGATAAGCTTCATTTGAACATCGCTGTTATTATTCAGATAGTTGATATCATATGCTTCATCCCCTACTATAACTGCATTGACTGGCAGGTTTTCCATTGGCTGCACACCTTCACCAATTACAGTTACTCTTCCTGGGGCTACGGCTTTTACTTTATTGCCAGCCTGGTCTATGAATTCAAACTCTACCACGCCGTCTATTACAGCAAAGCCTTCAGGTATCACCAGTGTACCTACATATAGTCCTGGCTCTTCTTCAACCATTGGTATCCCGGCATGATTATCACCTGATGTGTTGTAGGCAGCTCCTAGCCTGAAGTAACCCTGTCCGCCAGGTTCAGAATTGAAACTAACTGTTAAGGTATCTCCTTCAAATAGTATTATGTCCTCTGCTGGCACCATATTTGTTATAGATGGTCCTTCAAAATCCACTATTACTGTTCTTTCATCATAGGCCATGTTGCCAGCATAATCTACTGCTGCAACAATTATTTGGAATTCTCCTTCCTCAGCCATCAGCCTGTGGTCAAAGCTTCCATCCTCATTTACTGTTGCTTCCTCTCCATTGATTAACAGCCTTTCAATTCCATTGTTGTCGGTAACACTTCCTGTTACATGAATAGCTTTTTTATTTGTGATGGCACCATCTAATGGGCTATCTATAACTAGGGTTGGCAATTCCTTATCCTTTACAACCGTTAATTCATATGGTTCTGTTTCACGTCCCTCCAGCTCAGCAGTTACCTTTATATCATTTATTTCCTGTGGCAATTCTACTTCTACTGCAAATGCCAGATTATCACTGTTAACAGAAGCAGCCATTGTATCGTTTACATATACATTGACCTTGCAGTGGGTGTTTACTGTTCCTTCTATAACTATGCTATCCTGATTTGTATAGTTTATCTTATCAAGGTTGGTTATTGCTGGAGTGGATACATAGTTTTCCAGTACTGCCCTCATCATCAATCCGCCATATCCACCATGGTTTCTCATGTATTCAAATACTCCATCCAGGTTCACATAGGACCTGTCTTCATATGGTGAGTTGCTATCCACGCCAACTCCAGGACAGTAGTCTCCAATATGATCCTGTACGGTGGTAATATAGAAGTCCCTATCTGTTGAAAACTCAAATACTGACAGGTCTATATAGTTCCATTCCCCTCTTATAAGGTTATTTACAAATATTGGCTCTCCAACCTTATATGGCACTCCGTTTTCATAGGTGCTGTAAATTGTAAATCCAAGCCTGTTTCCTCCAGGTGATGGCCAGCTATCATTCCAGATGTAAATATTTACTCCTTTAACAGTACCATAGCGCTCTGGTGTAAACCTGACTGCCAGTCCATTTCGTGCATTTCTGGCTACAGTTCCTATTTCACCAGTTCCATCATCATATATTATTTCATCCTTGTATCCTACCAGCCTCTCCAATCCTAAATCCACTAATGTTATATCATCGCCATTTACTGTTATGCTTTCAAATTCTCCCAGATGGAACCCCTCTGCCTTAACTTTAAGAGTATAGGTTCCTGCTATTACATTATCTATTGTAAAGCATCCATTTTCATCTGTAACAGCTACTGGTAGTTTAGGATCTTCTATTACTCTTACTTCAGCATAGGCTATTGGATCCTGATAATATCTGTCAAACACCCTTCCTTGAATAATTCCTCGTGGTCTAGGCTCCAACAGGAAATTCTGCACTGTAGTTTCATCTTCCAATACTGTTACTCTGGCTTCCTGAGAGAAGTAGCCATAAGCTTCCGCTTTAAGAGTATATTCTCCAGCTGGTACTTTTATAGAGTATTCCCCAGTAATAGGGTCTACCTTGACGCTTATTCCATTTTCCAGTATTGTTACCCAAGCATCATCAGTTGTAATGCCACTGCTGGATAGAGGGATATTTTGAACATCAGCATCTTTAACAACTTCAAGGTTTATGATATCATTTCCTGTTAATCTGTGACTAAATGTTGCTGGATTTTCATATTCCACTGCCTTGATTTCATCTTCCAGTACATCCGTCTGTCCTGTATTGAGATTCTCCAGTGTTGTATCCAATTCCACAATTCTCACATCATCAATATACCAGCCAGGAGCAGTGGATGAAACATCTGAGTGGAAGAAGAACCTTATCTTAATATCCTGTCCCATGTAATCGGATAAGTAAATCTCTTCATTTCTCCACTCTCTAATACTTCCGCCATATTTTCCATTATCTGTAGGTGTAATGTTGGTCCAGGTTTCTCCTCCATCACTGGAAACAAGCACCTGCCCATAGTCTGGCATGCTTGGTATATTCTCCATATCCACCCAATGTACAAATGCCAGTACGGAAACATTATCAGCCGGTAAAGTGATGGTAGGGCTTTCAATATATGCATCTGTTCTGTTTGGATAGTATCCTACAAGGCCTGTTGCCCATAGCTTCTCTCCTGAATAGGCTTCATTTGGCCCTGACAATGGAATTCCCCATTCCCATGGGTTATTTGTCCCGGCAGTAACACCTGTGATAAATCCTCCATCATCTTCCTCAAAGTCTTCAAAGTATATTGTTTTTATCTCTGGCATCAGGCAGCTTACTTCATTGGTAAATCCACTCATGTTCCCAGATGTGTCAATAGCTGCAACCTTATAATAGTATGTTAAACCAGGTTCAACTGCAGTATCCATGAAACTGTTGACAGTAGGCTGTGCAATTAGCTCATAGCCTTCTCCTGACTGCAGTGAGCGATATACCAGATAGTTGGCAAAATCAATATCTGTTACAGCAGTCCAGTTCAGCATAATTCCCGTTGTAGAAACTTCCGCTACCAAATCAGCTGGGCTGGCAGGTGGTTCATTATCTGCGCCATAAAGGCGTACATTATCAATATACCAACCCTTATATACAGTTACATAGTCGCTGTCTAAACAAAATGCTACAAATATGGGGTTAGGTGAACCTATATAGTCCTCCAGATTAATCATTACTTCTTCCCAGCCATTGGAACTGCCTGTGTATACAGGTCCTACCTGCTGCCATGTTTCACCATAATCATCAGTTATCATAATACGGCCTTCATCCCATCTGTTTTCTATGTCATACCAATGATGAAACCTGAGAGATGCTGTTGGTAATGATCTATCCCTTAAATCTATTGGAGGTGTAATCAGCCAGCTTTCAGTTTCAAGGCTATAGTTATCTCCCAGTACTGTACCTGCAAGATTTTCACCTTCATATGGAACAGGATCAAATCCAGCTACAGGCTGGCCCCATTGCCAATCACCTTCAAATCTCCAGCCCAGAGGTTCATCCTCAAATCCCTGGAAGTATTGTCCTGGAATTACTCCGAAGATTATGTTTATTGTGTATTCTGGAGTTGATACTACTGTTTCGGAGAAATCCTTTGCCAGTATCTTGTATTTAATGCTGTTTCCCGTTAGCAATTCTCTGGGTATTATCCCTTCATACACTCCATCCTTGTAGTTGCCTGAAATCATATTCATAGGTATCAAATACCAATAGCTCTCATCCTGCTTTTTGACCAATAGCTCTACTCTCCTTATGGAAACATCATCTATTACCCGTGCCTGTATTTTTATATCTCCTACTACAAGTGTTTCAAATATTTCCTGCTGATGAATTATTTGGGCTCCAGCTACATCCTCTCCTTCAACCAATACAGTACCGGAAATCTCGCCTGTTCCAGGAGTTGCTTTTATCACTGCATCATATGCATTTACCATTCCATATCCATACCCGTAGTTTGGCGATTCTGGATAATCATCATCTATCAGCGGGTCTGCTGTTTCTATTAATATCTGTTCTATTTCATCTATTGTAAGGGATGCATTTGCTGACAGCATAAGGGCTATTGTTCCTGTTATATGTGGTGCTGCCATGGATGTTCCTGAATATCTATCTGTATATCCTCCTGGTATGCATGAATATATGTTTACACCTGGAGCTGATATTTCAGGTTTAACCAATGTTTCATCATAAGGTGATGGACCAAGCTTTGAAAAGCTTGCCCTCCTGTCATTTCTGTCTACTGCTGCTACTGCAAAGGATTCTGGATAATTTGCAGGAACTGATATTGAGCCTGGCCATGGCTCTGGCTCTCCTGGCCTTTGATTTCCTGCAGAAAACACTGGAAATATTCCTGCTGCTCTCCAGGCTCTTACAGCATCCCTGTACCAGTCATCAATGCCATCCAATCCACCCCAGGAGTTGTTTACCACATCTGGTGCTGCATTAGGGTCTCCACCTGGATGTAGCATCCATTCTGCTGCATCCAGCAATATCTGATCCGTTGTATATCCATATGCATCAAATACTCTTGCAGCAATCCATCTTGCTCCGGGAGCTACTCCTATAGGATTGCTTCCATCAGGTTCACTGCCAACTGCTGTTCCCATTACGTGGGTCCCATGACCATCTAAATCTTTTGGTAAGCTATCACCATATACTGGGTCAAACCAGCTCTTTGATGAATCAATTTCTTCCGTTTCAGGATTATATCCTCTCCACTTGTTCTTCAATGCTGGATGAGTCCAGTCCACTCCTGTATCAAGGGATCCTACCACTATGCCTGTCCCATTAATGCCTAAATTCCATACCTGGTCTGCACCAATCCTTGTTATATTCCATTTTGGTTCAGTGCTTTGCAATTCCAAATCTGCATCTTCTGCTTTTTCAAATTCCATCTTATAAATCTTATTCTTGTATATCTTTGCCACTTCTAATCTATAGGAAATGTTTTCTACCACTTCTCTGGTAGCCTTAACATAAACCATATTCACTATGTGATATGGCTTGTATTCTGCAACATTCCCCTTTTCCTTTTCCCGTTCCAAATAGCTTAATAGATTTGCCTGAGTTGATTCTGCCTTATCTTTTAACGCTTCTACTACGCCTTTTCTTACCTCCAGCTTGGCGCTGTAGGGAGTCATGTATGAAGATACTGCATCCCTTGTAGCTTCAGCTACCATTTCCGTATCTACCTGCTCCTTCATATATACCAGTACTTCTGCAAACTCCTTGCTTTCAAAATCCTCCATTACTTCAGGCATAATCTTGTTTAATGCTTCCTGTTGAAAATCCAATTTACTAAAATTAATCTGGCCTTCCTGTGCATAAGCAAATGATGAAAAAGTACCCAGTATCATTATCGCGGTCATTAACAAGGACAATACCTTTGTTAATTTCTTAATACTTACCATTTAAGTATTTACCCCCTTTAGTTTTTGATGAAAATTGTACAATTTTCATCTCCAAGAACTTCATTAAATACCTGGCAACCTGATATATCCGATAGCTATTGGTTGAACTTTTCATATATCATAGGGTACCCTTCTCTGGAGTAGTAAGTCAATAAACCGGGCAATGCCTCATCTGAATCCACCAATTCGCCATTTAAGTTCACTATTACATTTGAGCCAAGCTTTATATATATTGGGCCATTCCAGCTAATCAGCTTAATTTGTGCATTGCTGTCATTGTTCAGGAATTCAATATCAAATGCTTCATCTCCTACTATTACTGCATTAACAGGAAGTTTATCCATTGATATTCCAAAAATGGTTACTCTACCTGGTGCTAGGGCAACCTTTTCATTTCCAAATGGATCAATGAATTCAAACTCTACAACTCCGTTTTTTATAGCAAATCCTTCTGGTATATCCCAGGTTCCTATATATAGTCCTGGTTCAGCTTCTGTCATTGGAATGCTTATTCCTGTTGTACCTTGTGGAGATATATCCAGCAATATTCTGAAATAGCCTTGTCCGCCTGGTTCTGCTGTAAAGCTGACTTCTACTGTGTCCCCCTGGTAATAGGTTACATCTTCTGATGGCGTCATGTTTGTTATCTCTGTTCCATCCAAATTGACCATCACTGTTCTTTCAACAGTAGTAACATTTCCTGCCAAATCAACAGCTTGAACTGTTACCGTATTCTCTCCTGGGTTTACAAATATTCTCTCATTGAAGTCTCCATTGGCATCTACAAAAGCTTCCATACCATTAATCAATACTCTTGCCAGCCCTCTGTTGTCACTAGCATTACCTGTTACGTTAATTACCTCTTCATTTACCTTTAGATTATCCACCGGTTCATCTACCGTTAATACTGGCTGAACCTTATCCTTTATTACCCTGATTACTGGGGATGGTTCTGTTTCTCTTCCATTGATTTCAGATGTTATCATTATAATATTTTCATCCTGTGGCAAATCTATCTCCACTTCAAACGCTAACCCTTCACTATATGTTGTTTCAGCCAATTCGCCATTTATATATATGTTAACCTTGCTGTCTACTTCAGCTACCCTTCCTTCCAAAACTATGCTATCCTGATTGGTGTAGTTTTCATAATCAAGATTGGTTATTACTGGAGTTGGCAGGGATCTCTCCACTATTGCTCTTATCATCAGCCCTCCGGAAGCTCCCTGAGTGCTCATCAAATATAATTCACCGTTAAAGTTCATATAGGACCTGGTTCCAGTTGAATATAAATCCACACCTACAGCTGGGCATTCCCATCCAACTCTGTCTTGAATTGTTGATATATAAAAGTCTCTGTCCGTATAGAAGTTAAAGCTTGACAGGTCAATTATGTTCCAGGCTCCCCTTACCAAGTTATCTACAAATATTGGTTCTCCAACCATATATGGATTGCCATATTTATCTGTACCATAGATAGTAAATCCTAATCTATTTCCTCCTGGAACCGGAAAATCTTCTCCTCTAAGGTAAACATTAGCCTTTGTAACCTTGCAGTACTCACTTGGTGTAAATCTCACAGCCAGTCCATCTTTTGGCTCATTTAATACCAGAGCATTTTCATCAGTTCCATCATCATAGGCTATTTCATCTTCGAACCCTACAAACCTTCTCAAGCCTAGCTGAACTACTGTTGTATCATCGGCATTTACAACAATATCCTTAAATTCTCCAGGATCAAATCCTTCAGCTATAACCTTTAAAGTATAGGTTCCTGCTATAACATTAGGAATTGTAAAATACCCATCTGCATCTGCGTAGGTTATACCTACTTTGGGGTCTTCTGCAATTCTAATCTCTGCATAGGACGCCGGATCGCTGTAGTATCTGTCTACAACCCTGCCGGTTATAGTTCCCCTTGGTCTGGGTGCTAACATGAAGTCTTGAGTAATGACATCTCCTTCATTTACAGCTATTGATACCTCTTCAGGATAATATCCATATGCTTCAGCAACTAAAGTGTATTCACCAGCTGGGACTATCATAGTAAACTTGCCTGTAACAGGGTCTACCTTGACGCTTCTGCCAGTTTCCAGTATTGTTACATAGGCTTCATCTGCTGTTATTCCTGTACCATACATAGAAATGCCTTGTATTTCAGCATCTTCAACAATTTCATAGCTGTTGGATTCATTTCCTGTCAGCTTATGTCTTCCTGTTATTGGGCTTATACTATGCTCTTCATCTTCTTCTCCAACTGGATCCAGCCATTCTCCCCTCATGGACTGATGTAAATATCCCTGTTCATTATCTAATCCTACTATGCATACATCATCTATATACCAGCCATCGAGCTGCACAGAAATATCTGAATGGAAGAAGAATCTCAGCTTAATTTCCTGTCCCTTATATGCAGATAAAGATATTTCTTCGTCAGACCATGCCTGTATACGGCTGCCGTATTTGCCTCCATTTACCGGTGTTATATTAGTCCAGGTAGCTCCATTATCGCTGGAAATCAATACCTGACCATAATCATATAATGTTGATGTACCTTCCATATCTACCCAATGTGTGAAGGTCAGTACCGATTCTTTGTCAGCAGGCAAATATATTGCTGGGCTTTCTATATACGCATCTGTTGAATTTGTATACGAGCCTGAAAGATTTGTTGCCCACAGCTTTTCCCCTGAAGCTGCTTCCATTGGCCCTGATGTTGGAATTCCCCATTCCCATGGGTTTTCCGTTCCGGATACGACACCTTTGACAAATCCTCCGTCATCCTCTTCAAAATCAGTACCAAATATCACTGTTGTTTCAACAGTTGTAATGGATATCTCATTGCTGAACTCACTTACATTCCCTGAATCATCAACTGCTGCAACCCTGTAATAGTATGTGGTTCCGGGTTCAATATCAACATCCTTAAATCTGTTGTCAACAGGTTCACCAATCAGTTCATAACCTTCTCCTGAGGTTAATGAACGATATACAGCATAATGTGCCAAATCCGCATCATCTACAGGGTCCCATACAAGCTTTACTGCTGTTAATGTACTTTCACCCGTTAAATTCATTGGAGCTGATGGAGCCTCAGTATCTACTTCAATTAATCTCACATTGTCAATATACCATCCTATACTTTGCACAGAAGGGCTGGTACTTAGATTAAACGCTACATATACAGGGTTCTGTGAGCCTATATAGCCTTTAAGGTCAACAATGCTTTCTCTCCATCTTCTTCCTTCCCCGGTTCGAACAGGTCCAACCCGTGTCCAGCTTTCGCCAAAGTCATTTGTCACCAAAACAAAACCTTCATCAAGGTTGTTTTGCAAATCATACCACTCATAAAACCTCAATGTTGCATCTCTTAAGCTAGTATCCCTTAAATCTATTGGAGGTGTTATAAGCCAGTCATTAGCATTATTTGGATACATTCCTCCCAATACAGTTCCTGCCAGCTTTTCTCCTTCAAATGGATCCGGGTCATCTCTAAATGGTACTCCCCACTCCCATGAGCCTTCAAAGATCCAGCCTACAGGATACTCTTCAAATCCTTCAAAATAATCTCCCGGAACTATTCCAAATACAATGTCAATTGAATAATCATCAGACAATACTGCCTCACCTGCATAATCCCTTGCTCTTATCCTGTAAAGAATGCTGTCCCCAATTAGCAAATCAGCTGTTATTGTTCCTTTATATGTTCCTGACTTATGGTTTCCGGATATCCTTTCCATTGGTATTAGTATCCAGTATGTTTTCCCCGGCTGCTTAACCAGCAATTCAACTTCCCTTACTGCAACATCATCTGATACCTCAGCAAATATATCTATATTGGAACCTGGATAAGCTTCAAATATGGATTGTTCATGGTATATTTCAGCATCCTCTATATCTTCGCCTTCCACCAGCACCTTGCCTTTTATTATTCCTGTACCTGGTGCTACTCTAAGTACTGCTTCATACGCATTTACCATTCCATATCCATACCCGTAGTTTGGCGATGTTGGATAATCATTGTCTGTAAGCGGGTCTGCTGTTTCTGTTAATATCTGTTCTATTTCATCTATTGTAAGAGATGCATTGGCTGACAGCATAAGTGCTATTGTTCCTGTTATATGTGGTGCTGCCATGGATGTTCCTGAATATCCGTCTGTATATCCTCCTGGTATGCATGAATATATATTCACACCTGGAGCTGATATTTCAGGTTTAACCAATGTTTCATCATAGGGTGATGGACCAAGCTTTGAAAAACTTGCTCTTCTGTCATTTCTGTCTACTGCTGCAACTGCAAAGGACTCTGGATAATTTGCAGGAACTGATATTGAACCTGGCCATGGCAATGGTTCCCCCTGCCTTTGATTTCCTGCAGAAAATACCGGAAATATCCCAGCTGCTCTCCAGGATCTTACAGCATCCCTGTACCAGTCATCAATGCCATCCAATCCACCCCAGGAGTTGTTTACCACATCTGGCGCTGCATTAGGATCTCCACCTGGATGTAACATCCATTCTGCCGCATCTAGAAGTATCTTGTCTGTTGTACGCCCTGTTGCATCAAATACTCTTGCAGCAATCCACCTTGCCTCAGGAGCCACTCCTACAGGATTGCTTCCATCAGGTTCACGACCAACTATTGTACCCATTACATGAGTTCCGTGCTCCCCTGAATCCTCTGGCAATGTAGTACCATATATAGGGTCAAACCAGCTTTTTGATGAGTCAATTTCATCCGTTACAGGATTGTATCCTCTCCACTTGTTCTTCAGTGCAGGATGAGTCCAGTCTACTCCTGTATCCAATTGTCCTACCACTACGCCTGTCCCATCAAATCCCAGATTCCATACCTGGTCTGCGCCAATTCTTGTTATATTCCATTCCGGTTCAGTGTTACCCAGTTCAGTTTTTTCTCCATCAGCTTTCAAAAACTCAATATAATAGGTGTTATTTTTATGGATTTTTCCAACTTCAGCCTGCAAGGCAATATTCTCTATTACTTCCCTGGTACCCTTTACATATATCATATTGACTATATGATAGGGTTTATACTCTAGTACATTTCCTCTTTCTTCTTCCTGCTTCAAGTATTTAATTAACTTACCTTGAGTTGTTTCTGCGGTATCCTTCAGAGCTTCAACTACTCCCCTTCTAACCTCAAGTTTAGTCCTATAAGGTGTCATGGTATCTTCTACAGCAAGTCTAGTTGCTCTGGCTATCATTTCTGTATCAGCCTGGTCCTTCATATAAACCAGTACTTCAACAAATTCATTTTCTTCAAGTTCATTCATTACATCTTCATCAATTTTAGCCATTGCCTCTTCGTAGACATCCACCCTTGCTGAGATGATATTATCAGTTTCAGCAGAAGCAATTGATGTAAAGCTACCCAATACCATTATCAATGCAATCAGTAAGGATAGAGTTTTCTTTACATACTCACTTGACATCTAACAGTTACCCCCTTATCCCTTTATTAATGTTTTTAGTATTTTCCAATCCAATATTCAACTGCTTTTCCCTCTTTCACCCCTTTTTTTAATTTTTTCGACTTTCAAAATATTCTGTTTTTTACATTTTTATACATTATAAACTATCCTTTTACTTTTGTCAAGATATTGACATTCTTTGTTTTTTCTGGCATCAAATTATATCAGCATGCATATTAAGTGAAAACAATAATGAAAAGCAGAAATCCCTTTTGAAATTCAAGGGATTTCTGCTTTGTGATACCAGGCCAAGGCCATATTTTTATCTACTTAACATACCTGGTTGTCCTTCCATATGCATCGTAGTATATCAATTCATCTGGCAATACTTCCATCCCTACTATCTGTCCATCCATGTTCACTATTAAATCCTCGTCAAGCTTAATGTATATCTCACTTCCTTCATTATAGTAATTAATTAACTTCATTTGGGCATCGCTGTTGGTGTTCAGATAGTTAATATCATAGGCTTCATTTCCTACTATTACTGCATTGACTGGCAGGTTTTCCATTGGCTGGCCCTCAGGCTCAATTTTTACAATACCGGGGGCTAGCTTCCTTACTTCCGTTCCATATTCGCTTATATAAATGACTTCCACCACCAGCTCTTCGTTTTCTATTTCATCAGGTACAGTCCAACTTCCTATATATACACCATTTTCTTCACGCATTGGGATTCTTAATCCATCGCTTTCCAAGCCTAATGCAAGTAAAAGCTTAAAGTATCCTCTACCTCCAGTAGGAGCTTCAAACCTCACTTCCAGTATGTCCCCTGGATTCAATAATATATCTTCTGAAGGTTCAATATTTATTAAGTCTGGTATGCTGAAGTTGGCATATACCAATATTTCTTCAATGCTTTCATTTCCTGCTTTATCTATAGCTCTGATTTCTATCAGATTTTCCCCTGAATCAACCAGTAATCTCTCTGTAAAGTTTCCATATTCATCTGTTTGAACTTCTACTCCATTAATTAAAAGCGTATTGAAATTCTCATCCTGTACATTACCGCTAACATAGACTATTTCAGTATTTATCTTTTCTCCATTGATTGGTTTTGTTACTGTCAATACAGGCTGAACCTTATCCCTGATTACGGTAATAGGCATTGATGGTTCTGTTTCCCTGCCATATAGTTCTAATGTTGCTGTTATCACTGTTACATCATCCACTAAACCAATATCAGCAGCAAACACCTCACCTTCAGAATTTACTTGAAGTACTTTTTCACCATTTGCATAAATATGGACCAATCCTTCTGCTGTTACTTTTCCTTCAACATGTATTCTGTCTTCATTAGTATAGGCTATTTCATCCAGATTTGTAATCTGTGGAGATTCAGCAATATTTTCTACATAGGCCCTCATCATAAATGTACCGCTTACACCTGAATCCTGTAATGGTCTAAACTCGCCATTGTAGTTCAGAAAAGCTCTATTGCCATGTTCTGATGATTCATCAATGCCTACAGCTGGGGATAGAGCTCCAACTTTTGTTTGTACAGTGGAGATATAAAAATCCCTGTCAGTTGCGAAATTGTATTCTGATAAGTCAATGTAGTTCCAGGTTCCTCTTTCTATATTAACAATCTTTGGCTCACCTACAATTTTAGCTTTGCCGTTTTCATCTATTTCATATATTGCAATGCTTATTTCCTTGCCACCTGGAACAGGCCATGATTTGTTCCAGAAGTATATACTTACACCCTTTACCTTGCCATACTGGGATGGTGTAAACCTCACTGCAACTCCATTTCCAGCCTGATTTAATATTAATGCATCCTCTGCTGTTCCATCATCATATGCAATTTCCTCTTTAAACCCTATAAACCTCTTTAATGGTATATGAAGTTCTACTGTATCATTGCCTACTACATTTACTGTAACTTCTCCTGTTTCAAAATAATCTGAGGTAATTTTCAGTGTATAGGTGCCTTCATATACATCTTCTATTAGGAAGTTTCCATTTTCATCTGAAATAACGGGCTGAACATTTCCATCCTCAATTAACCTGATTACAGCATTTGGAACAGGGCTATGGTCATACCTGTCATATATTTCACCAGATATGTTGCCTTTTGGTTTCTGTTCCAGTAAAAATATCTCTTCAACTGTTTCATCTTCAGATACGGAAACCCTTCTTTCCTCTGAATAGAATCCGTATGCTTCAGCTTTAACTGTATACTCTCCTGCAGGTACCCTGATTGTAAATTCTCCTGTGGCAGGATTTACCTTTGCACTCCTTCCTGTTTCCAATACTGTAATTGTTGCATCCTCAAGTGGAATTCCGATTACACCATTTGCAGGTATCTGCTGAACTTCCCTGTCGCTAATAGTTGTAATTTTTTCGTGCTTCAATTCAGCAAATTTATATATGTGCTTAACTTCCTCATACGATACTTCATTAATTGATGCATCTAGTTTAGTTATTTGCTCAGCATTCTCATTTGGATTTTCAATACCAATAATGTATACATCATCTATATACCAGCCTGGATAATTACCTGATGCATCTGAGTGGAAGAAAAATCTTATCTTTATATTTTGACCTTTATAATCATTTAACCATATCTCCTCTTCCTGCCATTTCTGTATTCGTGTGCCATACTTTCCATCAGCTGTAGGAGTAATGTTAATCCAGCTTGTACCATCATCATTGGAAACTAGTACCTGTCCATAATCCCATTTTGTTGAAGTAGGTGATGTGCCCTCCATATCAACCCAGTGATTAAATTTCATAACAATATCCTTATCTGATGGCAATGCTATAGTTGGGCTTTCAATATAGGCATCTGTTCTGCTGTCATAATTTCCTGATAGATTAGTTGCCCATAGCTTTTCTCCAGAGTAAGCCTCATTAGGTCCAGATGTAGGTATACCCCACTGCCATGGATTGTTGCTTCCAGCTGTAACCCCTGATACAAAACCTCCATCATCATCTTCAAAATCAGAACCAAATATTATGCTGGTGCTAAGCGGAGAAACGGATACTACATTACTGAAGCCACTTATATTCCCTGCAAAGTCTACTGCAGCAACTTTATAGTAATATACATTTCCTGGCTCTACTTCAGTATCCACATAGCTATTTTCTGTTACCTGAGATATTAACTCATATTCGCCATCTTCGCCATCCTGCAGAATAGACCGGTATACATTATAATGTGACAGGTCTCCATCCTGTACATGTTCCCAATTCAGCTCAATTCCCATGAGATGTGCTTCTGCTGATAAGCCTGCAGGAATAGCAGGTGGTTCAGTATCCACACCTATAAGCCTTACATTGTCAATATACCACCCTGCCCTATTGTTTGAAATATCTGACGTAAATCTGAATGCTACAAACACAGGGTTTTGTGACCCAATATAATCCCCTAGATTAATAACAGCTTCCTTCCAATAACGTTGTTCTCCTGTAATATAAGCCCTTGCTTCATTCCAGGTTACACCATAGTCATTGGTAACCAGTACATATCCCCTGTCAAACTTATTCTCAGTATCATACCATTCGAAAAACCTCAATGTTGCAGATCCCAGGCTACTATCTCTTAAGTCAAATGGAGGTGTTATTAACCAGTCATCTGCTCTATCAGGATAGTTACCCTGTAGATTTGTCCCTGCAATATTCACTCCTTCATATGGTTCAGGACCAGGTTCAGAAGGTATTCCCCATTCCCAGCAGCCATTAAACTTCCAGCCTGATGGCTCATCTTCAAATCCATATTCATACTCATCAGGAATATATCCAAATATAACATTTATTCTGTATTCCTCTGTAATTACTTCATATCCTGAATAATCTTCAGCCTTAATTCTATATACAATGCTTTCGTCACCAAGCATATCATAAGTTATGGTTCCCTTATATATTCCATGCCTATGGTCACCTGATATCCTTTTCATTGGTACTACCATCCAGGAGTCTTCATCATCCTGTTTTACAAGCAGCTCAACTTCTACAACTGAAATATCATCTGATACTTCAGCGATAATATCTATATTAGTTCCCGCATATACTTCAAATACTTCCTGCTCATGGGATATTACTGCATTTTCATTATCGCTTCCTTCTTTTAATATTCTCCCCGTAATCAGGCCTGTACCTGAAGTTGCCACCAGTGCAGCCTCATATGCATCTACTAATCCATATCCATATCCAAAATTTGGTGATTCCGGATATGTTTCATCTGTCAATGGCATTGCTGTACTTGTTAGAATCTCTTCTATATCATCAACTGTTAATGAGCTATTGGCAGACAGCAACAGGGCTGCTACTCCAGAAACTGCAGGTGCTGCCATGGATGTTCCTGAATAATAGGCATATCCATTTCCAGGCACCGAGGACCTTACACTAACTCCAGGAGCTGATATTTCAGGCTTAATTAGGGTTTCATCATAAGGTGATGGTCCAAGTTTTGAGAAACTGGCTCTTTTGTTATTTATATCTGTTGCAGCTACTGCAAAGCTCTCCGGATAGTTTGCAGGACAGGAAATAGAGCCTGGCCATGGCGCTGGTTCTCCTTCTCTTTGATTGCCAGCAGAAAATACCGGAAATATTCCTGCAGCTCTCCAGTTTCTTACTGTATCCCGATACCAGTCGTCTATTCCGTCCAATCCACCCCAAGAGTTGTTTACAACATTTGGAGCTTTATCCGGATTCCCTCCTGGTGCCAGTATCCATTCTCCTGCTGCTAACAGAATAGAATCGGAAGTATATCCATTCATGTCAAATACTCTAGCTGCAATCCATTTAGCCCCTGGTGCCACTCCTATCTTATTGCTGCCATCAGGTTCTTGTCCAAGAATTGTGCCCATGACATGAGTACCATGGCCATCTGAGTCCTGTGGCAATACGGAATTATAAACGGGATCAAACCAGTTCCCTTCAGGATTGGATTCTCCTGTTTCAGGATTGTACCCTCTCCACTTATCCCTTAATGCCGGATGGGTCCAATCTACCCCTGAATCAATGGTAGCTACAACAACTCCAGCTCCATCTATTCCCAAATCCCATACTAAATCTGCCTTTATTCTTTCAATGTTCCACTCCAGTTCCGGATCATTGCTCTGTTCAACCTTTACATCATCTAGTTTATGTATCCTATTCTTATATATGCTTTTTACCTCTGACATATTGGCTATATTCTCAACAATATCTTTTGTAGCCTTTACATACACTATATTAACTATATAATATGACCTGTATTCCAGTACATTTCCCTTCTCCTTCTCCTGAGCCAAATATCTTAACAGATTTTTCTGTGTTGTTTCTGCTTTATCCTTTAACGCTTCAACTACAGCTCTTCTTACTTCTATATTCCTGTAATATGGTGTCATCTGCATGGATATTGACTTTCTTGTTTCTGCTGCCACTTTTTCAGTGTTAACCTGATCCTTTAGATATACCAGTACTTCAACTATATCCTTTTCATTCATTTCTTCCATTACATCTTTTGATATCTTCTGTAATGCTTCTTCCCGAAGGTCTGATTTAGCTCTTCTATATGAATTATCCGCTGCATATGCCAGGGATGCATTACCAAAGGCCATTATCATAATGAGTATTATGGATAACGTTCTTGTTATGCTTTTCCTTATTGACATCTAAAAGTTACCCCCTTTAACTTCTGTAAAGCCCGGGTATAGGCTCTAGGCATTATACCCAGGCTTAAATACTTATTTTACATATTTGGTTATCTCACCATTAATATCATAGTATATTAGCACATCTGGCAATTCATCTATGCTCACTATCTCCTCCTCAAGGCTCACAATAGTACCTTCCTCAGTTTTTATATATATTTCATTTCCTTCATTATGGTAGTCAACCAGCTTAATTTGGGCATTGCTATTATTATTCAGATAGTTTATATCATATGCTTCGTTTCCTACTATGACAGTGTTGACTGGCAGTTCTCCCAATGGTTTTCTTTCCACTAGTATTAGTTTTCCTGCTGCTAATCCTATCGTCTCTGCTCCAAATGAATCTATATAGATTACTTCCACATATAACTCCCTTACTCCTATATCCTCTGGAACTACCCATTGCCCTGTATATAATCCATCCGTTTCTGTCATTGGTATTCCAATGTTATTTGTCTGCAAACCAGGTGGCAATACCAGTCTAAAGTATCCTTCTCCCCCAGGTCTGGCAACGAAGCTGACAGTCAGTGTTTCTCCTGGGCTTATTATTACATCCTGTGAAGGTTCTATATTGGATATAGCTGAAGCATCCAGTTCCACATATACTCTTCTTTCTACCACTGTTTCATTTCCTGCAATATCAATGGCTTTAACAGATATAATGTTTTCCCCTGAATTAAGGATTAATCTTTTATGGAAATTGCCATTCTCATCAACTTCAACATTCATGCCATTTATGGTCAATCCCGTCAACTCAATATCATCCCTTGCTACTCCTCTAATGTGTACCACTTCTGAATTAATCCTTGCATTATCCTCTGGTTCTTCAACTATTAAACCAGGTGGAGTCTTGTCTTTTATAACCAGCTTTTCAGCTGATGGGGATGTTTCTCTGCCATTGATTTCAGCAGTTACAATTATTCTATTCTCTCGATGAGGCAATTCTACATCTGCTGCAAAAGCTCCATTTTCAGATTCAACAGACATTTGCATCTCATCATTTATATATACATTAATTGTGCAATCTGATTTGACAACTCCTTCTATAGTAACGGAATCCCTATTGACATAGCTTATATCTTCAAGGTTTGTTATTCTAGGAATATCCAGATTGTATTCCATGATTGCTCTTATCATAGGAACTCCTACGATTTCTTCAGAATATAAGGGTATGAATTCACCTTCTATATTGAAGTAGCCCCTTTCCAAGTGTTCAGAGTCCTCATCTATACCTAATCCAGGTGAATAATTTCCTAATCTGGTCTGTATAGTTGATATATAGAAGTCCCTATCGGTGGCAAAGCTGTAGTCTGACAGGTCTATAAAGTTCCATTGTCCTCTCTGTACGTTCACCACCTTTGGTTCTCCAACCATTGTTGCAAAACCATATCTATCTATTGAATATATTGCCACACTGATTTCTGTGCCTCCTGGCTGTGGCCAGCCTTCATAAAAATACATATTGGCTCCTATGACTTTTCCAAATTCAGATGGTGTAAATCTTACTGCCATTCCGGTTCCCTGATAGTTTAATATTACTCCATTTTCAGGAGTTCCATCGTCATATGCTATCTCATTGTTATACCCTACATAATTGTTTAATGGTATTTCGATTTCAACTGGTTCTGTTCCTACAATATTAACTATAACTTCAGCTTTTTCATAGCCCTCTGCCTTTACTCTCAAAGTATAAGTTCCCTCATAAACATCTTCTATTACAAAGTTACCATTTTCATCTGTAATAACTGCTTCTATATTTGCATCTTCAACTACTCTAACTTCAGCATTGGGTATGCCTTCATTATAATAGCTTGTTACTACCCTGCCAATGATGTCAGCTTGTGGCTTTCTTTCCAATACAAATGTATGGTATACAGTTCTTCCTTCCTCCACATTCACTATTGCCTCTTGTGGATAGAATCCGTATGCCTCTGCTCTTATGATGCGTTCACCTATTTCACTTCTCATTATATATTTTCCTGTTGATGGATCTGCTACAACACTTGTACCTGTATCTACTAATGTCACTATGGCGTTCTCTACAGGTATTCCAGAACCCCTTGACATTGGAATGCTTCTAACAATGCTGTCTGCAACTGTCTTATATTCTTTAGGTTCTGTATTGTTTAGTTTAAATTCCGGTTCTTTAATGTCAAAACTGCTGGTTACATCTTCTTTTTCATATACTGTCTGTTCTTCTGAATTTTCATCATTACTTAATTTGCTTATTATATAAACATCATCTATATACCAGCCTAAATAATTTGCAGAATAGTTGGAATGGAAATAGAATCTGATCTTTATATCCTGTCCTTTGAAATCAGATAATGGTATCTGCTCCTCTCTCCATTCTCTGATATAACCTCCGTACTTTCCATTAGTTCCTGGAGTTACATTAGTCCAGGTGTCGCCTTCGTCATTGGAAACCAGAACCTGTCCATAATCAGTGGTGTTTACCGGTTCCTGAGTTTCAATCCAATGGTTAAATGCCAATACCACATTTCCTTCTGATGGAAGTGAAATCCTTGGGCTTTCTATATATGCATCAACTGTAGTCTGATACTCACCTGATAGATTAGTTGCCCACAGCTTTTCACCTGATGTAGCCTTATTTGGTCCAGATGTTGGTATGCCCCATTCCCATGGATTATTGGTTCCTGCTGTAACCCCTGTTACAAATCCACCATTATCCTCTTCAAAATCATATCCCTGTATTACGGTATAATCCTCTAATTTTGCTGATATGGGCTCACTGCATTCACTAATATTTCCTGAAATGTCTTCTGCTGCAACTTTGTAATAATATGTTACTCCATACTGTAAATCTGTATCGAAATATCGGTTTTCAACAACTTGGCCGATTAATTCATATCCACTGTCAATCTGCACAGAACGATATATGTTATAATGTGATAAATCGGAATCAGATACCTCATCCCAGATTAATGCTATACTTAAAGCTTTGGCTTCAGCTGAAAGATTCAAAGGTTTCATGGGTGCTTCATTATCATCTGCAATAAGCCTTACATTGTCAATATACCATCCTGCTTTATTAGTAGTACGGTCAGATGTAAATCTGAATGCTACATATACAGGGTTTTCCGAACCTATATAATTGCTGAGGTTTATAGTAACTTCTCTCCATTGCCTATTAATCCCTGTAATAAATGGCCTTGCTTCATTCCATGTTTCTCCATTATCATTGGTAACCAAAACATAGCCCTTGTCGTAATTGGTTTCAAAATCATACCATTCATAGAACCTCAATGTGACAGTTTCTAAATCATCATTTCTCAAATCCAACGGTGGCGTTATTAACCAGTCATCTGCTTCGTTTGGATAGTTTCCATTCAATACCGTACCTGCTACATTATTGCCTTCATATGGCTCAGGACTTGGCCCGGATGGTGTTCCCCATTGCCAGCATCCGTCAAATACCCAGCCAATAGGCTCATCTTCAAATCCAAACTCGTATTGATCCGGAATGATGCCAAATTTTATGTCTATTCTATAATCTTCCGTTACCGTTTCTTCTCCAGCATAATCCCTTGCTCTTATCTTATATACAATGCTATCCCCAGAAAGCATGTCACCGGTAATGGTTCCTTTATAGGTGCCATTTTTATGGTCCCCTGAAATCCTTTCCATTGGAACCATTATCCAATAGGATTTATCCTTCTGTTTCACCAGTAACTCCACTTCTGTTACAGATACATCATCTAATACCTGTGCGATTATATCCGTATTTGTTCCGGAGTATATCTCAAATATTTCCTGCTCATGAATTATTAAAGCATCCTCCTGGTCCTCACCTTGCTGTAATACTCTTCCACTAATATATCCTGTTCCATCGAATACTATAGATATAGCCTCCAGCGCATCAACCAATCCATAGCCATATCCAAAGTTAGGAGATTCCGGATATCTTTCATCAACCAATGGCCTGGCTGTACTTGTAAGTATTTCTTCTATTCTCTCAGGACTTAATATATTATTGGCTGATAGCAGCAATGCTACAGTTCCGCTAATGTGTGGAGTTGCTATGCAGGTATTAGTCATGCTGCCTGTATAATATCCATTTCCCGGTATGGAAGAACGAATTCTGACACCTGGTGCTACTATATCCGGCTTTATAATAGTTTCATCATAAGGAGATGGCCCTATCCTTGAAAAGCTGGCTAATCTATTGTTTATATCCACTGCCCCTACTGCAAAGCTTTCCGGATAGCTTGCAGGGCTTAATATAGAACCTGGAGATGGTTCATTGCCGCTTGTATCCCTTCCCGCTGAAAATACAGGGAATATATATGCTGATTTCCATGCATTGACTACATCTCTGAACCAGTCATCCATTCCTTCCTTACCCCATGAATTATTGACAACATCAGGAGCTTTATTCGGGTCTCCTTCTGGAGCCAATATCCAGTCTGCAGCTATCAGCAAAATATTATCTGTAGTGTATCCTTCTTTGTAGAATACATTAACTGCAATCCACTTAGCGCCTGGTGCTACTCCTATTTTGTTACCTCCATCCGGTTCCTGGCCAACCATTACCCCCATAATATATGTTCCTCTGCCGTTATCCACCAGCCTGTTTGGGTCCCTAGGTAATGGATAGCGATAAACTGGATCAAACCAATTGCCTTCAGGATTAACCTCACCTGTTTCAGGGTCATATCCCCTCCATTTTTCTTTCAATGCACGATGGGTCCAATCTACTCCTGTATCTAAGGAAGCTACTACTACTCCTGTACCATCGAAGCCTAAATCCCACACCTTATCTGCATTTATCCTTTCTATATTCCATTCCAGATTATCATTAGACTGATAATCTATATTGCCACTGCTGTTTAAATCCATATTCCAATCCATTTGATGGACTTTATTCTTATATATTTTTCCTACCTCTGTCATATTTGATATGTGTTGTATTACTTCCCTTTTACCTTTTACATATACCATATTAACTATGTTATACGATTGGTATTCCTCTACATTGCCCTTCTCCTTTTCCTTTTCCAGATACTTTAGTAGATTGTACTGTGTTCTCTCTGCCTTATCCCTTAAGGCTTCAACTACTGCTCTTCTCACCCCTAGTTTAACGTTATATGGCGTCATTCTCATTGATAGTGCATTTCTTGCAGTTTCAGCTACCTTTTCAGTATCGGTCTGGTCCTTTAAGTATACCAGTACTTCCACTATATCCTGTTTCTCCATGTCATCTTTTACTTCAGGCATAATCTTTGCTGCTGCCACTTCTTTAAGATCTTCCTTAGCCAGCCTGAATGTGATATTTTCTGCATATGCAAAGGAAGAAAAGCTACCTAATACCAGCAACATAGCAATTAATATGGATAGTGCTTCCCTTACATTTCTGCTTTTTGACATCGGATAGTTACCCCCTTTACTTTGCATAAAGCTGATAATCTCAATACTACTGCATTAATATAGAAAGTGGCAAATAGCCCTAAAATGCATTTTAGGGCTATTTGCTATAATTTATTATATTTTCTGTCTACTTCCTTTTATTTTTCATAAATGTATATATTGCCTTCTTCATCGAAGTAGATCAATCTGTCTGGAAGTTCTTCTATACCTACTAATTCTCCATCCTCATTAACTATTGCGTCATCGCTTAGCTTGATATATATTTCATTTCCTGCATTAAACCATTCAATCAATCTTATCTGTGCATCTGAATTATTATTCAGGTAATCAATATCATATGCTTTGCCATCTACTATTACAGCATTAGTTGGTAAATCTTCCATATTGCCTATTATGGTTATTCTTCCTGGTGCAAATCTTGAATGCTGTACACCGTCTGCTCCAATGTAGATTACTTCAACCTTTAGATTTGTAGCAACTATTCCTTCTGGTACTGTCCAGGTAGCAGAGTACAATCCTGGTTCTATTTCATTCATTGGAGTTCCATTTACATCATATAGTCCAAATGGAAGCATTATCTTGTAATAGCCTTCTCCACCAGTAGGTGCATTGAAGCTTATTACCACCTGGTCTCCTGCTCTTACAGATATATCTTCAGCTGGAGTAATATTTGTAATCACAGAATGACAATCAACAACTACTTCAGCACTAGTCTGCCATCCAACCATGTCCTCTAATGTGAATTCTAATCTGTTTATTCCTTCTTTTAGATTAACAGTATAGTCTATAACCCATTCCTGTGGGTTTGGAGTTGCAAGTGGTTCCTCATGTTGATAGATTTGGCTATCTCCTAAATACAATTTGAATGAGCCAAGATTATCATACATGCTGATTCTTAACTGTGCAGTCTTGGATACATTGTCTACATTTGTAACAGTTACTTCTAATTCTGGACGAGTTGTATCTATAAAGAACCTTCTTGTTATGCTGCTTCTTGCACCAGTTACAGATACTGCCTCTACTATCATTTCCCTGTAGCCATCTTCAAAGGTCATTTCCTTGCTGAACATATATGCTGGGCCAGAGTAAACTATAGTACTTGGGCTTTCTGGATGTTGTATATCTACATATTCCATATACTCTATATCAGCTTCTACACCATCAATTAGCACTTTATCCAATAGTTCAAATCCTGCAACATATCCCCATACTGTCAATTCATTATCAGCATATGCTTCCAGCAGTACAGGATTAATTAGATATATATATCCTTCAGGATTGTCTATATTTATAGTAACACTTTCAAATCCTGTATTATATGCATTATCTATTGCTTCAACATATATAACGTTACGTCCTACCTCTAGATAATTATTCAGATCAAGTTCAAGTGATAGTACACTATCTTGTGCTGGTATAGCATCTACTAAATCATCATTATTGTAAACCAATACTCCCAAAAGTCCTGAAGATTCGTCAACTACATCAACGGTCAGCTTATTAGTTTCTGGATCAAGTTCAAAGTTTGTTATTTGTGGAGCTACAGTGTCTATAGTAATTGGTATTACCTTTGATTGTACTTCAGCATCATCATAGTGAATCTTAGCTTCTATTTCATAGAAGTAATCTCCGTCAGGAAGTATCTGACCGTTTACATCTCCAAACCACCAGCCATCTTCAACAAAAGCAACTGGCTGATATCTTCCTCCGTCAACGAAGTCCTTCCTGTAGTACTCCTGAATTGCCAGAGTTCTTAATAGATTTCCTTCAGCATCTAATATATTGTACTTCACATATTCTGCATTTCTCAGGAATGATAGATATGGAAGCACATTGTCTGTACCATTAATGAATCCATCAAGTGTTCCTGGGCTCATGTAGATTCTGCCTGGAGTGTCATAATAATATGCATATCCTTCAAAATCTACCATTAGCATACCTGACATATTAAAATAGGATGTGCCAGCTGGATCTATATACCTCATGCCATCAAGAATATTTGGTTCGCCCCAGTCACCATAGAATCCTACATATGGAACTGAAAGCTCTGGATTTTCATCATTAGGATCTATCAGCTTCACAAATCCTTCAACAAACATATTTCTGTAGATTGTGCTGTCTGTACCAATATCTACAGTTACTTCAAATGTAATCTCACCATTTGCTGGTACTGTAATTGTTTCTGGCTTATCTATAGTTGCATCGTAAATATAATCTGATGTCAACAGGTTAAGCTCCTTGCCTTGGTATGGATATATAAAGTCAGTCATCACTACTACATCTACATTATATGTTGCATCTGTATCTGAATGGTTAATAGCTTTAAATTCCATTGTAAAGGATGTATCCTCAAAATCCTTTAATTCAACCTTAGCTTCGTTGGTTGCTGCATTTACTACTCTTACTGGAGTAGTCACTGCGCCATACAGGTTCATTAAACCTGCACCTTGTCTTCTTGGTGAGTATTCAAAATCATACTCATCATAGATTATATTTGCAGTATTCATCAATAGAACCTTTGCAAGCCTTGCCTGCTCTGATGGTGTCAGATTCTCAAAATTCTCTTTAATATACTCCTTAACAAGTGCTGCACCACCAGCTACATGAGGTGCTGCCATTGATGTACCGCTCATCATTCCGTATTTATTATTATTCAATGTTGAATAAATCTCTCCACCAGGAGCAGTAATTTCAGGTTTCAACTCTAATGATGGAGTAGTTCCCCAGGATGAAAAGTCTGACATCAATCCAGCACTTGGATTTGGAAGTGTCAACAGGTCATCAGGGAATGAAACATATTTATTTTCCAATGCCATTAATTCAAGTCCTGCACTATAACCTATGAAAACTGCTGGTATCCTTAAGTTATCTGGAGTTGCCATATTAACTAAATCTTCTCCTCCAGATTCATGGTTGCGTACTATTACGCCTATTGCTCCTGCAGCCTGTGCATTTGACAGCTTATCAGTAAAGTTTGGTGTTGAACCGCCACGAACTATTAAAGCTATTTTACCAGCTACATTTTCAAGATATTCTGGGCTACCGTCTCCGCCATCTACATACTCAACTGGTCCGTCAAATACTGTTGCAGGATTAATGCTGCCTGCTATAGCCATTGGTACTTTGCGCACTTCACCGTTTTTTACATAAGTCAGATAGTTGACCTTAGTATTTAAATTCTCTATGGAAGCTACCTGTATAGTATCCTTATTTAAACCTGGTGCACCAACTACTCCTATATCAGGATTATCTTTCCATGGATATCCGGCGTAAGTACCAGTCCATCCATAGGTTAGCTGTGCGGAGTTGCCTGCTGATACTGAACAAACTATACCGTTGTCAGTAGCATTTGTTAATGCTATGTTTTCTGCTGATTCAGGAATATAGAAACCTGCTGTTGAACCTAAACTCATGTTAAGTACGTCAGCACCAAGCCTGATAGCTTCATCTATTGCTACCAAGTATATATCGCTGAATGTAGTGCCGTATATTGGGTCATTTGAAAATACCTTCATGGCCAATAGCTGAGCTTCTGGAGCTACTCCTCTTACTCCTTCGTTTTCAACATCTCCATTTGCAGCAGCTATACCTGCAACGTGCATACCATGTTCGGATGCTCCTGGCCCTAAATCACGAATCTCATAATTCAAATCATAGTAGTTATATCCATATGGAACCTTTTCAGTATAGTATCTGCCTAGAAGGTTTTCTTCTTCAATAATTCTTTCTACATCTTCTCTTGTCAATGCTGGAACAGTATCTTCGCTGAGAACCATATCTCTATGGCTTGGGTCAATACCGCTATCTATAATTGCTATTACAGTTCCTTCTCCTTCATATCCTATTTGCCATGTTGGTATTGAGCCTATCATTTCATGAGAAGTTTCCAAATTAGGCTCTGGTCTTTCATATTCATTGGCTATATATACATTCTTGACTGATGGGAGCTTTTCAATTTTCTCAATATCCTTGTATTTTACTATACCGCTGAAACCATTAAAGGCTGTCTTAAAACTATGAATAAAGTCCATCTTAATATTGTTTGATAGAATAGCTTTTTTTACATTTTGCTGCTCAATTTCAATTTGTCTTTCAATTTCTTTAGCATTGCTCAATTCTTTGTAGGGTACATTCTTTTCAGTAGCATAAACTATGGAAGGCTTGGATTCAAGTTCTACTATAATTCTTACTTCGTCGTCTTCTTTGAAATACTTGTCCATAGCTTCTCTGTCAAGTTTATTTACCGGTTCGCTTCTAAATACTTCTTTTACGTCTTGATAGATCTTTTCCCGTTGGATACCCGCATCTTCTTCAGCAAAAGCAAACCCTGGCAACATCAATGCTAGTACCAACAGAATTGACAAGGCTTTAGTAAACTTCTTCACACAAACTCCCCCTTTAAACATGATTATATAAACCAGCCCAAAGGGAAATACCCTTTGGGTTGGTTTTTGTCTGGCTATAAAGCTATTATTGTACTACTAAAAGCACATTTGTAAATGTGTAGATTAAGTTTTCCTCTGCATCAAATATTTTTATATCTACTGTATTGTATTGATTTGGATCGTAGAATATTAACCCTGCTTGTTGATCAATATCTACTATATCTGTTTCACGGATGTTTGGAGTTCCATCTGGATTATCTGATAGATGGTAAACTACTGAGAACTTAGCAGCACCTTCCAGATTGTTAACTTGAACTGTAACAAATCCAAATGTAGGTATAAAGGATGGATGATATGTTGCAATTATTTCTGGCTCTGGTACTGGTTCTTCTTCAGCTGGCACCAATGCATTTATTGCTGCTATCAATGCTGCTAATGCAGTATCTACTTCTTCTTGAGTTGCCTCTTCATCTTCATATACTGCTAGTGCATCCTGTAATGCTGCTACTAGGTTTGCCCAGCTTTCTTCTGTATAGTCTTCTTCGTTTAATTCCAGTGCCTCGTCTATCTTTGCTCCTAATGCAGTCTTGTCCACTTCTCCTGGTTCTTCAGGTTCTTCTGGCTCTTCTGGTTCTTCAGGTTCTTCTGGCTCTTCTGGTTCTTCAGGTTCTTCAGGCTCTTCTGGTTCTTCAGGTTCTTCAGGCTCTTCTGGTTCTTCAGGTTCTTCAGGCTCTTCTGGTTCTTCAGGTTCTTCTGGTTCTACTGGTTCCTCATTCCGTGTCTATCCTTTCGGATTTCGACCGGTCCTCACCGCACGTGCTACTTTCATAGCATACGGCGATTCCTCGATAATAAGATGTGATACTTTAAAATACCGCATCCCCCAATGCGGATTGTATAACTTGTCCAATTTAATTTTTATTATATACTAAATAATCTGAATATAGTGTCGAAATGTGTCGTTAATAAAAAATTTTTTTCGATTTATTTAGACATTTTTATAAAGCAGGTATTCTAAAAAGAATACCTGCTTCCAATGCTTCTTCCGTTAAAATTCTCCAGTGGGTTTGGGAATATGGTCGTATTGTCCCTTCTTGTCTAATATATTCTGCTATAAGAATTCTTACCTGGCCTCTGTCAATCCCCAGGTCTCTTACAGAGCTCCAGATAGCATCTGATTCACTTATACCCGTTGCTTCTGCAAAACCATACTCTCCGCTAAGTCGATAGTTGTTGATTGCTACGCGGAGAACCATATCATCTGTTACAGGAGTTCCATCAGCCAGTGTTACATTAGCAAGCCTATTTCCTGGTTCCTTCCAAAGATGGTATTCATAATTTACGCCATAGAATGTATCAATTCCAAATATGCTTTCTCCCCTTTTAATTTCAGCTTTGTTGGTTTCCGGATTAATAGTGTATTTGTCTGCAACTTTGCTCATCCAGGCCTTCAGCTGCCTGCCGGTCATTTCTACCATGTAAAGGGTGTTGTCATATCTGTAAAGGTTATAAACATCCTTTAAGCTAATAGGCCCTGACTGAGGAGCATATGTGCCATTGATTACAGGGGAAGTTATGGACACCTGTGCAGGCCCTCCACTGTAGCTATAAGTTGCAGCAATCTGTGCACGGTGTATTAAATCCAGTGTATTTGTTTGAGTAAGAACATGCTCATTGTTAGAGCAGGAAACCCATTCCCCTTCTACTTGGCCCAGAGGCTGATTGACAAATTCTACAGCCTTTTCATAGTAATATCTCATTGCACTTTCTACTTCGGTATCCACTGGAGTGTTTTGATCAAGTCTTATTTGTTCTATTTTACTCACTTCTACAGTTTTCTTTTCAGTATATGGAGCCACTTTAACTGTTATGACTGCCTTTCCTACACTTCTTCCACCAGGATTTAGAATATATATTTCCTTGCCATCCTTATTGGCCTGAGTTCTTATATACTGACTATGGTCATGGCCTGCAATTACCAGGTCAATGCCATTAGTGTTTGCAATCATGTCACGAATCTGATTTTCATTGGAAGTACTATCCAAGCTTGATTCAGCTCCGGAGTGTGCTGAAACTATTATAACATCACAGCCTGCTTTCTTCATTATTGGCACCCATTTTTCCACCTCATAGGAAAGCTTGGTCTTTGTATTATTGGAATCACAAAAACGCAGACCAGGGTAATTGGATGGTACATCCCATTGAGGTACATTAGGATTGGTTAATCCAAGGATGCCAACCTTTACCTCCTTGCCATTATCTGTAGTAAAGCTTTTAATAATATATGGTGCAAAATATGGCTCACCTTCAGTTTTGCTATATGCACCCGGATCCACTTTTCTCAGTTCATCTACGTCATCTACAATTAAATTTGCGCATATAACTGCTACAGGAGTTCCGTCTTCTTCCTCATCGTCCTGTACATAGTCATAGTAATTCTTCATAATAGTCCAGGGATAGTTAAACTCATGATTCCCTAAAACCCATACATCATATCCTGCCAAACGCATAGCATGCATCATTGGATTAGTCTCATATGGCTCCTGTGTGACAAAATAGCTGGTTTCAGCAGTCCCCTGAATGGTATCCCCATTGTCAATTACAATAACGTTAGAATTTTCTTCACGTTCAGCCTTTACAACAGCTGCAACCTTTGGCATACTGTTGTGAATTGGCTCTCCTGACAATGCATTTGTCGTATACAATCTTCCATGCATGTCTGTTGTAGCCAGAATTACAATATCCACAGTACCATTCCGTGCCTACCCTTTCGGATTTCAGCCGGTCCTCACTGCACGTGCCACTTTCATGGCATACAGCGATTCCTCGATAATAAGATATTTGTCGATATTTATCAAATATTGCGAAATCTTATATGATTATAATAAAAGCCAACATAAGTGGGGGCTTATGTTGGCCTTATTTAGCATTAGTTTATCACATCTTATTACCGACTAGGTCCCTTCGCTACACTTGTTTTACCCTCTCTGTATGTTGCCATACAGATGCAAACGGCAAGTGGTCATTGCTACTATGAACCCGCTGACACCTTATATGCCTCAATGGAGTTACTCCTCCTCCTCATATAAGGCCTCAAACGTTCCATACTAACCATCCCTTCTTTTGATGACCTTAGGTTCCCACTGGGTGAGTTAAGAAAATCAGATTTAATAGCCTGAATTGTGTCTGATTCTACTATACCATTTCAGGTATAGAGGCCGATGATAAGCCGAAGATATTGTACCACCGGCTAGCTTAACTCCCTTTAACGTGGGTTCATCTTCTTAACCATAGTCATCTTTTAAGGAGCCCCGCATACGACTTTCACGTATTACGACTTCACCTGGCTTCATAATGCTAAGTGAGTAACCTTAGCATTATGCAGGAGATTAGGCTCTATGCCAAGAGGCTATTGCATAGGTTGGGAATTTCACCCAACAATTGGTTAGTATAGTTAGAAGTATACCTCCATAGTTTGTATGAGGGTATTACTTCCACTCCTTTCGCTGGAAATTCCAGCTTATAGAGTAACGTTTCGCACTGTTTTTATTATTCGGCTTCTGGAACTACGAATGTTATTACTTCATCAAGTTCAAATGCATTGCCAGCTAAGTCAAATATTGCTTCTTCTTGAGTAATTAGCAATTCAGTTTCAGCTTCAACTTCTCCGTCGATTTCGATGTATACCTTGTTGCCATCGGAGTATACTTTTTCAACATCAAAGTCTTCTATTGAGTAAGTTAATCTTCTTAATGTTGTATTGTCAATTGCTTCTGTGAATTCAATTACTACTGCGTTCTTAGCTGCATCCCAAGTAATTACATAATCTCCGTCTTCATTTACTGCCATTTCTGGAGCAACTCTATCAGTGAATGAAGTTATTTCTGTAACTTCAGCACCCTTGTATACTAATTTTTCAACTTCATTGCCGAATGAATTTGTTATAGAATTTGGTTTGTATACAACCTTTAAGTCTTTTACGTCAGTCCTGAAGTCTTTTTCTAATTCGAAGTCAAGTGTAGTTACTGAATTATCAGTTTGTGTATATCCATATCCTACTTTTACTCCGTTGATGTAGAATTCAAAGTCTCCTTCTGATACATCGTATACTAGGTCAGCAAACTTAATGGATACTGTGCTTGTAGATGTAGCTACTACAGATGTTACTTCAACTGTCTTAGCTTCTTCTGTTACATTTCCAGTTATTGCCCATAATTGTGGAACGATTGTATTTCCAGCTAGGTCTTTAACGTTTATTACTTGTAGTTTAACTCCTGCTTTTGAAGCTACATTATATTGAGCTTCTGTCAATGGAATTACTACTCTTGAGCTATTTACGTCAAACTCTGGAGCTTTTGTTAATATAGTTACTTTATCTCCATCTACTAGTGAGTAATTTGAAGCAACTAGTGCAGTTTCTCCATCAACTTCTTCGCTGAATATTACCATTAATTCTGCACTTACGAATTTACCATCCTTGTAAACTGCATTATAGTATACCTTTGATACTGTTGGAGCAGTCTTGTCTGTAATTTCAATTACTTCTGAGTAGGATGACAATACGTTTGGTTCAATAGCTCTGTCTTTTACGTTCTTAATTACTACAGTTATAGTCTTTCCTGGCATTGGTTTTGATAGAGTAATTTCATATACTCCATCTCCATCGCTGTCTTCAACAGTCCATTTCAATCCGCTTATAGTCTTTCCATCTGCATCTAATATTTCAACATTTGACTTAGTGAATGATGCAACTGGCTTGTTGAATTCTACTAACAGCATGTTTTCTGCTGCAACTTCTAGGCTAACTACTTCTAATGGAGTCTTATCAGCTGATATAGTTAAGCTGAACTCTACATTGCCTAGAGCATTGCCCCAGTTGTCAACTATCTTGGAACCTAAGATACCGAATCTTACTGTTCCTTCTGGAAGTGCTCTACCATTGTCTTTATCCTTATAGAATAGAACGTATACTCTTGTTACTTTTTCGTTGGATTCTACAGTGTTCTTCATATCAGCATCTTCATAGATACCCACTGCAGTCCAAGCGCTGAAAGTATGATAGAATTGTTCTTTCTTTAATCCGCTTACTGGCTTATCGAAATCAACTACTACATAAGTTTGTTCAGCCTTAGCTACTGTTGCTACTGGTGGATTTTCATCCTTTTCATATACGAAAGTTAATGTATCAACAACATTCTTGTATCCAGCAAAATCTTCAAATCCTTCTATATATACTGAATACTCTGCTCCATCCTCAAGATTTCTGTATACAGTTACAGAAATTCTTCTAGTTCCATTTCCTTCAACTTTATTTCCAAGAACAGTGTTTCCTTTAGTTACTTTTACTGTACCAACTTTATCAATTGGTTCTGAGAATATGATGTCAAAGTTTCTTGGTCCAGTTACTACGATTTCAACAGCTTCTGGTAATGTAGCATCAAATGCTTTGAATCCTACTTCTGTCTTGGCAACTTGTAATCCGTCAGTATCCTTTACGCCATCAACAACTGCTGTATAGTTCTTTTGATTTGTTAACTTGTCGTTTACTGTTATAACTACTGACATTCCGTCTTCGCTAGCTGCTGCGCTGCCTTTTACATTCTTAACATAAACAGTCTTGTCAGTTACTGTGCTAGCATCAACTGGCTTGTTGAATTCAACAACTACTTCTTTCAGATTGTCAGCATATACATCTACTACTTCTAGTACTTCTGGTTCTGGCATTTCAACTCCTAGTTTGTCAGCTAGAGTTTCATCTGAATCCTTAAGAGTTGTTCCAAGAGCATTGTAAGTCATTACATACATTTGTCCTCTTGTAACTATTGTATCATTTTCAAATTCATAGTCTCCAAGTAATCCTAATTCCTTAGCTAGGTTTAAAGCGTTAGCATATCCGTCGCCAGATACTTCTTCGCCATAACCTAATGCTCTTAAAAGAACTGTTGCATATTGTTGAGCAGTTACGTTTTCATTGAATCCAAATCTTTCTGGTGTATGTCCTTCAATGAGTCCTGCAGCTACTGCCCAAGCTATAATTGGTCTGTAGTATGGGTCACTGAAGTCAGTAAATGTTAAGCCGTCAGTTGGGAAAGCCATTGCTGTATCTTCTTCTCCCATTAATCTGCTTAACATTACTACCATATCTTGTCTTCTAAAGTTATCATTTAACTTTAGTTCGCCATTGATACCTTCAATGACTCCTTGCTCCATTAAGAAGTTTCCTGCTGCTTCTTCTGCTGATGTATCAGCGGCAAATACGAAGGAGAAACTTCCAAGGATCATTACTACTGCTAATAGTAGTGATAACCTTCTCTTCATTTTTCAAAGACCTCCTTTAAATTTTTTATTAAAATTTTTCCTTTATAGGTGCAAATATGTAATTTGCAATCTATAAAGTATTATAGCATTAACATATTTTTTGGTCAATAAGTTATATGCTATTGTAATCTATTTGTAATATAACCTTAGGACAACTGTCCCTTGTGGTATTTATTATACTATAAAAAGCATGGAAATAATATTACAATTCTATTACAAAGTACTGAAACAAAACCCTTCCTGCTCAATGGCAATGCTGCCACCCAAAACCCCTTCAAAGCAGGGTATCCTCTAGCCCTTGTAATTCTCCATTTCATTAAAGTACTCTATTGCTTTTCTAAGCTGCATATCTTCTGCCATGCCTTTGTTTTCCACTACAATATCAGGCTGGATTCCTGTCTGATTTATATTCCTCCTATTAGGTGTCAGATACTCAGCTACAGTAATCTTCATGCCATCACCTAGGGGAAGGGAAAGCATTAACTGAACTGTGCCTTTGCCATAGGTTGTAGTGCCTATTATCTTTCCTACACCTGTGTCCTGAACTGCTCCTGCAAATATTTCTGAAGCAGAGGCCGAGTATTCATTTACAAGTACAGCTAAATTGTATTTAGGCTCCTTTAGATGGGAATAAAGGGTTTCTTCCCCTCCACCCTTATATCTTATGTGAACCAGTGGCCCCTGAGGTACAAAGAACTCCAACGCTCCTGTAGCTTCCACAAGAAGGCCTCCCGGGTTGTTCCTCAAATCCACAATAATGTTTTTAATACGCTTTTTATCTATGTTCTTCAGTGCCTTTTCCAGGTTTTCAGTAGTATGTTCATTGAATTCCCTTATCTGTATGTAAGCAATATTATTGTTGATGAAGCTGTATTCTACTGGATTTACCTCAACAAGCTCTCTCCTTATGTTGTAGACTATAACATTATCATTTCTCCTGATCTTAAGCTTTACATAGGTTCCGGCTTCTCCCCTTATTAATGCTGTAACCTCCTCCATTGAAAGCCCATCTACATCTTGTCCATCAACTTCCAATATTACATCCCCAGGCTTCATGCCCATTCTATGAGCCGGCCCTCCTTCTATTATGTCTGTGATCTTTACATAGCCCTTTTCCTCAGTAACGTATACGCCTATTCCTACAAAATTTCCGGAAGTAAGCTCCACAAGTTCCTGAAACTCTTCCTTTGTATAATACTGGCTATGGGGATCTAAATTGTAGAATAAGCCTTTTATGGCGCCTTTTATAAGGTCTTCCTTTTTAATGCCATATACGTAGTTTTCCTGGATAATGTCCATTATCTCCATGAAATAGAATATATCATATGTAGAATCTGAATTTTCCTCTGCTGATACAGGATATGGCACTGATAGTATTACCATTAACAGAATTAATGGAGGAATTAATTTCTTTATAGCTTGTCTGCTCAACATATTTAACCTCCTTACTGGCATGTGAAACTAACTTATAATTGATTAACGGGATGACCAAAAAGCCATCCCCTGCAGTTATACCAGAAAATCAATATAGTTTTATTTTTAATGTAGTTGGCTCACCATAGCGGGTTAGAACAAAATAATCTCCCCAGCTTTCCACTTTAAAATCCTTATTTGCTATTTCCATTCCATTTGGTGCATATATTTTAACCTGCTGAAGTCCTTTATCCTTTAGGTGGATCAGCTTAAACACTTCTTCATCTTCAATTTCTACTGGAACATTAACCCTTAATATATGTGGCCTATCCTTTTCATTGGATGTATATATGTCCACCTTTCTGTTAAGGCCAATATATATGTCATTTCCATCTCTTAAATATATGTCTCCGTCTACGGCAATATTTCTGCCTTTGAGTTCTTCTCCAGTTTCAAACTTGATACCTGCTATACTCTCTGTTGAAGAAACTGTTATGTGAAATCCCCTTGCGGATTTATTTCTGATTATAGTTATTTTACTGTTCATGACCCTTTCAAATATATCAAACATCTGAGGTTCCGTCATGAAATTATAATCATATTTATCCCTTATATCGTCAAGGAATTGAGCCTTGTATAACAGCTTATCAAGCCCATCCTGTTTGTTGGCATCATACTCTATATGGTAGAAATGGCTTATGGGCAAATCCAGTGCTGTATAGCTTTTATAGGCCTTTTCAAAAGTGGGCACATATGGGGATGGTGAATACAGTATGAAGTCTTCAGTTCCCCATCCATTTCCCAGCTTAAATGGGATAGTCCAGATGTAATCCCTTGAAAGGCTGGGCTCTCCAGCCTTTATACTTGGCCTGAATCCGGAATTCCACTTTATGCCCATTTTTTTCTGACTGTAGAAGGTCTGAGTGCTGGACAGATTGCTAATATCCCAGGTATGCTGGTTTGTTCCTGATCGCCATGGAATATTGTAGTATTCAAAGGCTTTTTTATGAAGCTCTATTTCTTTTTCCTCCTGGCTGGAGTTTTTGAATTTACCGAAGTAAAGGTGAGGATATATGTCAATATAGTTTTTCTTTGCATATTCAATTGATTCCCTCAGCTCTTTTTCATACTTAAATAATGGCGAATCAATTGGAACAGGCATGCCAAATTCCACCTGGCCTATTAATAAATCCATGTTCCCGTCCCTGTTCAAATCTGCCAGAACTGGCACTGAATAATAGCCACCCCAGAGATTTTTGTTTCCATACATATTTAATGTAGTTCCTTCCACATATCCCTTGAATATGGCCTTAGGATACTGTATCTCATATACCTTCAAGTATCCTGTTGAATTGCCTACAATTATTCTCTTGTTGCCGTTTACATTCACAAGTTCAGGGGCCACATAGCTTCCAAAGTTGAGAATATGCCCGTTTTCGTTTTTGAGTATTATTCCTTCCTTATTAAATGTCAACGTGTTGTTTACATATTTGCCTTCAAAAACATAAATCTCCCCTTTGGCATTTCCCACTATTAAGTCCGGAGTATTGTCTCCATTTATATCTCCAAGTCTAGGTGCAGCGTTTTTCAGATTGGAATCCTTAATCAGTATTCCAACCTTTCTGAAAGTCATATTTCCCTGATTAAGGTATAGGGCTATTTCTCCCTCTTCATTTCCTACAATAATGTCAAGGGTGCTGTTTTTGTTTATGTCAGCTACTACAGGTGAGGAATACTTGCCTACATTAATGGGGTTTCCTTTTTCATCCTTTAATGTCACTTTGTCCTTGTATGTTGTATAATCCCTGGTTCCAAGGAATAAATACAGATATCCGTCCTGGCTTCCAGATATTATATCAGGTATTCCATCCCTGTTTAAATCTGCAATGGACGGATATGCCCTGTAAGGCAGTTCTATTTTTGCTCCCAGGCTTTTGTATTCCGGATATTCATTTAATGATACATATTCATTGCTTTCGGTTATCAAATGCCTGCCTGCTGAATAATGGGAGTTTTCTTCAACTCCAACAAATTCAGGCTCAGCATTGGTGCCTGTATTTACATGGAGTATTATGCTTTCCTTCCAGAGACCCCATTCATAAAGGGCTCTGCCCAGTGAAAAGGAAGGAATTTCATCATATTCCTTTAATATATCAATCCACTTTTTCATGGTGCCGTTTCCTGCTGCTGATGATACCTCGAAATGGTTCTGCCATGCCATGGCAGGCCTTCCATAGGGACCTAGTACCTTCTTGGCTGCAAATCCATAAAGCTCCTTGGATACAAAGGCAGCAAACTCATTTCTAAACAGATAGTTGGCTGTTGCAAATGTGAAGCTGAAGTATTCCTGCTTTGCATTCTTCTTAGTCATGTCAAATCCAGTAATATAGTGGTCATTAGGCAGCATCTTGTTTGAAAAGAATACATATCCCTTTCCAACCTGGTTTATACCGTAAAGGGCCAGTTCTCCACTACGTGCCAGAGGTGTTGCTGTAGATGGTACAAACCCATGTCCATTATCCATGGAATCCAATGTATTCTTGTTGTAGAATCCTGTCAGATTTTCATGGAAAAGCCTTATTATATCCTGAATTCCAGTTAAATTATCCCTTACCTTTGGAAAGGAAATTGTATAGGGAAAGCTTTCCAGGCTTTCAAATCTTGATGCTCCCAAAAACTCCAGCGGAAACTGGTTATAGAACTCATCTTCAAGAAATAAAAATCCACCTTCTTTAACGAAATCCATTATCTCTTTTTTATAGTTTTCAAACATTTCATTTCCAATGACGGACTTATCCAGGTATATTACATCCCATTCTGACAAATCCATTGAATGAAAATTATTCAATGATATTGGTTCTGCTATTAAATCCACTACAAGGGATTGCTTGTAATTCTGGTATACATCGAAAAAGTTGGAGGAATTTCTGTCGTAGACTATTAAAATTCTTACTTCAATCCCATCTTCTAATGCCACTGCATAAATATTTGCATAGGTCAGCATCAACGCCACTACCAGGGCTATAACAAGCTTTTTTTGCGCCCATCTAAATTCGCTGTAATTCCTGTGATGTTCTTTATCTGTCATAAAATAATCCTCCTAGTGATTTAGTAAATTCTCTCTGTAGTCCTCTCTTAAATCCTCTTGCATATAATTGATTAAATCTGCAATTAGCTTTGCTGTTTCACCTTTTGTTATGGAATTATTGGGATAAAAGTAGTCTCCCGCTTCTCCTATGCCTAACATCTTTGCTACATATACATAGTCCTTGGCCCAATCAGGTATATCTGAATCATCCCTGTATCCGGTAGTGTAGTTTCTGTTCCTTGGTGCCAGATTTTCCAGCCCTATAAGCTTCATCAGCGTAGCATAGGCTTCTGCTCTTGTTATGGGCACGTCGGGATAAAAGTTCTCTTTGCTTTTCCCGTTCATAATCTGTTTTTTTGCCACAGCTTCTATGTAATAATAGTTTTTGTGGTTTTTATCTACGTCTTTGAAAGTATCTGGCTTAGGCTCTTCCTTCTTCCGACTTCTTGGAGTTTTTTCCTCTTCCATTTCTACAGGAATGTCCATGCACTTTACTACTGCTCTGGCAAAATCTCCTCTGGTTATAGGTGAATCAGGGCCAATGTAAATGCTCTCCGTTGGAAAGGCATCCATACTTGCCAATAAAAACAGCTCTCTTTCAAACTTGTGACCTGCTATATCCCTGGATTGTGGTATGGATAGCCTCACGGGTACAGGAACTGTATTTAAGGATATGGAGTTCTTCCCTAAATTTCTTCCCGATAATACAATATTACCATTTAATCTTGGTAAATCATAGTTATATTTTAATACATTTTCACATCTTTCAACAATGCTCAGCCCACCTCTGAAGCTGGTCTGCAATGGAATGTTCTTCTCATAGGAATACCCCTTTGTCCAATTGTAGGAGGTTTCAACTGTTGCAAATCCAGTCCAGTTTTCCCTTGGATTCAGGCTGTTTTTATGTTCAATTATGTATTCTATGGATTGAGTTTGTGTAGAAGACCAGGGGCTGTTATATCCATAGGATTTTCCCACAGTTTCCACCGTTACTGTATTTGTTTCATCTCTGTTTACTGTATATGTCTTTCTAGACATCATATCTCCGGAAAAGTATTCCAGTACAGGCCTTTTATGGGTTATGGTACTTTCATTCCACTGGTAATCCTCATCCTGTGATTGATAGCGGACACCTTTTACGTCAATTGTTTCCTTAAAGCTGTCCAGGCTTCTTACAGTTACCACCTGATTATTCTTTATATACAGAGTAGATACAACTTTTACAGTTCTATCAAGCTTTGCTCCTTCCAGCTGATTTTGCAGTTTGTATCTATAGGTTTCTGTAACTGTGTTGTCCTTTATCTTAACCTTTATATCCAGTGTCCCCTCCATGACAATAGGATTCCCTGTTATGAATATTACCTCCTTGTAAGTGTTTTCATTCATTATGCCTCCTTCATATCCAGGAATATCTGAAGCCATAGATGGAAAAGGCAACATCAGTATTAAAAGCAATATGGTCAATATTCTCCTTCTCATACATACCCCCCTAATCCTCTATCAATATAACATACCCTACATCCCTGGAAGTCTGTTTGTATTTTACCACATAAGCCGTCAATCCCTTTCTCAATGTATAAATCCTGCTTAAAGGTATAGGCACATCATTATACAGTATTACTGCCTGGCTTATGTCCAGTGTTTCATCTAGAGTGTATTCCCATCTCCTGTTGAGGGTATTGTAATTCTTTACATCTGCAAGGGCCATTTTGTATTCATCATAATTTATATCCTCTATCTTTCCCATAGTTAAATATCCGTTGCCTAAACCTGATACATAGCTGGAAATATGCGGGGTTATGTTCAAAGCCAAAAGCTCTTTCCCGAATGATGATTCCCTTACTATAAAGTAGGCAGTTTTATCCTTATAGAATTTATTCTGCAATCTATTTCTTAAAGCTGAATTCTTTATGCTGTTAAGGTCAAAATACCTGGTGTTTAATAGAGAATTTACAGGTATTTCCTCCTTCAACTGGCTATCGTATATTAACGTATCTTCAGTAACCGAAAATCTTGCGGAATCCTTTTCTTCCCTCCAGATTCCATCTTCCGTCAGCTTCATATAATTGGTTTTATTAATAAGCTTTCCTATTTCAATTTCATAATCGTGTATATTGCTTATTTTCCCTCTATATATGGCTATTTTTGTATCATCCAGCCTTTTATCAAGTATGGATGAGCCCTCAATGGCTACTATGCTGGCATATAACATGCCATTTTTATATTCAGCATTGATTTTTACCTTTTTATTTCCTTCCATGTTTAAAACATCAACTAATTTGTTGTCCTTTACCACTATTGTGCCTTCATTGAAATGGATTATGCTTTTGTCAACTATCATCCTGCCTGATCCGTATTCAATATCATCAATGGAGGATTCATATACCCTTAATGAGCCGCTTTTTACCTGAAGCTTGGATACATTTAGCCTTCCATACTTTGAACTATATGCAATATATACTTCCCTGTCTTTATACTCGGCAAGGTCCGAAAGCTTTATTCTTCTCCCCCCATTGTAGAGGTTGTTGTCGGTAATTTTAAGCTTTACCATATACTCCCCATAAGGCATCCAGGTATTTCCTTCCTTATATATATATGGAGAATAGATGTGAATTTCTTCCTTCCTTTCATCTACAAGCCTTATTTTCCCTCTCATTAAGCCTGTTATGGCTTCTTCGGAGTCCTGTACTCTGATTGTGTCAACCTCCGATGAATATATGTCATTAAAGGTTAATAATACCTTGTCTCCTTCCTTTATCCTGATAACGCTAACAGGTTCCCCACCTTTTATTATTTTTGTACTGGAAGTTATTCTATATTTTTCCTTTTTGCCCTCATTCTTTATTTCTATGGAATCCTCCTTCAAAAATAGCACTTCTCCTGTTACAAACCTGCTTCCGGGTATTATATACCCGTATCTCTCCGGGTCAGTTTCAGCATATGCTATTATCCTTTCCGCTTTATTCCCTATAAGGAATATATCCACTTCCTGCCCATAATACAAATCCTCTATATTAAAGTATTCCCCTTCAATTTCCACTGTAGTTGATGCAGTTACGTTAACATAATGTATTTTACCGGAATAGTCCAATACAGTTAAAATGTTATTTTTGTAGTCAAATTTTTCAATGGAACCCTTCAGCACCTTTTCAGGTTCAGCAAAAGACGGTGAAGCTAAAGCAATTATAAATATAACAGCAGCAATATACAGTAATATCCTTTTCATAGGCTACCCCTCTTTCAACGAATGTCAGATAAAAGTATAAACCTGCTTAAAGTATCCACATCAGCCCAGTCTGTACCCGTTTTCTCATACTGGCCTCTTTGTGGATTAAACATGTATAAATCTGCATTTTTATGGGCTGATTCATCCAACTTCAGATTGAACCTGGCTGGGCTTGCCAGCTTATTTATGCCCGTTTCATCCTTCCCGTAGCTGTAGGTGAAGTAAATGCTATAAGACTTTGAAGCTGCTATTTTCCCTCTTGGAATATTGTTTTCCCTTTCCATTTCAATATGTATATTTACATAGGCATCCTTGTTCTTGTAGTTTTTGCTGACTTCTTCAGTATATAAATCCTTTAGGTTTAACATTAAGGTCAGTATCCCATCCTTAATCTTAAAATCCCTGCTGGATTTTACATATTCAACTGGTATTGAAATTGTAAATTTATCGTACCCATCATATTTTGAAGTACTCAAGTCTACAAAGTTCATCCTTATATTCTTAAGGCCCAGTACCTTAACTAACCTGTCACAATTAAACTCTTCTTTGCCTTCCTGTTCCATCTTCTCCATTTCCTTTTTCATCCTGCTTTCCTTTTCCTTTGCCCCTTTATCTCCACTTTTGGCTAAAGTCTTTACTCTAACTGTAGTATAATTAATTGCTGCTCCATATTCATTTAAGGCTCTTACCATGAAAAAGTACTCGGTATTAGGACTAAGGCCCTTTACTAGGAATTCCCATTCAGTCGTATCCCCTACAAATGTATACATATTTTCCTTATTGGTTCTGCCGTATATCTCATATCTGGTGGCTTTATTTAATAAGTCATCACTAGACTTAGACCATATTAGCAACACCGTGGATTCATATCCTGGTATTCCTTCAAGTATCATAGGCCTGGTTGGTATTGGAACTTCAGGCTCTTCATCTGCCTCTGCACTACTATATACCGTATTCACACCCAATATGCTCAACAGCAACACAAATAAAAAAACGTAAATAACCTTTCTACCTCTATTCCATGCTGCCATTATAATCACCTCAAATACACAGATCTTTTGATGTATATCGGCCAAATAAAGTATATTCTTTACTCATAAATGCCAATTTCCAAAAATGCATATGGTGCCAACTTATTTGAAACTTCTTAGGAAATCCGTTCTCAATATATAATCCGATTTGTTTATTTCACTTAATGCCTTTTCATGCAGGTGCCTGTATTCTTTTACATCCAGAAGCTCCCTTGTCTTTATATTGTAGGCCCTGCTGTTTTCAAATACTCCATCCCTGGACATTTCTATGAGTATTTCGTCAGTTATTACAGAGCCTTTGACAGCATAGGTTTGAGGGGCCACAAGGTTTTCCCCTTTATAGTTGATTAAATCCCTTCCGAACATAAGCCCTTTTTCATTTTCATATCCCATTATGTTTAGAATGGTAGGAAGAAAATCCAGCTGGCTGCCAATTCTATCTATGGTTTCATTTGCCTCAAGCCCAGGCACATGAATAATAAGGGGAACCTTCATCATCTCATCCAGGTCATATTCATATCCAAGATAATCTGTCATAAGCCTTTTCTGGTCCTTGTCCAGGCTGCTTATGGCAAAGTGATCACCGTATATGGCAATTACAGAGTTGTCATAATATCCTTCTTCCTTTAGGTTTTCTATGAACTTTCCTAAAGCCATATCCGCATAGTGAATGGCCTGAAGATAATTGCCAAGTATTGTGCCTTTATACTCCTCCCTTATGTCCAGATACTGAAATCTCTCTGGCATCTTGAAAGGAGTATGGCTTGTAAGGGATATTATGAAGGCATGGAATGGGTTTTCGTCAACGCTGTCCAGCTCCTTAATGTATTCAAGAGTTTGCTTATAGAACACCTCATCTATTATTCCAAATCCTGATACTTCCTCTTCAGTGAATTCATAATCCTCCTCCGATAGGAATCTCTGGAACCCCTGATTTACATAAGCCTTTTCCCTGTTCCAGAATTCCTTCTTATATCCATGAAACACCCATGAGGTATATCCATTGTCCCTCAGTATCCATGGCAGCCCATAGAAGGTATTGCTTTCATACTGTACATAGGTAGGCTCATCCATGGAGGGATATAGGGAATTGTTTGTTACAAATTCTGCGTCAGATGTATTCCCTCTTCCCAATAGCTGATAGTAATTGTTGAAATATAGGATTCCCTGTTCCTTAATCAATCTGTTTAGGTTTGGAGTTACCTCCTGTCCATCATAGAAAAGATTAATAGGAAAATTCTGTAAAGCCTCCACCTGTATTACTATGAGGTTTTTCCCTTTGCCTACGGCAGTATACTTCCCCTGGGTTAATTTCGTCCTTTCCCTTAGCTCTTCTATTTCGCCTTTGGATAGCCTATAGGAGCCTTCCATGTATTCATTATCAATAAAATAGTTCTTTATATCCTTAACATGGTACATAAAAAATTCCTGATTGGAAACGGAAATAAACAAGTCGCTGTTTCTTAAATATATAAACATACCAGCTATAACAGCTAACATAATTACAGGCAACACAACTCTTAGATTCATGCTATGTTTTTCATGTTTTTTTCTGTATTTTCCATACCTGATAATATATATAAAAACCAATGGCAAATCCAGTACTAAAATAAGCCTTTTAATGCTTATTAATTCCTTTATGCTATCTCCTACAGCAGCAACCTGTCCTACCTGGCTTAACAAACTTACTGAAGGCAGTGTGTTGAAATATCCATAGTAGACCACATCAACAAACATCAATAAGGATACAGCTGAATAAAAAGAAAAAGCCAACCAGTGCTTTTTCTTAATATTCAAAGAATATATACATGCCAATGCAAAGAGTATTACAAAGAAACTCATTAAGAATACCCATATGTTATTATTTACAACTTCTGTGTTATACATAAAGAGAATTATTTTTACATTTAAAAGTATAAACAGCATTATAAGCAATTTATTTCCCTCCGGCACCTATCAGATTTATACTGTCTTCATTTTCAGCGTACACAGGTATATTCATGCCTTGTATTTTATTCACAAACTTTATATTTACGGATTCATCGCCAACTATAACCCCATCTAACGGAGTTCTGTTCAAAAACTCTATTACTTCCTCTTCTTCATAACTTTTACCTGCTAAATTAATTATTATATGTTTATAAGCCTTGTTGGATAGAACAATATGCTGCTCAAAATCTGTCATTTCAGCTATAAATCTATTCATAAGCTCTGGATAGGCATCTCTTATAGCCATGAATATGGATTCATCTTCCTCAGACCTTATAATTACATATATTCCTTCATGTTCATTCATCCATTGGACCAGGCTTTCCATATCAGTGCCATCGCTTAATACTACTTTGTCATTAGACCATTTTACCATTACAGACATTATTTTGCTGCCTGACAAAAGGCCTTCTGACAATTGCTCCATTGGGTTCTTATAGCATTTCAATATACTTTCTTCATCTATTACATTTCCAGAGCCAATATTATCAAAATCTATTTCTCCATCATTATCTAGAAGATGCCTTATTAAATCCGCCTTTAATATATAGTTGGATTTGTTTATTTCCTCTATGACCAGCTCATAGGTATCCCTTAAAGCCTCAAGGTCTTCTATTTTCTTCTTGCTGTACTTTTCCTTTGCAGTGCTGTTTTTAAGTATTCCATCCCTGGACATATAGAATATGATTTCATCATCTATAAAGGAGCCTTTTAACACATAGGTAATTGGAGCTACAAATGTTTCGCCTTCATAGTTTATTAAATCCCTTCCAAACATAATCCCTTTTTCATTTTCATATCCCATTATGTTCAGTATGGTAGGAAGAAAGTCCAGCTGGCTTCCTAACTTGGTAATTGTCCTGTTTTCCTCTAGCCCAGGTACATGGATAATAAGGGGAACCTTCATCATCTCATCCAGGTCATAGGGTTTACCCAGGAAATCAGTCATAAGGCTTATTCCGGATTCGTTTAATCCTGTTATTGCAAAGTGGTCCCCATATATTGCAATTACAGAGTTATCATAATATCCTTCTTCCTTCAGGCTCTCTATAAACTTGCCTAACGCCATATCTGCGTAGTGAATAGCCTGAAGGTAATTGCCAAGTATTGTGCCTTTATGCTCCTCCCTTATGTCCAGATATTGAAATTTCTCTGGCATGTTGAAAGGGGTATGGCTTGTGAGGGATATTATGAAGGCATGGAACGGGTTTTCGTCAACGCTGTCCAGCTCCTTAATGTATTCCATAGTCTGTTTATAGAAAACCTCATCTATTATTCCAAACCCTACGGTTTCCTCTTCAGTAAATTCATAATCCTCCTCCGATAGGAATCTCTGGAACCCCTGATTTACATAAGCCTTTTCCCTGTTCCAGAATTCCTTCTTATATCCATGGAACACCCATGAGGTATATCCATTGTCCCTCAGTATCCATGGCAGCCCGTAGAAGGTATTATCAGCATATGCTTTATATATAGATTCTTCGCTTGAAGGGTACAGTGAATTGTTGGTTACAAACTCCGCATCAGATGTGTTTCCTCTCCCTATTTGCTGGTAATAGTTGTTGAAATATAGAGTTCCCTTATCCTTAATCAATCTATTTAAATTTGGAGTAATTTCCTGTCCATCATAAAAGCAGTTAATGGGGAAATTCTGAAGGGCTTCCACCTGTATTACTATAAGATTTTTACCTTGCCCAAGTCCTGTGTATTGTCCCTTCATAAGCTTCGACCTTTCCTTGAGGCTTACTATGTCCTCTTCCGTAAAAAAGCTTCTCCCCAATACAGCTTCCTCTTCAGTCAAGGCATTCCTTATGTCCTTTACATGGTAGGTATACAGCTCCTGACTGCTTACTGTAGCCATAAGATCACTGGAAGCTAAATAGGACATCAGTATAACATTAAATAGGCCTAAGGCTGCCGGTATTCCCCATCTAATATATTTATTGTAAGCTTTAGGCTCTTTTTTCATAGCCTTTATTATATAAAGTACTAGAATGGGAATATCCAATAAAAAAAGGGCATTTTTCAGAGTAAATAAATCTGCTATGCTCTCTCCCACAGCCCCTGCCTCCCCCAGCAAGCTAAAAAGCTTTACAGATGGCAGAGTGTTGAAATAGGAATAATACATTGCATCCACAAACATTATAAAGGATATCAGCACATATGCTGATAAACCTATTATATTTTTATTCTTATATCTGCTAAAATAGATTATGCTAAATATCAGCATGGTAATCAGCGTACTGGTCATGAATGTAAGTGTACCATTGTACTGGATATCAGTTATATTCATGAACAGTAGTACCTTTAGTATTACTAATATTGGGAATATCATTGTAAACCTCCACATTATATGATAGTTATTATATTACACCAAAGGTTTAATTGGTGCAAGTTATTATACATTGGCAGCTATTTAAGCTGCGATACCGTTTTTCTCAGCTCTATCTGCTTCTTGAAAAGCTGCCTGTATATGCTGTCCCTCTTTGATTCCGGAATATTTGTATAGCGAAGGTTAAAATACCTGTAAGGGCCAAAACTATAACTATTTACAATAACTCCCGTTATATCGATACTAAGGTCATCAAAAAGTATCCTTACTTTTATCGGCTTATTGAACATGCTGTGGGTTATTTTATCAATTAAATTGTAGCTTTTGTCCACATAGAAAGACAGGGAATCCCCTCCAACCTTCGTTATCTCTATGGGAATTGGAATATCATCCTCCGGGTAATATAGTATGCCATCCAGGTTCCACAGCAAGCTAAATGTATTTGCTGATGGAATTAGCTTAATGGACGAAATATAAAACTGATTATTCACGAAATCCTCTACTTTCGCATAATAATAGTTTATATTTTTCAGGTCCTTGATGGCTATTTCAGCGCTTGTAATATCTGCCATGCTTATTTCCTGCACTTCAGATTTTTTTGATGGTTTGAATATATAGTAGCCATTCAAATGAATCAGTGTACCTTCTATAATAGTCAAATTGTCTTTCTGGTTTATTATAAGGGTGCTTAATTCCATATCCTGTATCAGGTTTTCATCTAACTGATTCTGAGCTTTTATGAGCCTTTCTGCCATTATATCCACCAGGTAAGGATGAAATTGCTTTCCCCTGTTTTTATACAGCTCCTTAATAACATCCTTTAAAGCCATTGCCCTCTTGTACGGTCTTTCAGACAGCATTGTATCCACAGCATCAGCTATGCCGATTATATAGCTGTCAAAGGGAACTTCTTCTTTAAGTCCTAAAGGATACCCTTTGCCGTCATACCTTTCATGATGGTATTTAATAATTCTTGGAATATCCTTTAATAAGGGGATATCATGTAATATGACCTGTGAGATCCTGTGACCTATTATAGAATGTTTCTTTACAACAGCATATTCCTCTTCAGTAAGCTTTCCAGGCTTGTTTAATATCTGTGTATCAATGAGGCATTTCCCAATGTCATGCAATAATCCTACATAGGTTAATCTGGTCAGCTTTTCCCGGTCATAGCCTAATATCATCCCAATTTCCCTGCACCAATTGGCTACATTAAAGCTGTGATTAGGAAGGTATTTTTCCTTGTTCTCCAGTATCTCTACAAATATGGAAATAATATTTATGGCTTTTTCTATATCCCTAAGATTGTCCAATACTATTGTATACAGCTTTGAAATATCTGAAATCAAATCAATAAGCTCTTTTTGAAATATGTCCCTGGGAAAATCCTTATGGTTACTGGTACCCAGGTATATGCTGCCTATAAGCCTTAAAGAATTACCATGCAAATCAGCGGCTTCAAATATTGGTATATATACCTCTGACTTCATCCCTTCTATTAATATGGGGTACATGCTATTCTCATGGACTTCAACTATATCCTTTATGCTTATAAGATTCTTAATTGCCCTATGTATTTCCTTGTTAATGAAAATTACCTCCGGAATCCCTAAATCCGATAATTTGCTGTACCGAACGTATTTGTTCTTTACTATGGCTATATTTCTTGAGTCGTTAAATAATAATGACAAACAGATATCATAATCCAAGGTGTCTGCTATTCTGCTCTGCAAATCTATTAGCTTGTCCCTTACGGTATTAGCCTGGCTCTTAATCCAGGTGCTGGAGTTTAAGTCTATTTTTATTACCAACTTGTGCACCTCCAAAATATGTACTTTATCTTTTGCTTTAACAGAAGCATACAGATGAAATATGTCACACAATATCGATTATTGTCATTCAACAATTATGATTATATTCTATTGAAATTTCAATTTTCAGTCAACAATTTAAGCAAATACCTCTATATATTCCCTTAAGCTTTAACAAAAAAGCGAATACTTGAACTCAAGTATTCGCCAATTACCTATACCAGTTTTCTTTTTACCATTTCTGTAACTACAAAGCTTGCAACATCCTCTGCAAAAGTTCCTGCGCCGAATCCCGCATCATATCCCAGTTCCTTTGCCAGCTCATGGGAAATCCTTGGTCCGCCGCATACTAGTATAACCTTATCTCTTATGCCTTCTGCTTCCAGCAATTCTACAAGCTGCGTAAGGTTTGGAATGTGCACATCCTTTTGAGTTACAACCTGTGAAACAAGTATTGCATCTGCATTTAGTTCTATAGCCTTTGCCACCAATTCTTCATTGGGAACCTGGCTTCCCAGGTTATATGCATCTATGCCTTCATATCTCTCCAGCCCGTAGTGGCCGGCATATCCTTTCATGTTCATTATAGCATCTATTCCAACTGTATGAGCATCTGTACCGGTACATGCACCTACTATAACAACATTTCTCTTGATGTTTTCCCTTATATACTCTTCTACCTGTTCCTTATCCATTACTTCAACATCTACCTTAGGTACTTCTATCTTAGTATAGTCTACAGTTTGAGTTGCCTTTGCGTATACTATAAAATAGCTAAAACCTACCAAATCCTTTGAATAGACTACTGAAGGCTCTTCAAGTCCCATCTTCCTGACTAACTGTCTGGCTGCCTCTATAGCTTCATCTCCGTAGGGCACAGGCAATGTGAAGCTTAGCTGCACCATTCCATCGTTTAGTGTATCTCCATAAGGTTTAACCTTTGTTAAGTCCACCTTCATTACCTTTCACCTCCAAGCATCAACTCAATAAATGGATTGAAATAACCTGGATCCTTTTTAGCTACTCCATCTAGTCCTTTGCCGCCAGTTCTTGACCTTTTTACTCCTCCAAATTTACCCTGTTCTATTGTAGCAAACAGGCCTTCTCTTTCAATTTGTCTCAATAGCTCTTCTGCCTTCTTTAGAACTTCCTGAGCCCTGGTTTGAATAATGCCGCCTTCTTTGAACATAATCTCATCTCCAAGATTTCTTGCATTGTTGAATATATACTTGGCATTTTCAAGGGACAGGTATCTATCATGCAGGTGAGGAGTGTGAATTGCCTCTGTCAGCATTCCTAACAGCTGAATTCCTTGGTTAGTCATTATGGAAACCAGGTTAAACATTGCATCCTGCAGATGACCTTTGAATATGTTTCCAGTCATATATTTTGTTGGAGGCATGTATTTTAATGGTGCTTTAGGGAATATCTCTCTTGCCATTTGAGCCTGAGCCAGTTCCAACAGGAATCCATTTTCAATATCGGGGTTCATTTCAAAGGCATGGCCTAATCCCATTTGCTCCTCTGGAATACCTGCTTTAAGTGCAAACTGCTCGTTTATGAATTGGGATGCCAGTACTGTATGGGCTTCCTCTACTGCATCTGCTGTTGTAAGGTAATTGTCTTCTCCGGTGTTTATGATTATTCCTGCAAATCCGTTTATAACCCTTGAGAAGAATTGGTCTACTAATGTTCTCTGCATGTTGATGTCCCTGAATAGTATTCCATACAGTGCATCATTCAGCATTACGTCCAGCCTTTCCATAGCGCCCATAGCTGCAATTTCAGGCATGCACAATCCTGAGCAGTAGTTGCAAAGCCTTATATATCTTCCTACTTCCTGTCCAACTTCATCCAGAGCCTTTCTCATGATTCTGAAGTTTTCCTGAGTTGCATAGGTTCCTCCAAATCCTTCAGTAGTTGGACCATAGGGTACATAGTCTAATAAGCTCTGTCCTGTAGTTCTAATTACCGCTATTATGTCTGCACCTTGTCGGACAGCTGATTTAGCCTGCTCTACGTCTTCATATATATTGCCTGTAGCAACTATTACATACAGGTAAGGCTTCCTTCCTTCTCCAAGAACGGATATAAGCTCTTCTCTCTTTTTCCTGTTGTTGGCAATCTTTTCTACTGCCACCTTTGCCATGTCAGTTACTGTTTCTTTAATCTTTTCTTCACTGGCTGTTGGAAGGCGAAGTATATCCAGTTCCTTTCTTGATACTTTCTCAGCAATTTCCTGTGGAGTATCTCCAGTCTGAACAACTGCATTTCCCAACCAGTAGGCTAATCCTCTTCCTAATCCATTTCCTTCCTTTATGCTGTCTACTAATACGTTTGGCAGTGGCTTTCCAATGTCATCAACACCATCTACTCCTAATAGCCTAGCTATTGTTCTCTCTGTAGCAGTTGTGGTATGAAGGTCTATGAATTTTTGAACCTCATCAACTATTTTCCTAGCTGAATTTCTTGAACTATCAATTAGCGTTTGATCCAAATTTAATTTACTCAAATGCTTCACATCCTTTCTTTCTTCATTTGAAATAAGACAAGAGAACCGTCCCTCTGTCTTATTCTTGTTCCAGATTTTTTTCTGCCAGTTTTATTATTTCAGGATTTAATCCCATTATTCGGGCTATATTTATGGCATCCTTAGGAACCTGGGCAACTTTTTCCACTTCCATAAGCTCATAATTCATAAGGGAATTGATAACTTCCAGCCTGTCAGAAGTTAATCCATATAGCCTTGATTCCAGCTCCTTGAAGTTAATATTGGATAGGCCTACTACCTGAAGATGAAGTATGCCTTCCATATCTCCTATATTATCATAATGGGTTGTCATTATGGTTATGGATGGCTTCTCCTTTAAGTACTGTACTATTGCCTTTGATATGGCATAGCCTTCCCGCGGGTTGGTACCTCTTGCCAGCTCATCCACCAGTATCAGCCCTTTTTTATCCGCAATTTCTATGGCCTCTTCAATAAGCTTTATCTCACTTCCAAAGGTACTCAATCCCCGGTCTATGGATTGAAGGTCCCCTATGGAGGATTTAATAAATCCGTTAAGTCCCAGAGTCATTTCCTCAGCTGGTACAAATAATCCATGCTGAGCCATACATGCCAACAGCCCTATTAGCTTCAGGCTGACTGTCTTTCCTCCCATGTTAGCTCCTGTAATAACAGTAACACCTTCCTTTAAGAAAACTGATATAGGAGTAAACCTCAGCCCCTTCTTATTTAGCATCTCTTCTATTTTAGGATGCCTTCCCTTTTTTATGCTGATTATATGGTCTGATACTATATTTGGCTTTACTGCCTTAATTTCCACAGCAAGCATGGCCTTAGCCATAAGAAAATCCAGCTTTCCTATATTGGCAATATTTCTCCATATTTTTTTAGCTGAGCTGTTTACCTTATCGGTAAGTGATTTCCTTATCCTCTCTTCCTCTTTTTCCTCTTTGTCCTTAAGAACCAGAAGCTTGTTTTCCAGCAGCAGAACATCCTCAGTTTTCCTGATGGAGTATTTTATATAAAGGTAGTTTTCAGATATATAGGAAAGATATGGATGGTTCTTTAGCTTATCAACAAGGTTGATATTTTCCTTTGGTACTGTAACAGTTCCATCAGGGTTAATTCTAATGTTTATATCCTCTTCCACCTTTTCCTTGGCAGCTTTCCTGGCTTTTTTTATATCTCCTTCAATATTTCTTATCTCTTGCCTTATATTCCTTAGCTCATCCGAATAGCTATCATATATATAAAAAGTGCATATGCCTGTATTATCTGGATCCAAGCTTTTTTCCAGCTCTCTTACGGCTTTAATATCGTAATCCTCTATTTTTCTCTCAGCAAGTATTGCTTCCAGGTCCCTGACTGAAAAAAGAAAGCTTTTTATTTCAAAAAGCTCCACTTCAGATAGAATCATTCCCTTCATTGCCCTTTGTATTGTGTTTCTTATATCCTTTATGCTGCAAAATACAGTGTGAATGCTATTTATAAAACCATCGTCGAGAAAGGGCAAAAGCCTGTCAATTCTATCCAGCTCCTCCCTTAAGGATTCCTCTTCTCCTGGCAGAAAGGCTTTCATCTTCTTCTTGTACATAAGTCCATAGGGGGTCTTTATATCTATCTTATCCAATATATATTGAAAATCCAGGGAGCTCATTGTTTCATTGTTCATGAATTCCAATTCATACACCCCCCAGCATCAAATCTACAACTGGTATATCCTTGACATAATGCCTTGTTCTTCTTAAAAATTCCTCCGGGTCAAAGTAGTAGCCTTGAGGTGCATAGGGATTTAAGGTTACCGCTACCAGGTTTATTGGATAGAGTACCTTTACATTGATTCCATATCGCTGATACATTATCCAATCCTTTGGAGATACGAATATTCTGGTGCCGTCAGATATTACAATATCTACATTTTTGTACTTGTCAGTTGTAAGGATTATGTCCTCCAGGGTTTTGCCAATAAGGGACCCTGTAATAACTACATACCTGGAATCGTCCCTTAGGTTTTCTCCAATAATCCTGCCACCGCTTAAGGCTGTTTTAATATCCAGAGTCTTGACATTTAAATCCTTATCTATTATTGCTATTTCTCCTCTATCCATTAGCCCTTCTATGATTTCCCTCGCCTTGGAATCCTCTATGGAAGGCAGTTTAAACAGATTTACCAGATGGACTGTTTCTTCAATTACTCTGTTCATATCTCTGCTTAAAACAGCTCCTGTAGCCAATATAGTTGCTTCAGAAATAGATGGAGCTGCAGAAAACTTTCTGTCTATCGCTCCATCTATGATTACCATATCCGCTCCAAGGCTAAAAAGGATATTTGTAATATCCTTTATTTCCTTGGCAGTTTGAGGTCCTGATATCTGTAAATATCCGCTTACCTTTACCTTTCCGATCAGAATATTTCCTAAGGGGGTTCTGTAGTCTGTTACTTTCATGATTTCCACAGTAGCATCGCTTATGGACAATAAGGTTGAAGTGGTTACCACTATTGTTCCTTCTTCGACAAATATCTTAGGCTTTTCCGTTTCTGTCAGCACATCCACCGATTCCCCATCTCTTCCTGTTGACAGAATTCCAATTGTAATCCCTAGGCTTAGGGTTTCACCTATAATATGGTTTAATGCTACTGTTTTGCCGCTGTTTTTGGCCATTCCTACTATGGATATTGTTTTGTATTTTCCATGAATGCTGCTAATTAGCACTCAATCCCCCCCTTTAGATTAATTAAAATATATATCAACTTTATTCAGCTTTGAATTTACGCTGTTTTCTTGCCAGGTCCTTTGGCTCCATTGCTCTTACTTCTGGTCCTTCTAACAGCTCTGCAACGCCTGTAGTTAATTTTGCCCTTTCTCCTCTGCATGTTGGGCAGTTGCATGGTTCTTCAATATACTGAGGTTCTGTATAGGTTGTTATAACTCCTTCATAGTTTCTTAGAACTATCTTAGTTGGTGACTGGCTTATTACGTATTGAGGCATAACTGGAGTCTTTCCTCCTCCTCCAGGAGCATCTACTACAAATGTAGGTACTGCATATCCTGAAGTATGTCCTCTTAATGCTTCAATTATTTCTATACCTTTTGAAACCTTGGTTCTAAAGTGTTCAATTCCCATTGAAAGGTCGCACTGATAAATGTAGTATGGTCTGACTCTCATCTTTACCAGTTTATGAACTAATTCCTTCATGATATGAGGGCAATCGTTTACTCCTCTTAGCAATACTGATTGGTTTCCAAGTGGTATACCAGCATCAGCAAGCTTTCTGCAAGCTTCCATTGCTTCTGGTGTTACTTCCTTTGGATGGTTAAAGTGAGTGTTTAACCATATTGGATGATATTTCTTAAGCATGTTTACCAGGTTGTCTGTAATTCTCATTGGCATTACTACTGGAGTACGTGATCCAAGCCTTATTATTTCTACATGAGGAATCTTTCTCAATTCGCTGATGATGTACTCCAATCTTTCATCAGATACAAGCAGTGCGTCTCCACCTGATAGCAATACGTCTCTAACCTGTGGTGTATTTCTAATGTACTCAATGCATTTGTCTATTCTGTCCTTTGGTGCTCCTGAATCCTGTTGCCCTGCAAATCTTCTTCTGGTACAATGTCTGCAGTACATTGAGCATTGGTCTGTTATTAAGAACAATACCCTGTCAGGATATCTGTGAGTAAGTCCTGGCACTGGAGAATCCTCGTCTTCTGCCAATGGGTCCAACAGGTCTGCTGAACTCTTATGAGTTTCCATTATTGTTGGTACTGCCTGCATTCTGATTGGGTCCTTAGGATCATCTGGATCCATCAATGATGCATAATATGGCGTAATACCCATTCTGAATTTTCCTAATACTTCTTGTATATCCTTCTTTTCCTGTTCTGTTAGGTTTATTATTTTCCCAAGAGTGTCTACATCGGTGATTCTATTTCTAACTTGCCATTGCCAATCATTCCATTGTTCTTCTGTTACATCTTTCCACAGTTCTATGTCTTTAAAATGCCTCATTGTTTGAACACTCCTTTCATTTTTTAATTGACAATTATCCGGGCAGGAGCTTATGGCCTATTAATATGCCCATATACCCGCCCTGCAAATTGCCAACTGTTTATATTTAAATATATATTCCGGAAATTTTATGCGTACAGCTCTTCGAATACCTTTCTTAGAGGTTCGCATTCTCTCATTATTTGCAGTGATATTTCTGCATGTCCCTTTGTATATCCATTTCCTATTAGCATTGTTACGTCCTTGCCTACTCCTTCTGCTCCTAATGCTGCCTTTGTAAAGCTTGTTGCCATGCTGAAGAAGTAAACCAGGCCACCGTCTTTAGTACATAATATGCTTGACATTTCTGTATTTGGAATGTTTACAGTATTTATTACTATATCTGCCATTTGTCCATTGGTTGCTTCGCTAACCTTTTCCATTAGTCCTACAGCATCAGTAGCATTAGCCTTTATGTATACATCTGCCAGGCCTAATGACTTAACCCTGTTAATAGTTTCTTCTCTTGAACCTACGCAAATAACCTTTCCTGTAACTCCTGCTCTTTTCTTTGCTTCATATAGGCATAACATTCCTGATTTGCCTGTTCCACCTATAACTACTACTGTATCTCCTGGCTTAACCAATTTTGCTGTTTGAGCTGGAGCTCCTGCTACGTCAAGTACTGATAGAGCTAAAGTTTCTGGCAGGTCTTCTGGAAGCTTTGCATATATTCCTGATTCAAACAGTATTGCTTTTCCTTTAATATCTACCTGGTCTATTTCTGGTCTTACTTCCAGTATTTCCTCGATTACCAGTGGTGTTAATGATAAGGAAACCAGTGTTGCAATCTTGTCTCCTACCTTCAGGTCTGTTTTGCCTTCTAATGCTGGTCCAATCTGCTCAACAGTACCTATTAGCATTCCACCTGAACCCGTTACAGGATTTTGATGCTTTCCTCTTTCTGCAACAATACCCATCATGATCTTCTTGATTTCTTCAATATCTCCTTTTGCTTGCTCTTTTATCTGAGTAAAGCTTGCTGAGTCAACGTTTAATGTCTGTACATTAATTAAAATCTCATTGTCATATATCTCCATAGTATTGTCAATTTTTAGAGCTGGTTGAGGTAGTACTCCCTTTGGCTCAATTACTCTATGTGTTCCATATGGATTTCCTTTTTTCATATTCATATTCCTCCTTTACAAAATATCTCACCGTTTATAATTAATGCAATTACCGTGCCAAGTTTTTTTAAAGAACAAATAGCCATATTTTAAAGCTTTTTGTTAAATAAGTGTCAATTATAAAGCTATTTGCTGCCCAATTTTAGGCATCCCTTTTCAGTCCATATTTTGATATCTTATACTGCAGTGTCTGTCGTGGTATATTCAGCATTTCCGCCGTATGGCTGATGTTGTAGTCAGTCTTTTCCAGAGCATCCAGTATCAATTCCTTCTCAACAGTTTCCAAAGCTGACTTTAGAGACTTATCAGGATTTTTGATTTCAGTTTTCCTTAACCTTAATGGCAAATGTTCCACTTCAATAATCTCTGTATCATAAATGCTCATAATTCCTTCAATGAGGTTTTCCAGTTCTCTTACATTCCCCTCCCAATGATAGGATTTAAATATCTCCATAACCTCATTGGATACTCCCTTAACTGATTTTTTCAGCTTTTCGTTGAATTTCCTTATAAAGTGACTGGTGAGTATAGGAATATCATCCTTTCTGTCCTTTAAAGGCGGAATAGAGAAGCTTATGACGTTGATTCTGTAATACAGGTCCTTTCTTATCATTTTCAGCCTTACAGCTTCCTCTGGAGGTATATTGGTGGCAGCTATTATTCTAACATCTACTTCCACATCCTTAGTTCCTCCTATAGGCCGAATGGTATTATCCTGAAGCACTCTCAAAAGCTTTGACTGCAATTCCAGAGGCATGGAGTTTATCTCGTCCAAAAACAAGGTTCCTCCATTTGCCAGCTCAAATAATCCCTTTCTGTCCTCAGCTCCAGTAAAGCTTCCTTTCATGGTTCCAAACAGTATTCCTTCAAGAAGGTTTGCAGGCAATGCTGCACAGTTCTGGGCTATAAATGGCTTTGACCTTCTTTTGCTTGCATTGTGTATGGCATGTACAAATAATTCCTTGCCTGTCCCTGTTTCTCCATATATAAGTACCGGTGCAGAGGTTTCTGCTGCCTTAAGGGCTATATTCTTCAGCTCAAGCATGGTTCTGTTTTCTCCTATTATGTCAAGAAAGCTGTATTTTGCAGTGCTTTCCTTTTTGTTCTTCTTTTCTTTGGTATTGTTATATAGCTTATTCTGAAGGTCTACTATCTTTTCAGACATCTCCCTTACCTGGGTTATGTCCTTGGAAAGCTCCACAGCCCCAACTATCCTGCCATTTGCATCCCTTATAGGCAGTGTGGTATTGACTGTTGTTATCTTCTCACCTTTGTAGTTTATAAAGGTCTGCTCATTTTTATAAATAGGCTCTCCTGTCCTTATTACAGTGAGAAGGGTAGAAGTTTCATATGTTAGGGAAGGATATACCTCCAGCAAATGCCTTCCTATTGCCTTTTGAATATCTACAGCATCAATTCTCTGGGCAAATTTATTGTAATACACAATTCTTCCATTTTTATCTACTATGTGTATGCCTTCATCTATGTGGTCCAATAACTCCAGCAGGTTTTTCCTATTGAATAGTTCATCCAAATTAAACCCTCCTCCTGTGCTTAATTTTCGGCATTAACAGCCAAATTATAGGCACTTTTTTAGTGCCTACATCTTTTCTATATCAACTTTTTCAATGGACACTATTTCTGTCCTCAGTATATTTCCACCAATTCTTTTAAACTTTTCCGGATCGTCGCTTACATAGAATCTCTGTACCCCGCCATCCAGCTTTGATGAAAGAAGGTTATTTTCCTTTAATAGCGCCTTTACCGCCTTGGCTGTTTCATAGGCTGGATTGACTAATGTTACCTTTCCTTCCAGTACCTTATCTATAGTATACCTTAACACAGGGTAATGTGTACAGCCTAAAACCAGAGAATCTATATTATGCTCCTTTAGCTCCAACAGGTATTTTTTTGCAGTCATATAGGCTACATCAGAGTTTTCCCACCCTTCCTCTACTATGGGGACAAATAGAGGGCAGGCAACTCCTATTATTTCAGCAGAGGGAAGCATTTTTCTTATTTTCCTCTGATAGGACTGGCTGTTTATTGTTCCTTCAGTACCTATTACTCCAATCTTGGAGTTTCTGGTCATGGATACTGCTGCCTTGGCTCCAGGTTCAATTACTCCAATAATTGGTATGTCAAATTCCTTCTGTGCCTCCTCCATAGCCAAAGCCGATGCAGTATTGCATGCAATTACTATGGCTTTAATGTCCTTTGTCATTAAAAATCTAAAGGACTGAAGCACATATTTTATGACAGTTTCCTTTGACCTGGTACCATAAGGAATTCTTGCTGTATCTCCAAAATATACTATATCTTCTCCAGGTAGCTGTTCTGTAATCTCTTTTAGTACTGTTAGTCCTCCAATGCCAGAGTCGAACACTCCTATTGGTCTGTCATCCATAAAAAATTCCCCCTTATATTATATTTTATAAGTATAAGGGGGAATTTACAATAAATTTTTAGAATGTCAATGTTCCATTTTCATCTATTACAAGCTGAAGTACATCTTCTTCCCTTCCATTTTCAGCATTGACATATATTATGAATTCATTGTTCATATGCGTCCCCTTGAATTCATAGCACAGTACTTCCTTTTTCCCTTTGGGGATTATTGCAAGCCTTTCTGAATTCACCTCAAAGTCATCCCTAAGCTTTGCTCTTGCTTCCTGTAAGCTTAGCTTTGGCTTAGGTATATCCCTTTCATGATGACTTGTATAGTAAGGCGTAGCATCAAATCCTATTATTTCACCATTATCCAGTGCTACCTTTACTTTTACCAAATCCGGATATATGGTTACATTCTCCTCTGTAAGTGCAAAATTAAATAGAATTCCGCCATTGTATTTCTGATGATAGTTTACCTCCATATTATCAAATCCCTTTTCTTCTAGGAACCTTCTGGCTTTTTCCTGTGCCTGGTCTATGGACAGCTTCTCATTATTAATAGCCCTGGGATTTCTCATCCATACAATGTGGCCGCCCTGCCTTGATACTGCAATATAGGTTGCCCTATCCTCTGAAGCATTATCCAGCTGTACGCTGAATGTATATGAAGGAATCCTTACATTTTCAATATTTTCTCCTTCTTCAAATGCTGTAATCCTTTTAACCCTGTTTCCTCCAAAGAATTCCCTTACCTTCCTCTCTGCTTCTTCTCGTGATACTTTCTCGCCAGTCAGGCCCACTGCCTTTCTGTTTATCATTTCATCAGCAAAAGGCCCATCATATATCAGCCTTGGAACATCAGCCATATTCTTATCTATGTTAACTAAAGTTGTCTGAAATACATTTTCATTGCCCTCTTCTATCCTGGCAGTTTGCCTGTTGCTCATTGAACCTATTGTGAAATTCTTATCTGCTAGATCAGATTGAAGCTTTGCCAATTCCTCATTGAACTTAGCTGAATTATCCCTTAAGCTTGCCAGCTGCCCTCTTTGCTCCTTTGTCAGCGGTACCCCTTCCAGGTGAGTCTGAATCAGATAATAGCTGTAGTCTGCTGCCTGATTTAGAAATTTCTGCGTATTTGCAATATCTGACTGGGGTATAGGCATTTGGGCCAGCTTATCCTGGGCAAAATAGGCCTCATTCATTATTTCCGACAAAAGCAGAATATTCCTTTCAGAGGAATTAGCCGCCATTGCTTTGGATATATTTGTCTGGACATTTTCCACATGTTTCTTCACATCAAAGAAAATCCTCTGATAATGGTTCTCCAGAGTTGTCTGCAATTGCTTCCTGGTCTGGTATTCCCTATAGCCCCATGCTATTGACAGTATAAGGGCTAAGGCCAGAATACTTGGTGCTATCCACCATCTTCTTCTTTCCATTATGCCACCTCCTTATACTCCAAACCAGTGTTTGCCAATCTTTAAAGTTACTTTTCTGGTCCATATCCATTTGCTTGTTGCAGTTGCAGGATTCCAATAGTACAGTGCTCCATAGGTTGGATCCCATCCGTTTAAGGCATCTCTTGCTGCATTGATGGCATCCTTGTTTGGAGTCAGGTTAATCTGGCCATCTGCCACAGCTGTAAAAGCCAGCGGCTGATATATCACTCCTGCTATGGTATTGGGAAACTGTGGGCTTCTAACCCTGTTCAATATTACTGCAGCCACTGCCACCTTTCCTACATAAGGCTCCCCTCTGGCTTCCCCATGAATACATCTAGCCAGCAGATATTCATCGCTTTGCCTGTTTAACCCTTGAGCTGATGCAGGAGCTGCCTCACTTAATGTAATACCTAAGGCTGCTGCAGTTTCAGGACCAACTATGCCATCAACCTTCAGCCCATTTTTCGCTTGAAATCTTCTAACTGCTCTATAGGTTTCAGGTCCATATATACCATCTACTTTTCCAACTAAGTATTTCCATTTTACCAATTGCCATTGAACATTTTTTACGTCCTGCCCTTGGGAACCCCAGTATAAAACCCTTGGGGCAAGAGCTTTATTGTAATCTGCCTCACTTAAATAATATGAAGGTTCATAGAACATTAGTATGGATAAAAAAGCGGATGTAAACGCCAATGTCAGAATCAAAAACTTCTTCCTTTTCTGAGGTAGTTTCAACTATGTTTCCTCCTTTCATATACTTTGGCAGTTTTATTTTTTGTAATAATACGAAATTTATACAAAAATAAAAGCTATGGCTTATATACCTTGCCATAGCTTTTTTACCTAAATTTCCAAAAGGTTTCTCAAGAATTCATATACCACCTGACAGGTTTTAATGAGGCTGTCTATGGATACCCATTCATCTGGAGAATGATAATTCATGCCATAGGGGCCAAATAATATAGCTGGGGCATTGGTTCTGGTCCCCAGGTGGTTAAAATCTCCTATGCTGGAGAAGTATTCTATTTTGCCGTATTCACCTGTTACCTTTTTTATGATTTCCTGCAGAGCATTTACATATTCATTATCCTCATCTACTGTATAAGGCTTGAATCCATCTATTTCCTCATGGGGGGCTTGTCTGAATACTACCTCATATTTAGAGGCTATATTTGCCCTTTTTGCTGCTTCCTCTACTTCCTTAATTAGATATTCCTTAGTTTCTCCTCTTACTACATGCCTGAACACTGTAATGCTTGCCTTATCTGCAATACTGCAGGCTGCGCCGCCTCCTTTAAACTCAATTATTGCAATTGAGCCTTTCCCCAGCTTTGGGTCTTCTATTAATTTAGTGTTATTTAGCTCACAGATTAGTTTTGCCCCATCTACTATTGCATCTATTCCCAGCTCCGGATTGGATGCATGGCTTGCCTTTCCGTATAGATTTATAGTATAGTTATACCCGCCTCTGGCTCCTAAGCATATACATGGGAACCCCACATCTGCAAAACCGCTGCTTGGCTCTAAAATAAGGCTCATGTCAATGCCTTCTGTAAAGCCATCCAGTATAAGGGCATCTGTCCCCAGCCCATAAGGACCTTCTTCATCAGATACAAGGGAATATATTATTTCACCTCTAAAGTCTTTAACATTTTTCATAAATAAGTCTAAGGCAACCATTAAGGCTGCACATCCGCCTTTCATATCTAATGCGCCTAATCCAAACAGCTTATCACCTTCAACGGTAGCCTTTAATGGATCCCTTGTCCAGCCCTGTGAGATGGTTACTGTATCCAAATGGCCATTCAAAAATATTCTGGGTCCCTTTTTACTGCCCTTTATTCTTCCTATAATATTGGTCCCATTGAAATTAGTGACTTTATTCTCAGAATATCTGTGGTATTGAACTGGTATGTTTCTCTCCTTTAGCCAACTGTAGGCAAAATCCATCACCTTTTCCTCATGGAAATATGGGCTGTATATTTCTATAAGTTCTGACAGCAGTTTTAATAAATCCTCTTTCATGTATATCACCTCCATTTACTATGAATTATATCATGAAATATAAGTGAATAATTTAACAATTTTAGATATTTTCTGTTTTCGTAATATTCTTGATATTTGCTAGTATTAATGATATAATTAAGTGAAATTTCTGAATTCATAGCAATTCAACTCTGCATAATTATAAAAATATCCCCTACTTTTTGCATTAATATTACTAGTACTTCTGCAACAATCGCCTTACTCAGAAGAATATTTAATAACTTCTATAGGAGGTGATATTAAATACCAGGCAGTATTTTTATATTTAAAATCTCAATATATAAATAAGGGGGGAATTTTATGAAAGGTATTATTGACGCTATTATAAGTTTTTCCAACTGGCTTTGGGGAATCCCCATGTTAGTCATTTTGGTAGGCGGAAGCCTCTATATAAGCATCAGGCTGGGATTTGCTCAATTCAGATACTTTCCTTTTGCAATGAAAGAGACTTTTGGGAAAATGTTCAGTAAATCCGGACAAGGAGAAGGAACTGTCACTGCTTTCCAGGCTGCAACAGCGGCATTGGCATCTGCTATTGGCGCATCAAACATAGTTGGTGTACCAGTTGCCATAGCCTTTGGAGGTCCAGGAGCTATTTTCTGGATGTGGATTGTAGCCTTATTGGGGGCAGGAGCCAAGTTTGCAGAAATAGTGCTTGCTATTAAATACAGGGAGAAGAACGAGGCAGGAGAATATGTAGGAGGTCCTATGTACTATCTTTCCAAGGGAATTAAGGGACCTTTAGGGAAAGCCCTTGGATTGCTGTTCTCATTCTTCTTAATGATTGAAATTACACCATCTGTTGCTGCTCAAACTGTTTCAGTAGTTCAAACTGCCGAAACCATAGGCATCCCTAACTGGGCTACTGGTATAATTCTGGTAATTATAGTAGGTTTAGTAGTATTTGGTGGCATAAAGAGAATTGGAAAGGTCACTGAAAAATTAGTACCTTTCATGGCTTTGCTTTATGTACTTGGAGCCATTGTCATTATAATTATAAATATTACAGAACTTCCACATGCAATTGCACTTATATTTAAGCATGCCTTTACTCCAATGGCTGCTACAGGAGGCTTCTTAGGTTCCACCGTAGCATCAGCTATGAGATGGGGTACTGCTAGAGGAGTATATTCAAACGAATCAGGAATGGGTACTGCTCCTATAGCTCACGCTTCAGCAGTAACCGATCATCCTGTTCGTCAGGCAATGTGGGGGATATTTGAAAATGTAGTGGATACTTTAATAGTTTGTACTGCTACTGCTATGGTTGTATTAGTTACCGGACTGTATCTGACTACTCCTTCTGATAAAGCTGCAAGTATACCTTCCCTGGCATTCCAAGATCTATTAGGCAATGCCTTAGGCGGATCAATTGTAACAATAAGTATAACATTGTTTGTAATTTCTACCATTATTGTTATAATATTCTATGCTGAAAAGCAGGCAGAATATCTGTTTGGAATCAGAGCAGCAAAGATAATGCGTATTATATGCTTATTAGGCATATTCCTGGGAGCTTACGGAGGATTAGAATTCCTATATCAATTCCTGGACATAATGCTGGCTTGCATCATAATACCAAATATGATAGGGGTGGTAATGCTAACTGGAGAGGTTGTGGAGTTGAAGAACGAGTTCTTCAGAAATCCTAATTTTTACCCTAAAGCTAAAGTAAAAGGCTAATACTGCAATCTAAAATAATTTATTTAGAAGCTGCTGCTGATAAAGTAGCAGCTTCTATCTTATATTGTCTAAATCCCATATTAGTAAACCCAATCACAATGCTGGAAACAGGTAAGCTCCATAGTGTTTGCCATTCGTTTGCTGCAAGAGGTATAATAATGATAAACAATAATTTGTGCCATGATAAACTAAGGGGTGAGCTATATGATAAATAGATATGAAGATATACCTAAGCTTTTTAAGAACATAGACTTTTTCCTCATTACAGACAAAAATGGTTACATCACTTACTATGAGGTTATAAACAACCTTGGAAGCAGAATAGTTAAAAACCCTGTTGGAATGCATATACTTGAACTTCACCAGCATTTAACCCCTGAAACCAGCACTATTATGAGAGCATTAAAGCTTAAGGAGCCTATTATCAACGAAAAACAATATTTGAATATATTTAAGGAGAGAACGGTAACTATTTTAGCAACTACACTGCCACTCATATCCGGAGATGATGTAATAGGAACAATAGAAATTGACAGATATTTGGATGAGGATTTAGCCCAGTACGAAGAAGAGGATTTCAACAATAATATAAACCAAAACAACTACTTCTTTACAATAGATGATATTATAACCAATAACCCTACTATGATAGAAGTAAAAAACCAAACCCTTAAAGCAGCCAAAACCAGCTCACCTGTTATGATATACGGTGAAACAGGAACTGGTAAGGAACTCATCGCCCAAGCAATACACAATCACAGCTTCAGAAAGGACAATCCCTTCATAGTGCAAAATTGCGCCTCAATACCCAGTTCCCTTGGAGAAAGCATATTATTTGGAACTACAAAAGGCAGCTTTACGGGAGCTGAGAATAAAGCCGGACTTTTTGAAATTGCCAATGGAGGCACACTGGTTTTAGATGAATTAAATTCCATGGATATAGCTCTACAATCGAAACTGCTAAGGGTTACAGAAAATGGACACTTCAGAAGACTAGGGGGGAAAAATATCATAAATGTAGATGTAAGACTGATATCCACTATAAATGAAGAGCCATACCTATTGATAGAATCAAATAAAATAAGAAAGGATTTATTCTACAGGCTTGGTGTAGTCCTCATATATCTTCCACCCCTAAGAGATAGAAAAGATGATATTCCACTGTTAATTGACAGTTTTATTAATGAGTACAACAAAAAAATGCAAAAAAAGATTAAAGGCATAAGCAAAGAGGTAAAAGAACTGGTTATGGACTATAACTGGCCGGGAAATGTGAGAGAGCTTAAGAATTTCATCGAGGGTGCATTTAACTTTGCTGAAAAGGATATAATAGATAGAGATTCCATACCGTATCATATTATTTCAATTGACAAAAACAACAATTCCAATATAGATATAGAAAGCAAATTTGATCTAAATGAGGCTTTAAAAGAACAGGAAATCAAATATATTAAACTGGCACTGGAAAAAAGCAAAACCATTACAGATGCAGCAAAATTGTTAAAAATATCTAGACAATTATTAAAATACAAATTAGATAGCTATGGCATAGAAACAAATCATAATTAGGCAAAAAATTTTTTGCCTATATTTTATATACCTGTTTATTTATTATTGTTTCATTGTGCTTTATATATAAAATCAAATACTATAGCTCACTGATTTACCTAAATATCAAATTTAATTTGAAAATTAGTAAATTTGGCACATATATTGCAATATCTTTCGTACAACTCATAATTTTTGGAGGTGGTGAGCAAGAGGGCTAATGCATACGTATTACCAACATGTATTATTAGCACCAAAATTTAACAAATACATTTACAACGGGAGGTAGAAACATGCAAGGTATAATTGATGTACTAATTAGCTTTTCCAACTGGCTTTGGGGAATTCCAATGCTGGTTATTCTGGTAGGAGGGAGTGTTTTCCTAACTATAAGACTTGGATTTGTTCAATTCAGATATTTTCCATTTGCCATGAAAGAAACCTTTGGAAAAATGTTCAGTAAATCCGGAGATGGAGAAGGAACAGTAACAGCTTTTCAAGCAGCAACTGCTGCATTAGCATCTGCTATTGGTGCTTCTAATATTGTTGGTGTACCAGTGGCTATAGCTTTTGGAGGTCCTGGCGCAGTTTTCTGGATGTGGGTTGTAGCTCTAATAGGAGCAGGCGCTAAGTTTACAGAAATAGTATTAGGTATCAAATATAGGGAATTAAATGAAGTGGGAGAATACGTGGGAGGCCCTATGTACTATTTAAGAAAAGGAATAAAAGGGCCTCTAGGGAAAGTGCTGGGATTTTTATTCTCATTCTTCCTGATGATTGAGATTGCACCATCCATTGCTACCCAAACTGTTTCTGTAGTTCAATCGGCAAGTACTCTCAATATTCCTAATTGGGTAACGGGTATAGTTCTTGTACTCATTGTAGGTATAGTAGTATTTGGAGGAATAAAGAGAATTGGTAAGGTAACAGAAAAGCTTGTTCCATTTATGGCACTGCTTTATATATTAGGTGCATTAATTATTATAGTTGTAAACATTACAGAGTTGCCTGGCGCAATAGTATCCATATTTAAACACGCTTTCACCCCAGCCGCAGCTGTTGGCGGATTTGCAGGAGCTTCAATTGCTCAGGCTATGAGGTGGGGTACTGCCAGAGGAGTTTATTCAAATGAATCTGGTATGGGAACTGCTCCAATTGCCCACTCTGCAGCAGTAACTGACCATCCTGTTCGTCAGGCAATGTGGGGATTGTTTGAAAACGTTGTAGATACTTTAATAGTATGTACAGCAACGGCCCTTGTAGTACTGGTTACAGGATTGTATGAAACAGTTCCATCAGACCAGGCTGGTACTATACCATCCCTGGCATTCCAATCAATAATGGGAACTGGATTAGGAGGAGCAATTGTAACAATCAGCATAACCCTTTTCGTTCTTTCAACCATTATTGTAATAGTATACTACGGAGAAAAGCAGGCTGAATACCTGTTTGGAACTGGGTTCTCAAGGGTAATGCGTATTATATACCTGGCATCAATATTTTTAGGGGCTTATGGCGGACTTGAGTTTCTATACCAATTCCTGGACTTGTTGCTTGGTATAGTAATCATTCCCAATATGTTAGGGTTATTGCTATTAAGCGGAGAGGTTAAGGAATTAAAGGACGAATTCTTTAACAACCCTAAATACTATAACAGATAAAAGGGTTGTTAAAGTTTAATATAGATTAACTATATTTAAGGAGGGATAAAATGAACAAGAACTTAGGCAGCAAAATAAGGGATCTGACTATAGAGTTGACGGGGATTAAAAGTGTTGTAGGTACTAGAGAGGAAAACAACGTTGTAGAGAGAATCTATGAAAAGTTTACTAACATGAAATACTTTAAGGAAAACCCAAACATGGTAAGGTTTGTTCATGTTAAAGACGATCCTTTCAACAGAAAAAGTGTTTTGGCAATAGTTAAAGGCAAAAAAGGAAACAGCAAAAAAACTGTAGTACTTATAGGACATACAGATACTGTAGGTATATCCGACTATGGAATTATAGGTGAATATGCTACTAAACCGCTGGAATTAAAGGATAAGCTTAAGACCCTTTCCCTTCCTGAAGAAGCTTTGAAGGACTTAGAGTCCGGAAAATACCTGTTTGGCAGGGGCATATTTGACATGAAATGCGGTACTTCCACATTGATTACCATGATGGAGGCTTTTTCAGATGATGTGGAAAACCTGGAAGGAAATCTGGTATTTGCTGCTGTATGTGATGAGGAAGGAAATTCCGGAGGGATGCTTAATGTAGTTCCTGAGCTTGTTAAGCTGATGAAAGAGGAAGGATTTGAATACCAGGCTCTGATTGATACCGATTACATGGCTCCTAGATATGAAGGGGACAACTCCAGATATATTTATGTAGGCACTGTTGGAAAGATAATGCCCTCATTTTATATAGTAGGGTCTGAAGCTCATGGCGGGGACCCATTTAGAGGTATAGATCCAAACCATATTTCCTCAGCCATCCTGGAGGAAATAGACTTCAACATGAAATACGCTGATGAAGCCGAAGGAGAAGTTACTGTACCTCCAATTTCCTTAAGGCAACAGGACCTGAAGCCCGAATATTCAGTACAAACTGCAAGAACAAGCTATCTGTATTTCAACTTTGGCACTCACAGCAGCACTCCTGATGAAATACTAAAAAAGGTAAAGGAAGGCGCTAAGCTGGCATTCCAAAAGGTAATAGATGCATTAAATGTAGAATATGAAAAATACTGCAAGGCTAATAACTTCCCCTTTGAAAAACTGCCATGGAAAGCCAGGGTAATGTCCTATGAAGAACTATATAATAAGGTAAAAGAAGAAAAAGGAGAAGAGCTGGATAAAGCTCTCAATGAACTCAGTGAAAAACTCCTTAAGGATGAAAACGTAGATGAAAGAGTATATGCTTTAAAAACGGTAGAAACAGTCCACAGCATGTGGTCAGACAAGGACCCTGTAGTAATAGCATACTTCTCGCCACCATACTACCCACATATTTATGTTAAGGGCGAAACTGAACTTGAGAAAAAGCTGCTTGATGTAGTAAATAAGGTAATAACTAATGCTGAATCAAAATACGATATTAAGATGAAGAAGTTCTATCCATATATCTCTGATTTAAGCTATGGTGCAGCTCCAAGAGAAGCCAACGCCATTCAGTCATTAAAAAACAATATGCCTGGATTTGGAGTAAAATACGACCTTCCACTAGAGGATATGCAGACATTAAATCTTCCAGTAGTAAACATAGGGCCTTTTGGAAAGGATGCTCACAAATATACAGAAAGGCTGGAAGAGGACTATTCATTTAACGTTGCACCAAAGCTGGTCTATGAAACAATTGTAAACCTGTTGAAATAAATGGAAAAAAGCTGCAGAAACCTTTTCTGCAGCTTTTCTAGTTTAATTTGGCTAATTTGTTGGCTATGAAGTTTCTAGTTTTCTCAAAAAGCTCCAATATCTTGGATTTTAATATGATAGGGGGGTTTTTTTCAGCAAGAAGCATATTAACCTCTTCTTCTGATAATACTGCCATTAAATCCTCTTGAGCATGAGGTGTGTTATTTGCCATGTCAACAAAGCATAAAGGAGGAAACATTACACACCACCAGTTCTGGCCTTTGCCCTCGCCTATTTTAACCATTAATGTTTCATATTCTCCAGCAGGAAACACCAGATCACCATATTTCCTGGTGGGGAATTTCTGAATTCCAAAGGTTACATCTACATCGTAATCCTTTCCTTCTTCTTCTAAAACCTCTTTAGCTATGGATTTAATATTATCCAGATTATCCTTCATAATAGACCTGGTTTCATCAATGGACGTACTCTCTTTCAGAAGGTCCCGGGTTTCTTTTAATATCCTGTCCCTTACCTTAAGCTTTAAATCCTGATCCTCTTTGCTGTCGCTGTTTGCCTTTACATGAAACCTTATTATTTCATCCCTTATATCATCCATATATGCTTCCTGTGAAGCCAGATAAAAATTCAGTATGTATATAACGGAAATAATTAATACTAAACTTACAATTATTTTCTTATATTTCATATAAAACCCTCCATTGGATATCCATCCTTTTCTATGGTATTAATTATTTCCTTCTTTTGTTTTTTTATACCAAATTTGCTTTAATTTTAGAATAAGACAGAAGAACCGTCCCTCTGTCTTATTTGTCTTATTTTGTTAACCCTATTCTTCTTATTTTAGCATCTACATTTATATTAAATTCGATATCACTAAATATATCATCCCAATTGTCCCGTATCTTTTCCCATACTTTTGGATGAAATTTGCTTAAGTGTTCCCCAATCCCTATTAAATCAGCTTTTATTTCCTTAATATGGGATACAGTTTGATTTATCATTTTATTCATTTCATCTTCTATGCTTTTTTCCATTTCCAACACTGTTTTTACATCTTCAACATTCTTCTTGTTGTTCAGTATATATCCCTGCAAATAACCTTCCACCTCAATATTTATATTTGCAGTAATTTTATCTCCAACATCCACATTCCTTTTTGTTGATGAACTTGTAATTGCATAGGATATTATATTCCCATTATACTCAACATCTATTGTTTCCAAAGCTACATCGCCATTTATCAGGTTTATAATCTTATTCTCCTCTGCATTAACCCAGTCTAAAAATCTATAATCCTTCAAAATACATCCTCCAGATACCATAAACTTATTATTTTCATCCAGAGTTACTCTGGGTACAATAGTTACCCCGGCAATATCAAAATCAGTAATAAGGTCTGTAAGGGCTTTTACAGTAAAACTGCTGGTATGCCTGTTATCTCTTACCGTGGAGTAAATTGTTCCTTCTATTCTCTGTTCCATGGTATGGCTTGCTTCTAATATTTCTACAGCTTTTCTGTCTGATGCAAGAATTCTCACCCTCTTGTTTATTTTCGTATCCCTATTTAGTTCATCCAGTACGCTTCGCATCAATTCGTCTTCCCTCAAAAAGTCCCTTCCTAATATTATTACTTTCAAGTGCTTAAAATGAAATGGAAAGGCCACTTTGCTCATAAAGTGTCTTCCTGTCTGAAATACACTGCTGGAGTTTGCAGTAAGCAAAAAATTTGAAGGACCGCTGCCAGCATTTTTGCCTATTGCGTTTATATTAGGATACTGGTATGTTACAGTTAATCTGTCTGTATTGTTTTCACCTTCATTTTGATATACATCAATACCAATTTCAGTCACAAATAATCTTTGCTCTATTTCCTCCTTATCCCAGCATCCAGTTGTCAAAAATAGAAGGAATATAAACATAATGCAGAATAACCTTCTCATGTTTTTTTCCTCCTCTTTTTTATCACCGCTACAAGAAACACCAGTGTTGGGAGAATCATTATTGCAACTACAGCAATATAACTTAAAATATTTCCCATATTTACATATACTGAAATTATGTTATCAGGTATAAGAGAAACTGTGTATATAATAGGAATTAAGGGTAATATGAAAATGTCATGGGATTTAGCTTCAAATATGTTCTCCATAACCCTACCTCCTATATATAACAGTGGTCCAATTGTAACATAAACTACCATTACCCATAAAGCAATAACTATTCCATCAAGGTTTTCCAGAAAATATCCGGGTAAATCCACTTCATTTGCAACAGATATAGTTGGCCATATTGCCCTTTTTAGCTGGTCAATTCCCAATTGGGATAAAGTTGTTAAGAATGTAATTACATATATCCCTATTACTATAAACATCCCTCTTAAAACATATTTTAAAGCACTCTTTTTATCCTCTGATGAAGGATAAGCAAACAGTATTATTTCGTATCCTGCATAGGAGAAAATAGAAACCATAATTCCTCTAGTAATTTTTGTAAAATCCGTATTAAATACCGGCAGTATGTTTGTATAATCAGCTTCTGGCATATTAATCAATACCAGGAAAATAATCAATCCCAATAGTATTGGATAAACCATGGTTGCAATTCTGCCTAATACTTCTATTTCCGCCCTGGCTGCATAACTGGCAGCTAAAAGCATGGTTATTATTATGACTTCTATGGGAGTTATCTCTAACAGATACCCTTTTATAACTTCTCCAAATACTCTTATAGCGTAGGCAATTATTATTATTGAATATATCTGCCCTATTATTAGAAATATTGTGAATATCACTTTCCCTAATACTTCCTTGCCTATTTCAAAAATTGTCTTATTGGGGTACATCTTAAAAAGCTTATCTATCATTAAAATAAAGGGTATAAAGAGTATTCCGCTAACGATAATGGCTATCCACCCGTCATTATCCATAACAACAGCTGTGCTACTGGGTAGTGAAAGTATACCTACCCCTACGACAGTAGTCACCAGTAAATTCTTTAACTGATTATTAGATATTACATTTTTTCTCTGCATACTTTCACCTTTTCTTCAATCTTATCTTATCCTTAGGGAATGTAAATTTAGGTCTGAATTCAAGCTTTTGAACAGGAACCTTTACAATGGTATCCTTTAAATCCCCCTCCTTTAGCCCCAGCCCTGATAAGGGTGACGCAAATGGGATTCCAAAGCTTTCCAGCTTTGCCAGGTGAACCATCAATAATACTATTCCCAGCATAATTCCATAGAGCCCAAATAATGCAGCCATAATCATAAATACAAATCTAAGTATACGCAGGGATGTAGCCCATTCATAATTAGCTATTGCAAAAAATGAAATAGTAGTTACTGCCGTAATTATTATCTTGAGGGGACTTACTATCCCTGCTTCAACAGCTGCCTGACCTATAATAATACCTCCAACTATTCCTATGGTGGAGCCTATTGGCCCTGCTATTCTGGTTCCAGACTCTCTTAAAAGTTCAATAGTCAGTTCCATTAAAAATGCTTCTATTACTGCAGGGAAAGGTACATTGATCCTGCTGGCAGCTACATAAAATGTAAGAACGCTGGGTATCAATCCTGGATGAAAGGATGTAATTGCAATATACATTGCAGGGCTTAAAAGGGTTAACAAACCAGCAATAATCCTTATAAACCTGAAAACAGATGCCATAGGCCATCTGGTATAGTAATCCTCAGACGATTGAAAAAATGTTCCTATGGTAGCAGGTATCATTAACCCAAAGGGTGTATTATCCACCAGTATGGCTATCCTCCCCTCCAGGATTGCAGCTGCTACTGCATCAGGCCTTTCTGTGCTTTCTATTTGAGGAAAGGGGGATAGATAGTTGTCTTCTATAAGGAATTCCAGAAAGGCAGTTTCGCCAATAGCATCTATGTCTATCCTTTCTATTCTATTAATAACCTCTTTTACAATCTCATCGTTTGCAATATCCTCTATATACATAACTGCAACGTCTGTTTTGGACCTTCTGCCTACCTTCATAGCCTTTACCTTCAGTTTAGGGTCTCTAATACGCCTTCTTACAAGTGCGGTATTGAATCTGAGTGTTTCTGTAAATCCATCTCTAGGCCCTTTTACTACAGTTTCAGTCTGCGGCTCCTGAATACCCCTTTTGGGCCATCCCCTTGTAGACAGTATCAATGCCTTATCTGAGCCATCTATAAATAGGGCTGTTTCTCCTACTAATATGGCATCTATTACCTTATTCAAATCCTCTTCTTTCTTTACATCGTCCACTGCAATGAACTCAGATGAGGCTTTTTCGGATGCATCGGATTTAACACTGCCAATGCTTATGCCTTCAAAATTACCAGCATCCAAAAGGGATTCTATTATATACTCACTTATAACCATCTTATCTGTAAGTCCATCTACAAATATAATTGCAACCTGCGTCTTTTTATCATGCCCCACTTCAATACTTCTATAGACAACATCATCGCAGCCCTTTAATATATCCTTTATAGCTTCAACATTCTCGTTTAAGACCTTGGATATGTTCATACTGCCCTCCTAGTCAATCATTAAAAGTATAAATATTATTATTCCAAATGCTATGTAAGAGTAAGAAATAAATCTGACTATATTGTATTCCCTTTTATTGTTTTTTCCTTTGTATTTATTTCCATCTATTATCAGCATCAACAATGCTATTATAATGATCATGACAACTGAAATATTGTCAAACAGGCCCTTAATTATTTTCAAAAAATCCATATAAAAAACCCACCTCCTGCTACTATCCATATAGTTAGCAGAAAGTGGGTTTATTATACATGTTATATAGTTTTAGTAACTATAACCTTTTTATATTTTGCTTCCATCTTTTCCTTGCAGCTATATAATTTACTTTCATCATCAAATATTCCGAACACAGTAGGACCACTACCGCTCATCAAAGCCCCTAAGGCTCCTGATTCAACCATTTCCTTTTTTATTTCATCTATAATGGGATAATCCCTGATAACTACACTTTCCAGTACATTGCCCATATTTTCTGCTACCTTCCTTAGATTATCCCTTTCAATGTATTTTACCAGTTCCTCCACATTTACAGCCATATTTTTATTGTTTAAACCCAGGCTTTTATACACATATTCAGTGGGAACTTCCACTCCAATGTTAACCAACAGTATCAGCTTGTTTGAAAATCCTTTAATGCGCTCTAACCTTTCACCTATTCCCTTAGCACGGGCTGTTCCTCCAAATATGCAGAAGGGCACATCTGCACCAATTTCCCTACCTATTTCCATCAGTTCTTCCTGGGATAGATTCAAACCCCACAGTATATTTAGCCCTTTAAGAACAGCTGCTGCATCGGTGCTACCTCCAGCCAATCCAGCAGCTACCGGTATTCTCTTTATAATTGTTATATCCACGCCCTTATTGATCTTAGCCTTATCTGTTAACTTCCGCCAGGCCTTATATGCCAGATTCCTTTCATCCAAAGGAATGGACTTCTCATTGCTTTCAATGCTTATTCCATTGTCTCTTTTTTTCAGAATTAAAGTATCCTTAAGGTCTATTTGCTGCATTACACTGTCTATTTCATGGTATCCGTCATTCCTCTTATACAGCACATCCAATGCCAGGTTTATTTTCCCGTATGCATCTAGAATAATCTCTTCCATATAGTATTCTCCTTTTACAGAATTGACGGATACATTATATCACAATTTTAGCTATGATACTAGAAACTTATATCCACCTTTTTCTCAATGATTATTTTTTCACCTGGCATAAGGTTATTTGGCGATAATATATTGTTGGACTCTATGATCTCATCTACAGTGGTGTTGTACCTCTTTGCTATATCCCATAATACATCGCCTTTTTGTACCATATATACTATAATGCTTGGTCTTGACTTCTTATCTATTATTTCTCCTGTTTCATCTATATTGCTGATGATCTTTATTTTCCTCTCCCTATTGACGAATATATGGTTCTTTATAATAGCATCTATGGACAGAGTGCCATCCCTTAAAGAATATCTAATGCTTTCCAAGGTGCTGTCTGTATTGATAATCAGGTCTTTCCCCAATCCCTCAGCTGTCTGATAGAATTTAAATGGTACTTCTTCTTTTAATGTGGTTATCTGATTGCTTACTGCATCCTGATAGTATATGTTTAATATAAGTATTCCATCTATTACTATCTTATCTTCTACATATTGGCTCTCTATTATCTTGGGATTGCCTTCTACAGCATATATCTCCTTGAATTCCCTGTTTGCAATATCATTTGATATTTCCTCCCTGCTTGTTATGTCTTTAATATTTTCCATTACCTTTATCTCTTTTGTCTCTACATTTATTTTCTCCTTAGTGGAATAAGCATCTATAATTACTTCTTTTTCCTTTTGGTTATACAGTTTTGAATTTATCTTTATCTTAGCTTCCAAATCCAGTATTTTGGACTGGCCTTCCAGGTTTTCCCTTATTTCGTATTCACCGCTTATCAATTCCATATCCAGCTGACATTTTGAATCATACTCTGCATTTTCTATATCAATAAAATGAGTAAATGGAATATCCTTCTTTATGGAGTTTATTCTCCCTTCTCCAAAGTATATTATTGAGCATTCAAGTATTCCTGAAAGTATTATTCTATCGTAAGAAATATTCAATTCCTTTTCATATGGGTGTATATCCACTTTCAATACATCCTCAATTGGAGGCTGGTTGTCGCCTACTTCAAAGGCTTCTTTTATTAGTGCATAGGATTCTCCCCTGTTTAATACATCATTATATCTTATCTTTTCCTTTAATAGCTGCAGCTCAGGTTTTTCATCTATTTCCTTTATTATTTCAACCAAATTGGTTTCCTCCACCTTGCCACAGAGATTTACAAGGGCCTTTAAGCCAACTTTTCTCTCATCCAGCAGTTCATATTCTATGTATTCCAAACTGGATTTAACATTTACAGCCATTTGTTCTGTAATTCCGTCAATATATATTTCTTCCTTAAAATCACGGTTTGTTTCTTCATGATATATGTTCAAGCTTTCCTCCTTAGACTTGTAAACCACTTTGAATTTCAGCAGCCCATTTATAAGTATTTTATCCTGTACAATCTTTGTACTTAATACTTCAACTCTTCCATCTACCCAAAGAATGTTTTCGATTTCAGGTTTTGTCTGATTAAGGTACAATTCTGCTTCAATTAATGATTCTATTTCCTCATATCCTCTTTGTTCTTCTACCTTAAGGATATCCTTGACTACTTCCATTTCTAGACCTCCCTTAATAATCATTCTATTCCTATAAGAAAGTATATGTTTGGGTGTCCAAAAACATGATTAAAATAATGCTTCTTTAGTCCTATTTACTATGGGCTTTAATTCGACATATAATTTAATTGGTAAAGATAAATATCTTTCTTCCCCAAACGAGTGTATAGATACTCATATCCCTAACTCAATCCGACGTATGTCGGATTCTTTTTTTATATATGTATTAGATATCCAAAGTATTCTTTGTAACTTTTTTCAATTTCCCGATATTTACATAGCATTAAAGTTTGTGAATTGTTTACCAATGAAAATGGGCATAAAAAAAACAAGACCTAAAGTCTTGTTTTTCTATGATATCTTAATTTGTCTATCCTTTTCGTCGCAAATAGTCACTTCTACCGTCTCTGTCAAAATATCCGAGTAAGTGTACGATACTCTCCTTACAGAATCATACTGATTTGAGATTCTTACTACAAACAGGCTGGGATAAGCTTCTTCTAATACGCCTTCTCTGATTGTCGTCTTCTTTCTTCCCTTATTTGCCTTGAGAATTACCTTCTTGCCAATGCAACCTTCAACATTCTTTCGTATTCTAGCTAAGCTATCTTTTTCCAACAATCCAATCACCTTCCATCATTTTTTCCCTTTTTCAGGGAGTAGAAGGAGTGTAAAGGGACACTCATGTTCTAATTATAACATAGAAGAAGATTTTTGTCAATTGATAAAAAATAATATTATACTATGAATATTTTTGTTTGTCAATTACAACATTACAAAAACTTATGAATAAAATAATCAGATATACCCTTTGATATTGCTGTAACTAACTTTTTCAAATATTCCTCCTCATTAAGCCTTTTTTCCTCCTCTTCGTTTGATAAAAATCCAAGTTCAACCATCAGGGAGCTTGTTCCAATTCCCCTAAAAATATAGAAGTTCCCTTCCTTTACTCCTCTTGTTGGAATATTCATTCCCTTCAGGTTTTCTAAAATGGACAACCCTATTTTTTTGCTTTCTTCATCGCTTCTGAAGTGGAATATTTCGACACCTTTCATTGTTGAGCGTGGGAAGTAATCCATGTGGAGGCTCATAAAAAAATGGGGATTTATTTCATTAACCTTTTCCAGCCTTTTAGTAGCCAAAATCTTCTCATCACAATCTCTTGTCAAAAAAACACTGGCCCCCAACTCCTCTAATTTCTTCTTTAGCTTTAATGAAATATCAAGCACAATGTCCTTTTCCAATAAGCCCAATGAGTCCCCAATATATCCATAATCATCTCCACCATGACCTGGATCAATTGCTATTACCTTACCGTTTAAAGGCAACTCCTCACTGGGAAGCCTAACCTTCTCTATTTCCACTCCTGTATAATAGTACTTTATTATTTCCTCAAAGGAATGGCCTTCTTCTGCCATTTTATTGGCACCATAAAGGCATAAGCCTATCCCATGACCTTTACCCCTGGATACAAATTTAACTCCCGTTGGAAATATGATAAACCTTGTTGAGTCTAAATCCAAAAGCTCCATTAGCTCTTTCCCGGAAATTATTTCATTGCCTATTTTTAAATACCTAACTCTGCCATAATCATCCCTCTTGAAATCATCCATAAACCCGGCTATTTCTACATCTTTAATGCCGAAATCCGGAAACTTCCTTTTTATAAGCTCCTCAATTTCTTCAATGGAAAAGCTCTTTTCATTCTGCCAGTATGGGGAATCTCTGCAGTAATCGCATAGAACCCTGCGCAGGTATACAACCTGGTTATTCATAATATTTTCAGAATTTTCTGTACTTCCGCCGCATGCCAAATGATACTTTGCATCTATAGCTTTTCCATTATAAGTAATTATTAAACCTTCCGTTTCACTTACGGCCCTATTTATATTTTCACAATCTATATCGTTTTTAATGTTTATATCTATACCGCCTATTTCTATAATTTCAGGATGATTTCTGATAAGATTTGTCCTTATAACAACAGCCTGAGCCTTCAAAGCTTCTATATGAAAATTCAAATTGAACTCCAGCTTCAATAAAATACCAACCATATCTTCAAGGGGTACAGTCATAAATCTATTTTCTGCCACATTAAAATACCTGATTTCATATCCTCTTTTCACAATAACCCCCCCATATCTACTATATAATACATATTATGAAAAATCGTCACATAAGTGATAAATATAGCATAATTGTTGAATTTAATATAATAGATTCCGAGGGGATTTGTAGCAATTATAAAAGAGCTAGTTTAAACTAGCTCCTTTATAATCCTAATAGTAATGATGCTATGCTAAAATACACCATCAAGCTTAAGGCATCTACAATGGTTGTAATCAATGGACCTGCCATTATGGCTGGATCTAATCCGATTCTTTTAGCTAAAAGAGGTAAAGTTCCTCCTACCAGCTTAGCACATATAACTGTTACTATTGTAGTTAGTGATATTATTACAGCTATTATATAGGTAACCTTTTCGATATAAATAAGCCTGAGAAAGTTTATAACAGAAAGGGTTGCTCCAACTACAATGCTAATTCTCAACTCTTTCCACAATACCTTATACCAGTCATGAGTAGTTACTTCTCCAGTAGCTAATCCCCTTATTATCAAAGTAGAGGATTGACTTCCAGAATTTCCTCCCGTGTCCATAAGCATGGGAATAAAAGCACTAAGAATAACTACTTTTGATAATAGGCTTTCAAATTTAAGCATAATCCTTCCTGTGAATGTTGCAGAAATCATCAATATTAAAAGCCATGGCAATCTATTTTTAGCTAAGGTTAGTATTCCTGTATCCAAATATGCCTCTTCAGATGGAGACATGGCTGCCATCCTCTGAAAGTCTTCCGTTGCTTCCTGTTCCATTACATCCATAATATCATCAACTGTTATAATTCCAGTTAGCCTGTGCTCCCTATCAACTACAGGTAATGCTAAAAAACCATATTTTTTGAATACGTTGGCTACAGTTTCCTGGTCATCATGAGTATTTACGTATATTACATCAGTATTCATTATATCTTCTATAGTTTCATCTTCATCACTTATTACTATTTTCCTTAAGGAAACAATGCCTTCCAGCTTCCTGTTTCCATCTGTAACATAGCAGGTGTACACAGTTTCCTTGTCAAGTCCGGTTTTCTTTATATGCTTTAAGGCATCCCTTACAGTCATTTCCTTTTTCAGGTCTACATATTCTATGGTCATTATGCTTCCTGCTGAATCTGGAGGGTAATTTAAGAACTGATTGATTAAGTTCCTTTCCTCTTCCTTGGCATGGGACAGTATCTTCTTTACCAGACTTGCAGGCATCTCTTCAATTATATCAACCATGTCATCAAAAAATAATTCTTCAACTATATTCTTCAATTCCCTATCGGTAACCAGCCCTATTATATCCCTTTGCTTTTCAACAGAAAAACTGGAGAATACCTCCACTGCCAGATCCTTAGACAGCATTCTGAATATCAAAAGGGAAGTATGAAGCTCTAAAGGTTCCAATAGTTCTGCCACATCTACCGGGTTTAGCTTATCTAATTCCTTTTTAATGGTAATGTAGTTTCTTTGCTGAATTAATTCTTCCAATCTTCTTTCATCCATATTAACCCCCCTAAGAAGAACACCAGACGGTAACGACTAGTGTTCCTTGTATTTAGTTTTAATTCAACATACATACTACTGTGACTAGGTAAAGGCCCAGAATCCACTAATCATCACCCCTTTATGCTCTTCCTAAGGAAAAGCGGTTTTATTTTAGCATTCTTATTTTAACACAAATAATACTATTCATGAATAGCATCATAAAGAAAAAAGCTAAAGATTATTTCTTTAGCTTGAAAAACTAGCATGAAGACACTATTCTATCTGGTATTACTGAAAATCCCTTCCTTAGCCAATTGTCACTGTAATCTATGGTAAAAGCATTGAAGTTTTCTGATAAATAGTTTTCCATTATGAAAGTAAAACCATCAGTGTCAACTTTTATATCGTCTTCCTTTGGCTCATCCAGAGCCAACCCAAATGAAGGGCCCCCTCATCCATAAGCTGCAATATAGATCCTTAGTGTCTTATTATCCTTTCTCAATTGCAATACCCTTTTTAGCTCCTCTTTAGCCTTTTTTGTAATTTCAACCTTCATTACCATCCCTCCTGTTATTATAATATACCCTATATGGGTATTTTGAAACAAATTTTATACTATTTTCAAAAAAAATACAACCCTCTAACCAAAAAAGTTAGAGGGTCACAACTACATGGCTCTTCCCGGTATTATCATATCTACTATGCCAATTACCAATGCTCCTATTATAGCTCCCCAGACTGTTATCTCAAATCCAGGTACTATAAATCTAGTGGCATATAATATTATTGCAGAAACAATAAAACCTGTTATTCCTCTTCCGAAAGGAGTTGCATTTACTCCTGTAAACCTCTGGATTAAATAATCCAGTATAGCTATAACTATAGCAGAGAGTATTAAACTCCACAGACTATTTATAGAAAATCCAGGCGTGAAGAAAGCTGTAATACCAACAACTATTGCAGTAACCAGCAATCTAATTAAAATCTCACCAATACTCCAGTCATTTGTCCTGTTTTCATTGACGGTTCTGTTTCTTTCATTATTATCAAAATCATTATTAAAATTATTATTATCCATAAGTTCACCTCCTTATATAAGAATAACCATTTTGCCTTTTTTTATACGCATAAAAAAACATTTTATTTATAACAATCTTATGTTATACTTATTATGTATAGGGTATCATAAATAATAGCAAAGACTGCTATTAGTAAAATATACGAAATGAATTATAAACGTTTCAATAGCCCATAAAAACCCTGTAAGATGGTAAGAGCAGTTTATTATATTGTTTAAGGAGGTTTAAAATGGAAATTACTAAGGACACTTTAATTGGCGAAATCGTTCGCAACAAGCCAGAAGCAGTAGATATATTGCTAAGCTACGGTCTAGGCTGTCTTGGCTGTCCAGCAAGCCAAATGGAATCATTGGAAGAGGCTGCAATGGTTCATGGTATAGATTTAGAGGAACTTCTGAAAGCGCTAAATTCATAAACTAAAACCTCTCTTGCAAATGCAAGAGAGGTTTTTCATCATCTGTCTAATAGTTCATCAATTTTCGCCCTATCAAATCCTACTATTTCTTCTCCATCTATTATTATTACTGGAACTCCCATATGCCCCATACGCATTAATTCCTTTCTGGCTGATGGGTCTGTTTGTATGTTCTTCTCTGTATAAGATACTCCTCTTTCATGCAAATAATCCTTTGCAGCTACACAATATGGACAAGTGTTGCTAGTATAAACAATTACATTATGCGACATGAAAACTCCTCCTTATTTTACATTTTGCAAATTTATCCTTTGTTAATATTATACCCCTAATGGGTATAATAAAATCAACAATTTTCACTACCTATATGCTACCCTATAAGTTTAAATATTAATCAAATTATTTACCCCATGTCCAAAAATTAAGCATAATTCAAAGATGATACCTACTCCGGACAAGATGGTTTCTCGTCCTTATTCAGTAGGTACCATTGGATTTATCGGATAAATTACCTTTCCTGTCATGGGATCTATATATAGTATCCAATACCCTATGCCATCAATTGATTCATACCAGGTATTGAAACCTGTTATACCCTTAAATGGATGCTCTTCTATGACAAACCTTCCAGGTATGGCATAAACATAGTATTTTATCTCATTTCCTTCTCTATATAATCCAAACAGATAATGGCCATATTTCATTATTTGATTTATACAGGTGGCTGAATTATATAAAAATGGATACTTGTAATCTGAGCTAAACAGATAGTTATAGTATGGTAAGAACCCCCTATATGAATTTGAGCCATCATCATCAATTCTCCACCAGGTGTAACCATGCAGGTATACTTTTAAAGGCTGTACCTGTGGAAAGTATTTCAATACGCTTAATATATAATTGGTCATCTGGTTTTTGTTGTTTAACCGCCTGATATAGTCCAAAGACTGGTAGTTTTGATATTGCTGGCTGAACTGTCCTTGGGGAAAATGCTGCGTCCATGGTCCTACTGATGGCTGTTCAAACTGTACCTCTTGAAATTCCTGGAATACAGGTTCTGCCACTTCTTCCGGCTGATCTTGTTCCTTCTCCTCCATAGGCTCTTCTTCTACAAGGTCTTCTTTGATACTACTTTCTTCAAACATCTGTATAGGCATATCTTCAATCTCGTCTGTTTCAGTTTCCTGTGGTTCTTTCGTTTCAGCCACTTCTATACTTTCAGTGTATTCATAACCTTCATCAACAGATGAATCCGTTAAATTCTCATGCTGAGCTTCCTCATATTCAATGTGCTCCTTTACTTGCTCAATAGCCTGGTCTGCTTCCTCCATATGAACTTCCGGCTCCTCAGCAGGCTTTGCTTCTTCATATACCTCTTCTTGAACTTCTTCCTGTTCTGGCTTAGCCTCCAATTGAATATTCTCCTTCGCAGGCTCCATGCTTTTTACTGCTGAAATTGAACCAATGTATCTTTCAATTATTCCTGTCACCTTGTCAACATAGGCACCTAATAATACATAATTATCCCTTCTTATAACAATTGCAGCCAGTTTTTCCACAGGAAATCCCTTTGAATACAATTCTCTAAGGTTTATATTTATATCTGCTCTCCCTCTTCCTCTTTCATCTGTCAGTATTCTCCCTAAATCCAGCTCCTCTACTATACCCTTGTCTTCCTTTAATAGATATATTCTATATTCCTGATCTATTTCACAGTTTTCCAGATTAATGCGCATAGTCCCTTTATTGCCTTTTATCTCTATTTTCCCATACCCTTTAGGATTTATGTTGCCAATATTTGTGTAGTCATTTCTGAATATAATGAATTTCCTCATGTATGTAAAATCCCCTGGCATAAATTACCCTCCTTTTATAATCTTTATATTAATATATGTTTAAGGAGGGTAATGTTTTACTAATCTTAATAAAATCTTCAATTTTTAGATTCTCTGCCCTTTCATTCGGGGATATATTACACTTTTCCAGAATTTCCTTCGTCTTTTCCTTATCCAGCCCCAAATCCTTATTGGATAATGAGTTCAGTATTGTCTTTCTCCTTTGGCTAAAGGCAGCCTTTACTACCTTAAAGAACAGCTTTCTGTCTACATCTGTATTATTTTCCTTTATATTTAGCCTGATTACAGCAGAATCCACCTTTGGCTGCGGCATAAATACAGTTTTGGGAACTGTAAGGAGTATCCTGGGTTCTGAATAGAAGTTTACAAATACAGTTAGAGAGCCATATTGCTTGTTACCTGGACCTGCCACCATTCTATCTGCTACTTCCTTTTGTACCATTACAGTTATGGATTCAATATTCAGGTCATCTTCTATTAACCTGGCTATTATAGGCGTTGTTACATAGTAGGGAAGATTGGCTACTACCTTAACAGGGCCTCCACCTAATTTCTCATCTATCAGCCCTTTTATGTCAATCTTCAGTATATCTCCATTAACTATTTCAACATTATCATATTTGGAAAGGGTATATTCTAGAATAGGCAAAAGCTTTTTATCCAGTTCCACTGATACCACTTTTTTGGCATTAATGGCCAGCTCTTCTGTAAGGGTACCTATGCCAGGGCCTATTTCAAGCACATAGTCATCCTTGCTTATATTGGCACCCTTTACTATATTTCTGACTATGTTGCCATCTATAAGGAAATTCTGGCCCAGGCTCTTTGAAAATCTAAACCCAAACCTATCAAGTATCTCCCTTATGTACTTAGGGGAGTAAAGCCTCATATCATTCATATTCCTCTATCATCTCCAATGCCCTTAAAAGCTCTTCTCTTGTAATTCCAAAGTTGTTCAGCCTGTTTAAAAACTGCTTTGCGTTGCAGTATCCTATACCCAGTATATCTCCTAACTTCTCCCGTCTTGCTTTGCTGTTTTGGCTGCCTGCCAGTCCTAATTCAATTAAATCCTCCTTGCTGAATTCCTGCCTTTTTTCAGATATTACAGGCCTTGCCTTGTTTATGGCTTCTATTATATCCTCCTTAGTAGCATTTTCAACTCCAATATTGCCCTTTTTCAATGCCTTCCCCTGAGGCAAAAAGGCATGCTTGCAGTTTTTTACATGCTTTGATAAGTCCTTTCTGATCTTCTCGCCGGCATGGTCCGGGTCTGTAAGGATGATAATTCCCCTTTTCTCTGCAATTTTCTTTAAATTTTCAATGAAACTTAAGCTGTATCCAAATCCTCCCGTGGCAATTACCTCTGCCTCAACTGCATTCTTTACTGCAGCTATATCGTCTTTCCCTTCAACTACTATTATTTCCTTTATCATATTCAATAACTCCCTTTTCTTTGATTAACTATTGACAATTGTTTGGGTCTAGCCAAACCCATAGCTGGACCCGAATAATTGTCTATATAATAAGACAAAAGAACCGTCCCTCTGTCTTATTGTCTTATTTTATTCCGAAAAGTCTCTTTGTGTTTTCTGCTGTTTTCTTTGCCAGTTCTTCAAAGGTCATATCCCTTATCTCTGCTATGGCTCCTGCTACATATCGAACATATATAGGTTCATTTCTCCTGCCTCTATAGGGTTCAGGCGCTAAATAAGGGGAATCCGTTTCAATTAACAGCCTGTCAATTGGCACAGCCTTTGCTACTTCCTTTGATACCCTTGCATTCTTAAAGGTAACAGGACCTGCCAGGGAGATATAAAATCCCAGCTTAACATACTCCATTGCCATTTCAACACTTCCTGAATAGCAATGCAATACTCCCCTTAATGTGCCATCCTGTGCTTCCTTTATTATATCAAATGTATCTCCTGCTGCATCCCTGGAATGGATTATTACAGGCAACCCAACCTCCTTGGCTAATCTAAGCTGCTCTCTGAACCACTTTTTCTGAATATCCCTTGGTGAATTGTCATAATAATAATCCAACCCTATTTCTCCTATGGCAACTACCTTTTCCCTTTTGGAAAAGGACCTTAAAAGCTCAATGGTATTTTCATCCATGTCCTTGGCATCGTGAGGATGTACTCCTACTGCAGCATATATATTATCATATTTTTCTGACAAAGCTACGGCTTTTATGCTGGAGCCTACATCGGCTCCAGGGTTTATTACCAGCTCTATTCCTGATTCCCTTAAGGATTTTATAATACTATCCCTGTCCTTATCAAATCTCTCATCGTCTAAATGTGCATGGCTATCTATTAACATGATTCCCACCTCTAAGATATAGTTGCTCCAGATTCTATATCCTCAAGAGTAGATACAAGGGTCAGCTTCCCATCCTTTTCAGCTGCCAATACCATTCCCTTTGACTCTTCTCCTCTAAGCTTTATTGGCTTAAGATTTGCAACTATTACAACCTTCTTGCCTGTTAAATCCCCTGGAGCATAGTACTTTCTTATTCCTGAAACAATCTGCCTTATTTCCTCTCCAACCTTTACCTTAAGTACCAGCAGCTTATCTGCCTTTGGATGCTCTTTGGCTTCTATTATCTCTCCTACCCTAAGCTTTATCTTCTCAAAGTCGTCTATTGTTATATATTCTTCTTCAGTATCCTTTTCCTCTGCCTTCTTTTTTGACCTTTCCTCAATCAGCTTTTGATTTGCTTTCTCCAGCCTTTCCAGTTCAGCTTTAACATCCAGTCTTGGGAACAGTACATTTCCTCTTTGTACCTTTGTGCCTGGTGTAGTTTTACCCCATTTTCTTGCATCTTCAAGCCTTACATTATCCTTATACCCTATCTGCCTTAATATCTCCCTGGATGTGTTTTCCATAAATGGATTCAGTAAGAAGGCTATTATTCTTATGCTTTCAATTAGGTTGTATAGGACTGTATCAAGTCTGTCCCTGTTGTTTTCCTTTGCCAGAATCCATGGTGCAGTTTCATCTATATACTTATTAGTTCTCCTTATAACTTTCCATATTTCCTCCAGGGCCTGCGAGAAGTTGAATTCATCCATATACTTTTCAACCTTCTCCTCTGCGCTTATAGCCATATTTATAAGAGATTCATCCAGTTCTTCCTTTAATGCTGCACTAGGAATTATTCCATCATTGTATTTTTCTACCATTGTAACAGTTCTGCTTACAAGGTTTCCTAAATCATTGGCTAAATCCGAATTAAGCCTTTGAAGGAATTTTTCCCTTGTAAAGGAACCATCCTGACCGAAGGAAAACTCTCTTAACAGGAAGTATCTGAAGGCGTCTATTCCATATAGCTCTATTATTGGCTCAGGGTATATTACATTTCCCTTTGATTTTGACATCTTATCATCATCAAACAGTATCCAGCCATGGCCAAATACCTTCTTTGGAAGTTCAAGTCCCAATGCCATTAAAAGTGCAGGCCAGATAATGGTATGGAATCTTACTATTTCCTTCCCCACCAGATGTACATCTGCTGGCCAGAATTTTTTGAAGTTCTCATCATTTTCCATTCCATATCCCAAGGCCGTAATATAACAGGATAGGGCATCAATCCAAACATATACTACATGCTTTGGATCAAATGGAACCTTTACTCCCCAGCTAAAGCTGCTTCTAGATACAGATATGTCTTCCAGCTCATTCAGGAAGTTGTTTATCATTTCGTTTCTTCTGGATTCAGGCTGTACAAACTCTGGATTTTCATTAAACAGCTGAATTAACCTGTCCTTGTACTTTGATAGCCTGAAGAAGTATGCTTCCTCCTTAGTCAGATGGACTTCTCTCCCGCAGTCTGGACATTTTCCATCTACCAGCTGGCTTTCAGTCCAGAAGGATTCACATGGTGTACAGTACCAGCCTTCGTAATAGGACTTATATATATCTCCCTGCTCATACAGCTTATTGAATATCTTCTGCACAACCTTTTCATGTTCCTCATCTGTGGTTCTTATAAATTTGTCGTAGTCTATTCCAAGCATAGCCCAAAGCTTCTTTATATCAGCTACAATCTTATCTACATATTCCTTTGGCTTCAGGTTGTTTTCCCTGGCCTTTCCTTCTATTTTCTGACCATGTTCGTCTGAGCCTGTTACAAGAAAAGCTTCGTATCCCTGGGCTATTTTGAATTTTTTTAATGTATCTGCTGCTACTGTAGTGTAAGTATGGCCTATATGGAGATTATCGCTTGGATAGTATATAGGCGTAGTTATATAGTACTTTTTCATCATCTTCCCTCCTTGATTTTTATGTATTACCTGTATAAACAAAAAACCTTCATCCCATATAGAGACGAAGGCAAAATACTCGTGTTACCACTCTAATTCGTTTAAGCCTCGCAGCTTAAACCTCAATAGGTTACATACATAACCTTGCACCAGATAACGGGTGCGGCCGTTACAGCCTACTTTAATTTCGACTGTAATGTTTAGGGGCCATGTTCAGAATAACCCAATTCGCTGGTTTCCACCAATGCCAGCTCTCTATGGAATCAGATTAATCCTACTCTTCCCTTCATTACATTTATGTATATATTTTACTATTTACTTAGACAATATACAGGAACTTTACAGTTTTGTCAAGAGCATTTATTACTTAAATATATGTACATTTTCCATAACTGTGACCTATTATCCTTATGAACATATAATGATAATAGCTAATATTAAAGGAGTGAGTTTCTATGAACAGACCAGATAATAGACAGCTATGGCCTGCAGTACCCCCACTTTATCCAACAAACCCATGCAGGCAAATACCCTATATGCCTGACCCTGTTTTAGATAACCCATACTACGGCAATGGATGCCATGGAAGGGAACCAATATACTATGAACCACAACCAATTCAGGAACCTATATATTATGAACCACAGCCTATCCAGGAGCCAATATACTATGAACCATCACCTATGCCACATGACCCATACATGCCATATCCTGATTACTCAATGACAGACCCTAAGTTTATGGAATGTGTAAGGGCATGTATGAGAATGAGATGTGGAAAGCGCATGCCATATGAAGCATACCCAATGGAGCATAACGAATCTGCAGATTCAGAATATGAAAAATTCCAATATGTTAATTTACACAAATTGAGTCCATATTATAAGCCAGACTCTGAATAATAGATAATCCTTAAAAATGAATGTCATTCTGGGCCTAAGGTGAAAATTATAGATATTCTTCACCAAGGTTCAGGATGACTAAAATATTTCATAAGAACTAGCATACCTAAATATATTAAGAAATCTTAATATTTGTTTTAAAAATTTGCCTTTTTTTATTTTCCCATTTATTTCCTGGCGTGAATGCCTCTTAATAACTGCTATAGTCTCTTTTTTCAGAATAAATGAATATTTAGAATATTTTGGGAGACAATACTTTTAAGCAGAAATTTTGACCAATTTTTTACATTTTATTGGCATATTATGTAATGCAAGTTGACAAACAATTCTTTTTTGAATAAAATACTAAATAGCTAAAAAATAGGAGGTAAAATCATGGAAAAAAGTCCGGCCAATACGGCCAAAGCTTTAAAGATAATCATTATCCTCGCTATTTCTGCAGCACTATCACTGGGAGCTTACTTAATGAGTGCAAAGGATGTTGTATTGACCGTTGATGGCAGGGATGAAGAAGTCAGGACATTCTCCGGCACACTGGAGGAGCTTCTGGAAGAAAAAGGTATATATATAGACAAGTATACATATATAAGCCTTCCTTTGGAGACGGAATTGGAAGATGGCATGAATGTTATCATAATAACGCCTAAACACTACACCATTTCAATAGGAGATGTAAAAAATCAGATAGTGTCTATTTACAGCAATGTTGGAGATATACTCAAGGATCAGAAAATTGAGCTGGATGAGAATGATTATACTTACCCTGATATAGATAAAGAAGTTGCTCCAGGTGGTGAAATAGCAATATTCAGGGTTGAAGAGGCAATTGAGGAAATTGAAGAGGTTGTGCCATTTCAAAGCCTTATTAGAAAAACAGATGAAATGGATATAGGCATGGAAAGGCTGGTTCAGGAGGGAGAAAACGGCCTTAAGAAGATTAAAATAAGCAAAATTTTTGAAAATGGAAAACTAAAGGAAGAAAAAGTTATTGAAGAAATAGTTGTAAAGGAAGCAGTACCTGAAATAATCGAGAGAGGAACTAAAAATGTAATGACTTCTTCCAGAGGCACTTTCAGATATAAAGGCGTGCTTTACATGATAGCTACAGCCTATGACCTATCAAGCGATAGTACCGGCAAAGAACCGGGTGATAAATACTATGGAATAACTGCTTCCGGAACCAAGGCTAGACCAGGAGTTGTAGCAGTGGACCCAAACGTTATACCTTTAGGAACAAAGCTATATGTAGCAAGCCTTGATGGAAGCCCGGATTATGGATTCTGTGTTGCAGAGGATACTGGCGGAGCCATTAAGGGCAACAAAATTGATTTGTTTTTCGAAACCGCTGGAGAAGTGGCAAGGTTTGGTAGAAGAAAGGTTAAAGTTTATATATTGGATAATAGATAAAGGTGGTCAATGACCACCTTTATCTATTCTAAAAACTTCACACTTTCAGCAATTTTAATCATTTCAGATTTGCTTTCATATCCTGATAAGTCAAACAGATACTCATCGTTATGCCATATTATAGATACAAGATTGTCTTTTTCAATTAAAACTCCCTCATAACTATTGATTTGAATATAAGTAACTTTTGCATCTTCTGTATCCACAACACCTTTTGTATCTGTAGGCATCTGTATGAAGACTATAGGTTGATTATCCGAATCCTTCTCCATATTTTTATATTCAATAAACTTTATATTATGGGCATTGGATATACTCTGAACTGTATATCCATCAGGGATATATGTAGGCGCGTATGCATTTTCCCAATTAATATATAGACTATTTCCTAAAACATTTCCACTTCTATTGTTAGTTAGTTCAATTGAGGTATATTCTTCTTCCATATTCAATACTAAATTTAATAATTTAGCACGTGCAGCATCTACACTTAATATTGTTATTCCAGATATAATAATAAATAGAACAACAAGTACAGAAGCCTTCTTTAATATAGCAGAAGTACTCTTTAAGAAAATAGAAATATTTTGCATCATTAAATGTTTGTTCAGCAATTTAGATATTTTCTTACTATCAGATTGGGAAATAGAAAATTCTTCACATTCCTTAATCTTCTCATTTTCCAATTGAAATTCTCTTCCTTTAATTGCTGAGAAATTATCTAAAGCTAATTTCAGAAGGATTTCGTCATACTCTTCTAATAGGTCTTTTCTTATATCATTCAACGTTATGACCTGCCTTTTTTAATTCTTTTAGAACACGTTGTCTTGCCCGTTGAAGCCTTTTACAAACATTGTCTTTTGAAATATTAAAGATACTGGCTATATCAGTAGTACTCATTTCCAAATTGTATTTATAAAAGAGTATCTCCTGGTCTATTTCTGACAGTCTAGAAATTGCTTTTCCTAATTCATCAATTTCTTCTCCTATTATGACAAATTCATCTGGCTGGGGTGCTTCAGTATCTTCAATGGTTTCAGATAAATTATTGTCAAGTCCATAGAACATTCTTTTATTGTGTCTACTTTTTTTATTAATGAAATCAATAGATACACTTCTAACAGTATAGACAATATAGGAGGTTAATTTGTGACACTCTAATTTCTTAATAGTATCAATATATTTAATCAATCTTATAATAGTATCATTGATAATATCATCAACTACACTATCGTCCATAACTATTTCATAAGCCTTTTTCCTCATAAGCAGGTAATATTCTCCATAAAGCCATTCCATAAACTCTCTGTCACTATCATCTTCTATGAACATTATAATAACAGGATACATAATAATATACCTCCTGTAGATAAGGTTGAAATAGGTCTAACTAATTCCATTATACTATAGTGGTAAATATCGTCTAATATGTCTATATGACTATTTTCGGTATTTGTCAAGCAAGTTGTCGTATTTAATATAAAAAATATATTTCGTCGTTTCCGATTTGCCATTGACATGGAGCCTCTACCTATATGGTTTTAGTACCTGAAGGCATGACTAATAAAGGTACTGCCTTCTTTACAGGCTACCATATAGGCCTCTCCATATCAATGGTTCGCTTCGCCAAATCTGCTGTGTTTCGATTAGTTAATTTTGTTTAATATATCATTTGCCTCCTCTTCATCTATTGGATTTAGTGATACATATTCAGGTAATGACCAGTTCCTAATGTTTTTAGACCATCTTTCTGGATGCTCTGCTCTAGCTTTTTCATAGGTTTCATTGCGTTTTCTCATTATTTCTTTATCTAAGCCATAATGCCTTTGGTACGGAGTTAAAAACTTTATTCCACTATGCAAATGGGTTTTGTTATACCATTTTACGAATTTTTCTACCCATTTTCTAGCTTCTTCAAGGCTTCTAAAGCCTTTAAGTGGGTACTTAGGTCTGTACTTCATTGTTTTAAAAAGTGCTTCTGAGTAAGGATTATCATTGCTTACCCTAGGTCTTGAAAATGAGCTTTGTACTCCTAATTTCTCTAGTGTTGCTTGGAATGTTGCTGCTTTCATAGGACTACCATTATCTGAATGTAGTACTAATAGTTTACCCGCTATTCCTTGTGATAAGGTAGCTTTTTTAATTAGGTACTCAGCATGCTCAGCCTTTTCTTCTTCCCATACTTCATGACCTACTATTAGTCTACTGAACATGTCTATGATTAAATAAAGCTTGTAGTATTGTCCTTTGATAACTCCATTTAACCAGGTTATGTCCCAGGTCCATACTTGATTTGGAGCTGTAGCTATATGTGTTGGTGGTTCTCTTTTTACTGGTGGACTTGTCCTGCCTCTGTGAGTATTCATTTTTTCTTCTTTTAGAATTTTGTAAATTGTTGATTCTGAGGCAATATATCTGCCTTCATCAGCTAATTTGGGAACTATCTGTGATGGTGCTAAGTCTGCATATTCAAGACTATTTATTGTTTTAATTATTTCATCACGTTCCTCTTTAGTTAGTTTGTTTTTAGGAGTGGGTCTTTCTACTAGGGGCCTTTGGTCTCTTTTTACTTCTTCTTCTTTGGTCCATCTTTCATAGGTGCGGACGCTGATATTTAGTTCATCACAGGCTGGCTTTAATCTTGAGCCATTAGCCCTAGCTTCATTGATCAGCTCTATTGCTGTCACGCGATCTGAGTCACTGATCATTCTTCCTCGGGGTCCCCCCAAATCGCGTTTGCTTTTTTTCTTAGTACTAGTAGTACAGCTGTTTCTGCTAATGCTTTTTCTTTTATTCTAAGTTCTCTCTCGAGCTTTTTATTTAGCTCTTTTTCAGCTTTTAAAGACTCTTTAAGCTCCTTTGGGTCTTCTATAATAGCTTGATTGGCTTTAAGACATTGGTCTCTCCAAGTCTTTACTTCATCAACATAGATACCCTTTCTCCTACAGTATTCAGCTAATTCTGTTTCATTAAGGGGTGCAGTTTCTAGTACTACATGAAATTTATCTTCAGAACTCCACTTGCTGGTGGGTTTATTATTAATTGGTGTTTTCTCTTTATCAGTTTCAGCTTTCTTAATCCATTGATATATGGTGGTTCTAGGGACTCCCAATTCATCAGAAAGACTTGTAATTGTATCATTTGTAGGTTCTTCAAGTCTTTTAAGTACTGAGGCTTTGAATTCCCTAGTATAGCTTGTTTTCTTTCTAGTTGTAGGCATAATCATTCTCCTTAAGTTATTGTCGTATATCTATTATATACTAAATTTTCTCTACGACAACTATCCTACCACATAGGGTTTTAAATATTAATAATACTGTCACAAAACTAGAATTAGGTTGTCTATATATATGAAAGGAAAATATTTAAATTACGAAGCAAAATTTCCAAAGAAATTTATGTTAAGGAGGTGAGAGTTTTGTTATATATTAGAGCATCTCCAGTGAAATTATAAGTAAGATATTAATAGAGTAAATGATTTATTTAATATTGTAAGTTGAAAAGGCGTGAGTATTAATGAAAAAACAAGTATTATTATTAGCTTTAGTACTTGTAATACTCATTACATCTAGTGGTAATATTTTTGCAAAGAATATTCCTTACGATAAAAACGAAATAGAATCTTATATCCTAGATTATGTAGAAAAATGGGTATTTGATAATTATTCTGAACATTATTATTTAACAGATTACACAAGCACAATATCTGAACTTGAAATTACAAATGACAAATTCAAAGCTCTTATACCAGTTGTCTTAAAAACTACATTGAAATATGATGATGTAGAATCTCTACCTTATGTTGAAGGAATAAAGGATGCTTTGAGTATCTCATTCATAAAAGAAGTTGTTGACATTACTTCTACTGAGAGAAATACAAATCCTTATACCATTTTATCAAAGGCAAATCCTCATTTAAACTCAACACAAATTCAAAATGTTTTAGATATACTAACTGACCAGTATTATGATATTAAAGAGTGTATAAACACTGCAACTTTATTGTCTTTGGATTTTGTTGTTACTGGAGATATTGTAAATGACGAAATTACTAACATAT